>Ga0214921_10000078_pt1 | contig 175594 bp, 189 predicted proteins | sample LL1505_MetaG_FD_177992 | JGI IMG/M metagenome (GOLD analysis project Ga0214921, IMG submission 177992) | Freshwater microbial communities from Lake Lanier, Atlanta, Georgia, United States - LL-1505 | ecosystem: Environmental > Aquatic > Freshwater > Lake | place: USA: Georgia | collected... | reverse complement strand
CGCTCAGGGTGCTATAGGTGCTCAAGGTACCACAGGCGCTCAGGGTGCTATTGGTGCTCAAGGTACCACAGGCGCTCAGGGTGCTATTGGTGCTCAAGGTACCACAGGCGCTCAGGGTGCTCAGGGTTCTCAAGGTACCACAGGCGCTCAGGGTGCTCAGGGTTCTCAAGGTACCACAGGCGCTCAGGGTGCTATTGGTGCTCAGGGTGCTATTGGTGCTCAAGGAGCGCAAGGATTATTATCGAACGGCACTACTACGGGAGCGACAACATATTGGAACGGTACGAGCTGGGTTTTAAACAGTACAAACATTTATAATAATGGATCTAATATAGGTATTGGAACAATTAGTCCTTCGCAAAAATTAGACGTTAATGGTGGAATAAATGTAACTAACAATATGTTCGTGAGTGGAAACTCTTATATTGGTAATACATCATCAGATTTATTATTGGTTACTGCTTCTTCTTATTTTGAGCAACCGGTTATATTGAATAGTAATCAAATATCGGGTTCTGGCGGTGGAAACATAACATTACAAAGTTTAGGAAAAGTTGTCATCGCAGGTGACTTACAAATTCAAGGCAATAATATAATAGATAGCGCTGGGACAACAAGAATAACGTTAGGATCTTCTACTACGTTAGACGCAACAACAGCGTATGTTAATGCCGACGTTAGATTACGATCGTCTGATACTCTTTACTTTGGAACGCCGACGATTGCTGGTTCGAATCACATACAAATTAAACAAAATAATAATACATCTAGAGCCATATCATTGGAGGCGAGTGGTTCTTCGAATAGATGGGGATATAACGTTAACACTTCGAATAACTTAGAATTCGCGTATAATGGTACAGCGAAAGGATATTTTAACTCTGCTGCTACTGCGAGTAATCAAGTTAATTTTACCGGTCAACACAAAGTCAAACCATTAAATGATAATCTTTTAGAGTATTCAAGCGTTGGATTGATAGTCGTCTCGACGGGAGAATACGACAATACGATCGCTGTCGATGATCCAAGAAATAATATTAGTATAAATGAAGCTTTACCTATTGTTACTCTCTCGAATGTTAGAAATCAAAGGTCTGTTTTTGGTGTCATATCTGATCATGAAGACCCTAATCAATCTTCACGTGAATATCTTTTGGGACTATTTGTTTCCGTAGAAGAAAAGAAGTCGCCAGAAGACAATCGTTTGGTTATCAATTCTTTAGGTGAAGGTGGAATTTGGGTATGTAATATTAATGGTGATTTAGAAAATGGAAATTATATTACAACTTGCGAAATTCCTGGATTGGGCATGAAACAGGATTCGGAATTTTTAGCAAATTATACTGTAGCAAAAATTACATGCGATTGTATCTTCGATTTAAATTCGCAAGTCTATCGATGCGAAGAGTTTGTTTGGAACGGACAGACTTATAGAAAAGCATTCGTCGGTTGTACTTACCACTGTGGATGATTGTAACACTCTTATTTTAGGCGATTAAATGTCAACAATAGTAAACGAAATTGTCTTAGAAGACGGTCAAGAAAATCCTGCATCGTTATTCGTCGATGAAAATGGAAAGATAAAATTCAAAGACAGAGACTCTGTCTCTTATTTCATGAGCACACTTGCCGCACAAGGCGGAGTTGCGAAGCTTATCGATGCAGCGAATGGACAGCCCTCTGACACTCTTCCTACCGAAGTCGTGGTATATATCGACCTCGATGACATGCAGCTCTATAAGAGGACTGAGAGTGGCTGGGGTGTGGGTTTCGAGCTACGTGGTGAACAAGGTGCTCAGGGACCTCGAGGAAGCAAAATATTTCAGGGTCCATCAAATCCAAATGTTGTGTCTATAAGTGATGCAGAAATCGGCGACATTTATATCGAAACTGGATTGACTCTTACTTCAAGGAGAATGATCTGGACGAAAGTCAGTGACACGCCAAGAGAATTGAAGTGGCAACATGCGGGTCTTTCATTCGGTAGAGATGGCGAAGACGGTGTCGATGGTCAACCTGGAGAACGAGGTCGTTCGGTTTATGAAGGCGCGCCTGATCCGAATACTCTCTTACCTTCTAGCCCCAATTTACCCGATGGATTTTTTGATGCAAAGAATGACGATCTATACATCGAAACCGATTCGCATTTAATTTGGAAAAAGACTGATACGGGTTGGGTACAACGAGGTGCAACATTTAGGGGTCGAGATGGATCACCAGGCCCTCGTGTTAATGGTCTATTTCAAGGAAATTTAAGTCCCAATAGCGTTAGTATGAGACCCCAGCTTGTAGATGCAATAATCGGAGATGTTTATATAGAAATAGATTCACATAGACTATGGAAAAAAATAGCTTTAGATAATCCTGCTACAAATGGTATCGATGACAATTTGTGGCAAGTAATCGGAGAGTCATTCGCAGGTAAGCGAGGAAACAAAGTATTCCAAGGGACAAATCAATCTGGTGATGCGAATATATGGAATAGCGATGAAACTTTACCTTCCGAGTTCGAAGAAGCTATAGACGGAGACATATATTTCGATACAAAGCGCCACCAGATATGGAAACAAATAGATGGTTCATGGATATCAACAGGTGAATCATACGCTTCTTCCGGAATAGTTTTAGGTCTTATGGACCCCAATAAGTTTGATTTACCTACGGTCGAAGCTGCTTCGCAATATAATCTCGCGGATTATTACGATGGAAATTTAGAAGAGTTCACTAAAGATTATTTTTCGGTAAAAAATTCTAAAATAAATGATTCTTACATGGATACCAAGAATCATTTGTTGTATGTTAAAACTCGTTTAAGTTCTTCGAGACCGTCAGGACAACTTTCCAATATTTGGGAATCGAAAGGTCTTTCTTTTAGAGGGCAAGACGCGTACACTTCTTATTTAACGAACGAATTTGATACAATCGCTGCTGGGTCAACTGGTGCTACTAATTCTGCAGGGCTTAGTAATAAAACTGGTGAATTTGTAGTAATGAAAGGTAATACGAAGCTTGTGAGCCCAGTTGTTACTTTTGGTTATATAGATACTCAAAACAAATTTTCGACGATTCCAACTTATGGTTATTCGATTGATGGTCTAGTAATAAGAATTAATAATGAAGGAATATACGAAATAGATAATACTTCTTCGTGGTCTAATTCGTCTGATACTGTTTCGTTTCGATTGGCGGCGAAAATACAAGATGGAGTATTAGTCGATAATTCTGACGACACTATTATCGAACGAGTTTTTAAGATTACCAAAAATAAGACAGGACGATTTTTAGTAGTTCGAGCAAATTCTCAAATTTTCAAAATCACTAGTGAAGGTGATGTAGAGTCAGACCAAGAATCTAAATTTACTGCGAATGTAAAAGGTAATTTATCGTCGAATGCTATAGTAACGTGGAAAATTTATAAGATTTTAGCAGATGGTGGTTATAGATTACTAGCAGATGACCCGGGCGATCAGATTTATTTTAGTCAATCCGAGATTGATTATGAAGACGATGGATCCCCAACTATCGATGGCGATAAAGACGCTATTACGGTCAATTCGACTCAATTTTCAAATGCCATTCATTCTTATGTCAGTCCCGATTATAAACCAGGTAAAGGAATAAGAATAGTCGCAAGCTGGAGTAATTACGTAGTTGACGAAATGTCAATCTTATCTGTTAATGATGGCGTGCCTGGTAAGAGCGTTAAATTAACATCGTCGACATATAGCATTACGTACAGTACAGATGGGACGACGCCGACTCCTAACGATAACATTGTTCTTACTGCGGTTGCAAATAATCATAAAACGGCAGGATTAAACTATAAATTCTGGAGTGCATGGAGTGATAATCCGGATGCTAGAACATATCTTGGTCAAGATAATTCGGGTAAATTTACGGTACAGGTTCAAACTACATTTCCAGCGTATTTTACTATTCCTAAAACATTTATAGTTGAAACATATGAATCGGGCGTGACGGAAGCTGTAGCCACAGATTCAGTTACAATTGTAGGGCTTAAATCTGGGACTAATGCTATTACTATTATAGTTTCAAATCCATCGCATTCTTTTCCGACCGATGGAAGTGGTGTAATAGCCGCTTCGAATTACGCGTCTGGTGAAACTGAAGTTTATGTGTTTGAAGGAGCGACTGCGTTGACTGCTATTACTGGTGGTTCTTTTACCGGTAATGGACAATTTAGAGTTGTCGCTGGACCGCCAACTGGTATTACGTATAGCTCAAATTCTGGCGCGATTGTTGGTGGATCAAATAATAAAAAATTAAAATTCACACCGCAATCCACGTCTAACTTATCTTTAGACGTAGCGAAAACGACCTTTTCTATTTATGTAAAAGATCTCGAAGGGATAGAAAAACCCGTTATAACTCAAGAACAGACGCTCACAAAATCTAAAGCAGGCGCCGATTCTAAATTACTTACGTTAAGTGTAGATAAAACTTACTTTAATAAGTCAGCTAATGGTAGTTTTAATCCTACTAATCAAATAATTCGTTTCACAGCAACATTACAAAATTTGACTAGCGCGCTTGTGTTGTTAGACACTGATTGGGAAGTTTATCGTGTCAATAGTCTAGGTGCCGAAGAACCTTTAACTTCTGACAATTCTCTAATGCCCAACTATTTGACTATTACTGGAAATAGTGCGACGATGAATCAGGATCAATATGCTGCAGCGCTAGGTTCTGGTATAGAAGTTAGAGTTAAAATCTCGAAAGAAACCTTGACTTCTACTGTTTCGATAACGAAACTTACTGACGGTACACAACAAAAAATTTATATAGCGGGTTTAAGTAATTGGGGCGCAAACAACGAAACAGGATATTATGCCAACACAAAATTTGATAATAACGATAGCACAACTAATGGTGGTTCAACACGAAAGCGGATATATGTTAAATTAGCAGGAGTAGACAAAGGATACCCAAATTTGTCAGGTAACTATTCTTATAACAAGGATCATACTATTGTCGGCGGTGGAAGAATATTAGATTTCTCTGATGAAAAAATTAATTATGGAAATTTTGTTACGAAACAGACGCACAATTCTAATGGTACTTCAAGATATACGACGTTTCAGATAAAAGAAGCTGGTAAATATAAAATTACAGTTAACGCTACGTTTAGATACGCTAATAGAGGAAGAATGCAAATTACGCCGAATAATATAATATCATTTTTTAGCATATTACGAGCAAAATTTAATTCCGTTCAAAATAGTATTAAATTTTTTCCTCTGATCGAAGAATCATGCGATTTTGGAGATGTTTCATCTATACAGGGTATAAACGGGACAGAAATAGCTAGAGGTTATTCTTATAACTGGTCTAACGATAATGCTCCATACAGTTATCTTACTGGGTTTCTTGATACGTACTTTGATACAACGTCTGAAGCGGACGAGGTAGGAAGTAATAATAGCAATCCTCTCAATCCATCGAGTGTATTAAGATATTATGATAAAGATGATACGTTCGATAACACACCACCTGATGGATTAGTATCAGCCAATAACTTACTTTTCGATCGCGATAAACCTCTAGGTGTAGAAGACCGGCTAAAAACTATTACGTTTAATTTAACGTGTAATTTAGAAGAAAATGATTATCTAAGATTTAAAGCCCGCAGTGTTGATAGAAGAATAGTAGATAGTACCACTGGTAAAACTGACGATTTTGTCGTAGCTGAGAAATTGACATGTTGGCGATCCAAACAAGTTTTTACCGGCGCAATTCCGCCGAGGTATTATTATAGTATAGCTAGAAACCCTCAGGTGAATATCGTTGCAGATGCATCGTCAGACGATGATATTAACGACGGTGATACTGTAATTACAATAGAAAAAATATCATAAATTTCGTTATAAATTCTCTAAGAAGTCTCCTATTATTTAATTAATTAATTAATAGATACTAAAGACTAATAACTAATTTACTAATTTTAATAAATAACTATTAGTTATATAAATAGTCTAACAGCTATTATATTTTAGATTATGTTTACTAGTCCTTTTAAAGTAGAAGAAGCTGTTAAATTAGTCTTTGTTCAAGACTTCTTAATACAAGATCTAATCGGTGGTGCTGAATTATCCATGTATGCTCTGCATGAATCGGCACCTATACCATTTTTAATAGTTAGAAGTCATCAACTTACTGAAGCGATAGTTGAACAGAATAAGCACTGTCACTGGGTATTTGGTAATTTTTCTAACTTACATCCAACAGCTATAGAATATTTTATATCTTCTGGGATTAGTTATAGTGTCTTCGAACACGACTATAAGTTCTGTAAGTGGCGTTCTATAGAGAAACACGAAATAGAAGGAAAAGAAAAGTGTAATTGCGAAAAAGAACCGATTGGCAAATTAATAGAAAGATTCTTTCTAAAAGCCAAACAAGTCTGGTTCTGTTCAAAAAAACATATGCAAGTTTATTTAGATCGATTCCCAGCTCTGCGGTTAGCCAATTGTGAAGTACTTTCGGCGACCTTCGATGAGAATTTCTTCAGAAAAATAGTTCCATTAATGGAATCTTTGCCAGATAGAAAAAAGAGTGGATGGTTGACTCTAGATTCTGATTCTTGGATTAAAGGCACAGATGATGCCATTAAATGGTTAAAGGACAATGGTAAAAGCTATAAATTAATAAAAAATATGAGCCCGGATCAAGTACTGGAAGCTATGGCAAATGCTGAAGGATTCATTACTCTTCCCAGAGGAGCAGACGTTTCCAATAGAATGGTTACAGAAGCTACTCTACTAGGTTGCGAAGTAGTAACAAACGACAAAGTCCAGCACGCTGATGAGGATTGGTTAATTGATAAGAATAAACAAAATACACTCGCATGGCTTTATAATAGAAGAAAAGTATTTTGGGATAGAACTCTAACATTCATAAAATAAGTGGTGAAACGATGAAAATTAGCGCATATTGTACAACTAGAAATGCTAAGGAAATGGAATATCCATTTATTGAATCTATATTAAGTCATCTTGCATTCGCAGATGAAGTAGTCGTCTATGACACCTCAGATGGAAAAGATGGGACACTAGATGAACTAAATTCGTTAGCTACAGAACACAAGAATCTAAAAGTATATCATGACTCATCGATAAATTGGTCGGCCCCAAACAAGGGTATTTACGATGGGCATACTAAGGCTTTATCTAGAAAAAAGTGTACGGGCGATATTCTTTGGCAGTTTGATATCGATGAAATTGTGCATGAAAGTCAAGTGTCATTGATCGAAACAATCTCCAAAAGTGTTCATGAACAAAATGATTTCGTTTTACTTGCACTGCCAGTCATAGATTACTGGGGTCGTGAAGGTAGAGCTCGTTTAGATGTTACTCCTTGGAAATGGAGGATATCTAAAAACGATCCTGATATTACGCATGGTATACCTCTGCATTTAAGAAAGTATGTAAATGGGCTTTTATATGCGCATCATGGTACTGATGGCTGCGATTATATTTTCGAGAAAACTGGAAAAGTAGTTCCATGCGCAGGATTTTTACCGAGCGATTTTGATGCATTTAAATTCGCGGCTCTTAAAAACGATTCTCTTGTGCCACAAATTCAAAATTATCTAAACGATGTTTGGGCAAAATTACCCGTTGTTCATCACTATTCATGGTTTAATATAGAAAGGAAGATAAGGAATTTTCGGACTTTCTGGAATGATTCTTGGAAGAGTCTCTATAATGAAAGTCGCGACGAAAGAAATAATCCATTTTTCCCAGGACTAACATGGAACGAAATTACCGACTCGATGATTAAACAATACGCTATGCGTCTTGAGACAGAAACAGGTGGTCATGTATTTCATGCTCCATGGGACGAATCAAAAAACAATTGGATTTTCGTTAATATGGGTCATCCTAAAATAGTAGAAAAATGGATCGGAGACAACAAATGAAAGACGTAACCGTAATTTTAAATGGCTATAAAAGACCGCATACACTCAAAAAACAATATGACGCAGTCATGGCTCAAACAATAACCCCAAAAGAGGTTATGTTTTGGCGAAATGATTCGGATTTAGCCGACCAGTTCGATAGCGAAGTAATCTCTAATACTACTGCATTTATTGGGAACGCGAATCTCGGTGTATGGGCTCGCTTTGCGTATGCTCTCATGGCAAAAACAAAATACGTTTGTATTTTTGATGATGATACGATACCTGGAAATCGATGGTTAGAAAATTGTTATGAACATAACAAGGTCTATCGAGGACTTTATGGTACGGTTGGAATCGTTTTTAATAGTGACGCAGGTTATGATGGTCCATACCAGAGAATTGGCTGGCCCAGTGCGAATGAAAATATTATGAAGGCTGACATTGTCGGACATTCGTGGTTCTTTGAACGAGAGTTATTAACTGCTTTTTGGCGAGAGTTACCTGATCCCAAATTCGTAAGATGCGGAGAAGACATACACTTTTCATATGCTTTACAAAAATACATGGGATTAGAAACGTATGTACCTCCACATCCCGCCAGCGATTTAAGTTTGTGGGGTTCACAACCACAAGACGCTATGACATATGGAACAGAACTGGTCGCCATATCGAATCCACAAACGAATGGTGGACTTTCAATGAACGAATATGTAATGCATGCCAGAAAGAACGGCTACAAATTTGTGAATGAACCACGATGAAAATATTAGTATGCTATGGCACAAGACCAGAATACATTAAAATTAAACCACTTTTAGATGAATTTAAAAAATCTAATATAAAATTTAGTACACTAAATATTAGACAACATGAAAATCTCGTAAAAGATGAAGCCGAACACACAGTCTTTTTGAGAGAACAGAGTATTAGTCGAAATAGATTAGACTTAATTTTATCTACCATCGCAGATATCGACGAGGGTTGTTTTTGTGGTATAACTCATACATTAGTACAGGGTGATACTGCCACTGCTCTATTATGTGCCATGGCATCATTTCATAGACAGATACCTGTGATACATCTCGAAGCCGGATTAAGGACAAGAGATTTTGAAAATCCATATCCCGAGGAAGGATATCGACAATTGATTTCCAGGATCACTTCAATACACTTATGTCCAACAGAAAACAATAAAAACAATTTATTGAACGAAAGTATAAATGGAAAAATTTATGTAGTTGGAAATACTGTTCTCGATAATTTGGTGAAATTTAAAAATCAATGTTCTTATAACGAAGAAGTTCTAGTAACTTTACATCGCAGAGAAAATCATTCGAATATGCAAAATTGGTTTAAGGCGCTATCGACTATCGCTTTATCTAATCCCAATATACGTTATACCATTCCGATTCATCCCAATCCGAACGTATTAAAATATAAAGATGAATTAGTTGGATTGAATATTATAGATCCATTACCTTATGACGAATTTTTAAAGAAATTTATTTCTTGTCGTTATTTGATAACTGATAGTGGCGGAATACAGGAAGAAGCAAGTTTCCTAGGCAAGAAAGTAATTGTCTGTAGAAAAGTGACCGAACGTCCAGAGTCTATAGACGTCAACACGATTATGTGCGATGATCCGAATGATTTAATTAAAAAAGAATTATTAATAAGAGACAATTATGTTGTAGAACAGAATACGATTTACGGTGATGGAAACACGTGTTCTAGAATTGCACAAATACTGGGGGATCTAAATGGAATTAGAAAAATATCTATCTAACTATAAAAATGAATTTGAATCGACTCATCACCTTATGAGAGATACGAATCATCAACATCACAATATAGATCCCGAGTACTGGAATTTATTGTTACGAGAAGTAAAGCAAAATCGAGATCGTTGGAAGAATAAAAACGCACTTGATTTCGGTTGTGGTTGTGGTAGAAATATAAAGAATCTTTTAGACTTGGCGGATTGGAATCGTGTTGATGGGTGCGACATATCAGGTCAAAATGCTAAGTTTGCAAAAGAATGGGTAAGTACTTTTTATGATTCTTCGAAAGTAAATACGTGGGAATCACCGGGCGATAGCATTCAACCTGCTAATGAAAATGAATATGATTTTATAATGTCGCACATCGTATTCCAGCATATCTCGAACTACAGCATTAGACTTTCGATTTTGAAAGACATTTATCGTTCTTTAACAGTTGGTGGTCTTGCTAGTTTGCATTATATGGATTTAACCGTGTCTGCTCCTTATCACGAAGATTGCGTCGAATACAAAAATTCAAGGGTAGAAAATCCGCAATTTCTAATAGACGATTTTGAAAAAATTGGATTTAAGAATATCGAATGTTTGACAGGTATAGATTATTTTACTAATCTTCCTTCTTACTATATCAAAGGAACGAAGTAGTTGGAAAATAAAAAGAAAGTCGCGCTTTGTATTCATGGTCTATTCGATTCTTTGACTGACTCATCTTCTAAAGGGATCGATGGATATGAACACATTAGAAAGAACATCTTAGATAGAAAAGATGTTCAAGTCGATACTTTTATTCATAGTTGGGAAAAAGAAAAGAAAGATGAAATTCTTGAACTATATCGTCCTAAAGCCTCAGTGTTTGAGGAACAAATAGATTTTTCTTCATTTATTAAAGAAAGAAATTTAGATAAACTACAAAATTGCCCAAGACCGATTGGTAACGTTATATCTCACCTATACAGCGTTACTGAGACTATGAAGTTGGCGTATCAACAAAATTATGATTACGACATAGTCGTTAAAGCAAGATTCGATCTGGGAAGGATTAATAGAGGGACGTCAGGGCCTGGTAGACAAAATCCATATCCTGTACAATGCATTAATTTTAAAACAAATATAGAACCGAACAAGTTATATAATGCGAATTGGCAACATTTTCGTATGGGTCCAGCTGACATGTGGTTTTATGGCGATCATAAAACTATGAAAAACTTTACTGGTCTTTTTGATTTTGTAGTTACAAATTTGCATATTGGTGGTGATTTTCATAAATTCGCAATGTCGATTGAAGGAAATCCTGGCGATCTATCAAACGCAATCGCTTTATACAAGTACTGGATGCTAAACAATGGTTTATGGGAAAATAGGATTAATCTCGAGACTACATGGGAATGAGAAATTTAATAATTTATAGTCATACAGATTATAGTGACGTGTGGAAACCGTTATTTGTTAGTATAAAAAAGTATTTGAATAACTATAAAATTACTTTATTCGTGAATAAGTTGAGTGAAAATCTCGAGATAGATTGTGAACAGGTTATTTACGATGAATCCTTGTGTTATACTGAACGATTGAAATCTTGTCTTGAGAAAGTGAATATAGATTTCTTTCTATTCATGCATGAAGACATGTTTCTTTACGATACTCCAAAATATGAACACATCGAAAGATATTTCACGCACGTCGAAAATAATTTCGCTAAATCGATAAAGTTAATACCTGTCGGTTCAAATCGTTACGTTTCGAAATTTGATAATACTTTATACATCACTGAATATTCAAAATTTTCTATACAACCTACGATAATTTCTAAATCGCATTTAGTCGATTTGTTGGATAAATACGGTCCTAAAAATATCTGGGAATTTGAGAGTTCGATTCAAAATTTTGGAAATGAATTTGTTTCGATTCTAGGTAATGAGAAAAAAAGAGGAATATATCACTATGATAGCGAAGTTTTTCCATACATCGCGACCGCTATAGTAAAGGGAAGATGGAACTTTTCAGAATATAAAAAAGAGTTAGAAGAAACTTTATTTTCTTGTGGAATAGATGAAAAACTAAGAGGGATAGCTTGATTAAGTTAGTAGCATTTGATCTAGATGGAGTCTTGGTCGAAGCAAAGGAAATACACTATTCTACGTTGAACGAGGCGATTAAGTTAGCTGCCGGCGAAAAATTTATTATTACTATGAATGAGCATCTATCACTTTACGATGGGTTAAAGACTAACCAAAAGTTAGAGATGCTAACAAAAAATAAAAATTTGCCCATAGATACGCATAAAAAAATCTGGGAAATCAAGCAAAAACTAACGCTAGAATCGATATCGAATCTAAAAGAAAACGTCCAGCTAATCGAATTATTTAAATGGTTGAATTCTAACAATTATAAAATAGCGTGTTGTTCAAACTCCATAAGAAAAACAGTACTGGTAGTTCTATCGAAACTAGGACTAATAGAATACATGGACTTGATTTTATCTAATGAAGACGTAAAAAACAGTAAACCACACCCAGAGATATACTGGCAAGCAATGTCAATCTTGGGTGTATTGCCGGAAGAGACACTGATTGTAGAAGATTCTCCGCATGGTTTACTTGCAGCTCATAGAAGCAAATCGAATATATTACGTGTTAATAATCATAAAGATGTTACAATAGATAATATTTCTAAAAAAATTCTAGAATTAAAGGGTGCGAATATGTTAACTTCTCCTAAGTGGAAAGACAAAAAAATGAACGTATTAATTCCAATGGCCGGCGCAGGATCTCGTTTCGAAAAGGCCGGTTACACATTTCCAAAGCCACTAATTGAAGTTAATGGAAAACCGATGATACAAGTCGTAGTAGATAATCTTAATCTAGATGCGAACTACATTTATGTTGTACAAAAGTCGCACCGTGAAAAATATAACTTAGATACTTTACTAAATCTAATTACTCCCGATTGTAAAATCGTAGAAACCGAAGGTTTGACCGAGGGTGCTGCGTGTACTGCGCTACTAGCCAAGGAATATATCGATAACGATTTGCCTTTATTTTTCGCAAATTCAGATCAGTTCGTAGAATGGGATTCGAATGAATTTATGTATAAAATGCAGGAAATGAACGTCGACGGTGGAATTGTGACGTTTAAGGCTACACATCCAAAGTGGTCATTTGCAAAGATCGATGATTTAGGATATGTTACGGAAGTAGCAGAGAAGAATCCTATTAGTGATATAGCTACTGTGGGATATTATTACTGGAAAAATGGTAGTGACTTTGTTAAATACGCCGAGAAAATGATAGAACAGAATGTTAGGGTCAATAACGAATTCTACGTATGTCCAGTGTTTAATCAGGCTATAGCAGACGGTAAAAAGATAAAGACTTTTAATGTGTCTGGTATGTGGGGACTTGGTACACCTGAGGATTTAAATTATTACATAGAAAATTTTGGAATTAAAAATTGAAGAATGCAGCGGTCATAATGTCCGGACCTTATAGAGGTAATAAAAATATAGTTAAAAACTATAATCATTATTTTGGACAATACGATTTGTTTGTTTCTTGTTTCGAACATTATTATCAAGATTGGAAATCTAGTGATTTAAAAATAAAAGAAATTTTTACTACTCCCAAAATAGAAATAGAAAAAACAAAATGGTATCAAAATCGTGACAATAACGCAGGTCAATCTGGGTTTTGGCAATTCTGGAATCTAAAAAGTGTCATAGAACAAACACCTGATGATTATGATTTCTACATTAAAAATAGATGCGATCTATTTTTTAGTTCTAGTCTCAATTTAGAATTCGATAATTTAAATAAAAATTCGATATATTCATCTGCTAAGTCTTTTCATCTAAACGAATGGAATGAACAAGAATGGATAAATGATGAATTTTATGTCGGTGATCGTGCGACGATGAATGTAATATCCCGATTTGTATTAGAATATTATGAAATTGATAGACATTCGAAAAACGATACTTCAAATGAAGTCTCATTATTGAATTTTTTAAAAGAAAATAAAATTTCTATAAATAAAATATTTGATTTTATCTACGTTAAAAATCACAATGGTGTACATATTTCTACAGGATATACGGGTAATTATCAATTGGAAAAATTATGATAATTTCTCATCGTGGAAATATTAATGGAAAAAAATCGAATCTCGAGAATAGTCCGGATTATATCGACGAGGCCATTTTGCTTCATTTTGAAGTCGAAGTCGATGTATGGATAAATGATAAATTAGAAATATTTTTAGGTCACGATGAACCACAATATCAAATCGATATTGCTTGGTTGCGCGCAAGAAAAGACAAATTATGGATACATTGTAAGAATATTGAAGCTATAATTCATTTCAATAAAACTAATGACTTCAATTATTTCTGGCATCAAAATGACGATGTTACTTTGACATCGAAAGGTCATATTTGGGCTTATCCTGGGAAACAACCCATAGAGAATAGCATAGCAGTAATGCCAGAAATTTTTAATGATGATGTGTCTACGTGTCTCGGAGTTTGTACTGATTTTCCAATAAGGTATAGAAATGAAAACGTTTAAGGGTGATTTTTTTCATATTGTTCAATTATTAAAAGATAAAAAGCATTTTGCATTTTCGAGATTCTCAGATGGCGAGTTGATGGTTATTAAAAATCAACTAATCGTTATCTCGGAAAATATGGCGATAGTGCACGGCCAGGCTCATGGTGGATTTTGGGGCGCCGAAGAACATAAGGTTTTTGACCCTTCTACACAACAAGATTTTAGAAAGAAGTTAATAGAGTGTTTTGAACATAAACAAGACAGTTACTATAAGGGAATATGTTGTAGGTGTTGCATTGGCGAAGAGTGGTTCGCATGGCAATTTGATAACCATCTATCAAAAGATGAAGCACATTTGACTTGGTCTAATGTTTTTATAAATTCGAATTATCCACTATTCGTAGAGCAAGCTTTACCTGCGATGAAAGATTATAAGGTCGTATACGTGTGTAATGAAATCGCAGACTTGTCTAAATTTCCGTTAAATTTAGTAAAAGATTTTAGAGTAGGTAATAACTGTCACATTAGAAATATTGGACTTGTAGACGAGATGAAAGTGTGGGTCAAAGAAAATGATGTAAAAGATCATTTATTTTTATTTTCCGCGGCTAGTCTGAGTAATATTCTAATATACGAGTTGTACAAAGAATTTCCCGACAACACGTACGTCGATATCGGTAGCACACTTAATCCTTTACTGGGTATGAATGGGTGGATCGGATCGAGAGGATATTTACGGGGATATTGGTTAAATCAACACGATGAATATTCAAAAAAAGAATGCATTTGGTGATACATGCTATTAGTACAAGCTGATAAACCCGAATATCATGAATTTATTAGACAATTAAGAAACGACCCAAGAGTTATCCCAGGATTTATAGAAACTTCTTACATCACAGAAGAACAACAAAAAGAATACATGAAGAAATATAGCGATTGCTTCTTCATCTGTCTAATCGATGATAAACCTGCAGGATACGTCGGCGTTATCAATGATGATATACGAGTCGCAACCCATCCAGACTATCAAAAATTAGGCGTTGGAAAATTTATGTTAGAACAGATCAAAAATAAATTTCCAAATGCCCTGGCAAAAATTAAAATAACAAACGAGGCCAGTTTAAAATTATTTCAATCGTCTGGTTTTAAAATTAAATACTACCTATTGGAAAGAGAATAAATGCTACATAATCCTTACAAAATCATCAAAATGTTCGAAGAAGAAATGGCGCATTATTGTGGTTCAAAATATGCTGTTTCAACTGACAATTGTACCGACGCAATTTTATTGTGTTGTGAATACTTAGGCGTTAAAGAAGTTACTATTCCTGCAAGGACTTATCTTTCTGTACCACAGTCAATAATCCATGCTGGCGGAACTGTAAAGTTTGAAGAAGTAAGTTGGAAGGGTGTTTATCAACTAAAACCGTACCCAATCTATGACGCTGCGAAAAGATTAACATCTAATATGTATGTTCAAGACTCTTATATGTGTCTTTCTTTCCATATCAAAAAGCATTTAAAAATTGGAAAGGGTGGAATGATTCTAACTAATAGCGAAGAAGCACGCGACTGGTTTAGAAAGGCTAGGTACGAAGGCCGCGGCGAAGTGATGTATCATGAAGATGAAATCGATATTAATGGCCATAATGCTTACATGACCCCAGAACAAGCCGCTCGAGGACTAATGCTAATGCAAAACTATCCTCAACATGCCGAAGATCTACCTGAAGAGCCTCAATATCGAGACCTAAGAGAGTTTCCATTATTTAAAAATTGCGAAACAGTCAAGTAAAAACATGAAGATAGTAATCATAACAGGATGTTTGGGATTAATCGGTTCACATATTACCAGAAAGTGCTTAGATAAAGGTTGGAGGGTACTTGGAGTCGATTCTCAAACCTACGCCAGCAACGAGAATTTTCTAGATACATTTTCACAATATGAAAATTTTACTTTCTTAAAGAAAGATATATGTGATTTAGATTATTTACCTGATTGTGATTACGTTATCAACGTAGCAGCAGAAACGCATGTTGGAAATAGCATAATAAATTCTAACTCATTCATTAAAACGAACATCATTGGCGTTCAAAATTTATTAGATCTAATTAAGAGCAAGCCTACGAATGTAGCCAGTCGACCGATTTTTATACATTTCAGTACCGATGAAGTGTATGGAGACATAGTCGACGGTCAACACGTAGAGAGTGATTCATTGAAACCTAGTAATCCATATTCGGCATCTAAGGCCGCGGCCGATATGTTAGTTTTAGCATGGCATAGAACGTATAATATCGATTATGTAATATTGAGACCGACGAATAATTATGGTACGGGACAATATCCTGAAAAATTAATACCGTTAAGTGTTAAGTTATTACAGCGTAATAAAAAGATTAGATTACACAATGAAGGGAAACCCGTAAGAAATTGGTTACACGCAGATGATACTGCAGAAGCCGTTATTTCTATTATCGATTCAAACGTTAAAAATGAAATTTTTAACATCGCAGGAAACTGTGAACAATCTAATAGATTAACAGTTGAAAAAATAATTTCTAATTATTTTAAATCTGATTCATTATCTTATGAAGATTATCTCGATTTATCTTATGTAAGACAAGGACAAGACGTTAGATACGCTCTTAACGATGAAAAATTAAAGGCGATCGGTTGGAGACCTAAAAAGATTTTCGATGAAGAAATACGAGAACTTGTAGAGTATTATAGAAAAAACTTTAAATGGTAATAAATTAGGTGTTTATTTGCATACCGTAGCTGTAATTGGTCAAGGATTTGTAGGTGGAAGTCTAACCACAGTTTTGTCCGAACGTGGAAATAAGGTCTATACATACGATAAAGCGGGAAAAAATTCGAAAGGTGGAATTAAACAGTTCAAATTTGAAAATGTTATTACACCCGAAAACTTAGAGATTTTTATAGAGTGTTGCGAATCTATTGAAGAATTTTCTGGGATTTATTTCATTTGTTTGCCGACTCCGATGAATTTAGATGGATCATGTGATACTTCAATTGTCGAGTCTGTATTACAAGTTTTATCCGAAAATATTAATAGTTCCAAACAAAGAATCGCCATAGTAAAATCTACAGTACCACCAGGAACTACAGAAACGTGGAATAAAAAATACGAAAAATCTGCGATTAGTGTAGTATTCAATCCAGAATTTTTAACAGAAGCAAATGCTATCGATGATATGAGAAACCAAGATAGAATCATCATCGGTGGTCCAATAGAAAGTTCTAAATTTGTGACGGCCGTATTTAAGTCCTCATTTCCAACTGTCCCGATATTCGAGACGTCTTCTACAAACGCCGAGATGGTAAAATATGTAGCAAATTGTTTTCTGGCTACGAAAGTTTCTTTTGCAAATGAAATGTATCAAGGGTGTAAGGCTCTTTTCGAAGCTGGTTATGACATTAGTTATAATTCGATTATAGAATTAGCGACTCTTGATAAAAGACTGGGTAATTCTCACTGGCAAGTTCCTGGTCCAATGCCGTCAGATGATACTGGCGAACAAAGCATGGGTTTCGGCGGAAGTTGTTTTCCAAAGGATATTAATGCTTTAATTTATCTTTTAGAAAAAAATAACGTAGATCCAAAAGTTCTTAAGGGCGTATGGGAAAAAAATCTTGAAGTTAGACCAAGACAAGACTGGAAAAGCTTAAAGGGTAGAGCTATTTCTAATGTAGAAGATTAAAAATTATCGAATCATCACGCAATATTGTTTAGAGTGGGGTGATGATTGTCTAATACGTTTCCAACAGGTAAAGCTCATATTTCTTTTTCTGAAGTTCGAACTTGGGCAGAGTGTCCGTGGAAACATAAGCTGACCTATATCGATAAAGTCAAAGCAGATGTAGAATCAGAACACCTTTATTTTGGTACTGCCGTCCATTCGTCTTGCGAAAAATATCTTAAGACTCGAGAAGTAGACGTAGAACTTTGCACGTCAGAAATTCGTAGGATTTGGCAAGAAAAAGGTTTCCCTGACGTAGAAAAATGGTGTTCTTGGGCAGAAACTGTGATTAATGATGTTCCTACATTTTTGGATGAAAATTTTCCGGAATGGGAGACACTCGATGCAGAACATGCGCTTATGGAATCTATCGATAATCATGATATTAAATTTAAAGGTTTCATCGATGCGATTCTTAAGCTTAAAGACAAACGAGGTAAGGAAAAGCTTCTAATCATCGACTGGAAGACAGGTCCAGCCTATGGATGGCGTCGAGATAAAAAAGAAGATTTCAATACACAGGCACAGTTGATCCTCTATAAATGGCACGTCATGAAGAAATTCGAATTGTCTTCCGCAGATGTTGGTACCGCTTTTGTCGTGCTTAAAAAAGGGGCGAAATCTGGTAAGTCTATCGATTTAGTCGCATTTTCGGCAGGACCCAAGGTTCAAGAGAAGGCAAATAAACTCGTGTCCAGCATGATTAATACGGTTAAACGTGGATTTTTTCCAAAAAATAAACATAATTGCGAATATTGCGATTTTGCGAAATCAGGACAATGTGTAAGATAATTATATTAAAGACCGTTAACATCTTCATTAATCCGCCGGATGATATTGTAGCGAGGTTAATTTGAAGAAGAGAAAAGTTTTGGTTCTTTCTGATCACGCTCTTTCTCCATCGGGCGTTGGAAATCAAACAAGACACTTAATTAATGGTCTTATACAGAAAGGTGGATGGTCATTTAGACAGTTCGGCGCGGCGATTAAACACGCCGATTATCGTACGATCGTTGTCAATGAAGATTTTATTATTAAGCCGATCGATGGATTCGGCAACAGAGCGATGATTAGAGAAGCTCTCGCAACCGAAAAGCCAGATGCTATGTTGATCTTCACCGACCCAAGATTTTTTACTTGGCTTTTTGAGATGGAAGACGAAGTACATCAAATATGTCCAATAGCATGGTGGCACGTTTGGGATAATTATCCTACTCCCATGTTTAATAGTCCGATGTACGAGGCGACCGATCTCATTAATTGTCATTCATATTTGACATACGAATTTTGCCACAAGTTATTTCCGGAAAAGACTAATTTTATTCCTCATTCATTACCACCAGGTATGTTTTATCCTATGTCTGAACAGGATAAATTGAGGAATAAAATACTTCTTCTCGGTACACATAGAGCAGATCATTTTGTCGGACTGTGGATCAATAGAAATGCTAGAAGAAAACGACCTTCAGATGTTATATGGGCATGGAAACTTTTCCTAGACGAACTTGAACAAAAACATGGTCACAGAAAAGCTACTCTAATCATGCATACCGATCCTTTCGATCAAGAGGGTCCTAATCTTGTAGAAGTTGCAAGAAATCTCGACATAGAACAAAATGTAGCCTTTAGTAAAGAACGCGTCGAATTTGATAAAATGAACGTTATTCATAATGTTAGTGATTTTTGTATCAATATTTCATACGCAGAAGGTTTCGGTCTTGCGACTCTCGAAGCTATGAATGTTGGGAATCCAATCGTCGCAGTGAAAACTGGTGGTCTAACTAGACAAGTCGTTAATGCTTACACTGGCGAAGAGAACGGCGCAGCGCTTCCTGTCGAATTAAAGACTCTTGTTGGATCACAGGGCGTTCCATACATTTACGAAGATTATGTCACGGTTGAGACTACGGCGAAAGGTATTATGAAACTTTACGAGCTTGGCAAAGATGGAAGAAAACGTCTAGGTGCAAAGGCTCGAGAATATGCTCTAAGCGAGTTTGGATATCAGAAAGTTATTGATTCATGGGACAAGACGCTCGGTGATCTCATTGAGAATTGGCGAAAGGATCGCAAGAATTTCGAGGTTAATGCGCTATGAAAGTTATTGTAAGAGGACCTGTTCTTTCTAAGTCTGGTTATGGTGAACACGCTCGACAAGTCTTTAAATGGGCACTATCTCGTGGACATGACGTAAGGTGTCAAATTTTAAACTGGGGTATTACTCCATGGTTTCTCGATAGAGACGATTTGGACGGTCTAGTCGGACAAATTATGGATCGATCGACTCCATTTGAAGAAAAACCCGATCTAAGTCTTCAAATCCAACTACCGAATGAATGGGATCCAGAATTAGCGAAAGTTAATGTTGGAATAACTGCAGGTATTGAAACAGATAAGTGTAATCCAGAATGGAAGATCGCATGTAATAAGATGAATCATGTTATTGTTCCATCTAAGTTTGCTTCCGATTCTTTGACACTTGGTGGTGGAATCACAACGAAAATATCAGTCGTACCAGAAGCATATAACTGCGAAATAGACAAAGATGTTCTACCCTTAGAGTTAAACGAAGTAGCTACTTCGTTTAATTTCTTGTTATTCGGACAAGTTACTGGAATGGATCTAGATTCCGATAGAAAGAATCTTTTCCACACGGTAAAGTGGTTTTGTGAAGAGTTCGCTGGTGATAAAAATGTTGGTCTTATCATCAAATCAAATTTAGGGACAAATTGTATTTTTCATAGAAAACAACTTGTCTTATTATTTCAAAAATTATTGTCGGAAGTTAGAAAGGGAGAATTTCCAAAAGTCTATTTGTTAAATGGTGATATGTCTGGAAAAGAAGTGGCAGGCTTAATGAAGAGCCCCAAGGTCAAGTCTATGATTTCACTAACAAGAGGCGAAGGTTACGGGCTTCCTCTTATAGATGCGGCAGCTTCCGCACTCCCAGTTTTAGCAACGAACTGGTCAGGACATCTCGAATTTTTATCAAAAGGTCATTTTTCGAAGGTGGAATATGATTTAGTTCCTGTTTCTGATAAAAAAATAGATGGTACAATATTCATCCAAGGCGCTCGATGGGCACAAGTTCGCGAACCTGATGCGAAACGTAGAATGCGAAAAACAGTTGAATCTTATTCTAAGCCTAAAGAGTGGGCAGATGATTTAGCAAAAATCATTCGCGAAAAATATTCGATAAATGCCGTCTGCGATCTATACGACGCGGTTATCGGGGAATTACTGTGATATATTTTTTGTGGTTCATAATTTTAATACTAATTTGTTCCACAACATTTCTTGCAATTTATTGTTATAGATTCGCAAGAACTATAATCAGAGTTCAGGATTCGATAGAAGATTGTCTGGCTGTCATGGACGAAAGAATCAGATCTATCGACAAAGTTTTAGAAATACCTTTGTTTTTTGATAGTCCTGAAATTAGACGGGTGCATGATGATTTGAGATTGTCGAGAGACGCGATAATAAAAGTCGCAGAAACTTTCTCAACGATTGAAAATGAAGTCGAAGAGGAAGGATAAGATGATTGGAACAAAAAGAATACGTCGTCGTAGAAAGTCTACAGAAGGTAGTGAAAAGAAAATGTACTTCGGACCTGAGGTAACAACGGCGATAACGTATTATAATTGTATTGTTAATGAAAATGAAAAAATAGAGCTTTATCACAACACGATATCGCCAGCGTTAATGAAACTAGCCGAAAGTCTTATTTTGATCTACGGATTCTCAGAACCTGGCGAAGATATATTCGAAATGCAAACCGATTGTGTTGCTTTTCTATACGAAAATTTACGAAAATTTGACTCTGCGCGAGGAACAAAAGCGTTCAGCTATTTCAACGTGATAGCAAGAAACTGGTTAATACAGAACGCAAGAAAAAAGACAACGTCTAGTCAAAGAAATGTATCGTTCGAAGATTTAGGACTACTTTCATCGAAGGATAGAAGTACGATAGCTCACTATGCTGTTGCAGAATCACCCGATGACGTGATGATTCAGGCAATGCAAAAAGACCATATAAAAGAAGTATTTAAGAAGATACAAAAAAGATTAATCGATGAAAACGAAAAGATATGTATGGAATCAATTATAACGATCTTTGAACACATCGACGACATAGACATACTGCACAAGCGGGCGATATTCGTGTATATTAGGGATATGTCTAACCTAAATCAGAAACAATTATCGACTGCATTATCTGCAATAAGAAAACACTATAAGGAAATCGTCATACAGGAGAACGAATCATGAGCGTTTACGATGATGTTTTGAAAAGAATCAAGGACGCCGAAGAAAAGGTAAAATCGTTCTCAGAACTTCTAGATACGTTGTCAACGACGGACGATAAACGAAAAATACTATGGAAGGAAATCTATAATAACGCCATAATAGATCGAGAAAACGCTTACGCTTTATATCTTAATGCATACGCAGGATTTTCAGGAGCCCAAACTGAACATATCAATGTTGGCCCTATTATGACAAAATATCTTGAAAGAATGTCAAAGGCAAATGAACAATTATTAAAGTTGGCCGAAATTGTTCGTTCAACTCAAGAAGAAGACTCTAAAATAACACCAGACGATATTTTTTCAAAAATCTCAGGGTAGGTATTAAAAATGACCACTATCAATGCTGCTATAACTAATATAGCGCAAAAAAATGAATTAAACAAAGAAAAACAAGATATTGGTCAATTTGAAAAGGCAGTTGTCGTCAACGTAATCACCGATCAAACAGGTATCGGAACGTTAAAGTCGACTTATCCTGAAGTTTTTAATACTTTTTCGCCAGATAGAATACCGAGAAATACATGTATCGTTAGAAAAATAACGGGTGGTACCGATGCTACTTCTACTTCGATTATTTTGGCATATCCATTCTTCTCTTCACATCTTTGTATGCCTGTTAAAACAGGAGAGACGGTATGGATTTTATTTGATAGAGAAATAAAGACAGTCGGTTATTGGTTAAGTCGAGTTCACGGAGATGAATACAACGAAGATCTAAGCTATTCGCATTATGATAAAATCTATAAACCGCAAGAAGCAAAAGGCGATTCGCCAGGTACGGTAGAAAAGGCATCAGGAGATAAAAAAGCGAAAGCACCTGTCGAAGATTTTCCTAATCTGTCTTTAAAACAAAAAAATGGTAAAAATGAATACGAAAAAATAGTATCTTCTGTGAAAGATCCTGTTATATATGAACCTATCCCAAGATTTACTAAAAGACCTGGCGATTTTGCTATTCACGGTAGCAATAATTCAATGATATTATTAGGTACAGATAGATATTGGAAGCAGATCGACACGCCTGAAGAAGAACAAAGTAATTCTCTTACTGTACCCAAACCGTTCTCAGGAATAATAGATATAGTAGCCGGTCGATCTAGAGGTTTGATATCAGGAAGTATGACGAGAACGTCGCCTGCTACTTTTAAAAATTCTAGATCATATGAAGAGGTTGTCAAAGATCCTAGAAAAGGTGATAAAAACGTCAAATCCGAGGGCGATCCTGATTTTCATTCTGATGCTGCAAGAATTTACGTTTCTATGAATACATCGATAGATGATGCGTTAACTCTATCTAATTTTACCCCCCTTCTACCAGGCGAACAAGAAATTCGACCAGCTTCTGTTGGTTCTTCTGTAATATCGAAAGCTGATCATATTAGAATCGTCGCAAGAAAAGATGAAGAACTAGGTATAAATGGCACAATTAGAATAATAAAAGAAGGAAAGCTAGGAGAAGATGGTTGTTCGGTATTATTACACGATGATGGAGCAATTCACATCGCGGCAAATAAAATATACCTAGGTTTATCTGAAAAGAATGGTGGAAATTTATCCATTGACTCGGAGAACTCGCAGCCATACGTAAAGTTTAAAGAACTAAAAGATTTATTAGCAGGTATTATCGAAGATATATCTGGTTTCTGCAATACATTGTCAACACACGTTACACCTGGATATGGCATGCCATCGCCTCAAATTTTAAGCGCAGCTTCTAAATTATTAAGCGACGTTGGCGTAAGAAAGAGTAAAATTGATAGTATAAAGAGTGAAAGAATATTTGGGGAATAATATGCCTATAAAAACTCCTGGTGATACACCACTTAAATTAATCGATGATAAACAAAATTCTAAATCGTCATTATTCGAAAAGAATTTATCTTTGAAAGAAGCTATAAAATTTGCATTTTCAAAATCTCAAGAAGACGCAAAAGTTGAAATGAAATCTTTGCAAGCCTCGAAAAAACAAGGCGAAATCACCGAAGAAGAAATCAAAAAAATAACAGAAAGTGTTACGTCAAAATTGTCTGAGCGGATAGCCTTCGCTATAGACGAATACATTAAAGAAATTATTGTGTCGATTAAATCAGATATTCAAGTTGAAGTTAACACAGAAGTTGAAGGGAAAAAATATTCTGGCGTTGGAAAAACAACGTCACCAGGAACATCTTGAACTTTGAATAACAACCTACATATTTGTCATGACAGCTCGAGTATATAGCTTTAAATCTGTTGGCGAAGAGCCTTTTGCGCAGCGAGAAAGAGCCGCGCAACAAATAAAGCGCCCACCGATTGGAATAAAAACGCCTCTTGAATTGTCAGATGGAGACGATAGTTTTCTTAAAATGCATAGTGATATCGAAGACGTTATCGCTGATAATTTAAAAAATTTAATTTTGACAAATCGAGGCGAAAGACTTTTCGACTATAATTTTGGAGCAAATTTAAAAGAATTAACTTTTGAATTAGGCAGCGAAGAAACTGATGAAGAGGCTATTCGAAGAATACAATACGCATGTGCAAGATATATGCCTTATATTGCGCTTAATACTTTTGAACCGATTAAATTGGGATCGATCGATGAAAGCGTTGCGAGAATTGGAATACGAATAACTTACTCTGTCCCCTCGGCGAATACAAGGGAAAGAGCAGTAGAAGTAATACTTTACACGGTGGGATAAAATGGCAGGTCAAAGAAAAGTAAATCCTACGAGAAATTATCTCGCGAAAGATTATAATTCATTAAGAAGCGATCTTTTAAAATATGCGAAAACATTTTTCGCCGATAAAATTCAGGACTTCAGCGAAGCATCTGTAGGCGGTTTATTATTAGACATGGCTGCATCTGTAGGAGACAATATGTCTTTCTATTTAGATCACCAGTTTAGAGAAACGTTATGGTCAGAGGCAGTCGAAATTTCGAACGTCGAGAGATTAATAAGAAATAGCGGCGTAAAAATAATCGGCTCATCTCCATCTACTGTCAATTTATCATTTTATATTGAAGTTCCCGCTATAAATGAATCTGGAAAACGAGTACCAGATCGTTCATCTCTTCCTATTATACAAGAAGCTACAGAAGTATCTTCTAGAGATGGAGTACCTTTCACGACGATAGAAGACATAGACTTTTCTGAAACCGATCGGTTTGGAAATTTAGTTGCTACTATTATAGTTGGAGATGTCGACGAAAATGGACAACCCGATACTTTTATACTTTCAAGAGACGTATTAGGAGTTTCTGGAAAAATTTATGTAGAATCTTATACTTTCGGTTCGCAATTTGTTCCTTATAGAACGATATCTTTAAGCAATCCAAGCGTAACAGAAATTATTAATGTTATAGATACTGACGGTGATACTTGGTATGAGGTTGAAAGTTTAACGCAAGACACAGCATTCGTAGGAATAGTTAACACGAACGAAGACAATCATATCGTTAAGAAAAATTTAACCATAGTTCCTGCTCCGAAAAGATTTATGACTTCTACAGATTTACAACGTAGAAATACAACACTGCTATTCGGAAGCGGTGATCCATCGTTGACAGATGACGATGTATTTCCTGATCCGTCAAAGCTTGTCATACCGTTGTATGGAAAAAATACGATGACTAAATTTTCAATAGACCCAAATAGTCTATTAAAAAGCAAAACACTTGGAGTCGCGCCAGTATCCACAACATTAATAATAACCTATAGAGCAGGTGGTGGTTTGACTCATAATGTTGCTGTCAATTCAATAAGATCTATAAAGACTTTGCGAATCGATTTTAAGAATGGAGCATCAGCATCCTTAGCCAGCGCAGTCAGAGCATCGGTCGATGTTACTAATAATGAACCGGCAACAGGTGGAGCATCTGCTCCGACAATAGACACGTTAAGATCGTTAATACCCGCAGCTCGAAATTCACAATCTCGGATTGTTACAAAAGCCGACCTTTTATCAAGAGTTTATTCACTACCATCTAAATTTGGTAGCGTATATCGAGCAGGTGTTAGACAAAATCCAAATAACCCGCTCTCTTCACAATTATTCGTTTTGTCACGCGACAATTCAAATCGCTTAATTTTAGCACCAGATACACTTAAACAAAATTTAAAAACGTATATCAATGAATATCGTTTAATATCAGACGCAATTGATGTAGTAGACGCTGCGATTATTAACTACGCGATATCTCTATCAATAGTTCCTGCTCCGGATACAAATCCTGCTGATGTTATAAAGAATGTAATTTCTACGTTGCAAACATTATTAGAGACAAGAAAATTTCAAATTGATCAACCGATCGTTATAGCAGATATAATGTCAAGTGTTATCAATATTCCTGGTGTACTTTCTTTAATAAGATTGGAATTTTTTAATGTGAGCGGTCAACATGATGGTCGAGACTACCCGGGAATATTTTTCGACATGCAGTCCAATACGACGAAAGGTCTTGTGATTGGTTCACCTGGTTCTATTTTCGAGTTACGATACCCAAACTTTGACATAATTGTGAGTACGAGCTAATGATAATTTCTCTTACAGCTTCTGCAGATACATACATCACGAATAAATACATCGATTCTCGACCATCGATTGAATCGAACGTGGGAAAAGCGGGAACTCTCGATTTATTTTATTTATACGATGAAGTAGATATCACAAATAACGTTAAAGAATTATCGAGAATTTTAATTAAATTTGATATAGAACAATTAAGAATTTTATCGTCTTCTATTTTTGATAGTAATAATTTCGAAGCAAGACTTAAGTTACACACAATTACAACTGGAAATCCTTGCCCCAGTAATTTTACAGTGTCAGTATTTCCTTTAGCGATACCATTCGAAGAAGGTATGGGAAGAGATGTAATTTCGTTTGCAGATGTAGGAAGCGCAAATTTTTTATCAGCTAGTAATTTAATAACTTGGTACACTAGTGGATGCGAAGCATCTGGTTTCGTAGGCGATTCGAATATAGATTATTATTCTAATATCATGTTGGGTTCTAGTTCGATTTCTTTAGAGTCTAAACAAGATTTTATTTTGGGTATAGAAGATCTTGATATTGATGTTAAATTAATAGTTAGTTCAACGCTATCAGGACTTTTGGAAAATAATGGATTTAGGATTTCATTTACGGGTTCTCAAGAAAATGATAATGTCTCTAGATTCGTAAAAAGATTCGGGTCAAGACACGTTAAAAACGAATATCTTTCACCACGATTAGAAATTAAATTTGATGATTCTATTGTCGATCAAAGAAGTGATTTAGTATTTGATACTACAGGAAGCATATATTTGTCGTCAAGAAAATCAAGCGCGCCAGCTAATTTAACGTTAGCAGGCGGGCAACAGTTAGTAGGCGACAATTGCATAATAGTTCAGTTATCCACAGGATCGTATAATTCGATACATACGGGCTCTCAGAAGCTCCTGGGCGCTCCCATTACAGGAATGTATGTGCTACCATTCTCTATCTCTTCGAACGACGTAGGTATAGTTTCTGGTAGTTTAACGTTAGCTCAACATATCGCCAAAAGTGGTTCTATAACATTTGATGAGACCTGGAAGAGTTTGGATGGTACAAAAATATTTTACACGGGTAGCATAACGATAGGTTCTGGCGACGCGTCTCCTACGATCACAGAACGCGTTCGTTTAATATCTAGATGCGATGGACCACAGGAAGTCAAATGGGGAGAAAGTTTTTATGTAAAAACTTCTTTCTATGATATAGCACTTGAAGAAGATGCAGTCAAATTTAGTTACGAAAGACAACCTTTAAAAATATTAGACGCACAATATCGAGTAAAAGATTTACAAACGCAAGCCTTGATTTTTGATTTTGATAAAAATTATACAAGGTTATCTCTTGATGCATCTGGTAATTATGTTAATGTCAATTCGACCCCGTTTCCAAAAGGAAGACCTCTTGCATTGGAATTTAAAGTGTTATATGCAGGCGCGGAAAGAATTATTGCTGATGAAAATTACGTCTTTATTGTGAAGGTGTAATATGAGAACAATAAAAGATTTCTTGGGATCACCCGGTCTATCTCGATTTTCGTCAGAGGGATCAGCACTTCTAACTATGAGAGGGGCCGATTTTAAATCGATAGAATCTGGAACGACATCGTTTAAAAACGATCCACCAGGAAGTCCATTACGTTCAACTCAGCAAATACCTCTGGATTGGTCTGTATTCGAAAATCACACGTTTTTTAGCAGCGCCGAAGTTAATGTTAATGTTGCTTTTGATGAAATAATAAACGGTTTTCCATTTGATGGACAAAAGATAGATATAGAAAATTTTTTGGATGGATTAACAGGTTTTGAAAAATGGATTTTTGATAACTTTCCTAAACATCGCGGCGCGTTGCACTTTAAAAATTCATACATTGAAGTTAACGATGTCCCAGGAGCTATGGCTCCCGATATATCGAAAAAAGTAGATGGACAACCGGTCTTAGATCCAGGCAATGGAAGTATATCGTTTCAGTTTAAAGCGTTTTTCCCCGAACAAATTAATGATAATCAAGTTTTATTACAAAGATTATCGTCGACAAGTGGTTATACACTGGCGATATCAGCTTCGACTTCAACAACAAAATGCGATTTAATTTTTATAGTATCATCTGGCTCTGCGCATCTTAGCTCATCATACTCAATTAATAAAGGAAACTGGATAGATATTGCAGCTTGTTTTAATCGACGACCGAGTTCGAATAGAACGTTATTGTATTTGGACGGAATTTTAGCATCATCAAGTTCTAGATCTTATGAATTTTATGAATTTAATACCGTCGGCTCACTTCTTACAATAGGAACAGGAAGTTCGCATACGTATGGTTCTAACGTATTTTTGCCAAAACAAAATTTATCTGCATCGCTCGACGATTTTAAAATATTTCATGGAAATAGATCGAGTGAAAAAATTAAAATGGCTATATCTTCCAGCCAATATCCTGAAGATAATTTAAAATTATTCTATAAATTTAACGAACCATCTGGTAGTTATTCTCAAAAAACTCTTATATTAGATCATAGTGGTAATGGATTACACTCTAATGTAATCGGATACGTAGACACACTTAGGTCGAATCTCGACGGTCTCGCAACGTTTAAAGAAGCATTAAAAGAAAATCCGATTCTTTTCCCAGATTATGACGAATTAATTACGTTAAATCAAAAATTATTGCTATCTGCTTCAAAGTATGATGAAATAAATCCAAATCTTATAACTCGTCTTGTACCACCTCACTATTTTTTCGAAGGTAGACTTGAACAGGGGTTTGAGACTGACGAAGGTCCTGTCGTCGAAACGTATCCTGCCAGTGGAAATCGGCCGGGTAATTCTAAACTCGGCGCAGCGCAAATACTATCGGCATTGTTATATGTTTGGGCAAAACAATTCGACGAAATGAAAATTTATTTAGATCATTTTTCAAAAATAGAATCGTTCGAATACGTTGATATGGGTTCAATATCAGATCAATTTTTAGTCCACCAAGCAAGAAATATTGGTATAGAATTACCACAATTGTTTTCTACTATAAAACCGAACGATGAAATAGATGGAAATGATTTTGGAGTAGAATCTTCAAGTAATACAATGACGTTACAAGAAATTCAATCGCAAATTTGGCGTCGATTGCTTGCTTCTATACCAACTATTTTAAGAGAAAAGGGCACGATATCTTCAGTTAAAGAATTAATAAGAGCATTCGGAGTAAATCCAGATACGTCTATTAGATTGCGAGAGTATGGTGGCGCTCGTGAAGGTGTAATAGAAGCTCGACGACCTCGTAGAATTTCTGCAGGTAAATTATTACCAAAGACAGGATACACAATCACTTCGCCATTCCTGTCGGGATCTCGAATAGAACCTGGGGTTCCGGAACCGCAAGGAAATATCGGTTTATATGGTAGCGACGATGTCTCAGACGGATTATTTACTAGTTCATCGTGGACATATGAAGCAACGTATAGATTTCAGGATGACGTTTCTTATTCTAATGAATCGCTTGTTAGATTTTATACGACAGGTTCGTTCGGAACGGGCTTATTATTTAATCTTATTGCATCGAAAAGTGGATCTAAAGACGACAATATAGCTACTTTGACATTATACGGTTCTACTGACACTATTTCCTCAAATGCCTTTTCTATATCGATAGACGGAAGAACGCTATATGATGGAGATAGATGGCATATAAGCTTTGGTCGACAAAAAATAGGTGATTTTGAAAGTAAATACTTTTTGAGACTAGGCAAACAACAAGCAGGTCAACCGATAATATTGGACGAAGAAATTTTATATTTAACAAATTCTAGTAATACATCAGACGTTTTGTCGAATATAAACTCGATAAATAACGCGTCAGGTACATGTTTTCAATTAGGAAATTACGTAGGTAGTATTAACACAAGTTTTATTGATCCGTACACGTTACCAGGATCAACTTTATCTACGTTCGGTGGCGAGGTGTCAGGTGTCAAATTTTATTCTAAATATTTATTTGATACTGAATGGTACGAACACGTTACGAATCATGAATCTCTTGGTGTCAAAAATCCATTGGTAAATTTTAATTTTACTACTCTCGAATCCGGATCTTTCGAACGTTTGAGACTAGACACGTCATTCGATCAAGAAGAAATTAACGCCGATTCTTATGGAAAAATTATTATATTCGATTATTCACAAAATAATTTACACCTGTCAGGTTCAGGATTTTTTGCAAACGAAACAATCTTAGGTTCTGATGATATCATTTTTTCATCGCTTGATCCGAAATTCGACGAACGTAGTACGGATAATAAGGTAAGAATTCGATCGTTTCAATCATACGCGCTAGCGAAAGCTGCAGGAGTTGAAATAGCTCCAATTTATGAAGTACCGAAATACGAACAGGGTAATGACGACAATCGTTTTGGAATAGAAATATCAATAGTCCAAGGTTTAAATGAAGACATTATCAAAATGTTTTCTGATTTAACGATTATCGATAATGCGATCGGTGATCCTACCAGTTTATTCGACGATAGCTATCCTGATCTTGAAGATATGAGAGATGTATATTTCAATCGATTGACAGGCATACCCGAATATTCAAACGTAGTGTTGTTTAGTAAATGGTTTGAATCTACATTATCGCGATTAATAGAACAGTTTTTACCTGCTAATTCGAGATTTTTAGGCGTCAATCTTGTTGTAGAGAGTCACATGCTTGAAAGAACAAAAATGAAATATCATTGGGGCGATTTGTATCTCGGCGAAAATAATCGCAGAAATCTTAGAGGAACAATAGGTCTAGCGAAATTAAGTACGAACGTCAGGAGATTTTAATGTCATCTCAAATAATCTCACAGTCTCTAGACGGTTTATACAGTCGTCAAGGCGTTGAAATTAAAACGTACGACGATGTGTTTAGTACGACGTTACCAAGAATAATGGCGAATGGTGATTCTAGAATAGTAATCGATGGAATCATAAAGCAAAAAAATGGACCATTCGACGATGGACAAGTCGATAAAATAAATTCTGTTAAAAAATTCTTTGTACCAACTCACGAAATAGAAAATAGAGATCTCGGTAGATTAAAATTATTTAATGATGATACTCCCTTCGAAGAATTTACGTATGCTAATGCTACAAGCTATATTGAAATGCAAGGAGATCCAAGTTCAGGATACCAATTAATAGATCTTTTATATCCTTACGTTCTGGATACACCTGGAAAAATAGACCCTGGTTCAATGGACGGCGTTATAGAGCCGTTATCCATAAGAGATTACGCGACTCGACAGACTATAGATAGACCCGAATCTGCTCGACGACCAAGAGCTTCTATAGCAAACGCACACGAAGATCCATTCGGATATAGCGTGCTTATAGAACAACGCAAAACAATTGTAGGATACGATGCAGGTACAAGACCATTTCTGGAATATGGAGACGATTCAAATAGACCGATAGAACAAAAAGCAGGTTATTTCGCAGAAGATCCAACAGGAAAATCTCCTTTTAGAGAACGAACAAAAGAATTAGAATTCGCGCAGATAGTTGGCGAAGATTTTGCGAATGCGTTATCTAACTCTACGACAGCATTCGATGATGTGGGAAAAACGTATATTTCTGCGTGTGCTGGTTATACATTTATTGATAACGAAAACGGTACGGATTCTATCGCGTTTTTGGATCAAAAGGGGATTTAGCACATGGCACGACTAAGAGGCGAACTCACATCGATAGATTTAATGAAACCATTTTCAGTTAGATCTGGTGGCCGTGTTATAGATTTATCGAGAGATTTACATTTCGAGATACAATGGGACGGTTCAAACGTAATTGAACGTTTCACAGGTGATATTTTAGGAGGATCAGGACACACGTCCTCGCCAGGTCCTGCAAATCACACTGGCGCTACGATTAACGGGTCTGAATGTTTTTCAAATTTAATTCCGAATATATCTTGGGCAAATGATAATTTTACTATTTCTTTTTGGGTAAAATTTATCGACACCGGATTTTCGCCAAATTATGATTCAACAGTAAATAGACAGTTTGATTATATCGCAGTTAGACCAATTATTTCTCCACCTATAACGAAAACGATACGATTTTCTACTTATTTAAAAAAGAATAGTACAGGTGATGGTTTACGATCGTACTTTGGCTTAAGAAACTTTTACGTTGCATCTGACCCAGACTATACGTTTAATTTTTGCGACACGTTTGATAATACGAACCTAATAACCAGGTCATATGTAGAACAAAGCGTTAGTTTAAATTATCCATCAGAATTCGCAAATGAAAAAAATATTCCATTTGGCGAGTGGACACACGTCGTAATAAGAAACAAAACTAGAAAAAATGGTTCTAATGGTATTTGCGACGTATGGATTAATGGCGAAAGACGTTCTCTATATTTACAGAATTATTCAAACGAATCGGGTGATAAACCATTAAATCGTCTATCGCCTGGCGATGGTGTCATAGGCGAAAATCAATTATTAAAAGACGGAAAAATAATTTTTCCTATTTTAGGGACGGCTTCTTATTTTGCGCCAAAATACCAGGACTTTATGTCCAGTAATAATGATAGATTATTTCTCGCAAATCATTCTTATTTTCAATTATCTAAATGGGATAGAATTTTAAGTGATGAAGAAATAATCGCGTTACATAAAGGCACGTTAGATGGTGTATACGTAGAACGCTTCACGTCTATTTCAAAGCCACCTAGAAAGTTAGATTTAGGTTTAATTTTAAATAATAATTCCGAGGGGGCATTCGACGATACTAAGACTATACTTGGTAATCGAGCTTCTTACGTTGGAAAAAATTCTTTGATTGATTCTTTCGACGGCGAAGAAAGTTTAGAACTTTCGACGAATTTAAATTCTATCATCATTCAAAATAATTTAAAAGATGGTAGAAAAAGTACTAAAGAAAAGCCATTCGAAGAATTATTACAAAAATCTATGTTAAATTGTATAGATGGAACGACTGCATCCACAGCAATTAAAATAGACATATCATCGGTGCAAAGAAACGATAATCTACAATACGCTGGAAGAACGGATTCTAAATCTGCAAAAACCCTCCAGTACGCTACAACAAACTATTCCATGTTTCTAAGTTCCGCGCTAGATCGCCATGGTCGACTTGACAATTCATATAAAAGTCTGGACCTAGGCGTAGCAGGAACAGGTTTTTTGTATTATTCGCCCATAAAAGGCTGTTGGGTGGAAAAAAGATCACAACATGAAAATTCTTTAGGTACGAATACCCAGACTAAAGATTCTAATGGAGCAGTAAACACAATTGAAGTTAATTCATACGCTAATGATGATCATGATGGCGGGTGGCTTTCATTTGATTTAGATATTTTTTCACAATATTCAAATAATGCAGCGAATTTGAATCTAGTGACAGGAACTTTCGTCTCGTATTCCGATCTTCGCTACACTTATTCTTCGAAATTACAGGTGACAGGTACGAATGAAATTATGCGGCAATTTACTGCATCGCCGCAATTAGGGTATTTTACATCTAAAAAAGAACATCTACAAAGAGCAGGGTACGAAAATGTTGGATCGCCTACTATCGTATTTGGAGCACCATTTTCTCCAAAATATCACGCGTTTAATGATGAATCAATAAAGTTAGATAAATTTATAAGTAGTCCACTTTTATTAAAAAAAGTAATATTAAAAATACCTGTAGAAATTCAAAGAATAAATGAAATAAACGAAGGACAATATATCGATTTATATAAACCAGCAGCTTATTTTAATTTTGAATCGACTGCATCGTCTCCTGATACGATACCCGACCGATCAGGAAACGATCATATCGCGACGTTATCGAATTTAGCCACTGTAGATATAAACGATACTCCTGGTAATATAACAGGACGCGGTTCGCTTGATCTTACATATGATGCGCTTACAACTTTGACAAATGATAATTTAGTCGTTGATAATAGCAACGATATTAAGCTTGGCATCGACGGTTTATCGATAAGTTTTTGGGTAAAATTTAGTGATTTTGCACCCGGCAAGAATCACAATCTATTCGCGAAAGTATCTTCTACAGGGTTAGATTCAGAATACTATTTTTTCTACGATAGAGCCACAGATAGACTTAGATTCAGGATAAGCGATATCGCTTCGTCTATATATTCAACTGATTATATAGAACGCAGTGTTTCAAGCGCGGTTGCGAATGGATACATACAAGATTCAAAATGGCATCATTTTGTTGTCACATATGATGGTAGCAATTCTTCGACAGGAATGAAAATTTTTATCGATAGAATAAGACGAGATAATACGTCGTCATCTAGTGGAACATTTACTACAGCGAGATCACATACATTTAAATTGTTTTTTGGATCAAGAGGTACTGATACGGCTGATTTGAGAGGTAAAATAGCATCGATTACAATTTGGAAACGATCGCTAGCGCAGGAGTACATCGATTTATTATATAGTAATTGCTTAAATTCTTTCGAGTATAGTTGGAATTGGACTGAAAATGTGACTATGCGAAAGGATATGGATAATTACGTTTTCTTTTTATATAGACAACGTAGGGCGAATTCTTCGAACGCGATAGATTCTTTGCAAGACATATCATCGTCTATGAGATTCCTAATAGGCTCGGGTAGCGTTTGCGTCTATAATTCTTCGTCATTTGGTTTATCGAATAGAGATGGATTTTCAGAACAATTCGGCATTAATACGCCCGTTGTTTCATCACTCATACCAGGAGTACCTGCGACTTTCGAATTAAATGAAGTATTTAGAAGATCAAACGCAGGAGAAGATTTAATCACAGGAGAAAGTTTAGAAAATATATCTTCGCCGCTTCATACTCCTGCCGTATCATTTAATACGAATTTAAACGATTTTTCTGACAATTCAACATATATCGAGAAAAAATATTTAGAAATACAAATCGATCCTGCATATGTTTTGGGAGGTTACCCGAATAGTACGTTAATGTATGTTACAACGAGCAAAGGGCATTTAAGCACGTCATTTCACGGTCGTTTAAATTTACCCGCATTTGATCCAACGCTCGCTAATAGATTGTTTAATTGGTATCCGCAAAAGGGAACAAACGCGTTTCTAGAACAAAATACAACACCACCTATTTCTACAATATTTCAAAATTTTTGGTTTGGTGGAACGCAGCAACCAGTAGTTGTTGCTAGCGCATCAGACGGATACGAACCACCAGGTTCCATCGAAAGAGTTCCGATTACTCCATATTATCAATTCGATAACGATATAGACATTTTAAGAAATCAAAATTCATTATTACAATGGCCAAAATTTTCTGATTTCACAGCCTATGGTTTGGGATTCGTAAATCTGGGTTCGACTGCTCCCGAATTTGATATAGAGATAGCAAGAACAGGATTTTCGTTCTATAATTTAATTAGTACACCATTCAACACAAGCATTCAAATAGTTAATGATTCTAGAGGAATTACAGCTACATTAGCCAAAAATGCCAAACCACCGTTAGCAGCTGTATTTCAAAGATCAGAGATTATTACAGCATCGACGTATAATGATGAACCATCAGTGTATTTAACGGGTACATTTACAATAAAAACAGGATTAGACGGATGTTCTTTCTCAGATCTTTTATCATCTCTTACGATAGGATATTCTCCGTCATCTCCAAACGCTGGAAGAAACGTATATAATCCATACATTCTATTACCGGAAGACGAATTAGTTTTGGGTTTAGACGCTGGAATAACTCCTCCTCCTGATATTGCTCCATATTTTGGTAAAAATTTAACTGACTATAATGAAAATGGTTCAAATAAACCCGCTCAAAAAGCATTTGTGAACCCAATTTTAAAAGAACAAATATGGCATTACGCTGGTAATTCTTATATGAGAATATTACCTGGAAGCGCAGAGATGATATTGATAGGTGACTACATCAGAGACGGTGAAAAAGTAGAAATGATTCGAACTATCAATTCTTCAAATATGTCTACGACTATAGGAAATGATCCTGTATTAGATCAATACGATAACGCAGAGGTATCTGCGTATGTCGGGACATATCAGTCGCAAGTTATTACAGGTACAATGTCGAATAATACTAGAGGCGTCGATTACGACGCTGCATTGAGAGTTGATTCGAGATCTGGAACAGTGGGCAGGTTCGTCGTCGCTAGTAACGATTCTATATCATTGTTAGATCAATACGTAAGCGGAGTTTTAAGGTGATAAAATTATGCCTATTGCAAAAATATTACAACCTAAAGTAAAAATTAATTTAATAGCTAGATTTAATCCTAATCACTATGGATATAGTAGCGATTTAGTCCAAGGAGTATTAAATACCGCCTGGTTTAGTATCGCGAATATAAAAAGTGGTCATTATAATGCGCCTATTACGGCTAGATTCGTTGACGAAAGTGGTAATCCTTTAATACCGAATCAAACGATGTGTTCGAATTTGGACGAATCTAATAGAATATTCGGTCCTTATAAGGACGAAATTATTCCCGAACAACTAGTTGATAGAATCGAATACATAGACAATACAAACGATACGGTGACAACCATAATTAGTTAGGGGCATAATGGCTGGACTTCTTGATCCGAAGTCGCGCGTTTTAGATACAATAATAACGCCCGAAGGTCGACGACAAATGTTTTCTGGTGGCATGCGAATTGCTTATGCCACATTTTCTGATATTGGATTTCCTTATGACGGAGATCAGAACAATATTTTTGTTTCAAGTTCTATTCATTTTAATTTAGAAGCATTTTCTACTTCGAATGATATAATTTTTCCTATCACTAACGATAACGGGCAGCTATTTGAATATTCTGGTGATTCAACGTCTATAACCCCGCCAGGTGACGTAATCATTCGAGACGGATCAAACGATATAGATTTTGGTTTGGTCATCGCTCAAACTGTATCTGAATCTTTAAAAAAACAACAAATTGCGTCTACTTTAGATGTTATAAGAAAAGATGAAGGGCTATCGTCTAATTTAAAGAATATCAATTTTACTATTACGAATGATAGACCATTTGATGGAGAACCAAGCGTATCTTCGATAACCGATGCAGATAGTCTATTTGCAGATAAGAGACTTTCTAAATTACCGAATTTTATGTTCTTACCACCCATTCAAAATTCTGGAGAAATCGGATCGCAATCGACTGGATTGGGAGAATACACGTCCTTCGCAGAATCGAATGATATTGACGATGGAAGTTTTTTTGCCGATTTAAACGAATTGGAAGAAGCTACTATAGAGCTTTCAAGATTGACGGAGTATAATGATTTAGCAATTCAAATGTATGAAATAGTAGGATCTAACGTAAAAAAATTAGATATAATAAAATATGGAAGGGTAGGAATATCGCGCGAAGGTTCTTCAACAGACCTATATTTTGTCGGTAAAGTTTTTTTTGATGGATTCGATGTTCCAACTTTTATTAATATTTTTACGTTGGTGATAGAGTGAGAGTTAAAGTAAATAAAAAAACAGATATAGTAAAAATAGGGAAAAATCCTATCACGTCTATTAAGCTTTCGCAAAGTGGAGACATTTTACTAGAATTTGAATTCGGAATAGACATAGCTTCATGTTTAAAAAATGAAGTTCAAGTTATTATGTTAAATGTTTTTGGACATGAAATTCCTTCTGTAACATCAACACCGGCGAGTAAAGACTTTTCTGACGGACTACGTGCTACTATTTTTACGGATGCATCAGAAAAATCATTAATAACGAGAATGCGTACTGAATATCGAGTCGCGACGATACCTATCGATATCACGAAATTAATTTCTAATGATTCGATAAAAAAAATAAAAAATGACTCTACTTCAACGATCGATATAATAAAAACTTATGATTCTAATCTGGAGACTATTAGTAATATAGATTTCACAGTCGAAACACCAGAAGAAAAAACTTCATTATCAATCGAAGAAGAAAATAGAGAAATGCTTCGATTGGGTAAAGATCCTGCAACACTAAAAGGTTCGTTCCCAACAATAAACCCGGCTGTTTCAATAAAAAGAATCGTACCTGGTATCAAGAAACATCAATATGAATCATACAAAAAAGTCGGAAACTCTTCAAAGTATACAGCGGGAATCATTAACAGCCGTCATTCTTCATGCGTGAATACGATTACTCTACCAAGAAAAACGATATCAGACCTACCAGTTTTATATTTCGAGATCGACTTAGCCAATAAATTAGGCGCAACAATTAGTAGAGAAAAAATCAATATATTTACGCAAGCTTTAGAACTCGATGTTAAAGTTTTAGAAAGTAAAAATAAAAAAGACGAAACAATAAAATATTGTAGAATATTAAATTCTAGTTTAGACGCATCTCAAAGTCCATACGTCTCATTGGAATCTGGATTCTTGAAACAACGAGAAGGAATGGAAAGTAAAGATTCTAGATTGACGAGAACGATAATAGGAAAATATCATAATTCTTCGTATATAACGAAATTTAAACCGAGGAATCAAAAGACACCCAGAACATTTGGCGATAGTGTAATTCCTTTTAATGTATTAAAAGTTGGAAACAGCTTACAGATTAAAGTACACTCTACAAAACTAGGAATTATTTCGATCGGAATAGAACGCAGAGATGTAACGACTTTTGAAAAATTTCGAAAATTATCCGGGATAGGTTTGGATCCTGTTTTAGTTACTGATAATTCATCGATTGTTTTTGAAGATGTCGATTTAATGCACAATCATGTGTATGAATATAGATTATTTTTTGTCGATAATAAATCGAACACAAAAAATTCTAGTAATACTTTTATATACCACTATTCTTCTACAAATGTATCTGAACCTGCATCTCTCGAAGTAACAAATTTAATAAGAGAAATAGTAGAAGAAGACGGAAGTTCATACACGAAAATATCTTTCGATATTAATGCAAAACTCACCGCAGCGGGTGTGGAAGTAGCTAAACAATTTTTATCGTTAAATGGTCTAAGCGAAAATATGCTTGGCATACCAGATCTTGAGACTGGTGGTTACAAAAAACTTTTAATATATCAAATTGATAGACAGAATCTAAGAACGGGTGATGTTGAAACTTTCGGTTCAATATACGAAACAAAGTTTGTCGATGATTCTTCGAAATCGTCAAACTTAAGAACGATTACACCGTTGAATTTGTTAGATAACTATAGATATTTCGTTAGATTGGGTCTAAGAGATCCTGGGGCCTTAGTATCGACGCAAACTTCTGTAAAAACATCTCCCATTGGAAAAAGAAAATATGATTATAAATCGTACAAATTTAAAATCAATCCAAAAAGCGGAAATCTTCCTTCGACTTTAAAACTTGTATCTAATGATTCATCATCTTTGGCCGAGAATTTTCTAGAATTTTCATTAGGTGTAGAATCTTCCATCGACGCATCGGTTGACGATTATCTACCCAACGTTAGTGGATTGTCGATTAGAAAAACGTTAATAGGATTCAATCATATAAGTTGGTCGATCACTGGAGATGCTACAATGATTGATCATTTTAGGATTTATACAATCGCAGATGGCATAGAGGCGTTTATAGGATGCGCGCATCCACATGTGATAGACGGTTCTTATTTTTATGAAGATCGCGAAATGTTCGACAGAATCGGCGAGGTTATTTACAGAGTAGTACCTGTTAGTTTAAATTTTACAGAACTACGTGGTGAAGCTAACGTAAAAATCGTCATACAAAATAATGCACCCACGTTTTTGAGATAAAAATGCCAATTAAAAATTCCTTTCGACGCTCATTATTAAATTGTCAACCAAAAGCTAAAACGTCAGAAAAAGTCGTTTCCACTGCTTATGACGAAGAAGACGGTTACGCTGGTGTTCCGATAGGGTTTATTGATACCATAGAGCGACAAGTTAACTTAGAACGTAATGCTGACGATGCTATATCTTTGACGGGAATATTCGATTCAAAAGGAAGCGATAAATTTTCAGTCGATCCACAAAGACCAGAGATCGTAGCTATCACTCAGTTATTCGAAGACGATCCTATTTTATATCAAAAATTATTAAGTTTAAAAAATCTCGAAGCATCGCTCGATGAAGCCGATTTAAAAACAATTTTCGATTTAATATTCTCACGACCCTCGTTACGTAATGCACTTGAAGAGCGTTTAAATGGATACTTCGAGAATAGAAGTAATACTAACGATATTTTTTCGTCGCTTGCGAGAATAGTCTCGAGTATTGATGATTTTAGAGATTCAATAAACTTTATAGAATCTAACAAAAACTTGCATAAAGTCGCATCTAAAAAAAGAGAAAGAATAGTCACTAAATTTAGTGAAGATCCCAAAGGATCTTCTATGTCTTTAAAAAGAACGTTCTTAGGATTAGACGACGTTACTGTTTTGAGTAATACTTCACTGTTGCAATTGTTATTAATTTCTCTTGTCCTTCCTGGAAATGTGAGTTTTAAACCATCAACTAGATCGATAGAACAAGCGTCCAGATTCTTTTTGCCCGTTATTGAACACGATGTTGCCAATGATTTTTTACAATTACTATCAACAAAAGACGTGATGAATAAATCGGATTTTTTCGATATAGAAACCAGTCTTCCTAAAGATGCATACGCTAGATTGTGTATTTTGGCCGACGCGTTGTCATATGAACTTACTACAACGATTGGTTTAAAAAAAATAGGTTCTAATAATATTTTCGATGTATTAACTAGTAAAGTATCACCTATTACGAATGTAATTCGTGATGAATCTATAGATACTGCTATTACTTCGTTACTGAGAAACAATAATACGCTACCTTTTGAGGTACGCACGCATGCGATAGATGGAGTATCTTACAAAGGCGTATTAGAAGAATATGTCGATCCATCTGTCACCGATGCATCGCTTGATTTTTCAAAGTTAACTACGTTTTCTAGAGACTTTTCATCAAAAATCGGTTCATATCTAAATCAAATTAAAATTATAAGAGGTATAGAAGACGGAGATTCGAGAATAACAGGGTCTGGTTTGTTAACTTGGATATGCGAATACGTTTTAAAAAGTACGGATAGATATAGAGAACTTCAAAAACCCGGTCAAATTGTAACTGCTCCTAAAGAATTCATACAACTATCATTGTTTTGTGAAATAGCTAAAAATAATACGACGAATGGAACAGGCGCAAGATTTAATATATTCACGAAAATTTTCGAAGATACTACAGAATCGATTAACACGAATACATCTCCGTTAATAAGACCCGCTATCTTAATTCCATTTAAGGTTCAACCGACAAATATAAAAAATAACTTTGCTTTTAACTTACAGACTAGAGATTCGAATCAAGTAAGTGCAGAACAAAAAGGACCATATTCATCAGGTGGTTTTTACTCGTCGAGAACAGGCAAAACAAACGAAGAAAGAAATAAAAACATAGTTCCAAGTGCAGACACCGATGAAAGAAAAGTAGGTATTAGTAAAGCATCTCTTGAATTACTTGATGTTTCAATCGATGATATTTTAAAAAGTAGAGACAAAGATATCGAAGATCCTAATTTGCAAAATCCAATTTTAAAAATTGCTAGTTCAAAATCGACAGCTAGAACCAATAAGAAGAATGACCAAAAAAATCATGATGAAATCACACGTTCTAGCGCAATATCAGGCATTACATTCGGATCATACGCATTAGAAGCAAAAGTTCTAAAGAAAAAAACATCAATAAAAATTCAAAATCCTATTAATTCGAATAGATCTTTTTTAAAAGATAAAAGAATAGAAAACTTTAACACAAGAAAATTATCAAAGAAGTTAGAGAATAATAGCGCTAAGTCTTCGAAAATAACTTCTACATTTATTTCGCCGAATATTAAGAGGATAAGTATAGATTTACAATCGTCTAGGATTCTCGGGACATCTTTAATTAAAGATGGCGTTATAGAACACTCTAATATTTCTTATGGCGGTTTAAGTTCAAATTCGAATTCTAAAATTTCTAAAAAGCTCTATCTTTCGAACCCGTCAGAAGCGAATGACGATGGAACGATAGAAGAGTTGTCTAATTTAATTTCATCTATTAATCTAATAGATGGAGAATCTAGAGAAGAAGACAAAAATACATTTAAGAAGAACACAAATTTAAATATTGCTTCTTCAAATATAAAAAAAGGTACGAGGAATATGACCGTATATGATGGCATGAATATTCCCGAAAGATATTTCGATATTCTTAGTACATTATTAGATGGTACAAATGATATTGTTGATGGAGTTATAACTCCATCAACACTCGAGGAAATAGTAGATCGATTAAACTTTGACAATTCTATATCACATTGTATGAAAGAATTTTATTTTGAACTTACAAAAGCGATAAGAGAAACTTTAAAATTATCAAGTGATGTCGATAATGTCACGAGTAATTATTATTTAAATAATCAAAAGATTAAGTTTATCATATATCAAATATTTAATTCAATTTTATCACTATTTAATTCTTCAAGACTTGTAAAAATAAGAAATAGAAATAGTGAATCGACTAATATTTTAACGGTCGAGTCAAGAATAGACGTCGAAAAATTGCTCGAAGAGAGACGTATATTGAGCGTTTTAGCTTCGTCTAGTGGTACTACTGCTGATATAGCTGCTTCTACTACGGCTATTACAAAATTTTCTGATATATTAAAAGCGATTTCTTATTGTTCTACTTCGAATGATTTAGCTATAGAAAGATACTGTTTGATGAAAGCGTACGTAGAAACATACACGGCTTCTGTATCATCTCTTACAAATACTATTTCTACTAACGAGATGAAAAAAATAGTCAATAATCTTAAAGCGAACAACAAAGTAGAATTGTTAGATAATCTTACTAAAGAATATATTTCGCTAAAACAACTATCATTAATTAAAGAATTTGAAAATCCAATAACAGTTAGATACTCAACGAGATCGTCCAGAATAGCTAACAATATAGTCTCGTTTTTATTAAGATCTCCAAATATAAAGGACTTTGATATAATAACTGTTGGAATACCTGTCAAAAGTGTAGAAACTCTTCGAAGAGTTGATTCTAAAGGAATAACCGATCTAGATATTTCAGGTCGAGGAGAATATCTCGAAATAGAAATAACTAAAAGAGATGTACAATTCTCTGATATCATTAATAAACCAGCGAAAATAAGATTCACGCCGCTTTTAGAAGTAATACCACAGTTTAGTATTAAGTCTGATATGATTTCTTCTTTTGAAGATTTCACATTTTTGTGTTATTACGATAAAAAATGGAATCAACATCAATTCACCGACGCAGTAACTTTTATAAGTAATGTAACCGGACTAGAGTATAGCGATTCAGTCGTAATAGCAATTAATCATATTATAGATTGTTTATGTAAATTGACTACGAAATCTTTAAATGGAATAGAATTCGAAAACTTAACCTCGACGAAGAATAGGAATAGAATGTCGAGATCTGGATTCGAATTCTTTAGAAGTATTAAATCAGATCAGATTATAGGAAACATTTTGCCATTAGGCGATATGAGTGAAGAAGATTATTTATTTAAAGACGGAGAGAATTATTTATTTAAGACATTTTCACAATTAGGAAAAAATGTAATCGACAAGACGGACCAACCTACGCATAGATTGTTCACTTCGTTTATAAACGATCCAATATTTTCATATGAAAATGAATTAAATGAACTTACGGCACCTGCTATTTTTGAAAGAACTTATTGCTTTGTCCTTTCATCAAATGATTTCGAGATAGATAGAGAACTATCTTACTCAATCGAGTCAGCCACGACTATGATATCAGGTTTATTGCGTTCGCTATTGATGACCGACAATGGCACGACTTTGAAATATACGAAAGAAGAAGGTAAAATGTCCAGACTTATTGCGGAAGAAATGAGCGTTAAAATTAATTTGGTGTCAAATTGAAAACTTATACATATTCTTCGAACTTAATTTCTTCGATACGTCTACCTACACATAAAGATTTAAGCGCAAAGTTTTTTTATAATTTTTTTACAAAGGATGAAGCCGTTATAGAAGCGATTAGTCCGAACATAGCAAAATACGCAAATGAAAAAGATAGGTCAAGAAAATCCCCAAGATATGTTACATTAAACTTTACTACGCCCAAAGAAGTAAAAATCTCAGACGTTAATAAGTTAGACGTAGTTAAATTAAACATCGATAGAATTTATGGCGCAGAGGATATCGGAAATTCAAGTTCAACTACGATTTTAACGCAAGATTCTTCTATTTCTGATAGAGTGTTTCAAACGATCATGAGATCTGCGACGCTTCGTAGTATAAATGGCAACATGACGGATGTCGCTTTAGAATTGGGCAAAAATCTTGGTCCGTCCGTAGATAGAGAACTATTACAAGAGCTTGCCGTCTCATATGCTGAAGCTGGCGCACAATTTATAAGCGATAGAAAGATTATAAACTCGAATAAATTCGAAGAAGTAAAGCAAAATTCTTCGGCCTATACAATAAATGATAAATTTATAGAAGATCTAATATCTAAAGTAGAAACCAACTCATTAGTAGGTCAGACTACATCAATGGGATTATTATCAAAAAAAATTAAGGAAATTCAAGATAAAGGTCGAGCTAAATCTCCCGCGATATCATCGAGTGATTTTTTAACCATCCTCGAACCCGTTTCGATAAGTCATTCAACAGTTGGAGAATTTTCGTCGGGTATTGTTAACGTAGCTACACTTGTTTATAGAAGTGAAACGAAGCAAGACGGCACGATAGAGTCTAAATTAATTGATGTTATTTCTCCTGATATTTCAACATACATTGATTATAAAGTCAAGTTAGGAGCTCGATACAACTACTGGTTACACGCTGTATATCTTGTAACCACGTCAGCACTAGCAAGTGATACAGGTGATATATTAAGCGCTGATATTTTATTTCAATCCAAACCATCCAACGCATCGACCGTCTTTTTATTTGATGATATCCCACCCGAACCACCTGCTGATTTTAATGCACGATGGGATTATCAAAATAATAACCTCGTTTTATCTTGGGCATTTCCAGTCAATCCGAGACAAGATGTAAAATATTTTCAAGTTTTTAGAAGAGATGCTCTTGATAAACCTTTTGAGTTATTGATCGAATATGATTTCAACGATTCTTTGAAACAACCATTTCGATCCGAAAACGTTTTAGAAAAACTTACAAAAAAAGTAACGTCTCCCTATAATATTTACGTAGATACTTCATTTAAAAAGGATTCTAAGTACATTTATACTGTCGCATGCGTTGATGCTCGGGGTTTAGTTTCAAATTATTCGCATCAGTTTGAAGTGACATTCGATAAAATAAAAAATGTTCTAATTAAAAAATCGATATCGCCTCAAGGTGCTCCTCGACAATATCCCAATATTTTTATTAAACAAAATTTTTTCCAAGATCTTATTCTTACTTCGAAAAAAAGAAGAATCAATGTATATTTTGATCCCGAGTATTTGAAATTAAAAAGTAACGATGGTTCTATCGTTGAAGCAGTGAAAACTGATGGGACTGGTGGGTATTGCATAAATATTTTAGATGTCACGAGGGGACAGGTTATATCTGTACCAATAACAATAACTGATTTACTTAGAACGACAAGTTCTTGATATTTAAACGAGCTGGGTAAAATAACATGGGATTTCTTGATCATTCGTCATCAAATATTATCGTCGACGCAGTTTTAACAGATGTTGGTCGTCAATTTCTTGCGAGAAATGATGGTAGTTTTAGTATAGTCAAATTTGCATTCGCTGACGACGAAGTAGATTATACTATTATAGAAAAGTTTGGAAGAGTAATAGGAAAAGAAAAGATAGAAAAGAATACTCCCGTTTTTGAAGCGCAAACAAATGCAGGATTGGCTTTAAAATATAAAAATGTATCTGTTTCTAATCCTAATCTTGTGAGAATGCCGAATATATCTCTAACTGCAGGTTCTAGTTCTACAACGAGTAACCTACTTTCGATGAAATTAAACTCCGTCGACTCTACAAAATTTGTAACATTCACGCAACAAATTACTGGTGAACCTACTATCGACGTCGATTTAAGGGATCAAGAATTTATGGTAAAGATCCCTAACATGTTTTTGCAAATCGCAGGTGCAACTCCTGGTTACGTCGATAGGGACGGCATCGCTTATTATACGATCGTCAGGAATCCGACTACAACGGCTGCCGGTGGATCAATTGTCGGATTTACGCTAGCGTTAAAATCTATTACAAGTACACAATTTTTAATCTATGGCCTTTCAACTGATAAGACAATAATAAACGCAGTCGGAAGCGTGACCGGTCTTCAATCGGGCGCCGTAAGCGATTTCGTAATTTCGATTTCATCATAATAAACGTAATAAAGTGATAAAATGGCAACATTCAAAGAATTAACATCCGCAGATATACAAACTACCAGGACTGCGTTGAATCAATTAATCGATATCGTTCAAAACGATATTTCTGGTTCGACCACGAGAAAAGTATATGATATGTTCGTTACATCGTCTGCCGACCAAACTGCGACGGTCTATTCAGTTACATCTTCGTTGTTCCAAACGATTTACGATCAGGATTATACGTTACAAGTAGCAAATCCAATTTTCGATTTGACAGTCGGTTTATTTCATTCTTCTCCTACCGTCAGCGATTGTTCTACTGGAACAGATACAACTGGAAAGATGTTATTTAATTCTTCATCATTAATGATGCGAGAAAAAGTTGATATGTATCGTCTTCACGCTGGTAAATTACTTGGAGATAATGAGGAATCATTTTATTCGCCATTTGATTCGACTGCCGCTGACGATAGAATCGACGAGGCTATCTTTTTAGATTTCAAACGCTTATTTATGCGTGATAAATTAAAGCGAGAATCTTTCGCTATGAGATTTTACGTGACAGCTACATTGGACGGTAGTCCCTACGCTTCTGTTGAAGAGCGCGCCATAGCGAACGCGTATACGGGTTCGAATGTTAGCAGAACATCAGATTTTGGCGCGACATTATTTACAGACGTGGGTTCTACTTCAAATAGACGCGTTACATTCGGCGGAGAGGTTGGCGATATAGTTGACGCAGCGAACTCTTCTAGAAAAGTAGGTCTTGCATTTTACGACGCTGGTATCGTAGTGTTGGATGCTAAAAAGATTATTTGGGCAGATCAACACGTTTCAGGAGTAATTTCGGCGACCACAGGAACTCTATATGGTCCTGGTACTACGATTTTAGGAAGTGGATCGTTCCCAAGTTCGAATCGATCAGCCAAGTTTATACCCGACTTTTTCGTTTCTTCTTCGATGGACGATATTATTGATCATGTTGCTTCTTGCAGATTCTCGTCGGGTTCGTATACGGCCATCACATTTCAGAATCAAACTACGATAAATTCAACTCTCGTTTTCTGTAGAGCAACTGCCGACGAATTTAACTATTCCACGAATCCAACTTATACAGACACGGATGATAGAATCGTTGTTATAGAAGCTGGTCAAGAAGATGTCCAGACTAGTTTTACGTACCCAACGACTATTGGTCTATACGATGCGAACGATAATCTGTTGGCTGTCGCTAAATTCTCAAGACCAATCGAAAAAAATTACGAAAAGGACCTGACGGTCAGGGTCAGGCTTGACTTCTAAAAAGTCTTGCCGCCCGACATCCATGACATAGGGAGATGACGGATGGCATTCATAAAATTACCCGTAGATGCCTTCGACACTTTCACAGTCATGGCTCGTCCTATACGGACGTTCACTTCGTCCTCAACGACGGGCATCGACGGCACGATTCGAGTATATAAAAGATTATCTGAAATCGAAAAAAATTCCAGCGTATTCAACGATGCTGCATACTCTGAGAATTCGCCAGAAAGTTCATTAAGAGATGTGAAAGAACATTCAAACGAATCAGACTTTGAGATCTTTTTAGAAAATTATATGACGGCTGTGAATAATGCAGCTATTGATCCAAGATTCGACAAATCTGTAGAAGTTATAAGATTCGAACCTTCATTTAAATTCACGTCTGACACATTAAGAAAGAATGTCATACGTTCAAGTTTAATGCCGCATTATAGAATCGCCCAACCTGGAATCGGTTGGGGTTATACAAATTATAATTCTATACACTTTCCTAATGATATCGGTCCAACGTCTGCCAGTATTGTATATCCGAATCCATTAGAAAATAACCTACCTGTTTATTCACCGTCGCAAGATTTTACGTTAGAATTTTATGTTAAACCATCATATACCGGTGTGACGTACGACGCAGGTACAATCATGCATATGTCTTCTTGTCTCGCTGTTTCTATAGTGAGTGGAAGCAAAAAAAATTATAAGGGTGAAGTAGACTCGTTTAGAGTTCTATTACAACTATCACATAGTGCAGACGTAAATCCCAGAAGTATTAATGTTGCTAATCTCGGAAGTTCACAACTTAATCTTGCGTTTATTTCTGAAGATTTAAAGATATTTAAAAATCACTGGCATCATGTTGCCGTGCAATGGTCACCGTCTCACAATGATTCTACAGGTTCATTTATAATCGACGGTAACTCTGCAGGATTTTTTTCTTGTTCTTTAAATCTATTGCCATTTAGCGCCTCGAATAATGATAGATCAGCCATCGTGATAGGAAATTATTACGATGGTCCAAATACATCTCTAAATGGATTGCACGGTTTCTTTTCAGAGACTGCGATCGTTGATGAAGGAGTAACTGACGCGTTTAATTCTCCCGACGATAGCGAGGCACCAGAAACTTTCGATATGCGGAGCCCTTTTAAGGGAGAACTACACGAAATAAGATTGTGGAAAACGAGAAGAGATTCAGAGTCATTAGCGTCCGGTAGTATTAATGGTGTAGAACTTGAGAATGATTTACTTTTTTATTTACCACCATTTTTTAGAAAAGAAACGAAGACAAGGAAAGTATTACAAACGCCGTTTCAGTCTGACATATTAGAAACTGATGACCCGTTTAACGTAGCGTTAAGTTTTGGTGTAGGTGGCCATCAAATAAATATAGAAAATCACCTCAGAGAAATGGTTAGAGGTTACTATCCTAGACTATTGTTTTTAACTTCTAGCGAAGCAGACTACGACTCTTCAACATTCTTGGAAGCGAACGTTTATCTTTACGCGACAGGTTCGACTGTCAGAAGAAATCTTACAATTTTGCCATGCGATAATGGTAAATTTTACCCTAATTTTTCTTTATTATACAGCGGAACTGACTCCGACTATTCATACGGTGGAGCCATGGAAAAGTTTGTCACCGATATGGGAACTCCTGATTTATCTTTCGTTAATTTATCGCATCTTATTGCAACAACTTCGCTGTTCCCAGGATTAATACAAGATGGCGATATATTGAATCAAATCGCTGGAGCATCGCCTGAAAATCCTGGCGTTTCTCCTGGATCAGTTTTGACAATTTTCCAAAGAACAAGGGACGATAGTTCAAATGCCGTGACTTTTTTCGACGCGTCCAATCTATTTTATGGTACACGAATTTTACCTGAAAGTTACGAATTAATAGATCCATCGTTGACGGGTAGTAATGGAACAATGCGGGTAAGATTGAAAGATAACGGTAGGGGGTTTTTATATAGAGCAGATGCTGATACTGAACATGCAACATGGTCGAGTGTTGGCTTTGTGATGTACCCAGAAGGATTGTCGGTCGTGACTAATCCTTATTACGGAGAGCTTTTCGGAAAAGATGGATTCACTGTTAATTTGAGAGGTATGCAACCTGTCGACGTTCTAGAAATACCAGCGATCGCGCCAGCGTGGCAATTAAACACAAGCTCGAATCCAGACTGGAAATCGTTATATCTTTCTGATTACGTGAACGAAGAACAGACAGGATTTATTCGAATAAGTCGAGTTAATTTTCATGATGATAATCTTAACATAGTTGCAAGGACAGACTTGGCGCAACCTATTAATAAACGAACAAGCGATAGAATAATGGTGAGAACTAAAATTGACTTCTAAATTATATCTCGGAATCGATGTAAGCACGTCATGTACGGGTTTTGCACTGATCGACGAAACAGGAAAATTAATAGAAGCCAGCTTCGTCTATTTAGACTCTCCGGATCATCACCAGAGAGCACTGGACGTGAAGAAAGAGATAGAACGATATAGTACAAGGGGCATAGAACGTGTCTCAATAGAGGCTAATCTGACGGGTTTTCAAAGGGGTCGTTCATCGGCACATGTCTTAATGACTCTCGCGAGATTTAATGGTGTAGTGACTTATCTCGCGAGAGAAGTATTATCGATCCCGCCCGATGTTATATCTGTGACCATAGCCAGAAATAATCTTGGTATAAAGATTCCTCGGGGTTCGGATCCAAAAGCGATCGTTAAAATGTGGGTAGATTCTCAAGAAAAAGATTACGCATGGCAAACGAAAGTACTAAAGAGTGGGCCAAGAAAAGGCGAGACTGTACTGGAAAAGGGCGTTGAAGATGCCATGGACGCGTATGTCATCGCTCGAGCTGTATTGTTGTTAAAAAACAAACCAGACCTGTTTACAATCAATCATGATCGACGTAGGCGAAAGACTGACGCTACTGAAAAGAGCCCTGGGCGATTGCGAAGTAGCAAGAGACGGGGCTAACGTAGCTTTTTCTTGTCCTGCGTGTGGAAGCGGGAAAAATAAGAAAAAGCTAGCTATTAAAATTGATACTGGACAATGGCATTGTTGGGTATGTGAAGTAAAAGGTCGTTCTGTACCTTCACTTTTAAGAAAGTTTGCTCCGTCTTTACACAGAGAGTGGTGCGAAAGATTTGAAAAAAATGCCATTCGCTCTGACTTTATCGACGATGAAAAACCCAAAGACGAGGTCGTAGAACTTCCTGACGCATTGAACATCGACGAATTATACGAATCATCAGACCCAGACGCACAGGCAATCGTAAATTATTTGGAACGTCGTGGTATCGATATCGACTCTGCTTATCGATATAGGATTTTAGGAGCTATCGGTGGTAGGTTGAGACGAAGAGTCGTCATACCTTCTTTCGATTCAGAAGGAAAGATTAATTATTGGACCGCTCGCTCGATTGAACCTGATGCCAAGTATCGATACGTTAATCCAAAGGTCAATAGAAAGTCGATCATTTTTAATGAAGTCGATATCGATTGGAGGAAACCTCTTACTCTTGTAGAAGGTCCATTCGATTTATTCAAGGCTGGTGAAAATGCAGTCTCTTTATTAGGTTCGACGTTACCACAGGATTCTTTGTTATTTCGGAGGATAGTTGAAAACCAAACGAACGTAACCATAGCATTAGACCCAGATGCGATTATAAAAGCGCATAAAATAGCAAAGATTTTATATCAGTATAACATTTCTATAAAATTCGTAAAGATTCCTGCTGGAATCGATGTCGGTGATATGTCGAATGAAGAATTCGAAAATTTAAAAAAGACAGCTACCGAGTGGAATCCAATGAGTGGTCTAATTTTTAGAATCAACAACATTACGACTGGTTCGTTACTCTGAGGTAAATAGTGAGAGTTTGTCATATTGCAGATGTTCATTGGCGTGGTTTAAAACGTCATGAAGAATATACTGAGGTTTTCGAGCGCCTCGCCGCCGACGCGAAGAAACAAAAAGTTGATCGCATCGTCGTCGCAGGCGATATTGTGCATACGAAGACGATGGGAATTTCTCCCGAGTTGATTCAACGACTCACGTGGTGGTTCAATCGTCTTGCAGAAATTGCGCCTGTTATTGTGACGCTCGGTAATCATGACGGTCTTATTCTTAATAAATCTCGAATGGATACGATCACTCCTATCATTAATACGCTTTCGAATCCTCGAATTATTTTTCTTCGAGATTCCATGCAGTATTACGACGATGAATTTGGAGTAGTGTGGACGAATTTTAGTTGTTTCGACGAGGAGAATTGGGGAAACCTTAAACCGATCGAAAATAAAATCAATATCTCTTTATTTCACGGACCAATCGCGAAGTCTATGACCGACATTGGCTGGGAGATCGAATCTGAATGCGATTTGTCTCTATTCGCAGGATTCGATTTCGGAATGTTCGGAGACATTCACAAATTTCAATATCTTGATACAGCTAAGCGATTCGCATATCCTGGCTCTACGATTCAACAGGATTACTCCGAGGATATTGATAAGGGATATCTTCTATGGGATATTCGGTCTAAAGATGAATTCAGATCAGTCCGCCGTGTAATTAAGTCGCCGAATCCATTTTATACGATTGAATGGGATGGAACCGCAGATCTTACCTTCGCTTCTTGCGATGGATTTTCGAAAGGTTGTCGTCTCCGGGTAATGTCAGATCAAATTTTGAGTCAAGAAGATATTAAAAAGTTTTCTTTTCTCGTGAAATCGACATTAGAACCATCCGAATTAACATGGCGAATTACTGAGCATCAAAACGCTTCAAATATTTTAATCGGCGAATCAGAATTAGAGCAATCATCGCTTCGTAACGAAGAGTTTCATAATAAAGCATTACGCGAATATTTCGGAGAATCAAAGTTTACGCAAGAAGAGTGGGAGCGAATTGATAATACTGTTTATAGTATTCTACATTCTTTCGAGAATTTTGAGACTAATCGAAATCGTAAGTGGTCGATTCGAAATATGGAATGGGAAAATACATTCGCATATGGAAAGGGCAATCGTATAGATTTTTCGTCTCTTGAAGGAGTTATCGGTTTATTCGGAGTAAATCGATGTGGAAAGTCTTCCATTCCTGGTACATTAATGTACTCTCTTTTTAATGACACAGATCGTGGGTCTATCAGCAATCTACACGTCATTAACGCGAGGAAGGGAGATTGCGAAGCTAAAGTCGAATTTGAAATGAACGGCAATCTATACCGCGCAGAGAGAATGTCGATTAAGTGGAGCAATCCTCGAGGTGTCGGCGCTAACACGAAGATGAATCTATATCGAATCGATGAATCTGGAGAGATTATCGAAGATATATCTGGAGAGCAACGCCGTGATTCAGATAAGGCACTGCGAGAATTAATCGGCGAGCCCAGCGATTTTCTTTTGACTTCATTTGCTTCACAAGGAGAAATGAACACGTTCATTAGAAACGGAGCAACAGATAGAAAGAAGTTATTGAATAACTTTTTGGATCTTGGGATATTTGATCAGATTCTTGTTAAGCTAAAAGAGGAATCGTATAATACAAAGGTTGCCTTAAAGCAAGGTTCGAACGTTAATTATGAAGTCGCAATTGAAGATTGCAACGATAAAATTCACGAACTAAACAATAGCAAGAGTAATTTAGAAAAGAGAATAGAAGATTTAAAGAAAAAACAGATCAGCCTCAATGTAAGTCTTGCAACGTCCAGAACAGGTTCTGGATATACACGATCTGATATTAAGTCGAAGGAACAAGATCTCACGAAATTGCAAAATTCTTTAATTTCTTACGAAAAGAGTATGGAAGAAATTGACGAAAAAATCAAACAACAATCTTCAAGACTCGAAAAAATTTCGAGTATCAAAAATAATTTTCCCATTGATGCTCTTAAACAAGAACTGTCTTCATTACGACAACTCGAAATCGGCGAGGCTAAACTATCATCGGATCTTGAAAAAGAAAACGAGAAGCTTAAACAGCAACAAAAGTCTATCTCAAGGTTGTCAGAAGTACCTTGCGGAGATAAGTTTCCTACATGCAAATTTATTAAAGATTCGCATCGTGATAAGACACTCATCGAAACACAGCGACTGACGATTGAAAATTTAACGCAACAATTAAAGGATGCAAATGATTCTATTTCTTTAATCAAGTCGAAGTCTATCGAAGAAAAATTAAAGAAATACGAAGCAGTACTCCGAGAAGAGATTGGCTTAGACGCTGCTTCCAAAGCATCTTCGATCGAAAAGAATTCTTACGCTTCGAAATCTATCGACGCTCTTAAGAAGATCAAAGAAATCGAAGAGAAAATCGTCGAGATGAAACTCAATTTGATCGACGAAGATAACGCTGCGATTATCGAATCAATCGAATCCGAACTAAAGGAAACGACCGGTTCATTGCGTCAAGCAGAATCTAACCTCCTTAACACGGAGAGAATGATCGGTTCTGAGATTTCGAATCTCGCGAAGCATAAAAATGATAAAGAAAAATATTCTGAACACGTCAAGGACTGGAAGATCTTCGAAGCATTAATCCAAGCGTACGGGAAGAACGGATTACCACAGGTTGTTCTTGCTCAACAATTACCAAGAATTAATCAGGAGATCGCTTCTATTCTACAAGGTATTTGCGGATTTACCGTTGTTTTAGTATCTGACGGAAATAATCTCGATGTTAACTTAGATTATGGCGATTCGCAACGTCCTGTAGAATTGGGGTCGGGAATGGAAAAAATGATGGCGTCTTTAGCTTTGCGAGTCGCTCTCATTAATGTTTCGTCTTTGCCCAAATCAGATATGTTTATTATCGATGAAGGTTTCGGCGCTCTTGACGACGTTAACGTAGAAGCATGCAATCGTCTTCTTGTTTCATTGAAGAGATTTTTTAAGACAATTATTGTAATATCACACGTGGATGCAATCAAAGATGCAGTCGACAACATCATCGAAATATCAAAGCAAGGCGCGGACGCTTACGTTTGGGCTTGAAAAACAGGCCGACTTCTTTTCGAAAATAGAAGAAGTCGGTGCACCATTTTTTTGTCCAATTTGTGATACTGTCATGTCTAGCAACATAGATAACGAAGCATATGACAGAGTTTTTTGTTGTAGGGCATGCGAAAGTGATTTCGCAGAAATGAATCTAAAAGCGTGGAAAGAAGGCGTCCGTCCGTCAGCCCAGGACGTAGAAAACAAAAAAACAGATCGAAATTCTTTGCTTGTGATTAGATATTTAACTACGGAGAAATAAAATGTTAACTTACGACTTAAACTGTCTGGCGCAATGTCTTGAAAATATCAAAGGTTCTTCAAACGGAACCGAATCTATCATCTATAAATTTCCTGGTGAAGGTCGCATGATGTTGACCTATACAACGATAGTCAATTTCGCCAGTGACGCATCGCTGAGATCGCAGGTAGGTAAGGAATCTACTAGATCCATAGACATGATAAATGACGCACTAAAGACAGTCAAAAAAACTTACAAAGAAGCGTCAGGAAAGGCATTGAAATGCAAAGAGGTTTCTACCGACGATTCTATTGAAGTGATTTCTGTTACGTTTCATTCTCCTAAAAAAGTCGCGTACTATCGTCGATTTGTGACATACGAAATTGGCTAGTCAGAAAGTAGTAGTGACCAAGCAATCGCAGGTTAATGAAATCATTAAATGCGGTAAGGAACCTCTACATTTTATTAATACGTACGTTAAAATTACGCACCCTAAAAAAGGCCTCGTTCCATTTAGAACGTACCCATTCCAGGATGATTGCGTAAAAGAATTTAATAAGCATCGTTTTAATATCGTTTTAAAGTCTAGACAACTTGGGCTATCTACTATCACTGCTGCGTATGCTCTATGGCAAGGCGTTTTCTATAAGCAAAAAAACATTTTAGTAATCGCGACGAAACTTGCAGTTGCTCAAAACTTTATTAGAAAAGTAAAGACGATGTTAGAGGGATTGCCTGAATGGCTTGTGATTTCAGAAATTACGTCGCATACAAAAACGCAAATAGAATTTTCTAATGGTTCTATAATAAAGGCAGTTCCAACGTCAGAAGATGCGGGTCGTTCTGAAGCACTATCGTTACTGATCGTCGACGAAGCTGCATTCATTAGAGACTTCGACGAATTATGGAAAGGTCTTTACCCTACCTTGTCGACGGGTGGTTCTGCGATTATTCTTAGTACACCGTCGGGTGTCGGAAATCAATTTCATAAATTATGGATAGACGCCGACGCAGGGACATCTGATTTTAATCCCATAAAATTACCTTGGGACGTTCACCCTGATAGAGACGAAAGATGGTTCGAGCAAGAGTCTAGGAACTTAACGAGAAAAGAGATCGCGCAAGAATTACTTTGCGACTTCTCTTCATCTGGCGATACTTTTATAAATGCAGAAGATTATGAAAAGATTAGAGCCTCGTGTAGAAACCCGTTAGAAAGATGGGGCCCAGAAATGGGAGTTTGGGTTTGGAAATATGCTCTACCAAATCACAAGTACGTTCTATCCGCTGACGTTTCTCGAGGAGACGCATTAGATTATTCTACTATACAAGTCTTTGACACTAACGAATGTGAACAGGTTTGTGAATTTAGAGGAAAGCTACCACCAGATCAATTGGGCACGTTGATCAACGAAATCGGTTTAAAATATAATAAGGCGATAGTCTGTCCTGAGAATAACACATATGGATTTGCGACCATCACAAAATTAAAAGAATTAGCGTATCCTAACCTGCACATAAATGATATAAGATTCAAATACGCAGTTGACATTCCGATCGGAAAAATAGGTTTTAACACCTCAGGACAAAATAAACCTACGATTTTAACGAAATTTGAGGAATACCTTCGCACAGGACGGATTAGAATATACTCAGCGAGGTTATTAGATGAGCTTAAGACTTTCGTTTGGATCGGAAACACAGCTCGCGCTCAAAAAGGATTCAACGACGATCTCGTCATGGCCTCGGCAATTGGATGTAGTCTTTTTGAACCAAACAGAGATACATCACAATCGTATCAATCTGGTCAATGGTCTCTCGCAGCAGGATTTAAAGTCAACGAACAAAAAAACAATAATATGCCGATTCAATTCGGCGCCAGAGACGCCTTGAAACCGAATAGGTACGATTCGAAGTATTTCGGTTCAGATTCAACTGCACCGATACCACCCGAACTATTATGGATGTATAAATAAATGGCAGATAGAAATGAGAGTCTATTCAGTAGACTAACAAAGCTTTTTAGATCAGGACCCGTCGTAAAGAGGAAAGTAAAAGGGTATACTACTCCTACGGCTTCGTCCTCCTATGAACTTTTTCGAAGAAATGTTTCGGACATCTACGCTTCTACAGTTTCTGCGTATGGTTCGTTCGATAGAATGAGTCGTTACAGTGATTTCAGCGAAATGGAATCAACGCCAGAAATTTCTTCGGCCCTCGACATTTATTCGGAAGAGGCCGCATCGCAAGATGAAAACGGAAGGGTATTACACATTTATTCTGACAATCGAGCAATAAGAGAATTGCTCGAGGATCTTTTTTATGATAATTTGAATATAGATTTCAATCTTCCGATGTGGACAAGAAATCTTTGCAAATATGGAGACTTCTTTTCGTTTCTCGACGTTGATCCAAAATTTGGGATTATCAATGCGCTTCCAATTCCGATCGCAGAAATGGAACGAGAAGAAGGATACGACCCAGAAGATCCACTCGCAGTTCGATTTCGATGGGTCACGAAAGGAAACAAAGTATTAGAAAATTGGCAAGTAGTGCATTTTAGATTATTGGGGAACGACGCGTTTCTTCCATATGGAGCGTCTGTTCTAGAATCGGCTCGTAGAATTTGGAGACAGTTAATTCTTAGCGAAGATGCGATGCTTCTTTATCGAGTTGTCCGCGCTCCTGAACGAAGAATATTCTACATCGACGTAGGAAACATTCCTCCTGAGGAAGTAGAAAACTATATGCAAAATATACAATCTAGTCTTAAAAGAAATATGGTTATCGATAAGTCGACAGGTAGGGTCGATCTTCGATTCAATCCACTTAGTGGTCTTGACGACTATTTCATCCCGGTTAGAGGTGGAGAGTCTGGTACGAAGATCGACACTTTGGCAGGTGGACAAAATACAGCAGCCGTCGAAGACGTACAGTATATCCAAAAGAAATTATTCGCAGCGCTTAAAATACCAAAGGCGTATCTTGGGTATGACGAAGAAATTGGTTCTAAGGCGACGCTGGCCCAAGAAGATATACGATTTTCAAGAACAATATCTAGAATCCAGAAGGTCATTATTTCTGAGTTGAATAAGATCGCAATGATTCATCTTTATTCACATGGGTTTACTGATGAAGCGATTCTAAATTTTAAGTTGATGCTTAATAATCCAAGTTCTGTTGCGCAAATGCAAAAGCTTGAATTAATTAAGACAAAATTTGAAATAGCAGGTGCAGCTCCCGAAGGAGCTGTAGATAAAACATGGATACGAAGGAATATTCTCGGCCTTACAGAAGAAGAGATCGCTAGAATTAAAGACGGTAGAAAGAAAGATAAGATCGAAGACGCAGAAGTTGAAGCTGCAACGCCTGAAGGTGGGACAGGTGGAGACGCAGGTGGAGACGCAGGTGGAGACATGGGCGGTGATACGGGCGGAGATACTACGACCCCAGATGCCGGTGGCGGCGAAGAAGCTGGAGGAGATTTATTCTCGGCCTATGAACCCACCGGTCGAGGTAACATCGAATTTCCTGTAAAAGCATCGAGTGAAGCGAAGAAAAATATGTGGGGAAAAGAAATAAATAAGAAAAAATTAACCAGGTCTAAAGGCCGTGGAGAAAAACACCTCCCAGACTTTTCTTCGATGGTATCTGGCGGTCGAACACAAGATACTTTAAATAGACCATTCGGAGATACATTAACGGGAGCTAATATTTTCGAAGATGAACTACCTATATCATTAAAGGATGCTATGCTAGGAGAAACGAGCGTTTCGACTTCGCCTAGAATGACATCAGAATTAGAGAATATTTTCAAAAAGCTTTCGGGCAATATAGGTAATAAATCGGGTAGCGGAATTCTTTCAGAAGTTTTAGTGGGTCGTGATGACCTGGAGAGTGAGTGATGAGGCACAATAAAAAGAGAAATGCTGCGATTATTTATGAGCAGCTCGTGCGCTTCATCTCGAAGTCTTTGATCGATGGAAACGTCGATCAGGCTCGTGAGGCGATGGCGATTGTTCGTGAACACTTTGCACCTGGAACGCATCTTCATAGAGAATTTAGACTTTTTAACGCGCTCGTAAGAACTACGGTCGACACTGAGTCTATCGCTCTTAGAATTCTTGACGAAGCAAAGCGTGCTGCGAAGCAACACGATTTTAATGCGCTCGATAGAGAAAAGGGTCTTTTAATTAAATCAATTAATAAAAGACTCGATCAACCCATGTTTTTTGAGCAAAGAGTTCCCGATTATAGAGCATTCGCAACAGTTCAGACATTATTGAACGATTGGCGTATGGGTACTAACGCAGATATAGCTAGAGTCGTTGAATATGAACAAAAGGTTTCGAAAATGTTATGCGAAAGAAAACAAATCGAATCTCTCGAAATGAGTGGACGAACGAGTAAATTGTCCGTCGATATCATGAAGAAAAAGGTCTGTGAGAAAGTTTCACAAGAATTAACAACAGAACAATTTAAGATGGTTAAAATGTCTTTACAAGGCGACAAGAGAAATCTAGTTCCGCTTTTAGAAAAGACGAAATGTGAAGCTTTCGAAACTATTAACGAATTTTCACATAAAAATAGTAACGGAATTTTAAAAGAAAAACTAAACGAAGTGAAAACACAAATTGAAAGTCTTTCGTCGAGCGACATTACCGAAGGCAATGTCTCCAGGTTTTTACTTTTGAATAAAATGATAGAGGAAATGACAGGAGTCGAAGATGGCGGACGTTAGGTTATTGACAAGCTGGACACAGTTCAGTTACACGCCAGACATGATTAAGGAGAGCCGAGATAAAAACGGTGGAAAAATTGTCATGAAAGGTATTCTCCAAAAATCAGAAACCTTAAATCAAAATGGTAGAGTTTATCCTCGCCCGATTCTTGAAAGAGAAGTTAGAAATTATCAAAAATTTATTCGAGAAAATCGCGCGCTTGGAGAATGTGATCATCCTGACTCTTCCGTCGTAGAACTCAAGAAGGTATCTCACATTATTAGAGAAGCTTATATGGACGGTGATGTATGTTATGGTACTGTCGAGCTGCTTGATACCCCTTGTGGAAAAATATTACAGAGTCTTGTAGAATCAGGCGTGACGCTTGGAATTTCGTCACGCGGTGTAGGTTCTACTAAAAGGGACGGAGACTCGCAGGTAGTTCAAGACGATTTTCAACTTATCTGTTGGGATGTAGTCGCTGAGCCTTCAACGCCCGGCGCATTTTTAATGGCTGAAGGTAAAAAAATAGATCCTGCCGAATTGAAGCGTGTCTTTACAAAGGACGACCGAATCGATAGAATTTTTAATGATATTATCGATTGGGGGAAGAAAAATTGAAAAGAAGCGAATTAAAAGCAGTTGTTAAAGAATGTCTTCTGGAAATTTTGATGGAAGGCGTTGCAGCTCCTACAGCTAGACAGCAAGTTAAAGAAAACGTCGAACAACAACCTCGACGAAGGGCTTTAGATTATGTTCTACCTGCAGGTCAACATCGATCTGTTGTCGATAAGAAAAATACGACAGAAACAAGTTTAAGACAAAAGACTACTTCGAAGGTCGTCGAAAATATAGTACCAAACGATCCCGTTATGGCTTCTATTTTTGAAGATACTGCTTCTACCACACTTCGCGAGCAAGTAGCCGCTGATTCTGGGAGAAGCGTTCACGTGAATGATACCGGCGTAGATCCTATAGCGTTATTCGAAGGCGCTGACAACTGGGCTTCGCTAGCTTTTGGTTCTCCTGCGACAAATCGTGGGCGAGCTTGATACATAAATAAGAGCATTTCGCTCTGGAGGTAAACATGGCAGTCCGTAAATTAACACCCGCGCTTCTTCGCAAGATCGTCCTCGAAGAGCGTAATCGCGTACTCAGAGAAAAGGCTAAAGAATTTGTTAGCGATCCAGTCGAGCTTGAAGCCGATGAACTTGGCACTGACAAAGCGTTAGAAGATCCTGAAGATTTCACCGTGAAGGAAGCAAAGCGTCGTCTACATCAAATTATGATGATGGAACGCGATGAAAAGGCTTTACTTCGTAAGCTTAAGCAACTTCGCGAAGCAAAAACTCGCGCAGTTCGTCAACTTAAGAAGTAAGCTTTTAATTAAACTCTAAAGGAGAATAGGATGTCATCTTATAAATACCCAACTATTACAAAATTAGGACAAGCAACCGCTCGCGGTCTTGGAAAGTCTGATTCAGCGACGATTGATGCTCTTTTTCCTCATTCTCCTGGTCTTCATTTACGAGATATAAACTCTTTTAAAAAAGATGCTTTAGAAAAATTATTAAAAGGTGAGGTTGTCGAAAATCTACAGGCGGGTACTGTCGATAGAGATTTCGGCGCTAATGCTTCTAGCGAATCACGTCGTCCACCAAATCTTGAAAGCGTCGAAACAGGAGCTGGTGGGCTTCCTGCGTCGCCGTACCTTCCGAATCCCATGTCCCCAGGTCCGGGTTCATCGAACCCTACAGATCAGGGCCCTGCTCCGGAAGGATTCGGAACAAGAGTTACGAATAGTCTAGCGAACGATGGTAATTCAACGGATGCGACGACACCTTCTAGAAATCCTTACGAATCTTCTAAGAGAATGTCGCACGGTCCAGAAGAACTTCCACTAGTACCTGGTAAATCACCCGCGACGGCGAATGCATCATAAAAATAAGAAAACTTTATGGGAAGCGCTAAGTTCACCTGCTAACTTTCCAAATTATGATGCGAACACGGGCGCAGGCTACGGCATTTTGCGCCCAAAGAATCATTTCCCAAGACAATCAGCGACAACATATCCATATAAAAGTCCTGTCGATGACGATGAATTAGAAGACGTCGAAGACGAGACGGTCGAAGATCCAAAGGACCAGGCTGAATTTAGAAATAAAATAGGAAGTATTGGCCCTTCGGATCCATTGTCTGCGAGATCAGTCGACAATCAATATTTTGTCGGAGCAGCTACACCGTTCGATATGTTCGGAGAAGCTATCGGTAGAAATTCATCTAATGGGTCAATCGTAGCGTCACCGCGTGCGTATGCTGGGAAGCAAGCTGTTGTCGGTGGATCGAATAGTTGGAACGCGGTACAAAAACCGATTCAACACACTAAGGGAACAAAAAAGGGCTATTCTAGCGCATTGCAAAGTTTAGTTGACGTTCCGCAAGCGTGGGAAGAAGATTTTTTTGACGATAATGATCCCGTTTCAAATATTAGACGGATAGTTAGAACATATCACGACTTAAATTTGTTACGAAAATGAGTTGTGGCGTATAGTTATTAATCTGGAGCGTTCAGAGAAAGCAATGTCAACAGGCAAACTTTACCAAGAAGCTATTAATGAAGCAAACGACCTCGTCAAAATGGCAGAGGAACGAGCTCGTGACAAACTCATCGAATCAGTTATGCCAAGGATTCGTTCACTCTTAGAGAAAAGAATTCTAGAAGGGGAAGGCGAAGAAGAGGAAGTTAACGATGACGATCTTGATATGATTCTATCCCAAGATTCTGACGGCGAACTAGAAGACGGCGACGCATCTATGGAAGCGACTTCCGACGACGTCGATCATCTCGAAGATGATGCCGAGGATTTCGAAGAGGTAGGTACTAGTGCGCTTCCTCCCGTCGCAACACCAGCGCCAGTTGATTCTGCGGACGGACTCGACATTAAGGTTCCAAGAGGCGTTAAAAAAGTTACATTGACTGTTGCCGAATCTAAGAAGGGAACGAAGACTTCTTCGAAGTTAGATAAAATAGTAAATCTAGATGAATCTAACGTTCAAGATCTTATTCGTCTTGTCGATGGTCGCGGTACACTTGTTGAGAGGGCGCGCTCTCTTCAACTTGAGCTTAAAATGATTAGGAGGGGACTCGACACTCTCAATGGCCGCGAAAAGCTTCGCGCAGGCGGTCGTATCGTCGAGGAGTTCAACGCGGTACTCCGCAAGGCGATTGGACTTAAGCAAGAGATCAAGGACTCAGTTCCTGGTCCCCTTGCGGAGAGCGCGAAGCGAGAACTTACCAAAATAGAAAAGGAGATTGTTGAAATGTCTACTAAAACCCTACTCCGCAACCTTCTATCAGAAGGTCGTCGTGGTATTAATGAAAACCTATTCGAAGATGACGACGTCGAGATGGACGCCGGTGATGATGATTCTGGCGATGACACCGAGATGGATGCCGACGACTCCGCCGGCGAAGAGATGTCAGCAGAAGATGCGTTGGCTCAAATCAAGGATATCCTAGCGCAAGTCGGTGGCGACGAAGCCGGCGAAGACATGGGCGAAGAACCCTTAGAAGACGCCGGTGAAGAAGACGAGTCTGCCGACGAAGGTATGACTTACGAAGTTGACATGGCCGACGAAGGTGAAATGTACGAAGGCGAAGAGGAAGAAGAAGGCATGGACGAAGGCCAGGTCTTCGAAATCGATGAGTCTATGCTTCGTCGTGAACTCGGTCGTCTCCGCGCGCTACGTGAAGCCGCTAACGGCGCGACTGCCATGGCTCACCACTTCGGCGGCGGTAAGGCTGGTAAGGATGCGTTCGAATCACCCGCCAAGCTCAATAAGCACGAAGGTGGCGCAGCTAAAAAGGCCGGCCGTGGTAAATCAGAATCGAAGGCCGAAGAGGTCGACGAGTCAGATGAGTCGGATAAAAAAGAATCAGTTAAGGAGTCACGTCGCAATCGTGCACTCAAGTCCAGCCTCTCTGAGGCCGCAAAGGCGATCAAGGCGCTTGGTCGTCAGCTCAATGAGCAGAAACTCTTTAATGCTAAGCTACTCTATGTGAACAAGCTAATGCAGAGCTCTTCTCTCACTGACAAGCAGTTCCGTTCAATTGTTGAGGCGCTAGACTCTGCTAAGAATCTACGCGAAGCGCACCTCCTCTATTCAAGCCTCTCCGAGTCGCTCGCGAAGCACGGCCGTTCCCTCTCTGAGGGCGTCCGCTCCGCTGGTGGTTCTTCCCGTCCAGTTGGTAAGGCGTCTGCTGGCACCACTCTAAATGAGGGTGTGGTCGTCGATCGTTGGGCAACACTCGCAGGCATTAAGTAATTTAATTCTATTATCTTAAAGGAGATAAAAATATGTCACGTTCATTTTCATTAGATACGCTCGCCGAAGGAATTCGCGAGCGTCACCTCGGTACCGAGAACAAGCGCCTCGTTGAGAAGTGGTCACGCACCGGTCTTCTCAAGAACCTCGACGGCGTCAACAAAGAAAATATGGCTCGCCTCCTCGAGAACCAGACCGCCCAGATCCTCCGCGAGGCTAACTCCCTCGGCGCTGGCGGCGGTTCAGTTGCTGCTGGTGGTGATATCCGCGGTTTCACCAATATCGCGTTCCCAATCGTCCGCCGTGTTTTCGGTGGTCTCGTTGCGAACGAGCTCGTTTCAATCCAACCGATGAGCCTCCCCTCAGGTCTCCTCTTCTACCTAGATTACTCCTATGGCACTAACCGTGGCGGTTCAAATGATATCGACGGTACCAAGGGACAGGCTGCTACTTACGTAACTGGCGCGTCTATCTACGGTAACCCACTTGGCAAGAGCATCCAGGCTGGTGCGTCAGCAACCGGTGGTCAGTACGACCTCGCAGGTTCTGGTTTCTCCAGAGTCCACGTTTCAGCTTCGTCTGTTACGCCGACTTCAACTGGTTCATATTACGGCGGTGTGTGGAAGGATCTTCCTCTATCCGTTTCTGGTACCGACGGTCGCCTCACTGGTTTCGATCCTGGTCTTGCCAATTTGATCGATGCGGGTGGCGCGTTCCACTTCTACGTTATTCCATTCACGAATCTACCGTACGCTGATCCTACGATGGTCAAGGACTTCTCGCTCTTTAAGGCTTCGGGCGCGGGCGTTCCTACGAAGATCAACGTTATTCCAGATACGGTCCAAGGCGGCGCGGGAATTCTTAACGTCCGTCGTTTGAATCAGCTCGGCGTTTGGAACAATACTACCAAGGTATTCACTCCTTCACCGCTCGTCGCGACGGGTTCTGCCGGCGCTTCAATTCTTATGGTCGTCTCTGGTTCACCAGTTTCAACCGACGGTGCGGAAGCGAATCTTTCAGTGTCGTACATCCAGTCTTCACTACTCGATGTCGAAGCTGGTGTTGGTTCGACCCTCACGATTCCTTCTTTCGAATCTAACTTCGGCGTTGATCCTTCTCCCGCCATTCCCGAGATCGACATCAAGATCGAATCTCTCGCCGTTACAGCTCAGACCCGTAAGCTCCGCGCTCGTTGGTCACCAGAGCTCGCCCAGGACCTCAACGCGTACCACTCAATGGACGCCGAGGTTGAGTTAACCCAGATCCTTTCTGAGCAGATCGCCCTTGAGCTCGATCGCGAGATCCTCAACGACCTCCTCACCCAGGCTGCTGGCGCGAACTACTACTGGTCACGTGCTCCTGGTAAGTTCGTCAACAAGACCTCTGGAGCTGAGATTGCACGCTCTTCAGTCCAACCTGGTCCTGCGTTCACCGGCACCGTCCGTGAATGGTACGAGACCCTCGTCGAGACCGTTATCGACGTTGCGAACGAAATCCACCGCAAGACTCTCCGCGGTTCTGCGAACTTCATCGTCGTCTCTCCTGACGTCGCCACCATCCTCGAGGCCTCAGTGCTTTATAAGCCTGTCTACTCGATCGACGGCTCTGGCCAGGTCGGTTCACCGATGTCAATCGGCGCCGAGAAGATCGGTTCGCTCTCCAACCGCTTCACCGTTTACAAGGATCCTTACTTCCCACGTAATAAGGTCCTCGTCGGCTTCAAGGGTGGTTCTTACCTCGAGACCGGTTACGTGTACGCTCCGTACGTCCCGCTAATCGTCACTCCGACCATCTTCGCTCCCGAAGACTTCACCCCTCGTAAGGGTGTCATGACCCGTTACGGTAAGAAGATGGTTCGCGCCGACTTCTACGGTACGGTCACAATCCTCGATCTCAACATCATCTAATTTGATGTTGGGACTTTAGGTCCTCTGGGGCCGCCTTCGGGCGGCCCTTTTTATTTGCGCATTTTGTTCAGATATATATAGAGAGTATACTTCGGAGTTTTTAATGTCGCAACTATTGACAGAGACTTTATTTTCGATTAGAGATCCATGGATTATCGCAGAACAAAAGAGAATTTTAGTCGAAGAGGATGATTCACAATTTTCAAAATTCGTGTTTCAAAATTATGGTATAGATTACGTTTGTACTTCACTAGTTGAAAATTATTGTATAAGATTTCCTGCGAAAATACCGACAGTACTTTCTATCATAGGTAAACGTCGACTGTTAGAATACGACACGTCAGGCGACGGTGACAAATTAGACAAAAAAGGTGGATTCTGGAAGAAAACTGGCAATTGGTTCAAAAGAGTTGTCCGTGGCGTTGGCGATGCAATGTATGACGCTAAACGTGGTATATTAGGCGACAAAGAAGCTGACGAAGCAGAAAAGGCGTACGACGAATTAATGGCGAAATACGAACAAGCTGCTGATAAAAGTGTTAAAAAATTATTCGATAGTATAAAAGCAGATTATCCTTCGTTTCCGAATATAGACAAAGATGACGACGTTAGACATGCAATAAAAGTAAATAAGCTACCTGCTGATACTTCTGCACAAGGTGTGTTTATTCACGCTCTTTCAAAAGTCGCAATAATGTATGATACTTTAGTTGCAGCTGTAGAAAAAGGTCCCGATAATGGTGGAATCACAGCCGATATGGCTAACGAAGTTATTAAAGATCTCCGTGCTGCGTTGAATTTTCATAGCAAAAAACTATCGGCTGTTTATAAAAAGTTTGAAACCGACGAACCAGAAGGTAAAGTTTTGGATGAAGATGATCAAATCGACGAACGCGCTGGTGGTGGACAATACCACGGTTCGGGTGGCGAATCTGACGATGCTGGCGATGGTAAAAAAGGTTCATCTCTTGACATAAAAGCGGGAGAAGATACGGACGCTACTAAGCAAAATAAATCGCAAACTATTGAAAAGGCATTAATCGCGTTAGGTTTATCAGCTGCTGCGATTGGTTTTTTGATCAAGATGGGCGTTCTTAAAATGTTAGTAAAATGGTTATTTTCTTCGACAACTCCTGACACAATACAAGAAGTTCCACAAACTGTCTTAGAAAAAGTAGAAGAACTTCAAAAACTTGGGCTTACATACGGATTAAAGGGAATCGATTCTCACTCAACCGCTAAGGAAATTATAGCCGCGGGTATTAAGGAAGGATGGTGGGATAAAGCAGGTAATTTAGTATCGAATGGCGGATTGGAAACTGCTTGGGAAAAAGGCGGACAAAATCTCGCTTCAAGCGCTGCAGAACTTAAGGCGACGTTATTCGATCCCAGTAACCTGAATAAACCAGCAGAAGCATTTTGGGGAGTAGCAAAATATAAGAATCACTCGAAATTAGCTCTCGTCACAGTGAAGTCTATAAAGTTTGTTGGTAGTACTGTAATTAAAAAAGTTCTCGTGAAAGGGGGCACTACAATAACAGCTACGGGACTTGCTATTCTCGCCGCAGGTACAGCTGCAGCGCCTTGGTTGATTGGGTTGGGTCTAGGAGCTGCTGTTGTTGGTGGTACGTCTCTTTGGTTAAAAAAGAAGGGATTAAAGACGTCGAGGGCAGCTGCGATTCAAGAACTTATCAATAGACTTCAAGATGTATCAGGACCTTCTCCGAAACAACCTGATGTGCCGACAGAAACGCCAGAAGAAGCTTCGCCTAGTGCCGGTGGTGCTCCTAGTCCTAAAGAAGTCGATAGCGTATTAAAAGATAAAGAGTTGTTTGATCTTATAAAGAAACTAATAAAAGACAACGAAGATCTAAAAAAACAAATCGAAGAATTAAGAAAGAATCCCAGTGAGATTAAAAATATAGATCCACATGAAAAAGGCCCAGAAGGAGCAGCAGCTTCTATCGTCGCAACAGTCGCGGCTGCTAAGCAACCTGGCGCGGAACCAGACAAGGCGTCCATTGAAGCCGGGATCGAAGCTGCGATAAATGCGTCGGAAGCCTCGTCAGAATCAGAAAAACCCACCAGCGGTAAAGAAAAAATTAGTTTAAAAGCATTAATCAACGATATACCAGAAGAAAAGAAGAAAAAAGATCCTAATAATTCTCCGAACGATGAAACAATCGCGAAAATTTTAAAGAAATTCAAAGATAACGTACCAGGCGTCGCGATAACTCAGGATGTTAGAAAAGAAATGGGCGACGATTTAAGAATTAGATTGGATAAAGCTATAAGAAATATAATTAGAGATCAAGTTGTCGAAGTAAAAAGCGATCGTGACGATCTATTGATAGAGAACTGGGGTCGTTTGGCAGGATTAAATCGTTAATTTACAAATTTTTACTACAGAAACTTTGCGCTGGTTGATATAAGACCAGCGCATTATTTTTTTTATGATACATAGTGTTATGGGAGTTTCTCATAATGTCGACATTTTTAACAACGCTTAATCCAACACCTTTTGGTTTCTTCGACACGGATACAGCATTTCAATCCGAGGCTGATTCGATGATTACATTCGTCAAAAGAAAGCTCGGCGACGATGTTCTTTCTGTCGAATTAACTAAGAAACAGATTTGGGCTTGTTTCGAAGAGGCGTTTCTGGAATACGGTTCGATCTTAAATCAATATCAAGCGAGAAGTCAATTATTAAATTTATTGGGATCCGAAACAGGAAGTTTAGCTGGTCGTGAACAAAAACTACCTCGCGAGACTCTAGAGTATGCCTTACGTCTTGCTGAACCTTATTCTGCGTATGCAGGCCTAGGTGGTTCTTACAATACGATGTCGGGTTCGATACAATTAAAAGCCGGGAAACAAGATTACGACATATACACTGATTTAAAAGATGGAAGTGGCAATCTTGTCATAAGCTCATCTTTAAATCCGAATCGTGGTAAACTAAGAATATTCGAAGTGTTCCATCTCAGTCCACAGGCTGCGTATCGTTTCTTCGACACGACTTCTGCGATCAACTATTTGAACAACGAATTTTCATTCGAGTCATTCACTCCCGAAACAGTATTCTATGTTCTTCCCGTTTTCGAAGATGTCCTCCGCGGAGGTCAAATGAAAATGTCGAATAATGTTCGACGCTCGAATTATAGCTGGTCGATTTATGGAACGAAAATCAGAATATTTCCAGTGCCGCAAGTAGATACGAACGTAGCGTTCAACAATCTTTTTATGCGTGTTGGTTTCCAAATGGATCCATTTAATCCCTCATTTAATGATTCTTCGATAAATGGTGTTTCGAATCTATCGAATGTTCCTTTTGGAAATCTTTCTTATGATCACGTTAATTCGATTGGAAGACAATGGGTTAGAGAATACGCCTTCGCGTTATGTAAGGAATTACTTGGGCTCATTCGATCGAAATTTTCTACAGTACCGATTCCCGGTGGCGAATTGACTTTGAACGGTGGCGATTTAATTAGTTCAGCAAAAGACGAAAAAGATAAATTAATAACTCAACTAAAAGAAATGCTGGATACATTAACATACGATAAACTTATGGAGAGACAGGCACAACAGGTCGATAATCTGCAAAAAGTGCTTAGAGCGATACCAATACCTGTCGGAAAAGCTATAATCGTCGGTTAGGAGTAAAACATGGCTCGTTTATTTATAACTCCGAGAGAACTAGATTTGATTAGCGATCTCACGAAAGAAGTGATTAAAGACGTCGCTGGTCAAAAAGTATTTTATTATCGAGCCAGGGCCGACATGTCGAATGTCAATGACTTATATCAAGAGGCGACCGAAAAAGTATTCGATCCTCCACTTGAACTAGAATGTTTGGTAGAATGGAGCGAATACGAACAGACGTCTACAAACTTTGGCGTCGACGCGAAGAACAATGTCAAGGTTTCGGTGCACTATAGGGATTTATTAGATAAGGGCGTGACGGTAAGAGCAGGAGACTTTTTCTCGTACGGCCCGGCTTTTTATGAAATAGTTCAGGCCGTTAAGATTTCTAAAATATTTGGGCAGGTGGAACACACGACTGGATATAGACTCGAAGGAAGGTACGCACGAGAAGGAATCATATCGAAACGTCCCAAAGGACCTACAGGCGAACATTTCACAGATTCTGATGCAGTACAAAAAATCTTCGTTCAACAACGGGGGGTACAACAGAACGAACAAGGCGAAACGAACGATAAGCGGCAACTTGTCGAAAATGGAACGATCGATTCACCTCTCACGGGCCCTAGAAAAGTCGCAGAGGATGGCAGAAGCTCATCATTTTATGGAGACGAGTAAGTAAATGGCTACGCGTTATTCAAAGGCTATAGGTACCTCTGGTGTCATTCCGAGCGGCTACGAAATTACGTCGCCCGATTCTAGCGATACGATAGCGTCTTGTGGTGTAGAAGACGTCGACCGAGCATTGTTTAGTCTATTCTCAGAAACGCTCCCGTTATTTTATAAGGTTTCGAAAGATACAGGTGAACAACGTAGAGTACCTGTTATGTTCGCATCGGGAGAAAGATTCGCCGTACTTTCGAAAACGACACCACTTAGAGATAAAAACGGCGCGCTTATTCTACCCATGATTTCGATAACGAGGAACGGTTTAGAATTCGATTCTACGAAACAAGGTGGAACATCAGATAAATTACCCGAAACGATAATACGTAAAAGGATTTCGCCAGATGACGCTTCGTACCAAGATTTGATAAATTCTTCTAATCTAAAAAATTCTAGTTACGCTGGTCGTTCCTCTAATTATGATTGGCTGAGATCTAGTGGCAGGATGCTTGGACCGAAGTTAGATAGAAATCTTTACGAATTTACAGTTATTCCTACACCAAAATATTTTACTGCAAAATACGAAATATCTATTTGGTGTCAATATGTCCAACAATTAAACACTATCATCGAAACGATAGCAGGAGCATACCCGCAACCAGGCAATAGGACGATTAGAATAGACACAAAAAAAGGTTATTGGTTCGTTGCATATTTTGAATCTTCTGTAAATCAAGATAATAACTTCGGAGATTATTCAGATTCCGAGAGAATTATAAAAGCTACATTGACAGTAGAAGTACCCGCTTATTTAATACTCCCGAAAGCGCCAGGCATACCAAATGGAACTAAAAAATATTTATCGGCGCCTGAAATTTCTTTCGAAGTTGCTGTGACGAATAAAATAGAAGAAGAAATTTCTTCGTCTGTATTATCAAGTGGAAATATCGACAGATATGTACTCGCGGATGTTGAAACGATCGAAGATAATGATCCGCGCGATTTTATAGGTTCAAGTAATGTGAAAGTCGCAGAGAGTGAAGCTGAAAAAATTATGTCGGGTGATGTTCCATCAAAAGCAACAACGTCGGTTGGAAGTTACGTTAATAAAAGATCCAATAAAAGAAAAGTCGAATTAGAATTCGACCCGATAACTGGTAAAGAAGAAAATATAGTAGTTCAAGTTATAGATTCGAATCCCAGGCGAGGAGAGGAAGTTTATATAATCAATATATTAGATCGTCGTAAATAAAGATTTCGAATCGGAGACAGATAGTTATATAGAGCACAGACACGTGTAGGGAGCTTATAATGGCTGAACAAACTTTTCGATCTCCTGGATTTTTTGAGCAGGAGATAGAACTCATCGCCGGCGCGACGGGACCGGTCGGCACGCCAATCGGCGTAGCTGGTACATCAAAACTTGGACCGGCTTTCGTTCCCGTGACAGTCGGAAATTTCGAAGACTTTCAATCTAGATTCGGTGGTTTAAACCACGAAATGCCTGCGACATACGCTGCTAACGAATGGCTCAAACACCGAAGCGCTTTTACATTCGTAAGAACACTTGGAGCAGGCGCGAATAAGACCGCCGATGATATAGACGAGACATTAAACGAAGGCACAGTAAAAAATGCAGGATTTGTAATCAAGTCAGATACGAATTATTACAAGCCTGGCGTTCCTGCAATTTATAGTGCCTCAGAAGGTTCAGTCGTTTTTCTATCTGCAAAACATATAGTTAATGGTCAAGCTGATTACTCCTCACCTATGTTTATAGATAATCCATCGTATACATCACACACTGCAAACCTCGTTCGCGGAATGATATTCACTGCTGAAGACACGAGAATACAATTACTCGACTACAGCGGTTCATATGCTTATGGAAATCATCACGAAGCAAGACCTGGTCCGACCGGCGAGATGAAAAATAAATTTAAGATCGTCATATCTTCGTCGAATGGCGGAGTTATGAGAATTTTAACTGCTTCTCTGGATCCAAAAGACGATAACTATATTACAAAGGTTTTAAATACCGACCCCGATCTATTCGCAGAAAAGAAACATCTCTTATATGCAGATTTTCCTGTCGACGTAGAAATTGCAAAAATCGATACTACGACAAGAAGCGTAGCTGCGCTAACAGGATCGACAAATTGGCTAAACGACTTTGGTCGTTTTGATACAAGATATCAAGCGCCTAGAACGACCGCGTTTATATCGCAACCATTCGGTAAATTTGAATATGATTTATTTCATTTTGAGTCTATATCAGACGGTGCGATTGCGAACGATCTCTACAAGGTCTCGATTCAGAATATCGTGGCCTCTACTGATAAATCGAATCCATATGGTAGTTTCGATGTCGTTGTCCGCAAGTTCGAAGATGACGATCTCTCTCCACAAATAGTCGAATACTATCCGAAACTTAGTTTAAATCCTAAAGCAGATAATTACATCGCGAAAAAGATAGGTGATAAGAAAGTTTCTTATAATTTCGACACCGATGTAGATTCTGAACGACGTCTATTAATATCGGGCAAGTTTGCGAATCGCAGTAGGTTGATTCGAGTTATAATGAATGATAGGGTCGACAGTGGAGACGTTCCCGCCGCGGCGTTACCGTTCGGATTTAGAGGTCTACCTACCCTTAAGACAGTAGATTCTCTAAGCGATAATTCGAATAGTCTAACATTCGATGGTCAGTTATTTACAGGTGAAAGTCGTTTACACGCCGAAGTAACATACGCAAATTTATTAAACTCTTTGATTCCTCCTACACCGTTTAGATTTAAGGTTACGAGAGGAACTATGACAACCAACGCCGATAATATAGGAACACCTGGTCCTAATGAGAGAGTCGATTCGAGATTATATTGGGGCGTGATGTTTCAATCAGTTCCTCTTGATTCTGTACTCGATCCAAATAATAGCGTCGTTGAAAATAAATTAATACGTAATTTATCTAAGTTTTTAGGTATAGCAAAGAAAGATACGCTAGTATCAGGTTCAGCGTCAGACGTTTTAAATGCGAATAAATTTACGTTAGCTAGAGTTGCTTTAGAGTCGACGACGTTCGCAAACGTGACTGGTTCTGCTGATGTGTTAATGAGAGGTGCTGCTTACGTTAGAGATGGAATACCAGATGGTTCAGACTATCGTGTAACATTCGGAACACAATCTCGTGTAACGTTAGCAACGCTAATTAATAGTTCTTCTGTAGTCTTCAATAGATTCACACCATACGCGAAGTTTACAAATAATTTCTATGGTGGATTCGATGGGCTTAATATACTCGATAGAGACAACGGAAAGATGAACGACAAAGCGTCGTCTGTGGAACTGGGTGGAAAGGCTAGGGGAGATATCGAGGCCGGATTAAATGTGAACGTTGCAGGAGCGGGCGTCGACAATAACATCATCAGTTCTTATAGAGTTGCTGCAGACATATTAACTGACGAGTTTAGTTCAAACGCGAATATCGTTTCGATACCAGGTATTAGAGACCCACTCGTCCAGGATCATTTAGCTGATAGAGTTCGATCGAATGCTCTCATGGTCCACATAAGAGACATCGCATCGTACGATGATACGGGTTCTAGACTATGGGATGATTCGACCACGAAACCAAGCGTTCGTTATACGTCAGAAACATTCGCAGCATTAAACATAGATAACAACTACACATCTGTATACTACCCAGATGTATTCATTGAAACTTCGGGCTCGCCAAGAAGAATTAAAGTTCCTGCTTCAGTAGCGATTCTCGGCGCTATCGCGTATAATGATCGTGTTGCTTATCCTTGGTTCGCACCTGCAGGTTTCAATCGTGGTGCTCTTGACTTCGTTAAGAACGTTACGGTTCGTCTTAACGCCGCCGACCGCGATACACTCTACGACGCACGCATCAATCCGATCGCATCGTTCCCATCAGGTGGTTTCGTTATTTTCGGACAGAAGACACTACAACTTTCGAAATCTTCACTTGATCGTCTAAACGTTCGACGTCTAATGGTCGAAGTGAAGAAAACGGTCGCAGAAGAAGCGAACAAGATTCTCTTCGAACAAAATACTCCTACCACGCGTCAGCGTTTCGTTAACGCAGTTACTCCTAAATTAGGAGTTATTCAGGCGCAGGCAGGTATCGAGCGTTTCCAAGTCGTAATGGATTCTTCGAATAACAGTCAGGCAGATATAGACGCAAACCGAGTTAACGGTCGCATTGTCATTGTTCCTACGAGAACAATTGAATTTATTGCGATAGATTTCGTAATTACGAACTCGGGCGTTTCGTTTCAATGATACATAAAGTAATGATAGGAGATTTGGTATGGCAGAGCTGACTTATAAGAGCGCTGGGGTCGGTGTGAGAGAGATTGACCTCTCCTCTCCATCCCGCGTTTCTCCAACAGGAACACCCGCTGGCGTTATTGGTACCTCAGAGCGAGGCCCCGCTTACGTTCCAACCGTCGCGGCAAATTATAGAGAATTCACGACGAAATTTGGTAATTCGAACGGCGAGCGTATGGGACCTATCGCGATGTATCAATGGCTTAAGAACGCAGGTTCTGGTCTATACATTCGAATCCTGGGCGCTGGAGATGCCAAAAAGAGAGTATCAGATGGCGTCAATAAAGGCAAAGTCACTAACGCAGGATTCGTCGTCGGTAGCGAACAGGTTCAAACTTCGGGCGATTTAGATTCGAATCCATACGCATACAATAACGCAGGAAGCAAAAGCGGACGCACGCACTTTTTAGGTTGCTTCATGTCCGAATCAAACGGCTCGACGTTACTTAGCGAATCAGGATTACAGACTGGCGCTGGAGCTGTTCCCGTTCTTCGAGGAGTTATTTTAACTCCAAGTGGTGTGCTTCTATCTTTGTCATCTAGTATTTTCGCAGATAACGATCTCCCAATAAACGCCGCGCCCAGTAGTATGCACGGCTTGTTAAGTGGTACTGTCGATCTCTCGAATGCGAAGCAAGAGTTTGTAATGTTCTTGTCAGGACACATTTCAACAGTATCTTATCCGAACACGATCACAGCGTCATTCGATCCTGTCGCTCCAAATTACTTCGGAAATATCTTCAATACAGATCTAACGAAGACCGAAATCGCAGGACACTGTTTGGCTGCTTCTTGGGATGTCTATCCTTCATTTGCTATTGTGACAGGTACAAATGTTGCTGAAACGTTAGCACCTAACCACAAGAATAACGTTGCGTTTATTTTAACAGGTGCGTTAGGACACAATAGCGGTTCGACTTCTATTCCAAACTTTGAAGGATTCGAAGATAGATTCACAACTGCTGTTTCTCCTTGGATCGTTTCACAAAAGTTCGGTGGCGAAAGAGAAAATCTATTCAAGGTCCACGCTCTTGATGACGGCGCATGGCCAAATGAAAGAGTTAAGATTTCTATACGCGGATTAACCCCCTCGTCAGATCCCACGTCGGATTATGGAACATTCGATTTATATGTAAGAGACTTTAGAGATAGTGATGACAACCAAGTTGTTCTCGAGACTTTTATAGGTTTAAGCTTGGATCCTTCGTCTCCTAAGTACATCGCAAGAGTGATTGGCGATACACACGTTTATTACGATTTCGATCGCGAAGCGGGCAGCCAGAAGTTGGTCGTCGACGGATTGTATCCTAACAATTCCAACTACATAAGAATAGAAGTCGCTCCGTCAGTAGAGAACGCAGAAGTTCCTGCGACGTCGTTACCGTTCGGGTTCAGAGGATACTATCACTTGAATACCAAAGGAATGCTTCACAGAGCGGGTATCGCTAGCTTAGATAACGTTAAACAATTGCCTCTTCCCTTCCGTAAAACAATATCGCAAGGAACCGGAACATCGATTAGAGTTACCCCTTACTTGCACTGGGGCGTTCAATATGAAGCAATCGATAGTGTTTTAGAACAAAACAAAAATAATTGGGCGAATAGCAACGTAGCTTCTTACTCTAAATACTTCGCAAAATATCATACAGATTTCCCGAACCCCTGGATAGGAGACTCCGTAGAAGCAGACAAATTCGCGAATAACTTATTCTCAATTGATCAGATACAGGTCAAAACGGCTTCGATCACTGGTTTACCCGATCCAAATCAATGGGCTGTCGCTACGTATAGTCGCGATGGAGTTTTAGGCGCATCATTTAATAGATTCCTACAAACGTCCGATCTCGCAGATCTAGGCAGTAGGAAATATATTAAATTTACGTTTAACTTACAAGGTGGTTTCGACGGTGTCAATTCCCTTGACTCCAATAAATCGAAAATGAACAACCTTGCTGCTCTTCGCGAGATGGTTAATTCGGCTACACAGGGTGGCGCTTTTGGTGCGACAGTCGCTTCTTATAGAAAGGCAGTCGACGTTATCGCAGAACGCTCCGATGTCGACGTCCAACTCATCACAATTCCTGGTATGAGAGAACCTGGAGTTACTGACTACGCTCTTGATGCTGTCGAAAATCGATTCGACGCGTTATATATCATGGATATCGAAGAACGTAATACTAACGGACTAGTTATAACCGGCTCAAGTGAAACGCCATCAGTAACATTTACAGCTTCTTCGTTTAAGGATAGACAGCTAGATAGCTCGTTTGGCGCAGCATATTACCCTGACGTCGTTATCGCAGACCCAACGACAGGAATGGAAGTCGTTGCTCCACCGTCAGTTGCTGCCCTTGGAGCTTTCTCTCTCAACGATAGAGTTGCGTATCCTTGGTTCGCTCCCGCGGGCTTTACTCGTGGTGCTCTGGGCGACGTCACCGAGACACAGACAAAATTAAATAGAGACAACATGGACACTCTATATTCTGCGAACATCAATCCAATCGCGACGATTCCAGGATCACCTTCTCCAATCATCAACGGTCAAAAGACGTTGTTGAATAGAACGTCAGCTCTTGATAGAGTTAACGTACGTCGTCTACTCATCGAAATTCGCCGCCGTGTCAGAGTAGCATCTAACCAGATTCTATTCGAGCCCAATCGCGAAGAGACATTAGCTCGATTCTCTAATTTAGTCGATCCAATCCTTAAACAGATTCAGGCACAGTCTGGTGTTGACCGTTACCTGGTTAAGATAGACACGACAACGACCACACAGGCCGACGTCGAAAATAACACCATCAGAGGTAAGATCTTCGTCCAACCCACCAAGTCGATCGAGTTCGTCTCGTTAGACTTCGTCGTCACAAATGCGGGCGCCACAATATAAAAGGCGACCGAGAGAATATATAGAAATTAGGAGAATACTAAAATGGCAGAAACACTCTCAGTCGGCGAAATGCTACCGAACCGCTTCGAACCGAAGCGCAAATTTAGGTGGGTCCTCGCTATAGACGGCATCGATTCGTTCCTCGTTAAGGGAACTGCTCGTCCCCAAGTTGATATCGGTGTAACAGAAATGCACTGGATCAATACGAAACGCTACGTCGCGGGTAAGGCAACTTTCTCGACCATGGCGATCACGCTCTATGATCCCATCGCTCCGTCTGGAGCGCAGCAGGTTATGGAATGGGTCCGCGCGCACTACGAGTCAGTCTCAGGCCGCGCGGGTTATGCTGACTTTTACAAGCGTGATATCCAATTAAAGATGCTTGACCCAGTTGGTACCGTCGTAGAACTCTGGGACGTCAAGGGCGCGCAGATTACATCTGCACAGTTCGGCGACCTCGATTACGGCACCGAAGACGCGACAGAAATCTCGCTCACGATTCAAATGGATAACGCTATACTTCAGTTCTGATGTTTGCATACTAGATGCGATAGAACAAAGGCCCGGGCATCCGGGCCTTTTCTTTTATAAAATTACGACGAATAATTTACAACGCTATCTCCTGATAGTATCATTAATTTGATATATTAGGAGGTTCTTTTGGCAGATAGAGGTGATAAGAATAGCGTTTTCGGTGGACAAGGTCCAATGGGTGGCGCCCCTGCCGGTGTAATGACTCGAGACGTAATGAAAGATGATTTCGGGTTTGAGATACCCGTTGAGAGTATACCACTCCCGACACATGGGTTAGTATACCCGTCTGATTCTCCGTTGCATGGACTAGAAACAGTTGAAATACGCTCGATGACAGCCAGGGAAGAAGATATTCTAACCTCTCGTGCCCTCATCAAGAAAGGAACTGTTATCACGAATTTATTACAATCTTGTGTAATTGATAAGCGTATAGACGTTCAAAAAATGTTATCAGGAGATAGAAACGCGATTATGATCGCGCTTCGAATCACCGGTTACGGTGCTGAGTATACAGCCGAAGTCGATTGTCCTTCTTGTGGCGACCGTTCAAAGCACGAGTTCGACCTGTCTTCTCTTCCGATCAAGGAACTACAGATTCAGCCTGTTGAAATCGGCGCGAATATTTTTGAATTCCAGTTACCTGTAACTAAGAAAAACGTTCGTTTTAAGTTCCTCACGGGTGCTGATGAAGAAGAAATCATGACGATCCAGGAGCGCAAGAAGAAGTCAGGCGCGCAGGCTGACTCTTTAGTGACAACTCGCCTACAGTTTTCTCTCGTCGCTGTTGATGGAAAGACAGATAAGTCTCTCATTGCGTCGTTCATTCGTTCGATGCCAGCTCGCGATTCTATGACTCTTCGTCAATTCATCGACAAGAATGAACCTGGCATCGATATGAAGCAGTTCATCGATTGCACGGCGTGTGGTGAATCTTCGGAGGTGAGAATGCCTCTAGGGGCCAGCTTTTTTTGGCCTGACGCCGACTGATAGAGAGATATACTTAGAGCACTCCTTCTTGTTGATGTATTATATGGGATTCAGTTATTGGGAGTGCTATAATCTACCGGTACAATATAGAGTCTGGTTTTTACAGAGATTGCAGCGGGAGATGAAGGGTTCAGAAGATTCGAGAGCTGCTCATGCGAATTCACCCGAAGCCAGAGCGCTAACGAATAAGGCAAGATCACAAGTTCCTGCGAAACTTCGAAGATTTACATAAAAAGAAAAATGAAGAGATAATTACTCATTATGGAACCCATTATTAAAAAATCTCTTGTAGAATATATTTCGGGTCATCGTAAGACGTTAACTCTTGTCGGTGATCCTGTTTTTATTTCTGTTATGTATGAAGCTGCAAACACTTCGAGAAAATTGCTATTAGCGCTTCGAGAAGGTAAGATCGATGAAGTTGCAAGCGCCTTGGAACAGAAAAGAATAGCTGTTTCGAGATTTGAACGCGTTACAGGACAGAATTGGGGTCTCTAAAAACTTGAGCCTCCCGATAGTTACGATGTAGGGAGGTCGTTGACCCGTGGCTACCGAAGATACTGGAAATCTAGACATTCAGCGCCAGATTAATGAATTGCTGGAAGCAAGAACTGTGCTTATGTCTAAGCAAAATGAAGTACTGCGAAACCAGATCCAGATATCTGAAAAGCTGGCAGAGTTATTAGATAAAGGTTCAAAAAAGCCCGAGGGTGTTGATAATATGGCGGCTGCGTTGACAGCAGCCGCCGATGCAGCTCGATCTGCGTCGACAGGTATCGAAGGCGTGACAGCTGCTGCAACAGAAGCTGCTAGAGAGATACCTAACGTTGGTCCTGCTGCGACGCAAGCAGCGAAAGCAGGACGTACTGCATTTCAGAAGTTTAAAGATGTATTAGGTGGCGTAGTCGGAGTTGTGACGTCACTAACTCGCAGCATTATAGGAATTGGTGGAGCATTACTTTCTATTCCTATGGGAATTTTAAGTTCATTACAGGAAGAGGCCGCTAATCTCGCGAACGATTCGCTTGTATTGAGGACTGCATTCGAAGAAGTAAGAGATAAATTTGGAAGTCTGGCTTCGAATGAAGGCAAGGCTGTTATAGATTCATATAAAGAATTAAATAAACAATCTGGTAATTTAGCAGGTTCTGGTCGCTCTTTAGGATCAATTTATGGTTATGGTCCTGATGGTTTGGCTAAGGCGATGCAGGAGCTTAGCGAAACTGCCGAAGCGATGGGACCAGTATTTAGCGCGTTAGGTAACCAGATGGTTGAAAACGCCGCGCAGGTAGTGATCTATCAAAAAGGTCTCGGCATCACTAACGAAGCGATGAAATCTCTCGGGTCTACTGCACTTGCCCGAGGCGAAAATATTACAGATTCATTGAAAGAGATTGGTAATTTATCCGTACAAATGGGCAAAAAATTCGGAATCTCTTCGAAGCTCATGGGTAAGGATATGACTTACATGACGTCGAACATGGGCAAATTCGGAGCTATGACTAAAGCTCAAATGGCAACGTCAGCTGTATACGTTAGAAAATTAGGATTAGAAATCAAGGATCTCGAAGGTTTAATGGGTGCTTTCGATGATTTTGAGACAGCAGCGACTAATGCATCTAAACTCGCGCAATCCTTCGGAATGAATGTCGATGCGATGCAAATGATGAAGGAGCAGGATCCTTCGAAACGTCTCGATATGTTACGCCAGTCGTTCGCTGCAACGGGTAGATCGATAAAAGATATGTCTCGAGCCGAAAAAGACTTACTCGCGCAGACCGCTGGTATGGATGCGAATATGGTCGAGGCCGCATTATCTGCAGAAAATATGGGTATGTCCTACGACGAAATTTCTGCTGCTGCAGAAGGCGCAGCTGATAAGCAGTTATCTCAAGAAGAGATAATGCAGAATATGGCAGATAATATCAAAAAAGCTTTCGAACCTATTCAATATCTCGGAAGCTTGTTCAAGACGTTCTTTGACGGTTTTACAAATGGCATTATGAAAGCGAAGCCAATGAAAGAACTTCTCTATTCGATAATGGACGCGTTAAAATCAGCAGCTAGATTAGGTCGCGTACTTGGAAACGTTTTCGTAACAGCGTTCCCAGGTGTTAAAGAGATGTTAGGCGGCGTCGCAGGTTTCTTTAGAGATATTTCTAAAACGTTAGATGGTATAACGAAAGACGTCAAAAACTTTAAAAATGGAGTTGATGGTACGTTTAAGGATTTTCAAAAAAATCCTGAAAAATACATAAATAAATTCACTGATTATATTTCGAACGCGTTTAAAAAAATATTCGGAGATAAAAACGGTAGAGGATCTACAATTCTCGATGGCATGATGAAGTTCGGTAGCTTTTTATTAAAATCGCTCATCGCTTTGTTACCGAAGTTATTGTCGGGTCTAACAGATATAATCAAGAAATTGGCTGCATGGATCCGAGGTATGAACGCCGGATCTTCTCTATTGAAGCCGTTAATAGACGGAATTATGGACGTGCTCCCTGATCTTCTCCACGCTTTGTGGGACTTGTTTGTTGAAGCGTTTAAGGCGCTGTCTCCGATACTCGTACCTGTAATCGGAGCTTACATAGGTTTTATGTTATTAAAGGCGACTATATCAGCTATATCAAGCGCCGTTGTATTGAAAATAAAAAGTAAAATAGCAGATGCAATAGGAGTAAAACCAGGAGAAGAAAAACAACCTGTTCCAATAAGCGAAAAAATGAGAGAAGCAGCGAAGTCAGTAATGGGAATTGTTGAAGAATTAGGGAATGTGAAACCCGGAACTGTTGCTAAAGCAGGATTAAATTTACTTATTATTGCCGCGTTCGTATCGGGGGCTGTGTATGCATTTTCTTTAGCGATCTCTGAATCGGCAGCACTCTTTGCAGGAATATCATGGGATCAAGTCAATATGGTATTTATTTCAATGGCGCTTGGAATATCTGCTACGTTAGGACTTGCATTCGCAGCGTCGGCGCTCAGTGAAGCAATTCCTGAAATGTTGATAGGGATACTCGGCTTAACTGTCGCAGCGTTATTCGTTATCGATGGCATTTTGTGGTTTTCAATCGCAGTTCGAATGGCTGCCGACATATTAAAACCTGTAGACTGGGATGATATTAAAAAAGTATTTGCTGCTACTGGTTTTGGAATATTGGCAACGATCGTTCTTGCTTTTACAGCTGCTTCGTTGGTCGCTGATGGCGGTGCGACATTGACTATAGGAATGGCCGGTCTATTATTAGCCGCGATATTCACCACCGCAGGGATAGTTGTATTCTCTAAAGCAGTCGCATATGCTGCAGGAGTTCTCAAAGAGGTTGATTGGGATGACATCAAGAAAGTGTTTGCTGCTACTGCCACGGGAATCGGGGCATTAATTGGAATCGCTGTCGCTTCCATTGCATTGGCAACGGCAGCTCCTGCCATGGCGCTAGGTCTTGTTACATTACCTTTAGCTGTTGCGTTTTTAACATTCGGTGTAGCAGTACTTGCAGCAGGCATTAATAGCTTGATAACGAGAACGAATATAGCAGATCCTAGTAAGGTCTTAAAAATATTCGAATTAATTTTAGTAAGCATGACAGCAGTTGGAGCATTAGTCGCCGCTAGCGGAACTTTCGCGCTTATGGGACCATATATCATACCATTGATCGCGTCGACTCTATTAATGGCGAAGTTCATGGAAGAAACCTCAGGTAGTCTTGCCAGAGGATTGAGCGCGATAGATCGCATTAATGTAACCGACCCAGAACAGCTAAAATTAAAAGTCGAATTAATAGGTAAACTCGTCGAGTCTATGTCGTCACTCGGCACTCTCGCCGTCGATGCAGGAAAACTCGACATTGCTTCTAAAATTTTTAAGGGTAATTCTGCATCTAGCGCGATAGAATCTATGGGTTCATTCCTCGAAAAAATAAAAGGTAAAATAACAGGATTGCTCACTACTGTTATGACCATCGCATTAGATACACAAAAATATCCTAAAGGTGTTATTTCAAGGGCCGTTGGTGTTGCAGACGTAATTGGAAAGATAGCTAATTTAGCGGGAGCTTTAACTCAACCGATTAGCGCTCTTGCAGGAATCAAAGGCGGTTTGGCGTTGGGCAATAGAGCAACAGAAATAATTGATTTCATTATGGTGAGATTTACGCAATTATTGCCAGTATTATCTAAGGCTATACAAGATATAATTCCTGAAGTTTTCAAAACAGCAAAGTTGATCCCTCCTGGTTTCAATAAAGAAAAAGCCGACGCGTTTGCCTCTGCAATAGGAGCAGTAGCAAGTTTAGTAACTGCTATCTCATCGCCGATTCAAGCGCTAGCAGGAATTGAAGGCGGTGGTATCCTAATGGGTAATAGAGCGACGGATAAAATAGATCAAATTATGAAATCGATGGGAACAATTATGGAGACGATAAAAACTGAGCTTCCGTACATCGTCGATTCAGTAGTTCTCGCAGCCGACGGATTACCCGACGATTTTAATAACGAAAAAGCTCAAACTATTGCGACTGTTATTGGGACCATAAAACCAGTCGCCGAATCCTTGGGAGAAATAATGAAATTATCCGAAGGTAAAGCTTTAGACGCGGTCCTTATTAAAAAGAATATTGACAGTCTTCGAGCTCCTCTCGCTAATTTGGCTGGATTTATGCCCGACTATTTCAAAGTATCAGACATGCTATCTACATATAAAGAAAAGACTATGGCGCCATTAGTCACGGCGATCGTCGACGACATCAAGGCGGTTAATTCGGCGTTAGAAAGTCTCGGCGACATTCAAATGGATGCTACAGTAGAAAAAATCGGAAAAAATTTAGGCATAAAAGATAGTATAATACAACTTGAAAGAAAGCCAATTACAATGAACGTCCAGCTAAATCTCACGATGAAGGCTGACGATATCGCGAAAGAAATATTTGACGTATCAGCGAAGATGATTAACGCGAATCCGAATGATCCCTCTATAAAGAATATAGCCGCAGCGTTTGGAGCGCAAGGTAAATAATCAAAACGATATGATGGACGCTTTTATTAAGCGCATAGATAGTCCTAAGTTACTTTCGATCCGAAGACGCATATGATTCACTCTGATAGGGGAAACGACGATGCCAATAGATTCAAGATTTTTAAAAGTCGATAGAGAGACAGGCGATTTCCCTGAAGAAACGAAGAGAAGATTAGGAGACTATCTTGGTCGTAGAACACTAGGCGAATCTGAGCATAACGTTAAAATACCTGCTCCTGACGATCCGACAACTTTAGTCCATTTAATAACGACTAGTCCGATCGGAGATCCTACGTATTCGCCTCCTGTGGGCAATGCGCAACCGCTACCTACACAAGAAGAACCGGACGCTGATGGAAATACTGACGTAAAAAAATATGCGACCGAATCTCAAATGGCAAAGTGGAACTTTCCAAAGAATATGCTTGTTACTAATAAGCTTATGAACGTTGGTGGTAACGACACGGCGAAAAAACGAAAACAACGAGCGTCGATGTTGAAGGATGTCTTGACAGTCCAAGACGTACTACCAGATCCTGTCGATATTATTACTAATTTAACAACGGGCGACCCGGGCGATTTTATTCCTGAATTTAACCCCATATCTCTAGCCATGCAGGCTGAAATAGAGATACGACTCCCTAAGAATCGCTTCACAAAAATGTCTAATCCGATAGAAGGTTCTAAATATAAGTCTATTGATGTATCGAATATCGACGACAATGATAAAGTTACTGCTAATACTATTCTTGCGCAAGATGCTTCTACGTGGCAGTCTAGATCGAAAGCTTATAAAGGAAGTAATCAACAATCTATTTCGCATAGACTCGCTGCAAATTTAGCGCCCGTTTTAATGCCCGAAAGTTTTCAACGGGCTTTAAATGATTATCACGGATACAATGGAAGCAAATTGGCGCAGGTTAAATCAAAATTAAATGGCGCTTCTAGTAAAAGTTCTTTTAGTAAAGAAGAAGTAAAAGAAATAGAAAGAGTTTTGGAAGCGCAATATGTTCCTTTTTATATACAAGATCTTAGAACAAATGAATTTTTAAATTTTCATGCGTTCGTAGAAAATGTCTCCGATTCTTACAACGCGAACTGGAACGATACCGAGGGTTACGGTCGCATGGACGCTGTGCAGGTTTATAAAGGTACAACGAGATCTATCGGCGTAGATTTTATGATTGTCGCGACGTCGGAGAAGGATTTCGATCGAGTGTGGTGGACGATCAATAGATTAGTGACAATGATATACCCGCAGTGGTCAAAGGGCGAAGAAATAGAATTAAATGGTCAAAAGGTCATACAACCATTTTCTCAAGTTATAACTTCTTCTCCACTCGTTAGATTAAGAGTTGGCGATTTAATTGCGAGTAACTATTCAAGATTCAATTTGGCTCGTAATTTTGGTTTGGGTAATAATGATATATTTCCTAGCACCTTTGAATTACCAAATACAACAACTGAACAAGAATCGGGAGCGGTTGTAAGATTAAAAAATTTAGACGATTTTATAGGATCGTTAGAACGAAGTGGCATGTCTCTTGACGTAGGTGTAGAAGGAATGCTATTGAATCCTGTAAATGGAACTGTCGAAGATATACCCGTCGTGTTTGCTAGCACTGTAACTTGCAAACAAGGAATAAATTTTATAAATCCACTAGCCGGTTTGCACTCTACGATCACGATCAAAAGAGGAACGACAGGTACTGTTACTGATGGTAAAAAGCGAAGAGATGGAACGGTTATAGTCGTAGTGAAATTAGATAAAAAAATGCGTGTCGATACGCTGGCAGCTTCGTTGGTATCTTCGGGTAGTCGAGCTGCGAATGTCGAATACGTCGCGGTTAATGCAGAGAATTTATATGGTATAGAACGACAAGAATCTCAACGACCCGCGTATACAGAAATGGATTATCAAGAAGCACAACAAGTATATCTAGACGCTGTATACGACCGTGAGAACACGGATGCTACGGACGAACCTACACTTAGCGTATTGGATGCGCGAGTCGAGCGCGCGAGAACACAGGTAGTTAATTCTCGCGTTGATAGAACAAATACGTTGCCCAGACTTGATGCTGCTGACTCGATATCGAAACATTTCGGAACACCGGGTAATTATTTTATCACGAAAAATGATAATAATGATGAAAGGGGTGGAAACGCTATCGTCAGAAGTTTCGAAGAAACATCAGGACGAGGTTTAGCAGGAAGCATAAGATCGATTGGTTTCGATTGGGCAGAAGCGCCTTGGGAAACTTCACAAGGAAGTCGAGCTCCGATTTATTGTAAGGTTAGTTTACAATTTAGTCCTATACATGATCTTCCGATGGGTCTCGATTATGATGGTATGCCACGCGCTGTGCCGTATCCTGTCGGCGAGACAGTTAGAGAAGCTTTTTTCCCTGAGCTTGATGAACAGTCGAAGAAAGATCGCGTCGACGCGGTGGCCACGACGCAAACACGTGGACAAAGATTCGCAGAAGCAGCAGAAGACGTTATTAACGGCTATTTGGGCAAGAGCATCAAGAGGATATTATGAGACGATACGCTAGCTCGCCACTCATGTCAGGTGGAACAAGATACGGCACGAGTGAAACAGTTTATAATATTAGAAAAGCGATATCATCAGGTGCTATAAAATGTAGCGAACAAATTATGACAGAGACACAACGTCTAGACGTTTTAGCGGGAATAGAATACGGAGATTCTTCCTTGTGGTGGATCATTGCAGCCGCTTCGAATATCGGATGGGGCATGCAAATACCACCAGGTATTTTGATTAAAATCCCTAAACTAGACGATGTAGGGAAGTTTATTTAATGTCAATTTCAAGAGAACTTACAGACGCTGCAAAATTATTAGCTCCGTATATTGAAGCTAGTGATCGTCACGCTTTAACAGCCGAACTACTAGAAAAAGGAATCGATCCTTTGTCATCTGCGGGCGACCGCGCGCCTGTTAATAGTGTAATTAAAGACGTCTCGTCCGATTTATACGAAATCGTAGAAGGCGGCATAAGCATACAAAATTTCATTAATAAATTAGATAACCTTATTGAACCGTCGGACCCTGGGGAATTTGACATCGAAAAACAAGCGATTATAGAAGATAGCATCAGAAAATTTATAAGAATAACTTTGCCGGGTGATCAAACCAAACCTCACAAAAGAAGTACTTCTACAGTTCCTTTTCATAAAAGTTTATGTTACGTTAATGAATTATCAAATTATAACATAGATTATTCTACAAACATTGAAACGGAACTCAGCCTAGCTGCTGGGGGTATCGTTTTTTTGAATAAGCAATCGAATACTGACGAAAGCACTAGCGGACTTTACGCTATCGAATTTATGAATCCGAGATTCGGATTGGGCAGTCGAGATACACCATCAGTCGGTATATTCACATCGCTAGTAACTACACTTGAAATGTCGAGATGTGTTCCTTACGTTAACATTAAAATAAAATCGACAGGATCAGCAGAGACTGATGCTCCTACATACGACGGGCTTTCTTTAATGTCTTTTTTAATTGGCCGCGGCGAAGCAGTGTCTAAAGCAGGATACGACACAATACTATCGTTTGATAAAAATAATCGACCCGTAACAGCTGGAATGGAATTATTCACCAGCCCGCAGACCTTAGTACCAGAAAGAAATAGCGCCGTGTTTAGAGAAGAGGGAAGAGGTCAAACAGGTAAGACGAATAATATCCCAGCAGTGTTAGATAGGTTCAGGCCTCTTATGACTCTTAAAAATGTATCCTTTAATGTCGCGTCGACAAAAGGATTTATGAGTTATAAAACAGCAAAATTAGAACTTGTATTACACGATCGTTCGCGTTTAGGAGAAATAGCTTATTTCGTTAAACCTGGTCTTTACACGAAAGCCGATATCGATATAGAGTATGGTTGGTCAAATCCTGCGTCTGATAAATCGTCAGCGAGTTATCAAAATAATTCGGGTATTGCCTCATTTAAAAATCCTATCGGATCTTTTTTAAATTCGATGAAAGTTAGAGAAAAATATACAGTTGTTAACTCTTCTTTTAATTTCGAAGAAGCTGGACAAGTAGGAGTTTCATTAACTCTTGCAATGAAAGGAGCAAATGATATTATATCTTTAGATATTTCGAGATGTGGATCATCAGATGCCGCTCAGGAATTGCAGACTATTTTAGAAGAAATCGGAGAATTAATAAAGAGCGCAAAAACAATTGACGGCGAAAGATTCGAGAAAATTTTCGGAGATGTTGTGATGTCTGCCGTGGGCACTGCTTCTGCTGCTCTTGCGATCGACGGCGAAAAACTTGAAGAGTTAAAAAAGAAGATCTCATCTATAAAAAAGAATGCGTCGAATCCAAACGACAAACAATTGGCCGATAAACTTGACAATTTATTTGGTTCGACAGATAGCGCAAAAGAAAAATACAAACAATCTGCAGCCGAAGCTATCGACGCCGAATTAAAATCCTTGTCTATCGGAGTAGAAATATTCCCATGCGCAGACATTCAACTTAAGGATCCTTCTGCACCGATTAGCTTGTTCGATGGTACTAATGTATCAAAAGAAATCAAAAGTCAAGTTTTAAATAACCCTATATCGTTGGGTAGAGTGCTTTTATCTTTCGTAGGAAAACCTCTGATAAATTCGGGAAACTATGACGAAGTGCACTTCTTGTTTCATACGTTTAATGATAAATGTACTTTTATGAGAGATTTATCGATAGCTAAGTTTCCGATACCATACGAAGCATTAAAAAAAGAATTAGTCGATATTATGTCAAAAAACGTAAAAGTCAACATAATGCAATTCATAGGAATGCTTAATAGTAGATTCGTCGGTAACAATGCTTCACATGCTTACGGCTTTAACTTTCTTTATGATGTCGATAAAGAAACAGGAGAATATAAAAGAAAAGAACCCGCCGAAGATGCTTCAAAAGAAACAAAAGAAGATTTTCAATCAAAACAATACGCGAAACAAGACGCTGTCATCGAAGCTGCTGGAATAAAAGACGGAGTATTTAAAATACCAAAACTAACCGTAATGCCAGAGTGCGTAAAGGACAAGGACAATCCTGAAAGAAGTATCTTGAGGATGCACGTTATAGATGAAACTTGTTCGAATTTTAGTACGCTTGCTGATTTATTACGCTCGGCGAATAGTATCGACATTAGTTCTTTCGGTTTCACAAATGACCCTAGACATCCAATTTTGACGCTAGCGCCAGAATTAAACGCATCAGAAATAGAAACAAGTAGGAAAGATATTCTACAACGACTTATAGACAAGGGAGTAATAGCGAATCTAGAAAGAAGAGTTAATGCTCAAGGCATGGGAGTAGAATCAGAGGTAACGATAGACACGGGTAATTTACTAAAAAATAAATCTATTAATAAAACTAAAAAATTTATTTCACAAGGTATACCTACAATAAAATATGGTAGAGAAGGTGGAACGATAAATAACATCGGTCTTAGTTCGATGTCAGATCCTGCTTTAACTACGGTAAACATGCTTCGCATGGATAAAACGGATTCGACAGTTCCGGACATTACATCTCAAAGAGGGCTCCCTATGCAAGTTGCTCCTACTGAGTGTTCAATAGAGATGATGGGTTGTCCATTGTTATCATACGGACAACAATTTTTTATCGACTTTGGAACAGGAACAACGGCAGATAATACGTATAGCGTAACAGGTATAGATCACAAACTTGATCAAGGGTCATTTACAACATCGGTTAAATTAACATTCACCGATTCTTTTGCGAAATACTCTTCGCCTGAGAAAAAAATTCGAACGGCTTCGACCCTGTTCAAAAACGCAGCTATCGAACAAGGTCAAAATATAACGAGTGATTATTCAAGATCTAATTCTTCACTACTCGATGATCAAGAAATGCGGGATGAAAAATTATTCTTTAAAGTTACTGGTTTCACGACAGCAATCGATGAAATCGCGATGTATATGATTAGGAACAAAAAGAAAGATTCAACCCAAAAATTTGAATTCGCTATAATAATTAACGAAGAAGATTGTTCAGGTACTGGATACTATATCGGAGAAAATGCTAAATCAAATGCGTTACGATATTCTGAATCTCTGGATCCGAAATATTGCGTAATAACATTCGACGCGCATATAGACATGTCTGGTAAAAAACAAGTAGCAGTTCTTAATCCATCTTCAAAATTAGCTAGTGGTTATAATGTTATACAAGCTCTCAAGAATATTGGAGAACCGGGACATGCTAACGGTACTATAGTAATCAACCTAGATGATTTCGCTCGACGTGCGGCGCAAATTTTACAAGGCATAGATTAATCTAAAACAATATCTAAAATTATTATTTTTAAGATTTAAAAATTATTTATTTAATGAATATCATTACGATATGCTTGATAGAAAAGTAATTATTAGTCGAGATATGACCGGGTTCTCTAGCGATTTTGCTCTCTACGAAGACGGTAGAATTAGGACGTGTCACGACCCTAACGAAGAAGACATCGTATATGGATCTAAAGCCTTCAAGCAAGGCGAACTACTGGACATTTCAGGTTCTCTCGGTATGAAAGTCGACGCATTCGTGCACGAATCCTTGATAAATTCATATGCTCAAATTTATGGAGATGATATCAATTGGATGAGAGCACTCGGAAAAAATCGCTTTGTCTCTATCATTAACTCGAAATTACGAGAGATTTCAAAAGAAATTCAAGAAAAAGATACAAAAAAATATTTTAAAACCTTAATCAAAGGTCGAAAAGTACTTGGTTCATTCGAAAGAATACACATCGATAAACCTTCGTTATTAAATGAACTTAAAGCAAGAGAATCTTCTAATTTAAACTCTCTTTTACCTGGACAAGACGGAACGTGCGAAGTCGTTCGTTATTCTCATTCTTCACAAACAGGAAGAATGACGGTAATGAAAGGACCAAAGGTTTTGCTTTTGTCAAAAGAGGATAGGCGTTTCTTTGTTCCAAAAAAACATAGAAATGTTTTGGCGCAAGTCGATTTTGTTTCTCTTGAACCGAGAGTCATTTATTTATTGGCACGTGGTGAAGCTCCAAGAGACATTTACACAAAAATGGGAGAAGAGATTGGTGGTGATATTTCACGAGCTAAATTAAAAATAGCGACGATCTCTTCGCTTTACGGAAGCAGCAAAACTGATCCTGCAATTTCTAAGAAAGTTTCAAGATTTTTTTCTATTGATAAAGTGACAGAAAAATATCTTAACAATGATGCGCTGTTCAATCTTTACGGCCGACCGTTATTTCCTGAAGATGATCGTTTGAGATTATCACATTTCGTGCAATCTACCGCAGTAGATGTCGCGTTGTTGGGATTTTCAAACTTTGTTGAATCCAAAAATATCACGCCTTATTTTATGATTCACGATAGTTTGGTATTCGAATGTTCACGAGAAACTTACGAAGAACTTTCGAAAGATGATCTATACGTCGACATTGAACCAATGGGTAGATTTTATCTTGGATTAAGCTTGTTCAACGAACATAATTAATCATATGCGCAATTTTAAAAATAATGAAATCTATAGCGACTTGCCTTTGGTCGTGTCAAGAAGAACCCTTCAGGAATTACTTGATATATCTGAAAAAGATGATTCTGGCGATGAAAGACGAACTGTCACCCGTCGAGCAGGATCCGGTAAATTATCTAAACTCGCGAAAGATGTTAGCGGTCTAGCGAAAAGCGATCCTGATTCGTTGTTACAGGTGTTGAATGTTTTAGATGAAAGACCGGGTGGTGATAAACAAAGCACAATCGCTGCAATTTTTAATAAAATCATTACTTCGAAAATAGATGGTGACATGTATTTTCAATATCTTTTTGACTCGGCAAGAGTCACAGATAAAACGATTCTATTAAGAATAATAGAATACGCTTGCGATAATGGAAAAAACGCAGTAGTCGCAGTTAGTCCTAGAACTTGTGGATCAATAGTGAGTTCTATATTGTACGCGATGGCGACTTCCAACAGTCATCAAAAGATAACGTGGGACGAAAGTAAGGGAGATAAAGTAGAGATTAGACAAAAGACTGTTATTATTACTGTTGCATCATAAAAAAAGTCTTTTACAGTTATAATATTCATTTATGAACATCGAAGAATTAGAAAATAAGTGGAATAAATTTAAAAAGCTTGTCGAAACACTTGATGCATCGCATCATGGAGCTCTTGATTTCATAGAAGCCTACGGGACAAGATTGATAGAGTGTCCCGCTTCGACTGAACAAGTTTACTTTGGCGCATATCCCGGTGGATTTTTAGATCTTGCTTTAAATGTAACATCTAAAATGCGCTCGATGCATAAGATTTTTGAATTACAAATTCCAATGGAACGTGTTGTATTTACAGGACTGTTTCACGCCGTGGGATTAATGGGAGATGAGACACGAGACCTATTGGTCCCGCAAGATTCAGATTGGCACATCAAGCGTGGAATCATGTATCGACACAACGAGTCGCTGCCTAAAATGCCTGTCTCTCATCGCAGTCTTTATTTATTACAGACATCAGGAATTTCTATGTCTCTTGATGAATGGACAGCCATCGCAATATCTGGCGGGGTGCATCGTGATGAAGCGAAGTTTTACGCCGGTGCGGAACCATCGCTTGGCTTACTATTATTACACGCAAGGCAATGGGTTCTCGGTCGAGCTGAATAATTAGAGGATATGGAACACCTCGATAGACTTCGCTCTTTGATACGCGAAATGATTGAAGAAGAAACACTTGAAGAATTTAGCGGCGTAGCAGGCGCTGGTGGGTTTATTGGACCAATAGGCGCGCCAATTCGAAAACGTTCTAAACGTGATAGGCGTAAGTCGAAAATGAAAGAGTCGAAGTCTTTGTCTGGTCAAGTCGTCGGCGATGAAGACTTTACTTTTCAAAATCATTTTAGATACTATAATAATGAAGATTCTTACGACCGTGAAGAACATTGGTTGTATTACGATTCTGTCGCTTGCTTAGCTCGAGCATTCGCTATTGCTGAAAATCCCTTTGGTTCGTCCAGGTCCAGGGGTTCTAAGAACGCGATGAGATATCTGCAAGGCGAAATAAAATATCCTCACGAAGCTTAAAAAAATAACAAACACTTACTATAGTCTCATGTGCGAAGAGCACGGGGAAGCGGTGAACGGGCGAGAGGTCGTTCATAGCTTAATTCAACAAACAAAAAAGGAAAAAATAACATGGCTATTGATTTTGACGCGATTCGTAAGAAGCTGAACACTCTTTCTGGACAGAACAAGAAGTCGACCATTATGTGGCGTCCGGAAGAAGGCAAGGATTATAACATTCGAATTGTCCCTATGCCCAATAACGACGGTCAACCTTTCGTCGATCGTTGGTATTACTACGGGATCGGTGGCGATAAGGCTCCCGCAATTCTTGCTCCATATCAATTCCAGAAGAAGGATCCAATTCAGGATTTGATCAATAAGCTTCGCGAAGATGGGTCAGACGGAAGCAAGGAACTGGCCAAGAAGCTTTACCCGAAGATGCGCACTTACGCTGCTGTCATTGTTCGAGGTGAAGAAGAGAAGGGCGTTCGTCTATGGTCTTTCGGTAAGATGATCTATCAGGATCTTCTCCGCTTGATGCTCGATGAAGATTACGGTGATATCACTGATCCTGAGACCGGTCGCGACCTCAAGGTTTCTACTTCAAAGCAGCCTGGTAAGCAGTTTGCTGATACGAAGTTTACGCCTCGAGCCACACAGACTCCACTGTCGAAGGACTCGTCGCAGTCGAAGCAGTGGTTAACTACGGTGCCGAACATTGATGACTACGAATCTCTAACTCCTACAGAAGAGATCGAGAAGCGTGTCAATGACTGGTTAACCGGCGGTTCTTCTAATGATGATGTCGGTACTGTTCGTGGCGCTCCATCGAAGTTGACCTCTCTCGAAGAAGAATTCTCAACGACTTCGAAGTCTACGCCGCAAAGTGTCTCGAAGCCAAGCCCTTCGAAGAACGCGTTCGCAGATCTTGATGACGCATTCGCAGATTTAGAATCGTAATAGATTGATATTTCTGGCAGCGCATCGAAAGGTGAGCTGCCTTTTTTATGTCTTGAAAATATTGCTAAATCTCATTACTGTTCTGTTATGGAGGAAATTTGCCACCAGGTAGAAAGAAGTCTATTGAATTAACAGGTGAAACTTCATCAACTGAAGATTTTACCGCCGATCTAATCGCGTCCTTGAACAAAGATCAGGGTCATCGCGTAGCATATAATCTTGCTTCTGACCAATCTCCGACTCACGTTAAACGTTGGGTCTCAACAGGTTCTCGACAATTAGATTATATCATTTCTAATAAGCGAAATGGTGGATTACCCGAAGGTCGAATCATTGAAATGTTCGGTCCACCTTCAATCGGTAAGTCACATATCGCGACGCACATCGCTCGTTCGACTCAACGAATGGGTGGTATTGTCGTGTATATCGATACTGAGAACGCCACAAATCCCGAGAACTTGGCTGCTCTTGGGGTCGATGTAGCGAAGCGCTTCGTATATGTTGATACACATTGTACTGAAGAAGTATTCGATATCGCCGAAAAGACTATTCTTAAAGCGAAGGCGATGCAAAAGGATGCACCGATCACTATCATCTGGGATTCAGTCGCAGCGTCGTCGCCTAAGGCAGAATTAGAAGGCGACTACGATAAAGATACCATCGGTCTTCAGGCTCGAGTACTCTCGAAGGGTATGCGTAAGATTACTGGTGTCATCGGCGATCAAAATGTTTTGTTTGTATGCTTGAATCAGATTCGAAGCAAGATCGGCGTACTTTACGGAGATCCATCAGTGACTCCTGGTGGTAATGCTATTCCATTCCACGCTTCAGTAAGAATCAAGCTTGGTGCCGGTTCTCAGATTGAAAATGACAAGAAAGAAATCATTGGTATCAATGTTTCTGCAAAAACAGTCAAGAATAAAGTCGGTCCGCCATTCCGAACCTGTAATTTCCAGATTCATTTCGGAAAGGGTATCGTAGAACATGAAGAGTTATTCGACGTCTTGCGAGAGCACGGTGAAGAAATCATTCGAGATCACAAGGTCTGTATTTCTGGTACGACACAGTGGAAGCTATTCGAAGTTGTCAAACCAGATGGTACGAAGATCATCGAAAAGAAGTTCTATAAGTCAGATTTCGGCGAGCTTCTTGAAAACAAAGAATATAAGACCTGGCTTGATGACCTGGTTGAACGAGCGATGGTAAAGAGGGCGGTCAAGGCAGAAGATATCGAAATTGATCCTGACTCTTACGAAGACATGCGTTCTATTGCAATGCACCTCGACGAAAATATTCTTCCGGAGTGAAATTGTCAAGGCCACACATCCTGATAGACGGCACAAATCTATTTTTGAGATCATACACTGCATCGCCTAAAATGGCCGAGGGCACACACGTCGGTGGGGCCATAGGATTCCTATCTACGTTAGGCTCGCTCATCAGGATGCTGCAACCAGAAGCTTGTACAATAGTCTGGGAGGGAGGTGGCTCGACCAGACGTCGAGCCATTTTCCCTGGATACAAGGGTGGTCGCAAACCCCAACGGTTTAATCGATTTTATGAAGATGAGCTACCCGATTCTCCCGAAAATAGGGACTGGCAACTTAAGTTTTTAATTTCATTATTGAAGTTATTGCCGGTTCGTCAAATGTATGTTTCTGATTGCGAAGCTGACGACGTCATCGGGTACATCTCCCGGTACTGTTACAAAGACAATAATATCGTTATCGTTTCATCAGACCACGACTATTATCAACTCATAAATGATCGTGTCAAGGTCTGGTCTCCGAACCAGAAAAAGATGATCGATGAACAATCCATCATCGAAAAGTATGGAATTCATCCTAAAAACTTTTGCTTAGCCAGGTGCTTCGAAGGCGATCAGTCAGATTCTATCCCAGGAGTTAAGGGGGTTGGAATGAAGACGCTGTCTAAAAAGTTCCCGCAGTTTTTGACTGGTGAGGTTTCTATTGACGAAGTCATCGAAGAATCTAAACAAATGTCAGAGAAATCTAAGCTAAAGTTTTATAAAGAAATCACAGAGTCAGAACAGTTATTAAGACTGAACTGGCGACTCATGAACCTGGACTTAATTTCGTTGAGCGGGACGCAAGTCAAAAAAATCGAAGATTCACTTGTAATTCCGCTGCCTGCAGCTAATAAGATTGGATTTATGAGATCATTAATGACGAATGGCATCAAGACTTTTAATGTAGATGGTCTGTTTCTTCAGATCTCTGCTAACCTGATTACGAAGTAGACAAAGAGGAAAGAATGATTGACGGTAGTGAGAATTACTTTGGACAATACGGTCGCCCATTCCAGGAAAGAATCTTTCTTGGTTTGATCACAGATACAACTTGGGCTACACAAATGACAGAAGTAATGCGATCGGATTTTTTCGATCTACGTTATCTCGCTTATTTGACCGACAAGTATTTCAAGTACTTTGAGAAGTACAAGAACTTTCCAACCCTTCCCCTTCTAATCTCCATCGTCAAAGACGACCTTCGAGAAACGAATAACGAAGTTCTTAAAGAGCAGGTCGTAGAATACTTAACACGCATGCGTACGCTTCCTGATATGGGAGATCTCGCGTATGTAAAAGATAAGTCTCTGGATTTTTGTCGCAAGCAAGCGATGAAGGAAGCTCTTAATAAATCTGTTGAGCTCATCGGTACCGACCAGTATGACGCAGTTGTCGATCTCATGAAGAAGGCGGTATCCGTTGGTATCGCAGCATCTGTTGGTCATGATTTCTTCGAAGATATGGAAGCGCGTTTCGTTAAGATTAATCGCATGCCTTGTCCAACTGGTATCGAACAGCTTGACGAACGCTCTGTTCTAAATGGTGGTCTTGGCAAGGGTGAACTTGGAGTTATAGCCGCTCCAACTGGTGTTGGAAAGTCTCACTTTCTTGTTGCTATGGGAGCTAACGCGTTAAAGGTCGGCAAGAACGTTGTTCATTATACTTTCGAACTGACCGAGACTGCTGTAGGAATTCGATACGATTCAAATCTAACGGATATCCCATCGAGTGACATTCAGGATTCGAAGACAAATGTCATCGATATGTATAAGGGCATGGAACTCGGTAGGTTGATTATTAAAGAGTATCCAACCGGTACATGTACAGTTGCTACTATTCGAAATCACTTAGAAAAGTTAGCTCTTCGTGGATTCGTCCCGCATGTTATCATTATTGACTACGCCGACATTATGCGTTCGAGTCGAGAATTCGACGCTCTACGAATGGAGCTAAAACTAATCTATGAAGATCTACGAAATCTTGCAATGGAAAAGGCTATCCCAATCTGGACTGCTTCGCAGTCGAATAGAGAGGGTTCGAACGCAGACGTCGTAGGTTTGGAGAACATGTCTGAATCTTATGGTAAGGCAATGGTCGCCGACGTAGTAATTTCTCTATCGCGAAAACCTTCGGAAAAGGCGACTGGAATGGGGAGAATGTTCGTTGCGAAGAATCGAGCCGGCCGAGATGGCATCATTTTTCCAGTACACATTGACACTTCTCGCTCTAAAATTAGAATCCTTGATGAAAATAGTTTGAGTCTTCAAGAATCTTTGGCTCAAGATGAAAGCGAAAGAAAACGAGTCCTACAAGCAAAATGGAAAGAAGTAATGGGGAGCAAGTAAAAATGTCTTTAACTAACGTACAAGAGATCGCGCTACGTGAAACATCTGAATACTTTGATGGAGATCCACTTGCTCCTGATGTATTCATGAAATACGCGCTTCGAAATGAAGCGGGTGAACTTCTGGAAACGAATCCAGACCAGATGCACCGTCGCTTGGCGAAGGCATTCGCCCACGTAGAATCGAAGTATCCCAATCCAATGTCTGAAGAAGAAATCTACGGATACTTCAAGAATTTCGCAGACATTGTTCCGCAAGGTTCTCCGATGTCAGGAATTGGAAATCCCTATCAGATTCAGTCGCTTTCGAACTGTTTCGTCATCGATAGCCCTAAAGATTCTTACGGCGGCATCTTATTCTCTGACCAAGAGCAGGTTCAAATCATGAAGCGTCGCGGTGGCGTAGGATTCGACGTATCGAACATTCGTCCCAAGGGTCTTCCTACTTCTAACGCTGCTCGTACGACTGACGGTATCGGCGTGTTCATGGAGCGATTCTCAAATTCATGTCGAGAGGTCGCCCAAGGCGGTCGTCGAGGAGCGTTGATGCTTTCAATCGACTGTCGCCACCCAGAGATCGAGACCTTCATTAATATCAAGCGTGATCTTAAGAAGGTAACTGGTGCAAATATTTCTATTCGTTTCACGGATGAGTTTATGCATGCCGTGAAGTCAGGTACGGATTTTACACTCCGGTGGCCCGTAGAGAAGAGCGTAGAGAACGCCGAATACACAAAGACAGTATCGGCTAAGGCAATCTGGGACCAGTTCGTGGATGCAGCATGGTCTTCGGCAGAACCAGGCGCTTTGTTCTGGGACAATGTTACGAAGAATGGAACGGCAGATATTTACGAGTCAATGGGCTATAAGTCAATTTCGACAAATCCATGCGTGACAGGAGATACTCTGGTCCTAACAAATGCAGGAGAAAAGACTGTAAAAGAGTTGGCAGAACAAAATGCGCAGTTCTTTGTAGAGTCCTTTGATACCGAAAAGAAAGAAGTCGTTAAAAAGTCAGCTGTTGCGTTTAAGACGAAAGATGACGCAAAGATTCTTGAACTAAAAACCAAGTCAGGAAAGAAAATTAGATTAACGCCAGATCACCGCGTATACACACAACGCGGTTGGGTCGAAGCGGCAGATTTAACAAAAGACGATAAAATTCTTTCCTTTGATTCTAAATGAGAAAATTTACTAATCCTTGCAATATACTTATAAATGGAGGGATTAGTAAATGTACGAACATATTCAAGCGTTAGAAGGACTGATCAACGAAACCAGAGAATTAATACAAGAAATAGCCTGTTCTAAAATTAAAAGAGAATTTATAGGTAGAGGTGGAAAGATAACCGCAAGTTATGTAATCGACGCCTCACATAAAGATTGTCAAAAATTAATACGAAATCTAACGATTTTGTATGAAGAGAATGGAATGGGTTTTAAGTTGATTAGTTCTTACTTGGGAAACATTTCTTACACAAGATTAAGAACTGTATTTGAAACGTTAGGAATAGAAAAACGAGCGGGCCAAAACTGTGTCACAGAAGGTTTAAAAAAGATAAGATCAGAGCGTGCCAAGACTAATAATCCGTGGACGAATTGGACTGAAAAATACAAAGACAAAGATATCGTTAATAAACATCACGTTGCGGGTTGGTACCTTAACGAATCTAAATCAAAATATGTTTGGTTGCGAAGTTCTTGGGAATATGGTTATGCAAAATTTTTAAATGATAACAGAATAGAATGGGACGTCGAAGCACGTTCGTACCTTCTGTCAGATGGCAGATATTATCGACCCGATTTTTTTATTTACGAAAACAATAATCTCTCCAAGATCGTAGAGATTAAATCCAGGTGGTCAAATGGTTCTTTAGAAAGAATCGACAAATTCGAAATGTTTAAAAAAGAATACGGCGATATATCTGCCGAATTAATCTCAGACGAACTGTTTTTATTAATAAATCGAAAACAAAAAGATATTATTAATGAGTGGAAGAAAGTAAGACTCATGGAGTTAAAAAATGATTGAAGGTAATGTTTTTTGGGATGAGATTGTGTCAATTGAAGAGGCACAAAATGAAACTGTTTATGATTTAACAGTGGACGATACACACAATTTTTTCGCTAATGGATTACTCGTTCATAATTGTGGAGAGATTCCACTGTCTCCATATGACTCTTGTCGTCTCATGGTTCTTAACCTTACGTCGTTCGTTAACGAACCGTTCTCGTCTTCGCCACGCTTTGATTTCGATAGGTTCCATAAGGTCGCTATGCGAGCGCAGCGACTAATGGACGATCTCGTTGACCTCGAGGTCGAGTGCGTTGACAAGATTATTAAGAAGCTTGAACGAGACACCGAACCCAACCAGGTTAAACAAATCGAACGAGACTTATGGCAGAAGATTCGCGCTGCGGGATTGAACGGTCGCCGTACGGGGTTGGGGATTACGGGTCTCGGAGATTGTCTCGCTGCGCTCGGTGTAAAGTATGGTAGCGAAGAGTCCATTACGTGGACTGAAAAGATCTATCGTTCTCTTGCGATTGCTGCGCATACGTCTTCTTGTATCCTCGCTCATGAGCGTGGTCCTTTTCCAATGTTCGAATATAAGAAAGAGAAGGATCATGAATACCTCTCGAAGATCATGGACGCATGCGGTGAAAGCGTAAAAGAGATGTGGCGTAAGACTGGCCGTCGTAATATTGCATTGACGACCACTGCACCCGTCGGTTCCGTCTCTTGTCTTACCCGAACCACCTCAGGCATCGAACCCGCGTTCCTCCTTTCTTATAAGCGCCGTCGTAAGGTTACACCTGGCGATTTCACTTCGAAGGTGGATTTCGTAGATGAGTTGGGAGATAAGTGGACAGAATACACCGTTTATCATCACTGGTTTAAGAAGTGGATGGATGTAACTGGACTCGAGGCACCTGAGGAATCTCCTTATTGGGGTGCGACTGCTAACGACGTAGATTGGGTATCTTCAGTAGAATTACAGGCTGCGGCGCAACGTTGGATTGACCACTCGATTTCGAAGACGTGTAACCTTCCGAACTCAGCAACGAAGGAATTAGTCTCCGACGTTTATCTTCGTGCTTGGGAATCTGGTTGCAAGGGATTCACTGTCTATCGTGATGGTTGTCGTAATGGTGTGCTTGTATCTACGGAAGCTCCAAAGAAGCAGGACCCATTGAAGCCACCCGGCCGTGATTCGAAGAAGCGTCCGAAGTCCATCCCATGTGACATTCACCGTGTAACTGTACGTAATGGAACCGAGTCTGAAAACTGGATGGTACTCATCGGTCTTCTGGATGGTAAGCCTTACGAAGTCTTCTGCGGATTAGCAGGAAATATTGAAGCGCCCAAGAAGCACAAGATTGGTAATCTTATCAAGAATGGTAAACGAGATGGAATGTCAACATACAATCTATCGATTCCACTTGGTGAAGACGATGAGCTAATGTTCAAGGACGTAGCTAACTTATTTGACAATCCAACTCAAGGTGCGTTCAGTAGGACGATTTCTCTTGCCCTTCGTCATGAAGTACCCATCCAATATGTTGTCGAACAACTCCAGAAAGATAAGAATAGCGACATGTTCTCGTTCGCGAAGACAATCTCGCGAGTCCTTAAGGGATACATCAAGGATGGAACTACGATCGCAGGTAAGACATGTCAAAATTGTGGTAGCGACAGTCTTGTATACCAAGAGGGATGCATGACGTGTTCTTCTTGTGGTTCGTCAAAGTGCAGTTAATTGTGCAATTAGATATTATACAATTAAATTAATTAAAAATATTCAAGTTACTTATTATAGTAGACTTAGATAATAAATCGCCCGCGCTTCAACGGGCAGGAGGAAGAATGAACTTCAAAGCAACTGTTTCGCCGCTCATCAAGGACCTCGAATTAAAGTATGAACCGGTTATTATTCGAGTGAATAAGTTTGATGAAGAATCGGCGAAGGACTTCTGCTCTGCGATGAGCCTTGCGCAGAACACTGGTCAGACCGTTATTCCAGTCATTATCGATTCTTATGGTGGTCAAGTTTATGCTCTCATGTCTATGATCGCTGCGATCAAGGCTTCGAAGGTACCAGTCGCGACTGTTGTCGAAGGTAAGGCTATGAGTTGTGGCGCGCTACTATTTTCCTTCGGTGCTGAAGGTATGCGATACATGGACGCTGATGCTACATTGATGATTCACGATGTATCGTCAGGTGCATGGGGTAAGGTTGAAGAACTCAAGGCCGACGTTCGCGAGGCTGAACGTTTGAATAAGAAGGTCTACGAGATGATGGCCAAGAACTGCGGGAAGGAACCAGGTTATTTCCTCGATATCGTTCATTCGAAGGGCCATGCCGACTGGTATCTTGACGCTGATGAGGCGCGTCGCCACAATTTAGCAAATCACGCTCGTCTGCCTACGCTTACTGCGACCGTCGATGTCAAGTACGGACTCGAGTAAGGAAATATACTGGGGTGATGAGTGCTGGTGGGTCTACGTCCTTCAATGTAGGGACGGGACCCTCTACACTGGAATCACGAACGATTTAGATCGACGTTTAGCGATGCATAATTCTGGGCGAGGGGCAAAATACACTCGCTCAAGAATTCCTGTTAAAATGCTTTGTTGGTGGCCATATCAAACAAAGAGTGAAGCTTTGAAAGCCGAATATGCATTTAAACAACTCGATAGAAAAGAGAAAGTTAAAAGAATTGAAGTAAGAAGTAAGTGGATACAGAAAGAATTCCCTGAATAGTCGTTGATATTTAAAGCTGGAGGAAATGTCAATGATTTCAGAGATTATTAACGCCGTCGGTCAGGATAACTTTCAGGCGATTATCGCTTTACTTGTTACGACTCTTTTAGGAAAAAGTTCTTGGGATATGTACACTTCTAAGGCGTTAGTCAAAAAGATGGACGTCGATGAATCAGTAGCTTCTTTGAAGAAAGAAATACAAGCCCAGATAGACGAAGCTAGAGAACAGATGAAGTTAGCCAAGGATGAATTAGTTGGTGAACTTAAGACAGACGTAGCTGGTGCAAAAAAGCAAGTAGACGTTATTGCCAAAAAGTTTGACGCGATGGAATCGAAGTTTAAATCATTTGAAGATAAGACTGACGATTTAAGTTCAAAAGTCACTGGTGTTCTAGACAAGGTCATTGATAGACCTCGAGTCAGTAGAGACGAAGCACGCAGACTAAAAGATTCTATTAAGAAAAACTAATCGCATTCTCCGTAAGTTTGATAACTTACTACTACACGCGAACCGACATTGGGTATATGTCCTGGATTAAACGATATTGAATTATCGGCCACGACATATACCCAATTCCATGTTTGCGTTCCATTAACTTTTACTTCTATCGTGGCTGGTGCTGGATTACCTGATAGTTCTAATACAGAATCAACACCAACACTACCGGCGACAGCCGAGAGTGGCGCACCCCAGTCTCTTGAACAAATAGAAGTCCAGCCACCACCCATGATAGTAATGATATCGTAGTATCTATCACCGGGTTGGGCACTCGAGCATCCTAACATCGGATCTCCGATAATACCCCAAACTGACACTTCGCCTGGTGACGATTTCTTTGACCAGAAATCTGATACATACGATGAGACATCTCCGACAGAGAAATCGTCTTCGTCGGATATCCACACAATAGAAAGCCTCGCATTTTCTCTAAGAAAACTCCCACCAGGTGCCGCGAATCCTGGGGGTTCTAAAGCTAATTTGGCTTCGTATAATCCCATTTCGACTGCGCTACCGAATATACCCACAAGGACTTCTGATGCTAATAAAGACGCAGGATTAGATGTATATGGTGTGATGAAGGGCCCGGCATGATAACTTGAGTCTGTCGTTATAACAGCAATTCTATAATCTATGTTTGAAGCGTTTAGTTCATCGACGAATAGTTGGGCATTAGATGCTAATTCAGTCTGTTCCTCTAACATCGAGCCAGAGTTATCAACGACAAGAATTATGTCTGCTGATTTTGCCTCTTCGATTTCGAAAGTCTCTTCCCTGAGTTCTCCTGGCGCTGAAGGTATCTCTACTTGAGTTTGAACAATACTTTCATCCGGATCATCAGAATGCACTATCGCGATGATAGCATCGTCGACGTTGTCAGAAGAAGTCGTCATAAATTCAACTTCGAAATAATCGCCAGGAATAATAGTTACGGGTAATCTATTCGAGTAGGGTTGAATGATAGAATCTACGGGGGCACTGGCGAATACATCTATTTGATCTACTGTTAGATTCGCTTCGCCTACGTTAGAGATTCTAAAAGATCCTGGGGATTCGCAACCTGGTTGTAGACCGTCGACGATTAGACTACCACCTGCGACTAATATGTCAGGTTCGGGTGCAGGCGGTGGTGGTGGAACTTCTTCATTAAGCGCGTAATCTGAATTGCAAGAGAGCGAGGCTAATAAAAACACTAACGCCAGTCTAAACATTAATGACTCCTGCGATTAAATATGTTTTCTCGTATGTTAAAAATATCTCATAATGATATAAGATTCTAATAGGAGGATTTCTTTGAGTAGGAAATATCTTTACGACGATAAGATTGGATTCGTCGAGTTAGTTGAGCACATGGGAACGGATTTAACCATTGTTAACGCAGCGCGTGTCTCGTTTAACAAGCATAAGGATTCGCTTGATACGAAGGACGAAAAGCTTATCAAGTACCTTATCGACCATAAGCATACATCAACGCTTGAACATAACGTCGTCACCTTTCGAGTAAAGGTTCCTCTTTTTGTTCGTTCTCAACACATGCGCCACCGCACCGCGGCATACAATGAGGTGTCACGTCGTTACACTGACGAAAATATTCAATTCTACCTACCTCAGACATTTAGAAGTCAGCATAAGTCGAATCGTCAGGCCTCTAACGCTGAGGAACTAATCAATCCAGAAATGAGTTGGTGTTATCGTGATCCACATGAGACTGGCGATTGTGGTAACGCAGCAGAGTCTATGAACGCCTTCGTCGGAATCGCCCATCGATTATACGAAGAATTGTCTGCGAAGGGAGTCTGTCGAGAGCAGGCTCGAATGGTCCTACCCCAGAATCTCTACACTGAATATTACTGTACCGCGAATCTTCGAAACGTTATGCACTTTATCGAACTACGAACTCATGAGGGAGCACAGTGGGAAATCCAGCGAGTAGCGAATGCGATGTTGGAAATTGTACAGGAACTCTGGCCGGTTACGGTCAAGGCATTCATCGAGAACCAGAAACACTGATAGGTTGGGTTCCGCCTAAGTACGGGCTGATTCAAGAAAAGTATTGGCCCGATGGCTGGAAGATTCTGGTCTGTTGTCTTTGTCTTAATTTGACGACGCGTAAACAGATGGAGCCCGTGGTTGAAGAGATGTTCAAGCGCTGGCCTAATGCAGCTGCGTTATCCCAGGCCGACGAAGAAGAATTGCAAGAGTTGATTAAACCATTAGGCATGTGGCGACGACGAGCTGCAACGCTAAAGAAGATGTCTCTCCAGTATCATTCTGGTCAGTGGATGGATGTTGAAGAATTGGCTGGAGTTGGAAAGTACGCAAGGGATGCATATCGCATTTTCATCCTTGGAGACTGGAAGGAAGTGCAGCCTAAAGATCACGCATTAAACGAATACCACGACTTTTTAAAGGAGCACTATGGACAGAACTGAGAAACGAGTCGAGCAAATGCGAATGATTCAAGAAGAGGCTCGAAATTTGTTCGCGAAGAAGAATAGGGACTATGGTGACGCATTCGCAGAGTTTGGACCTGTCGGTGTAATCGTTCGAATGGGCGATAAGATTAAACGTCTCATGTCTATCAACAATTCAGGAGTCACTCTTGTAGATAACGAGTCTATTAGGGATACTCTGATTGACTTGCACAATTACGCAGCTATGGCGATTATGACGATGGAAGATTCAGCAAAAAAAGAGAATGAAACTTTTCGAAATCTTCCATTACAATTCAATTCAAATGGAGAGGGAATCTAATGTTGAAATTATCTGATGATACTATTGTTTTAATTGCTCGACAATTGCAGGTTGCTATTTTGACAGGCACTGACGTTGTTGATAATCTACGACTTTTAGAACTCGAAGAGAAGGATGGGCAGTTAGTTCCAAGCGCAGCGTGTCTTAAGTCTCATGATAATCAGATTGATAGTTTGTTGACTGTTCTTGAACAAGGCCAGTTAATGCAAGATTATAACGAGGGACAAGTTGTCAGCTAATGATTTAGAACATATGTTCGAACTCCGCAAGGAGTTTTTGAACGCACTCAAGCGCCGAGTTCCTTCTGCAGTCCACGACATGCCTTTGGATCCGACGAGTAGAGATTCTCAGGTATTTCTTCGAGAGACTGCCCTTCGCGGTGTTGAAGAAATGTTCGAGGCTCTACAGGTTTTAAAGAATTCTAAGGTGCATCGTCAATCTCAATTAAACGAATTCGATCGAGAACACTTTCTTGAGGAAATAGTTGACTCATTCAATTATTTTTTCAACGTTTTGCTCTACGTCGGAGTAGATACTAAAGAATTCGTTGAGGCTTACGAGCGTAAACATAGAATCATCCTAAAACGCGTCGAAGAAGGTTATTAGCGAATTCGGCGCATATTTATGCGCCGGAACTTTAACTTGACCTTTATTTAGAGCGGGATGGCTACACAAATTACAAAGAAGGATGCCCGCGAGGCAGACCTTTTAAAAATTAAAGATAATCGGGGCGAAATCGTAAGCGTGATTTCTCCCCATGATCTTGTTGTAGGTATAGCCGACTATATGGAATCTGACTTACGGGTCATCGGCCACTCGTATATGTCAGGTTCATTATGGGTAAAACACGGAGCATCTGGAACTCTTGTCTTACCAAATGGACAGTATGCGCTACGTGGTGGTGATGGCGTCCAGGTCGTAGATAACGGTGATGGTGGTTTCACTCTTAACGCCGTCGTCGAAGGTTCGGTAGCGTCTGCTCCAAAAAATAGTCCTTATCTTACATGGCAGGCTACGACCGATTTAAGTAATGACAAAGTCCTCAAGGCGACAGGACCCATTACTTTCGATACTGCATCTGCTACGATAGGATTCGATGCAACTGCGAATCTAATAGTTAGTTCGTTAACAGCAGATTCGATTACTTTAGATGGAACTTCTTTATCTACGCTGCCCTTTCTATCTTTAACGTCAGTACCGGGTTTTGCTGGCGCGAAGGTTTTAAGCGCAGGCGATGGCGTAATATTAGATACGTCAAGTGGTTCGCCAGTTGTAAAAGTAGATTCTACGGTAGTTAGAAAGTCAGGTGCTGTATTTACAGGCCCAGTGACAGCTCCGACTTTAAATTCGACTAATCTGAATAGCACGAACGTAAGCGCTACGAATTTAAACACGACGAATATAAACGCTACGACTGCTATCTTACAGAAGATAACAGGTTCTTTAACTAAGCTTATCGATGGAAGCGATTATCTCAAGGCTGGTTCAAATATCACTCTTTCGACAGGCTCGAATGGTTCTATCACGATCGCCGCGGCGCTAACGTCAGCGGCACCTTTAGACGCTAAGTATTTATTACTCTCTGCAGATTCGTCGGGTCTATTATCACAGGAAAGGGTCTTATCTTTAGGCGCAGGTTTAGGTAGCGTAGATGCAGGAGCAGGTGGCTCTTATACTTTAAAGGTCTTAGATAGTCAGGTCGCATTTTTAACGGGCGCTATTTTTTCTGGTCCTGTCACAGCGTCTTATTTAAAATCCAACGGAAACGCGAACGTCGCAGGTACTCTTTCGGCGACGGCGTTAAGTGGTTCCCTTACGAAATTATCGAATGGCGATCCGTATTTAAAGGCGGGACTGAATGTAACACTTTCTACTGGGTCTGATGGTTCTATCACGATCGCTGCGCAGACGGGTTCTTTCGTAAGTGGTCCATTTTTGACGCACCACAAAGATGCGGGTCTACCAGGAAGCCTTGCGATAATAGAAGGCGATGGTATACAATTTCACGAAGACATGATTAATGGTAACTTTACCATCGCTACAAAATTGGCGGCTGGTCCTGGTATAGAGTTAACCGTTAAGCCAACACGTGAAATAGTCATCTCTTCGAATATTACGGCGAGTATTCCACCGATAGGCGCAGCTTACATATTAGCTTCATCAAGCGCCGAGCTTACAGGTAGTCGAGTATTATCTTCTTCTTTTGGAATAAAGATAAACGATGGCGGTCCAGGTGGAAAGATGAACATCTACGTCGACACTGGAAGCATAGCCAAGTTGAGTGGCTCGACGTTCACAGGTCCGACTAAATTCGCAGCGGGTTTATCAGGTTCTCTAACCCGTTTAATCGATGGTTCTCCTTTCTTGTTAGCTGGTACTGGTATCGATATATCGACTGGGTCTAATGGATCGATTACGATTACTAATACAGGTCCCGTAGGTGATATTACTGAAGTCGACGCCGGCCTCGGATTGGTTGGGGGAGGGACAACAGGCGCAGTTTCGTTATCTGTTGACCCGGGAGTAGTGGCGTTTCTTACAGGCACGCGATTCACAGGCGAAGTGTCTTTCTCGTCTGGTTTACATGCTTCTGGTTCTTCTACGCTTGAATCTGCTTCTTTTTATGGACCTGGCACTTTTTATACTGGCTTATCTGGTTCTCTAACCAAACTATCAGACGGTTCCGCTTATCTAAGGGCCGGTGATGGCATTTCATTAACGACTGGGTCAGATGGTTCGATAACAATTTTAAACACTGGACCGGTCGGCGACATTACTGAGGTTATCGCAGGGACTGGATTAGTTGGTGGTGGATTATCTGGTTCTGTTACGTTAGCTATCGATGTAGCTTCTATACCATTTTTAACCGGTGCCCAGTTTACGGGAGCTGTAACTTTTGGTGGTGGACTTACAGGGTCTTTAACACAACTTACAGATGGTTCACAGTACTTAATAGCTGGTACGGGCATTGATATATCGACTGGTTCTAATGGATCGATCACTATCACGAATACGGGTCCCATAGGAGATATCACAGAAGTCATAGCAGGACAGGGACTCATTGGAGGAGGAAGTTCTGGTTCCGTATCGTTAGCTATCGACGTAGCTTCTATACCATTTTTGACCGGAGCACAGTTTACGGGAGAAGTTACCTTCCTACGAGGTCTCACAGGTTCTTTAACTCAACTCTCAGATGGTTCTCCGTTTTTAAGAGCGGGTGATGGAATCATTCTTTCAACAGGGTCAGATGGATCTGTCACGATAAATTCTTATGCGACGGGTACGATAACAGGAACGATTTCTGGACCCATAATAACTTACGAATCTTCTTCTATACAAAATAGTCGTAAAGCCGAACAGGGAACAGGCATTTTGATTACGACGTCGTCAGCTGGAAAAGTCATTTTTTCCGTTGATCCTCAAGTCGGTTCTTCTGCTGCGTATCTCTCGAAGTTAGCTCTTAACGAACGATTAGATGGTGAAATAAACGGTTCAAATAGATTATTTGAGACTACGCGTACTCCATCTGATTCTTCACAATTGATGATATGGTTGAATGGTCAATTATTAACTTGTGGAGCAGGATACGATTATACAACATCGGGTAAAACGGTGATGTTCGCTTCTGGTTCGACCCCACAAATAGATGATACTATTGCAGTCATGTATCCTTACGTTGAAGCATCATCTCGATATATTTTGAATGAAAGAGTTAATGTACTCGAAGTCGATGGAGTCATAACAGGAGATCTGGAATTCGAACCTATAGAACCCGCTCGATTATTGTTGTTTTGGAACGGGCAACTTCTTTCACAAGGAAGTTTAAAAGATTACACGATAGTCGGAAAAAAAATATACATCAATGCTTCCTTAGAAGAATTAGATCCTGACGATATATTCATCGCTACGTACATGGCATATTCTGGGACGGCTTATTATGAAGTGAATGAACAAATTACATTTTTTTACAATCCTATAATGGGTTTATGGATTGCTAATTTATCTCACGTTCCGACGCCGGCATCATCGATTATGTTATTTATGAATGGACAACTTTTGAAGCAAGGCGTAGGTGATGATTTCGTTTTTGACACGAATCAAATAGTTATTCTTGACGATGATGTAGACGAAGAGTACAGATTCTACGCAACTTACCAATATTCTTAGATAGATATAAATTTTATAATTTTTACAATCTTGCGCGAAATTGCAGGCGTTCGGAGATATTTTATAGATTATGCGAACTTACGAAACATCAGATATCGCGATATCAGCGTACTTGGTTATGAGAGGAGCCGATCTCATAACTGCGACTAAAATTGGAAATAAGTTTAAATTTGTTTTCGATAATTCAGACGGAAAGGCTGAAGTCATGGAGAGGGAGTATCTAGCCTCAGATTACCCTAGATACGACGCAGCGATGCGCCAGGTTAAAAGGAGATTATATAAGTCTTAGTTGATTACATATAATCAAAAATTATTACGAAAAGTTACAATCTCTTGAGTGTAAATGACTCAAGACGTGGATATGTAACAAATGAGCATCGGGCTAAAACGCTTCACGCATGCCCATTTGAACCTCGGTTCAGTCAAAGTCGAAGTCTAAACGTTTAGCACAAATACTTCAACTATTAGGGGTTCTAGCATGTCATCACCAACTCCACGCAGTCAAATTAGACTCGCAGCAGTTACTGGTTCACTAACGGCGATTTCTGATATCGCTAATCAGTCCTTGTCAGCTCAATCGAGACTCGAGCCTGCAGGCGCCGCGGCAATCGGCGCGACAGACCTCGAAGGAATTTTAGGTCAACTTGCAGCGTCTGTCAAGCGTATTCAAGGCGACGATACCAAAGATTTTACGGGCGTTGCAGCCGGCGTTTTTAAACACGCCACAGCGCAGTTCATCGGTGTCTTATCTGCCTCTTCTGATCTTAAGGTCGGTGGTCACATCACTGGCTCTGGCGACGCTATTCTCGGCGGCGATCTACAGGTCAAAGGCAATGACATCAAGGACGGAAACGGTGACATTGTCATCACGATGTCTGGCGACGGTAACAAACTTACAACGCTCGCTGGCGATATTAAAGTAACTGGCAATACGATTAAATCTTCTACGGCCGACGCTCTAGAGCTTCTGGGTGCAGACGTCGAAGTCAAGGGAGATTTACAGGTTACTGGTAACGATATCAAGGCTTCCGACGGCACAGCAACAATTACCATGTCTGCTCGTGATGTAACAATCGCGGGTGATTTGCAGGTATCCGGTAATGATATCAAGAGTTCGACAGGAGCAGTTGCTATCCAGTTAACTGGTTCAAGCGTCACTGTTTCTGGAAATGAAATCATTTCGGGCACATTAACGGCAATAGGAGTTATTTCAGGCTCTTCAAGACTGTTGGTGGGAAGCCACATTTCAGGTTCAGGAGATATCAAGATCTCTGGTATGATCGATGCTGATAATGCGAAGATCGGCGGGGGATTCGGGTCGTCTGGTGTTACTATCTATAACGACGGCGCTATTAATGCAGACGGTGGCATATTCTCTATGCAGTCAGTTTCAGCTAACGGTGGATTCGGTAACGGTGGTACCGAAATCGGTCGACAGCTTAGATTAGGGGCAGAAAGAGGTCTAGCTACGCCGTATAGCATTTTGGTTGGTGACTATAATACTTCTACGAAATATTTTGAAGTCACTGCAGCTGGCGCGATATCAGGATCCGGTGGATTACAGATCGGTGGAAATATCACTGGTTCAAACATGATGTTGTATGGTGATCTTGCGCTTAATGGCGGCGATATCACGACGACTCAAACGACAGCTACTGTGTTTAATGCAAACGCAACGTCTGTCAATATCGCGGGTGGAGCAACTTCAGGCGTTAATATCGGTAATGCAGCGTCTGACGTCGTCGTCGCCGGCGATTTAAAAATCGCGGGTAATGATATTAAAGCCTCTGACGGTTCGGTCACAATTACGATGTCAGGTCGCGACGTTATCGTTGCAGGAGACGTTGCAGTCAATGGCGGAGACGTTATAACATCGCAAACTACAGCGACGTTATTTAATACTGTTGCGACGACCGTTAATATGGCAGGAGCTGCTACGGCAGTTAGTATCGGAGCATCAACGGGGCTTGTCACATTGGCTGGCGATCTACAGGTCGCTGGTAATGATATTCAAAGTTCGACAGGCGCAGTCGCTATCCAGTTGACTGGTTCAAGCATAACTGTCTCTGGTAATGAGATAGTTTCTGGTACATTAACAACGCTCGGAATTATCTCGGGTTCGTCCGATCTTCAGATCGGTGGAAACATTACTGGTTCAAACGCGCTCTTCTATAATGACGTTGCTATTAACGGTGGCGACATTACAACGACACAGGCTTCGTTTAACTTCGTAACCGCTTCAACCGCAGTAGTGATCGGTAATAATGCGGGAACTGTAACCGTCGCCGGCGACTTAATTGTTTCTGGCAACGATATCAAAGATTCAGCAAGCGTTACAAGAATTACATTCGATGATGGTGTTCCTGTTTATTCGACTCAGAATCTCACGTTCGCTATCGATGGTGATACGCAAACATATTCGGGCGATCAAGGAACTATCACTTTCCCTGCTTCTTGGATAACGGAAGTTATTACGCTCGCTTCGACTTCAACGCAACGTTCGTTCGTATTACCGAGCGTTTTATCTTCACTATCTAATGCTTTAGTAGCAGTTACTTCGTGGGATAATCAAACGTATAGCGGTGGTTCTACGATCACGGTTGCACCAGGCGTATCTGGCACGATAACGATAAGTGATGCGAATGGTGGATCATTCACAAATGGATCTATAACCGTCACTGCCTATGCTCCTACGCTTACCGCTTCTCTCAAGGTTGCGGCCGATCTTAGAGTCATGGGTAACGACATAAGAGATTCTAACAACGACACAGTTATTACTCTTTCTGGTGACGGACAAAAGCGCACTATTTTAGCCGGCGATTTAGAACTCGATGGAAATAAAATAAGAGCGTCTGATGGCCTTACAACGATAACGCTATCTAACAGAAACGTTATAACTTCTGGAAGCGTTAACATTAGTGGTTCTACGATGGCTTTCGTTGGATCGGGCGCTAATGCTGATGCGAGCGTTGATCTACTCACGGGTGGAATATTAACGTTACGCGGCGGCAACTTAACCGGTTCATATGGTTCGGTCGCAGTTAGAATGTCAGGATCGACCCTCGAATTCTCAGATCAGTACATGGCAGGAACATGGTCTGACGCGGGAATATCGTTAGCAGATAGCTCAGCTGAATGGCAGAGTTACGTTAATACGTTCGGTCAAAGATCGATTATTTCTGCGATTTCCGCTGGTGCGAGTGGATTCGGCGACGGATTACATCTCTACAAGGTCGCTTCGCCAGTCACAGGACCAGTAACGATAAATGGTAGTTCTCTCACGAGACCAGGTGGTACGACGTTCACGAATTCATTCTTGGCGACGCCAGGCAGCTCAAGAAATGAAAATATTAGAATGTATCTAAACGGTCAGCTTCTCGTTTCGAAGTCTTTCGACGCGACAGATTACGATTACGATGTTGCATGGGATGGTTCAACGATCACGTTTAAGTTTAACTTCGACGTAGATGATACGATTTCAGCAATCACTCCGTTGTCAGTTGCTTCGACCGATAACTATATCGCGACGATTGGTTACGATCTATGCGCGACCGTCAATGGTAAACCAGCTTCAAGTGAAGTTGTATTCAAGTTAATCATGCCGAGAACGGCGATGTTTAATGGTGGATACGCTTACGTAGATATCGCTGCGACATCACAGGTCGTATTGAAGATACAAAAAGGCGTTTATTCTGCTGGTTCAATCACTTATAGTGATATCGGAACGATTACATACGCTGCAGGAGCTGCAAGCGGCACGGTCGCGTGGACAGGCGGTTCACAGAACGTATCTCGTGGAGACGTTTTAAGAGTCGTCGCACCGTCCAGCGTCGATGCGACGTTTAGCAGCCCAGCGTTTACACTCATCGGTTTGGAGTCATAATATGCAGAGCGTTTTCAAAGGTATTTACAGTACCGTTTCAAATTATCAAAACGAAATATCAAGTAGCGTTTTTCAAGTCACTGGCGCTCTTGCGTTAAACAACGCTTTGACACGCGTCAATCTCCCCAGGGATTTCGCGAGTCAGGAGGGAATTTATACAATATTTGATACTACACTTGGAATAACTTGGAACGGTTCGTACTTACCTGCTGGAAGCGCTCTGACAAATAAATTGATCATCGTACCAAACTCAGGATACGCTGTCATAACCGAACCGTATGTAGATTCTACTGGTAAAAAAGTTAAAGTAGGACTTAGAAAAGCTACCGAGACCGAAGATTCGCATACATTAACGTTTGACAGCGTAATGTCTTCTGCTGGAAATACTACAAGAGAAGGAAATACGATTATAATCTACGACGCGTCTACCGAATTACAGGCTAGGACGCTTTATTATTCGGCGTCTGTATTAAATGGCGCAGATTTCGAAGATCGCACGTCGACGGGTAGCTTTTTACTCGTCAATGGAACAGGTTCATTCTCTAAAAAGTTTAGATTGGACCTAAACACAGAAGGCGACGAGTTATTTCAGTTTAAAATTAGCAACGATAGTTCTTTTAATAAAATAGTAGGTTCGACTCCTGTAATCACTGTTCAAGACGTTTCAAAATCTCCTGTTATAACAGTCAATTCTTCTAACATATCAGAAGGTAACACGCTATATTTAACCGCGTCGTTCGTCAACATGGGACTCGGAACACTCGACGCGAATTATTATTACGTAATTGAAAGCTTAACAGGAAGTATCACAGCAGCTGATTTCGTTGATAATCAATTGTCTGGAACTATAGCCGTAAACGCTACTACTAAATTAGGCTATTTAGAAAAGTCTATCAATTTTGACGGTGCGACAGAGGGTCAGGAAAGTTTTAGACTTAGTTTAAAACAAGGCTCTTATACTGGTGACACTCTCGCGAGTACTACGATTTACATAAATGACATAGTTGCTGCAGTACCAGTTAATACTGTAACCGTAGCTGGTTCCTCGACCGACGTTGGGCCGCTTGATTCATACTATTGGTCATGTGCAACCGAGTTCGTATTCACGGCAGCGGAATTATCGGCAGCTGGCATTAATGCCAACGATAGAATAACAGGTATGTACATCTGTTTAAACGCCGCTTCGCCATGGGTCTCTTCTTTGTCGGGTGGATGGAAAAACTTCGTAATCGGAATGCAACATACTTCGCAAGGTAGTACGATGACATCGTCTGTCACATCTGGGTACACATCGGTTTACGAAAGAGTTGGCCCCTTCGTACCAGACGTCGCAACTTACACCTCGTTAATAACTCCAAAATTTAATTTTACGAATTCTTTTACTTGGGACGGAACTTCTAATCTATTGACGAAAGTGGTCTTCTCGAATACGGCATTCGTTTCAGGAGGCGCGTCTCTTGAATATTCTTTGAATGGAAATATGTATTATGCAAGAGCCGATACATCAGGATATACACTAGCGACAGCAGGGACTGGGACTGTTACCTATCGTCCTAAAATTGGATTCATCGTAGCTAGATAGTTATAATAACATTTTTTTGGGGAAAACATGGCGACTAAGACTTGGGTACCAACAGTAGCAGGTGCGTGGAATACTACGACTAACTGGAACTTATCAACACTTCCAGTAGCAGGTGATGATGTCTATTTTAATACGAATATTGCCTCTGACGCCGCTGGTGTAGTCACGTTATCGACTACAAACGCGCAACCGGGTGCGATTAAATTCGCCGATCCCACAGCGACTTTTTATCCCTGGCAGCTTACTGGTTCTGCGAATATCGTCACCTTCGGTACGGGTACGTCAGTATACGTCGATTACGCGCCGTCGTTCATTTGGAACACGATCTCAGGAAACTCTGCTTTAATAGTCACGGCGTCTTCTTATAGTAACTACTTGGCCCTGAGTGGTACTGCTAACACGTACACAGGTGGTACTGCAATCCTAAGCGGTGCTTTGAGAATCGCTGCTGATACGTCTTTGGGCGCAGTCCCAACAAGTCTTAGCGCGTCGAATATCATCTTCAATAACTTGGCGACGCTAATCTATCCTAACGTTATATCTCACGTTATTCCTGCTAATCGTGGTATATACCTTTCTGGCTCTGGCGTTATCTCGTCTTCTTACGCTGGCGCGCCTACGTTCTATGTTCACTCGCCAGTTACGGGAACAGGACAGATTATATTTGATAACTATATCGCGTCTGGGTCAGCTTCGGGGCTTAACACAGTCGTCTACCTCACTGGAACCTACTCTTATTTAAGCAATTCAGGTGGTATACGATTAGATTCGACATTTTATAACTATCTCTATACTTCAGGGTCCAGAAACATAGGTTCTGCTTCAATAGAATTTAGGAACAAAGGTACTAGCACCGGAGGAGCGGGCAGCTATTTATATTTCCTCCAGGATTCGTCGACGCAGATTCACACGATGTCTGGAGACGTTAGTTGGACAGGCACGGCAGGTACAGGCGCGAAAATCATCTCTAGTCTCGCGGGAACAATTACCCAACCACAGACGCATGTCTATACAGGTCGCTTGATTACGCAACCTGGTAATACGTCTCCTGTGTATTTGGGTTATAATGCAGCCAGTGGCTTCGATAGACTTTTGACAGTTAAACTATCTGGTAATAACAACTCTTTATATGGCGTGATATATCCTGGTTATTATTCCAACGCTTCTATTCATTTCATCGGGTCGTCTTCTCTTCCGAACTCGAATGCGCAAATGATTGGATATTACCCCTCTACTTATGCAACAGCTTCAAACTCTGCGAACTGGATCTTTTCTGGTTCTATGACAGTTCCAAACGCGCTTAATACTGCATATCTCGCCAGCTCCTCCGGCATCGGCACGAAATTAAACGTTTCGTCTGGTAGTATAGTCACGGCTACAGGTATACACACACTTTCGGGTCCTCTATATCGCTGGATCAATGGTGCGAATCTTGCGTGGTCGGCAACTTCAATCGTCGGTCCTGGCGAATGGGTTCAATCTGGTACGTTAACGGGTGCCGGTGCGTTAGTCGTCGAGCCCATCGCCAGACTTACAATCGCAAATAATTCTAACACATTTGCAGGTGGATTGGTAAACTCTGGTACTTTGACAATCGGAACAGGAAGCGGTACAGCAACGCAGGCGCTCGGATTCGGTACTGTAGTGTTAGCCGCAGGTAGTACGCTTGCGTCTTCTGCGAGCGTCGCGAATATTTCGAATACACTCGTATCTACTGGAACTGTTACGGTTGACGTTTTAAATGCGACGACGCTAACTGCTTTAGTCCAGGCGCAGGGCAATGCTACAACGATTAATAAGATCGGTTTAGGTACGTTTAGATATGTAGTCTCTCCAAACGTTAACGTTAATCAAGTAGCTGGTGTCGCGACAGGAGTTTCTGCGTTAACGTCTGTACTAACTGCTTCGGCAGATTCTGACTTCGGTTCTATTCCTGCTTCTTACGATTCTCTTTTCTTCCCTCTAAGTGGTTCGAATTGGTTGATCACGAATTCGTTTACTTCGAACGCGAACAGAGGGTTTTTACTATTAAAAGATTGGAATATCGCTATAAACAGTTCTACGACTTTCGCTATTGGAGCACCCGTCAATGGAACGTATCCAGTCATCAAAACTGGAAGTGGTAATTTACAACTCAATAATAGCTTTATTACTGCGATAAAACACACAAGTGGAAATCTTATTTTATCGGGAGCCACGGCTTCAGACGTTGGTGTTCGCAGATCGTTCGAATTGTCGGGTTCAAATCTAATAATATCCGGAACGACTTTCATCGGATCGAATAGAGACATAACAACGAATGGCGATTTGAGCATCGACGTCGACGCGGGCGCGTTCTTATATGTTAGTTCTTCTTTAAGCTCGTCGATAGCTTCTGCTTCATTCATAAAAACGGGCGCCGGTCGAGTTTACTTACCTGATCTTTCTACGACGAATTTTAATCGCTCGTTCACCGTTTCATCAGGGTCTGTCGTCCTCACTACAGAGACTTCTACAGGTCCTGTACCCGCGACTCTTTCGACAGCTAGCATTGTTCTAAATAACTCTGCGACGTTGATCTATACTAACCCGATTTTAGGGGGGCACGCTATCCCTGCTAACCGCGGTATATACCTTTCTGGATCTGGCGTTATCTCGAGTTCTTATATAGGATCTCCTACTTTCTATGTTAACTCGCCAGTTATGGGAACGGGACAGATCGTATTCGATAACTATATCTCGTCTGGGTCGGTGACGGCAGTTAGCACCTTCGTTTACCTCACTGGAACCTACTCTTATTTAAGCAATTCTGGTGGAATCAGAATCGATAGTACGAGCTATGGTTATCTTTACTCTTCTGGTTCTCGCAACATCGGTTCTGCTTCAATAGAATTTCGAAATAAAGGAATATACGTCGGTGCGGGGGGTAGTGATTTTTATTTCCTTCAGGATCCGTCGACGCAGATTCACACGATGTCTGGTGACGTTAGCTGGACAGGTGCGACAGGTACAGGTGCCAAGTCAATCTCTCGCATGATCGGCAACGTCACGCAACCTCAGACGCACATCTACTCAGGTCGCTTGATTACGCAACCTGGCAATACATCTATTGTGTATTTAGGTTATAATAATGCTTCGACCGGTTTAGATAGACTTTTGACTGTAAAGTTAACAGGTGATAATAGCGGATTATATGGTCAAATATTTCCGAGTTACGGTGGTAATAATTCTATTCATTTTATTGGGTCGTCGTCTCTTCCGAATTCAATAGCGCAAATGATTGGATATTATGCTAGCGCTTATACGACTGCGTCGAATTCTGCAAACTGGATCTTCTCCGGTTCTATGACTGTCGCTAACCAAATAGAGTCTTCGAATTATGGCGCCAATGGTGTTGGCGCGAAGATGAACGTCGCCGCTGGTTCAACCATTATAGCAACGGGTCGACACGGTCTCACAGGTACTCTAATACGTCAAGGTACGTCGCCTGTCATCGCATGGAACGCGACTTCGTTCGTCGGTACAGGTGAATGGATTCAATCTGGTACGTTAGCTGGTGCTGGTGCGTTGGTCGTCGAACCTGGCTCAAGACTCACGTTAGCGAATAACTCTAATATATCAACAGGTCCTATATCGGCGTCTAACTCTGTCGTTACTATCGCAGCGAACGGTGGAACGAACTCTTTCGGTGCGACGCCAGGATCTCCAACAACATCGCTCTATCTAAACAACGCGACGTTGGCAGTTTCATCTTCGTTCTCCTTCGGTAACACTCGCAGACTACAAATTGACGCTGGCGTTGCTACTTTCGACATCCCGACGGGAATGACGTTAACAGTCCCGCAAGGATTGGATTTGGGATGGACTGGAGCGAGCTTGAGAATAATCGGTGGTGGTACATTAACTACACCACGTGTACCTTATCTCAACACTGGTTCCGTAGCTGGTTGGACTTCGAGAGCTGTCTATGGCGACGCAGACTTCGGAGCTCTTCCCGCGTCTGTCGATCCCTCGAACATTACGTTCCCGCTCGGTATTTCCGATATTTACACCAATAACGTCCAGACATTTATAATTTCTGGTACTCGAGGAATCAATTTACAGGGCGATGGTATTTTCTCGTCTTCGATCGCCGCGGCGCCAGCTCCGAATTATTACGTCGACAGCACGGTTACGGGCTCAGGACAAATTATCTTTAATAACGGTGTAGCGTCTGGTTCTGCAACCGTTGTTGACACGGCTGTCTATCTCATAGGAGCAAATTCTGCGCTTAATAATGCCGGTGGTATAAGAATCGATGCGACAGGTTTCGCGACGTTAACAACATCGGGCTCCAGAACGATGGGTTCTGGTACGGTCGAATTCAGAAATAAGGGCTTGGCGTCAGGATTAGTTGGAACGTCGTATTTAGGATTCTTCCAGGATCCTGCAAAAACAACAGATACAATCATAAACGACATCAAGTTTACGGGTCCATCCGGTGGCGCAACAAGCCATAAACACATCGCTTATATGCGCGGCGCGTTAACGACACCACAGACATATATATTCTCAGGACGATTAACGAATCAAGTAGATAGTACATCAAATTTCTCGCTTGGTTCTATCGGCGGTCTAACTTCTGGTTTCGATCGATTAATCAACGTAGTATTAACTGGTAATAACTCTGGTCTATATGGTCCGATTTGGGTCGGTGATTCAGGTAACATATCCGTAACGTTCGTGGGTTCACAGTCGCTTCCACACCCAAGCGCTATGCTAAGAGCCGTTCATGTTAATACTTACACGACGGCTTCAAACTCTGCAAACTGGATTTTCTCCGGTTCAATGACAGTACCGAACCTTATAGAATCATCGAACAACGGCACGGTCGGCGCTAAATTAAATGTCCCGTCTGGAAATACTGTAATCCACACAGGTCGCCACGGTCTCACAGGTTCATTGACCAGACAAGGCTCTGGCGCTAATTTCGCGTGGTCAGCGACTTCGTTCGTTGGTCCAGGCGAATGGATCCAGTCCGGCACTTTAGCTGGTGCAGGTGGTTTGGTCATTGAACCTGGTGCTTGTGTGACCTTCGCGAATGCTTCGAATACCTTCGCAGGTGGACTAATCAACTCAGGAACTTTGACAATCGGTGCCGGACTCACATCAGGTACTCTTGGCACAGGACAAATAAACTTAGTCGATGGTAGCACTCTAAATATTTCTTCAAGTTTAATATTGAATCCTTCCAAACTCTACATGACGGGAACTATAAACCTAAACATTTCGTCTGGTTCTATAGTTTCATTAGCGCTTGGTTCTTACGTAGCGGGAACATCTGCCACGATTAATAAACGTGGACCTGGTACGTTCGAATATGTAACTTCATCCGGCGTAACTTTCAACGTATTAGAAGGTACCGTCGACGTGAAATCAGGTTCTTCGAACATCGTCACGGCCTCTGCTGATAGCAGTTTTGGTGCCACACCGTCAGTATTAAATCCGATTTACTTCGTGTTAAGTGGTTCTTCGTGGAGAATTACAGATACGTTCTCGATAAACCAAAATAGAGGCATCGTTCTTAACGCTGACTCGACTATATCAGTAGATCAGAATAAGACGTTATCTATCCTCGCACCTGTCACAGGAACATCTGCGCTCGTAAAGACGGGAGGTGGTAATCTCTCGTTAGTGGGTCTCTCTACACAAAATTCGATTTATTCAACGAGTGGGTCGCTCATTCTATCGGGTGTAGACACAAGCGCGGATCAAGCTACCGCGGTTCGATCGATTCAATTAACCGGTTCGAACTTGGTAGTATCTGGAACAACTTTCTTGAGCGTCAACAGACGCTTGCAAACTGACGGTAACTTGAACGTCGATACTTCGGTTGGCGCGTTCTTATATGTCAGCTCGTCAGTAAGTTCTTCGATAGCTTCTGCTTCATTCACAAAAACGGGTGGCGGTCGAGTTTACTTACCCGATCTTTCTACGACAAATTTCAAGGGCCTATTTACAGTTTCTTCAGGGTCTGTTGTCCTTGCGGCAGAGACTTCTGCGGGCCCAGTACCTGCGACTCTTTCGACAGCAAGCATCACTCTAAATAACTCTGCGACGTTGATCTATCCTAACGCTACATCTCACGTTATTCCGGCTACTCGAGGAATCTACCTATCAGGTGCAGGTATCTTCTCATCTTCTTATACCGCAGCGCCTACGTATCACATGCTTTCTCCAGTTACGGGAACGGGACAGCTTATATTCGATAACTATATTGCTTCTGGGTCAGCGACGGCAATTAGCACGTATGTCTATCTCACAGGGACAAACTCAGGTATCAATAACACAAGAGGCATCAGAATCGATAGTACAAATGTTGGTTACCTCTACGTATCGGGTTCAAGAACTATAGGTTCTGCTTCGATAGAATTTAGGAACAAAGGTACTTATAGCGCAGGAGCGGGTAATTATCTATACTTCATGATAACGCCAGGTGTACAAGTTCATACGATGTCTGGTGATATTAGCTGGACAGGAGCGAAGGGCACAGGTGTTAGATATTTGTCCTATCTAAACGGTACGTTCACACAACCACAGACACATATATACTCCGGTCGTTTATCTTCGCAGTCAGGAAGTATAAACACGACGTACATCGGTTATTCCTCGACCGCGGTCAACTCGGGATTGAGTACTTTTAATATTAAATTCACGGGTAATAATTCTAATCTTTACGGTTTCATTTATCCCGCGTATTATTATAACGCTGCCATGACTTTCGTCGGGTCACAGTCTCTACCAAACTCGGGCTCTCAGCTACGTGGATATCATTATTCTACTTACACGACCGCATCAAGCGCTGCGAACTGGATCTTCTCTGGCTCTATGACTGTTCCTAATTCGTTAGAATCTTCTTACTACGGATCAACAGTTGGTATCGGCGCCAAGCTAAATGTCCCAACTGGAAATACTGTAATCCATACGGGTCGTCATGGTCTTACGGGTTCTTTGACTCGTTATGGAGCAGGAACAGCATTAGCGTGGTCAGCGACTTCATTCGTCGGACCTGGCGAGTGGATCCAGTCGGGCACGCTTGCAGGCGCCGGTTCAGTCGTTATCGAACCAAGTTCTCGCCTTACTATCGCTAATAACTCGAATTTGTTCACAGGATTTATAACAGCGTCTAACTCAGTTTTGACAATCGCAGCGAATGGTAGTGACAACTCTTTCGGCGCGACTCCTGGTACGGCACAGGCAAGATTGTTCTTACAAAATGCGACGTTAGCGTCTTCGGCATCGTTGACATTGAGCACGACGAGAAACGTCGGATTGACTGGTAGCGTTACATTCGACGTCCAAAGCGGTAAGACATTCATTATTCCTTCGCAAGTCGCAGGAACTGCGAATATTACTATGAAGGGTGGTGGCTTATTGATCTTATCCGGATCAACTAACGTGACTGGATCTGTTAACGTTTTGACTGGAACCGTAAGATTTGAAAATACATTCGCTATCCCATCGGGTTCTATAACAGTTCAAAACAGTGGAAGCGTAATTCTTCCAAGTTCTGTAAATAAATTTGGCACCGGCAATTTAAACCTGATTCTATCAGGTGGTAACGTATCTTTCATCTAATTTCACAATAAAGGAGCAAAAATGGCACTTAAAAAAGACATCACTCTTAATGATCAGGAATACAAGGGTTGCTACATTTCTTTCGAGCACATGCTTTTCGAAGGAAAGGTAGAGGACACGGGAAATAGAAACGTGAGAGCTGTTCTTTTCGCTCGCGAAATGAAAGGCGACGATCGCGTTATTTGTTTCTACGACTGTAATTTCGTGTACGACCTATCTTCGAGCGACAATTTATGGAAACAAAGTTATGAAGCTGCGAAATTACTACCAGAGCTTTCCGACGCAGAAGACGTCTGATTTTATTAGATAGTGATATTACTAAATTTTACAATTCTTTCGTTAGTAAAAACTAAAAACTTAGGATTGTAAAATTTAGTGATGATATTTACGTATAAATTGCTAGCGTTTGCATGCAATGGAAATTTGGAACCTCGATTCCAGTCGCAGTCTGATTGAATATTAACTCAAAGACATAAGGGGTTCTTACATGGCTACCGCAATTACACCACGCAGTCAAATTAGATTAAAGTCTGTTTCTGGCTCCATAGCTTCTATCTCTGACATGGCAGTTAGCGATTATTCGAGCCCATTAGCTTCGAATAGTATCAATGCTTCGACGCTCCAAGACATCTTGGCTGCGATGGCAGGTTCAATCTCAAGAATTCACGGTGTGGGCGACTTCACAAACGCTCAGGCTGGTGTCTTCTCGAATGCGACTTCCGTATTCTCGGGCTCTTTAAGTTTAAAAGACGGTTCAGGCGTTCAAAAAGTTTCTATTACAAACGCTGGCGTTATATCTGGTTCTTCATCACTTCAGGCTGGTGGTGCTTTAACCGTTGCTCTCGGCTCTACACTCGTCGGTAACGTCGACGCTCTTGCTGGTTTGGATGTCACCGGTGCTGACCTGACTGTCGGTACAGACAAATTCACTGTAGCGGTCGGTACAGGTAATGTAGCGTCAAAGGGCACTCTCGATGTCGATGGTGATGCGACATTAGCTTCTGCGATCGTTGAAGACCTCACGGCTGGCAAAGTAGCTCTCGTCGGAACGGGAAAGCGACTCGCTGTCGATGCAGAAATTTCTCACTCTGCTGGTACACTCACCGTCTCTGGTTCGACGTTCTCAAAAGATGTTACTATCGCTCGTGACCTCACAGTAACGAGAGATATATCTGCAGTAAGCGGTACGTTTACTGGTAAATTAACAGTCGGCGGTGACCTTGTCGTTAACGGAACTACAACGACTGTTAACTCGACTGTCGTCACTGTAGACGACATAAACATCGAATTAGGCGCGACTGCATCGCCCTCTGACGTGTCTGCGAACGGCGGTGGTATCATCCTCAAAGGTAATACAGATCACACGATAGTGTGGGATAATGCCACGGATTCGTGGGTGTTCTCAGAGAACCTTCTCGCTTCAGCCGACGCTTCTAAAGACCTCGGTTCTTCTTCGGTTAAGTGGAAGAACCTATACCTCTCTGGGGATGCAAACGTTAATGGAGCGTTAGACGTTAACGGCGCCGCAGACGTTCAAGGAGCTCTAAACCTCCAGAGTACACTAACGGTCGCCAGCGCATCTACTTTCAATGGAGCTGCTGACTTTAACTCTGGTATCACTGTAAATTCAGTTAAGATTGACGGCGACACTGCGACGCGTCTCTACGTCGTCGATACAGACGGTTCGATTAAGGACGAAGCGAACCTCATGTTCCACGATTCGAAGCTCTACGTCACAGGTGGATTAGATGTTTCGGCCGCGGCGCACTTCGCTTCGACTTTCGACGTCGACAGCACTTCTACTTTCGGAGATGACGTTACGCTCGACAAATCAGGCAAGCAGGTTGTAGGAAAGACCGGCGGAGACTTACTCGTCTCTGCATCGTCGCACCTTAGCATGTCTGCTGCGTCTGATATCATTGTTGAAGCCGCTCGCGACCTCGTCGCCGAAGTTGGTGACGATTTCTTAATTAGCGTAGCTTCTGTCATGGATGTCAACGTCGGTGGAAACTTCGCACTCGATGCAGATAACGTAGATTTAAGAGCGGCCGATGGTGTGCTCTTCGCTTCTGCTTCTTCTGACGTTCATATCGCAGCTGGCGCCGATCTAAAATTCTTGGATTCTAATAAATCTCCAGGTTGGTCAGATGCCGACGGTATCAAACTCTCAGATGCCTCAGCAGAATGGGACCGTTTTAAGACTGTCTTCGGCGAAGTTTCAATACTATCTGCCATCTCGACAGCCGCTGCTCTCCCAGGCGATTCACGCTTCATGTTTAAGATCGACAGCGCAGTCTCAGCACCCGCTTCGATCTTGGGCAGCGATCTCAAGAAAATCAACGGAACGCACTTCTCTGGTTCTTACACATCTGTTCCCACAGATGCTCGCGACGAGAACGTCAAGTTGTACCTAAACGGTCAACTCCTCGTTTCGAAGTCTTTCGACGCGTCGAACTACGATTACGACATCGCTTCTGACGGTACATCGGTTTCATTTAACTTCGCGCTACAGAAAGACGACTTCGTTGTTGCCTTCTTACCAGTCACGTTAGCTTCTCTCGTCGGTTACACAACTGGCGGTGGTGGCGCTGGTGGTGGTTCATCAGTTGTCGATATCGGTGGTGATGTCTCAGGTAAGCCTGCAGCTGGCGAGGTCATCTTCAGAGCTCCTGTCAGCGTCGCGGTTACACTCGACGGCGGATACGCTTACTGTGATACTGCTGCGACAGCGACTGCGACCTTCAACATCCAGAAGGGTGTTAATACGGCTGGAACGATTTCGTACTCGAATGTCGGAACAATCGTCTACTCAGCTGGTTCAAGCGTCGGAGCAGTCTCCTACTCTGGTGGTTCGGTATCTTACGCCGCGGGCAACATCGTCCGAGTCGTCGCGCCATCATCTGCTGATTCCACATTAGCTGACATATCATTCACGCTATCTGGAAACGAGGCTTAATATGCTTCTCATAAGAAGGTCTTTACATAAGACCAATTCTACGCCAGTATCAGGAGGCACCGTCGAGGTCGCCTCCTTCCTCGACCTCGGATCGGCTCCTCCGGTTGTGAATTTACAGTCGACGATAATTACACAACCTGGGACATATACTATATTCGATACCGGTTCAGGAATAAAGTGGGGAGGTTCTGTCCTTCCCGCGCTCGCTAATCTTAATGATAAGATCGATATAAAAGTACCCGCAGGCTATGCAGTCCAGGCTACCTACGTCGATTCAACAGGATTAAAAGTCAAAGTCGTCGTTCGTAAGGCTAACGTACTCTAATAGAGTAATGTGATCTAAATCATTAACTCGAACAGAAAATAGGAAGGGACTATGGCTACTAAAAATTGGACACAGACGACTGCGGGCTCTTGGAACAGTTCAGGTAATTGGGACGCTGGAGTTCCTTCATCAGGTGACAACGCTGTACTCGGCACCGATATCGCTTCGAATGCCGCTGGTGTTGTTACCATCTCAGGTGGAGACACGCAGGTTGCGTCTATGTCTCTCGGAGATTCGACATCACCTTATTACTCTTGGACTGTTGATGGTTCATCTGCTTGGAACATGCCATCAGGTGGCGGCGAAGTTTCAGTTACGAACGCGACGTCTACGATATCAGTAAACATAACAGGAGCAGGACCACTCAAGAAAGTCGGTGCTGCTAAATTAATATTAAGCGGAACAAATACATTCTCGGGTGGCGTCGAAGTATCTGGTGGTACGCTCGACATCATAGACGGTGGCAAGCTCGGTTCTACGAAGACTATTAAGATAAAGAACAATTCGGCATTGAGCGCGAGTCAATATTTAGATACTTCTTGGTTCGATAAAGCTTTATACGGTGCCATCAGTTCTAACCTAAGCGGCTCAGAGATATTAGAAGTCGACCCTGGAACGGAAACAAACGCGAATCTTATCGTCAGCGGAAATAATATAAGCACCGGTGGTTTTAAATTAACTTCCAGAAACTCTGCGTCTCCTGGTACTAATGTGCAGTTCCTGAATGCTGAGGCAATGGGGAATGGCAGATTATATTTCAACCAGCAACAGAGCTATAGAATAAACACATATAACATTGGTCCAGCGACGAATCCTACATCTTGGACAGTTTCCCAAGACGTCGATTTTGGAAACTCTACTTGGGTAACTAACGGTACAAACGCGTTTTCATTCCAAAACGGTGGAGCACCATTTCATTCAATTACGTACACTGGAAATTGGACGGGCGGTGGGCCAGGTCAAACGATTCTATTACTATCACCCAACGCTAATCTAAATACTCGACACGTTGTCTCTGCGAATTTACAGCAAGTTACGGCTTCAAGTTTATTATTAGGATATAACGTAACTAACGCATACGAAATAGCATCTGCTAATTCTATACCCGCGTTATCTAACGTTCCCATGATAACGACGTGGCCAGGTAGTTCATCAAGAGATAACCTCCTAAAACTATCTGCTAACATGACCATACCACAAAAGTTATGGATGGTTGGCGCATACGATAGAGGTATCGATGTACCATCAGGAAAGGCGGTCGTACACACGGGTCGTTTAGAAGTCACAGGCGTTCTATACGTCACTGGCGCAGGAACGTTTACTAACTCAGGAACTACAGACATAGCTGCAAGCTCCGGTATAGTATACGGCCCAGGATTCAGCGGTTCTCTCATTTTTGCGGCGCCTTCAAGCTCCAGGATAGGTGGAACTGCAGGGGCAGTTATTAACGCGTCTACATTAGACCCAATAGTACCTCGGGGAGTTACGCTTCAGTTAGAGGGTGCTACGTTCACATCGAATTATCCAGTCGATATATCGAAGATTTCAGGACTCGCAGCGGGTTTAACTGGTTCTTTGATGCTCAATATCACAGGCTCCGGCGGCATTACGAAGATTGGGACGGGCCGATTGGTTTTGGGTGGTAATAATACTTTCACCCTACCAGTGACACACTCAGCGGGTACTCTACACCTTGGTAACACAAATTCCGCAGGTGGCGCGTCGGGTGTGAAGGTAATGCATAACCTTTCGACGACTCCGACGACCACGGTGCTAAGCTCTGATAGCGCATTAGATACTTCGATATTAGATAATTATCTATACGCTTCAATCGCTGCGAACCTATCGGGTACGGCTCCTGTGAAGAAGTCTTACGGTGCTTATAACACGTATCTAAGCGGTACAAATACTCACACAGGCGGCGTAATACACAACGCGAACGTCGCGTTAGCAAAAATATACGTCAACTCAGTCAATGCCTTTGGTTCAGGACCAATCGTCTATTCTGGTTCGTTAAACTCTGACATTATAATAGAAAATTCTAATAATGAAACTTTAACGAATAATATCATACTCGTTCCAAATACAGGCAGAAAGAGACTATTCAAAAAGGACGACGCAGGATATGGTGTTTATAATAAACTAACAATCGCGGGAAATATCTCTGGTTCTATCACGAACGAATACTTCATTGCCAGAAGTTGGGATGGTCGCGAACTTAACACCATAGAATACGCCGGTAATAACCAGGGATTAGACGCGTTATACATCATGATGGGTGGCGCATATAACGGTTCTTACATTTTCAATGGCCAGAATTCATTACCGAAGACCTCTACCGGTCTAAGATGGCAGACTTCTACATATGAACAAAATAGCGTAACGTTCAGCGGGTCCATCAGCATTCCAAACAACATCGAAATAGTCGGCATCGGAAGAAATCTCGTAACCCCAGCGGGTCAAACTACGACTGTATCTGGTCTTATGGGAATTACGGGTTCTGCTCATAGCGATGCGATTAGATTCTCGGGACCAGGTGACTGGGTACAGAACGGTGTAATCTCCGGAGCGGGCTCCATAATGGTTTCTGGTTCGCAAGGTCGACTCACGTTAGGCGCGTCGAATACCTACGCAGGTTCAACTTTCGTAACCGGTACGTTAACTGTAGCTTCAGGCATCTCGAGTGATACTGTCTTTGGTTCGACGCCAGGAACTGCGACTGCGAATAAGTTACTATTCGCTGGTGGAAGTCGTTTCGTAGCTTCTGCATCGTTCCAGATTAGCTCTAACAGAGGAATAAGAGTAGACGGTAGTTCTACTTTCGATATTGAGAATGGAAAGACATTAACGTACGGTGGCATCATGGCAGGTTCTGGTCTATTTAATAAGAACGGAGCAGGAACCGTTACGCTATCTGGTCTAAACACGCTAACGGGTGGCGTCTCTGTCAACGAAGGCGTTCTCGAAATTCCAGTCATCGATACCATAGCTTCAGGTTCAATCACTATTACGCAGAATGGACACTTAAAAGCGACTAATTATTCTGATACTAAGGTCCTTAAAGTCAATTCAACTCTCACATTTGCAGGCGGCACACTCACGATAGGATAACGAGAGACAAAATAATATTTAAAAAGTAACAATAGTAATAATTTGTAAAAGTGTAATAACTTTTGAATGAGACTTCATTTCGTTATAGATATTATTAGTTGAGCGAATCTTGGGTGTATTCCCACGAGTCAAACTGTTCAGCGCATTGTACGCCGAACGTCTTGTCAAAGTCCCCCGAATCATGTGATTTCGGGAAAAATTTCTGAACAGTTATAAAGGAATTTAAACATGGCACAGCGTACTCAGATGAGACTTCACGCTATTACTGGAAGTCTTTCAGCCATTGACGGCGTTGCTTCTTCAAAAGCAGCCCCCGCAGATATCAGCGCCATCGACCTAGAAGGCGTCCTCGGTCAATTCGCCGGCGCTATCAAGCGTATCCACGGTGATGCAGCGTTCACCAACCAGGATGCTGGTAAGTTCGTGCACGATACTGCGCAGTTCATCGGCGTTCTCTCTGCTTCATCCGACATCAAGGGTGGCCGTGACCTCGATATCGATCGCAATGCCGATGTCGCGGGAACGTCTGACCTCCACGGTGCAGTCCACGCTTACTCGACCCTCGAAGTTGACGCTCTCGCTACCCTCGATTCAGCGAAGGTTGAAGACCTCACGGTTGAAGGCGGTCTCGTATTCAACGATTCAATCGGTCGTCTAAAGAACGATTCGAAGATTACCTGGGACGGCACGACCCTCTCTGTTGACGGCGCTCTCTCCGTTTCAGCAGGTATCGACCTCGGCCAGCTCGGCGCTCAGGAAGTTGTCTTCACGGACGAGAACGGCAAACTCAAGACCATCACTGGTTTCGCGTTCACCTCTTCTTCAATGACCCTCGACGTCGATGGTTACCTCAACGTTGCTAGCGACCTCGATGTCAATGGCGCGGCTGATATCCAAGGCGCTCTCAACCTTCAGGACACCCTCACAGTCGCCGGCGCCGTTGACTTCAACGCTGCGTTAGACGTCTCTGGTTCTTCTGACCTCCACGGCGCGGTTCACGCGTACGGCACTCTCGAAGTCGATGGCGAAGCGACCCTCGCTTCCGCGATCGTCGAAGACCTCACCGCGACCCGCGTTGTTTACGTCGGAACCGGTGGCGCACTCGTTGACTCTGCGAAGCTAACCTTTGCTGCTGACCAACTTGCTGTCGATGGCACACTCGATGTGTCCGGCGCCGCTGACGTCGGTGGTGACTTCAAGGTTGCGACCACCAAGTTCGTTGTTGACGCTGCGACTGGCGACGTCACCGCTGCTGGTGACCTATCTGCAGTTGATGGCACGTTCTCTGGAAACGTTTCAATCGCCGGCGACTTAGTCGTTCAAGGCGATCAAATCATCGCGAACGTTCAGACCGTCATCGTCGAAGACAAGAACATCGAGCTCGGTGCGATCTCAGGTTCTGCTCCTTCTGACGCGACCGCTGACGGCGGTGGTATCACCCTTAAGGGCACAACCGACCACACCATCATGTGGGACAACGCGAAGGACGCTTGGGTATTCTCTGAGAACCTCCTCGCTTCAGCCGATGCTTCTAAGGACCTCGGTTCATCTGCGGTTCAGTGGAAGGACCTATACCTCTCTGGCGACGCGATGGTCGGTGGTGACCTCGACGTCAATGGCGCCGCGGATATCCAGGGCGACCTCAACCTCCAGGCTGGTCTAACTGTTGCCGGTGCCGTTGCGTTCAATGGTATCGTTGACGCGAACGCTGGTGTTTCTGCATCACTCATCAAGATCGACGGCGACGTTGCAAAACGCCTCTACATCGTCGACGAAGATGGTTCAATCAAGGATGAAGCGAAGTTAACCTTCGACCAGTCCAAGCTCCTCGTTGCTGCACAGCTCGAAGTTTCTGGCGCTGCTGACCTCAAGTCAACCCTCGCGGTTGCTTCTGATGCAGACCTTAACGGTGCGTTAGACGTCGCGTTAGCTTCTGACCTCCATGGCGCAGTCTACGCGTACTCAACCCTCCGCGCTGACGGTGCGGTTGACTTCAACGACGCGATGGATGTCGCGGGCGCTTCCGACCTACATGGTGCGGTCCACGCCTACAGCACCCTCCGCATCGATGGCGCGGCGGACTTCAAGTCCTCCATGCTCGTCACTGGCTCCGTCGACATGCTTTCGACCGTTCACGCGGTTGGCAATGTCACTCTCGACGCGCAGCTCGATGTTGCCGGCGCTTCATACTTCGCCGCCGACATGACCCTCGACAAGGCTGGCGCGCAGTCACTCCTCAAGACCGGTGGCGCTCTATTCGTCTCCGCTTCCTCACACCTCAGCATGTCTGCTGGTGGCGCGATGGTCTTCGCGGATTCCTACCGCGATGGTTCTTCATGGCCGACCGCTGGTATCAAGCTCGCGTCAAGCGCTGAAGAATGGACCCAGTTAACCACCGCGTTCGGTGGCGCTGAAGTCTCCATCATCGGTGCTCTCGTCGCTGGTGGTGCCGGTGGCAAGTACAAGAAGGAAGTCAGCACGACTATCGCTTCTGGCTCTGCTATCACCGCTTCTGACTTCGTACACTTCGACGGCGAAAGCGCCGACTTCGGAACCAAGTGGACCCAACTCGTTGGTGCCACCCTCGCGAAGAAGATGTCGAAAGTCGATGTCTACGTCAACGGTCAGTTGATGGTCGGTGGTTCAGGAATGGACTATGACATCGCCTCAGCCAGTGGCAACATCACCTTCGCGTTCCCGCTCGTCGCCGACGACGTTATCGTGTTGGTCGTTCGCTAATTTAACGGGACCTTCGGGTCCCCCTTGGGCCGGTCTTAGTGACCGGCCCTTTTTTTGTCTAATCATTAAACACTTGAAACGTAGCGATTAGATTTTTTTCATGAAAAAGAACGAATTAGAAAACAGGCTGTCAGAGGTTGAAGAGGTATCTACGACTATCGAAAAAACTTTGCAAGTTGCACTTGACGAAGTTAAACGAGCAGAAGTAGTAAAAGACGAAGCTTCACGAATTCTAAATGAAGTATCGAACTTCGCACGAGCATCCTTGGAAAATCTTCTTAAAATTGAAGAAGAAGATCGGGCGAAGGCTTTCGAAGAGGTACTTAAGAGGCTCGTCGGTTGGTCCCAGGCTGAGGGTGAACGCATGCGAACACGACCCCAAGTATTACAGGAACGAGTCACCGCACTCCAGTCTATTACAAATTGGTTGGGAGAAAGGGGTAGTTCCCATAAAGCGAGAATCGCTGCGATTGAACGAGCTGCCGACCCTAATCGAGATAAGAAACACCCAGAGAAACTATCGGTTCGACGAGCTGCCCAAGAATTGTTAGAAGATTCAGGCGACGACGAATAATACCTTATCACGTTATACTTAATTCGTGGAGGTATATTTTATGCAACCTTTAGATTACGTTGTCATAGTTTCAGGCTTGTACGGTGTTGGTATATTGGCATCGGTCATTGAAAAATTATCGGCTTATCGATTTTCTGTTCGATACGAAGACATATCTCGTTCTCGCGAAACGAAGCGTGAAGTCAAAGAAATTCGAGTGAAAGTCAAGAAAGAACTTCCTTGGTCTTTTGTTTGGCCAGTCGAGTTGTGGCAATTATATAAGCGTGGTTGGTAAGATTGTCAGGCCGAGCTCGTAATCTTGCCCGTCGTTTACGGGATTTAAAAGATGAACACATCGATGTTCTTGAGCGTAAGGCTGTCTACGCACATGACGTTAATCGAGCTTGTAGCGCATTGTTATCGTATGGCAAAGAAAAAGAAAGAGTAGAAGCCCATAGACCGACGCCGGCTAAAAAAGAACAAGAAGACGAAGCTCCACCACCCCCGCAATCAGAACCACCACCTCAAGATGCAGATAAAATAGTTGAAGAGGCTGAGAAAGAAGCTGACCCACAGAGACCCGAGGCTCCTCCTTGGGCCAAGAAAGCTTATCGTCAAGTTGTCCAGTTAACACACCCAGACAAATTAAATAGAAACGAAGAACTTTCTGACGCTCAAAGGGATAGATTGGCTTCACTTTACATAGAAGCTACCGATTCTTTTAAGACGGGTAAGTGGTCTGAGCTTTTAGAAGTCGCCGCAGAGTTAGACATTGACGTTGATGCAGACCCAGAGATGATGGAAGAGGCTTTCGCTTCTAAAATAAAAGAATTGACAGAATCGATATCAAAGACGCATGGTTCAATAGCTTGGGCATGGGGCAACTCATTCGGTGATATGGACAAGAGGGTTAATATTCTAATCAGATGTTGTCAAATCATGAATGTAGTACCGCCGCCCAAATTAGCTTTGGAAGAAATCGTTAAAGAACTCGAGGAAAATCTTGAGTTCGACATCGTTAATAAGTTAGGGCATGTCAAGAGATTAAAAGTCGAAGCGACGAGACGAAAGATAGGTTCAAGACCTCAGAAAAAACTGAGGTAGGAGAATTTAATTGGCGTTATCTGATGAATCGATAACTCGTGTCAGGGAATCGATAAAAGAAGCCGGCGATTATTTAAGCGATAAATTACCATCCTTACCAGGTCGTCCCATTAGAAATTCACACGCACACTTATGGGAACGACTTCGCTATCACTTGGGAGGCATGTCATACAAAGACTGCGACGACGACCAAGTGGAGGGTATACTCGATATCATTAAATGGTATAGGGACAACCCAAGCTGATACTCTCAAGTGTGCATAGTGAATCATTAGCACTCATCTAAAAGACGAGGATACAACTATATGGAATCCGTGAATCCAAATGTTCTGGTTATCAAAGAGCACGTTAAAACCGCTGTTGATGAACTACTAAGACGCGGGTATACTTACGACGAATCGAAATATAGGGTTTGGGATAGAGTCAGAGAAGTCTTGAATAAATCTTATGGTGAATGCGAAGAATCAGATATACCCACGGTTCGCGTTGCTATAGAATTATTACTACAGGAATAAAAATGAATGTTAAACCAGGTGACAAAGTAGACGCGATCGATGACTCCGGTAATGTAAAGTACTCTGGAATTTATCTGGGTACGGGCCATCCAGCTCTTAGCGTCGGGGTAGCAGACAGATCAAAGTTACATCACGCTGTACAGGTAGACGACAAGGGCGATACAGTATACCTCGAAGCTTTTTATTGGTCGCTTCGTAAGGCTCGGTGAGCCTAAAGCCAGGAGATTTGGTTAAGTGGACACGCCTCGAAGAAATTGGGGCGTGTAATGAGCCTTGCGTTATAGTTAGAGGCCCGAGAGAAGGATACTTCGAGAAACCCCCGTGGAACGAAATAAAGATTGTCGTCGATTTGTTTATCGACAATCGAATAGTTCGGGGCGTGCCAATCGAAGAAGTGGAAAAGTGGAAATAAATTTCACTTTGTCTGTGTTATAAAACGAGATACCATGTTACATTGTTCTTAGAGCAAGGGAGACACTTTTGTCCGAAATTCTAAAAGGCATCACTTCACCAAAACGGTTCTTGTCCCTACATAATCACTCGGGATTTAGTACATTTGATGGACTCGGGTATCCGAATGAACACATGGACTTTTGTATTGAGAATGGTGTCGATGGTTGGGCTCTCACCGATCACGGACACATGAATGCTTTCGGGCATGCACAGGTTTATGCTGAAAAGCTTAAGAAATCTGGTAAGAACTTTCGATTCATTCCTGGTTGTGAGGTATACCTCCACCCTGATCTTAACTCTTGGCAGGAAGAGTACGCCGAACACAAAGATAAGGCCGAGGCTCGCAAGTTAGAGAAGAAACTTGCTAAAGAGGCGAAGGAAAAGAACAAGCGACTCATCGTTGCGCAGACCGATAAAGACGACGAGACTGTCGGGTTGGGCGTTGTAGACGCTGAGGACGCATCGTTCACTATCGAAAACGAGGACGAGACGAAGTCGACGAAGTATTTCAATCCTCTCAAACGACGGCATCACCTCGTCGTCCTTCCCAAAAATTCAGAGGCTCTTCCTCGACTGTTTCACATGGTTTCTCGAAGCTATAAAGAGGGATTCTATGGTTTCCCTCGAATCGACTTCAACATGTTGCATGAACACAGCGAGCAAAAGCACTTCGTTGTGAGCACTGCCTGTATCGGTGGCATGTTGAGTTTCGAAATCTTCCAGGAAGTCCAGCAACTCGCATTCGATGAGTTGGGTCCACAACTACTCGACGACCCGGGTGTTCTCTCCCGAGTCATGGCTCGTATTGGAAACGTATGGGACAAGCTTGAATGGGCTGTCGGTCGTGGAAACGCTTACTTGGAACTACAGTTTAATAAACTCGGCGCACAGCACCTAACGAATCGTGCTCTCATCGAGTTCGCCAAGAAATCTGGCCTGACCGATAAGATGGTTGTTACTTGCGATTCGCACTATCCTCGGCCTGCTCAATGGAAACAACGCGAACTCTATAAGAAGCTGGGGTGGTTGAACTACGAAGAAATCAATCCTGACTCTCTTCCTAAGTCTGTCGACGAGCTGAAGTGTGAACTATACCCGAAGAACGCCGACCAAGTTTGGGAAGAAGTAGAAAAGTCTGCTCAAATTCATCCTTTCTACCTTGAAAACATCGAAGTGGTTCGAGACGCAATCGAACGACCACACGACATCGCTCACAATCTCATTGGAGAAATCAAACCTGACCGGACGATGAAGCTTCCGAGTTATGTCATTCCCGAGGGGAAGACAGCAGTCAAGGCGCTGGTCGATGAGTGCAAGAAAGGTTTGATTGCTCGTGGACTCGCAGATAAGCCAGAATATGTCGAACGACTCAAGGAAGAACTCCAAGTCATCAAGAACAAGAACTTCTGCGAATACTTCTTGACGATGAAGGCTATTCTCGACGTCGCTCGTACTCGCATGTTCATCGGCCCGGGTCGAGGATCTGGTGGTGGTTCTCTTGTTAATTACGTCCTGAATATTACCGATATCGACCCGATCAAATATAACCTGCTTTTCGCTCGATTCTTGTCTGAGTTCCGAGAAGGATATCCTGACATCGACGTCGATATCGGCGACCGCGAAATGCTTCTTGGTATGCTACGGGAAACATTCGGAGACGATAACATCGTTCCCATCTCGAACTATAACACATTCAAATTGAAGACTCTTATTCGAGACGTCGGACGATTCTATGGGATTCCACTTGACGAAGTTAACGAAGGTCTAAAGTCTGTAGAGAAAGATGTAATGCGAGCGATTCATAAACAGGGCGACGATAAAAACATGTTCGTTCTCCGTTATGAAGATGCGCTCGAACACTGCCAACCATTCAGGGAATTCATGGAACGGCATCCTGAACTTGTTGAACCAATTGACGTTCTCTTCAAACAGAACAAGTCTCTTGGTCGACATGCTGGTGGTGTCATCGTATCAGAGAATGTAGATGCACGCATGCCACTTATCATGGCTCGAGGAGAACAACAGACTCCATGGGTCGAAGGCATGAACTTCAAACACTTGGAAGAATTCGGATGGATTAAGTTTGACCTTCTCGGTCTCGAGACTCTTCGAATCATCCAGCGTTCAATTGAACTAATCCTCAAACGTCGTGAGGGTATCGAGAATCCATCGTTCGAACAGGTCAGCGAATGGTATACTAATCACATGGCGCCAGACGTCATCGATACCGAAGATCAACACGTGTATGAATACGTTTATCACGAAGGCAGGTATTGTGGTATCTTCCAGGTCGTTAACGCTGGTGCTCAACGACTATTCACGAAGTGTAAGCCGAAGAGCGTCGTCGACCTTGCAGCTCTTACTTCTATCTATCGACCTGGACCTTTGGCGGCAGGTGTAGATAAAATCTATAACGAAGCGAAGTCTAATCCAGAGGCCGTAAACTATCATCATCCGCTCATCAAACAAGTCCTGGAACCTACTTTCGGTGCGATCGTTTTCCAGGAACAGATCATGCAGCTTTGTAACGTAGTCGCAGGATTCCCGCAGCGAGAGTGTGACCAGATTCGTCGAGCTCTACTAAAGCGAACGGCAGCAAAGGCAGAGGCTCAAAAGGCCGAAGCTATCGCGCTCAAGAAGCAATTCGTAGATGGTTCTGTTAACAACGGAGTACCAGCTCGAGTCGCAGATGAACTCTTCGAAAAGATTCTATTCTTCAGTGGTTACGGGTTCAACGCATCACATGCAGTAGCTTACTCCATGGTTTCTTATCAGTGTGCTTGGCTACTTACTTACTTCGAAGAGGAATGGCTCTGCGCTTACCTCGAGTCGATGTCTGGTGACCCGAAGGACCGAGCGAAGGCTGCTAATGAAATCAAGGGACTTGGATACTCTATTGTTCCCATCGATGTGAATCAGGCTACGTCGTCCTGGACGATTTTGCCTGGAAAGAAGTTTATGCCGTCTTTCCTATCCTGTAAGGGTGTCGGTGAAATCGCAGTTAATGAACTCATCTCAAAGCGTCCGTTCAATAATATCGAATCGTTCCTGTGGGACGACAACGGAGAATGGCGTTGGTCTAAATTCAATAAACGGGCAATGGAAAGTCTTGTCAAGATTCGAGCATTTGAATCTATGGATTGTGTCGGTCCCGGCAGGTTGTTCCCGAGTTATCAGGCGATGTTAGATGTCGTCGTCAATAATTGGGACGATCTAAAGAAAAAGTTGAAGACCGATCCCAACCGTGGTCCTCGTCGACTCAAGGAAATGGCTCTGGAATCAGTCGGGACTCCTGAATGGTCATCGCAGCAATTGGTCCAGAATAGTCTCGAGCTTCTCGGTTCTTTCGACCCGTCGATCATTGTATCCCAGGATACTACTCGCAAACTCGCAGAGAAGGGCGTAGGCTCAATCGATGCGTTGGCAGAATCCGGAGCTGATCTGTATTGGTTCATCGTAGAGAATGCGACACCCAAGAAAACGAAGGGTGGAAAAGAATACTTGCTCATTAACGCTATGGGCGAATCTGGCACGACGAAGAAGATGTATTGCTGGAACTGGCCTGGCACTGAATTGGCTCGATATTCTTTCTGCGTCGCCGAACTTGAACCGTCTGACTTCGGTTGTTCGACGAGGTGGCGAGCGTTAAAAATCCTCGCGTAAAAAACAAAAAGTCTGTGTTCAAAATAGAAACAACGTGGTATAAAGACAGCAGGAGATGGAAATGTTAAAGACTGGTGGTATCATCATAGAAGGCGCAGAACAACAGGGTAAGTCGACGTTTTGTGAACGATTAAACAAAATGCTGGGCGTCGAAGTAATCCACATGCATAAGGGTTACGGGTTCGTCAATGGAAGGTTCGATTACTTCTCCGGATACTTCTATGACATTGACCGACGACCCGGTCCTTTTCTATACGACCGGTCTTACATTTCAGAATTAGTTTACGGTCGGTTGTTCAATAGGAATAACATCACAGAAGAAATTCAAACGAAGATTGAAAATCGATTCAATGAACTTGGTTATTTCGCTATCATCCTGGAATTAAATCGCCCGTGGATTGAACGAGAAGAGACGGTGACAAAGGAACAGAACGAGAAGGTTAAAGAACTCTATCGAGAAGTGTATCCTACTCTTAAAATCGATAAGTTCGTAATAAAACCAGATGACGAAGGATTAGAATTCGTGGTCAATCAATTCAGGAGCCGTCGATGAAGAAGTTACTGTTACTTACATTTGGAAATGAAAGCTCTATCGAAATCGTTAAGAGCGTCGCAGAACTAAATTCTTGGGTAATCTACGGTTGCCACTACGACACCCTCAATCCAGGTCGAGCTTATCTAAACAAGAACTATGTTTTTGAATGCCCGAATCCATTCAAGGATTCGCAGGCGTTTTTGAATTGGGTGAATGACTTTATCGATTCTAACGCCATCGATAACGTGTGCGTTACGAATTGTAAGATGCTTAAGTTCCTCTATGACAATTACAGTAGCTTACGAAACGTCGATCGATACATGATGGCAGACGAAACAGGTCTCAAGCCGTGTTTGTTCAAGGATGAACTATACAAATTGATTCCCGAGGTGTCTCCCAAGGTATACACTAAAGATGATATCGAAGATATTGCTTGGGAACTTCCTTTATTCGCGAAGCCTAAGCATGGTTCTTCAGGTGAGGGTGGTCGTAAAGGAACGAATTCTTTGAACTTCTGGTGTTCTGTTACTGATGACGATGTCGTAACCGAGTATCTGCCAGGAGATGAATATACAGTCGATTGCGTTTCTAACGATGAGGGAGAACTGGTCGATTGGAACGTACGAGAGCGAACACGAGTAAGGGACGGTATTACAGCTTATGGAAAGTCTTCGCCAGAACGATGGGCAGAACTCGGAGAATACGTAAAGATTATTGCAGGAAGATTAAAGCTTCCTTATTTCTGGTTCGCGCAGTTCAAGTACAACGATGCAGGCTCTCCTCGACTCCTTGAAATCAATTGTCGAATCAGCGGAAGTTTTTGCATTACGAAGAACTCTAGAAAGGATTACATCAAATACGTTTTCTCTGGTTTCGATTCTAGTCACATCGTTTTAGGTCGACCCGGTTCCGAACATTCTACTGCCCGACACATGAATACTCTTCAGGTCGGTCGAAAGACTTGGGTATGGGATATCGACGGGACTATTTGTACTGAGACAGGTGGTAATTACGCAGAAGCTAAAGCTATTCCCAGTTCCATTCGAGTCCTGAACGCTTTGTTTAATCGAGGCGATGAAATCGTATTACACACAGCTCGAGGAATGAAACGATTCAACAATGATGTAGGAATGGTTTATAATAATCTGTACCAATTGACGGTCAATCAACTCGCAGACTGGGGTGTTAAGTACGACAAGTTGATCATGGGCAAACCGTATGGTATACCAGTCGATACAGACGCTGTAATGCCTTGTGAATTGCAAGAAATCGTTGAAAATTCCTAAGAACATCAAAACAATTAGACAACGGAGGAAAATTGAATTCTGCTCTTATGTTAACTCTTGGTCACCACGCATCGGCTGTGTACTTCGACGGAGAAAAAGCGCTCGGCTATGAAGAAGAACGATTGAATCGAGTCAAGTCGACTAGCGCTTATCCTGTGTTGTCGATTGCTGAAATCGAAAAACGAGCGAACATCGAAAAAGGAAGCAAGGTATTCGTCTCGCATTGGTTCGATAAGCTCGACTTTCATAAAGAATCGAACAAGTATTTCGATAAGGAACACTTCGACGCTCTTGTCCAGAAGTATTCTCTCGAACCCGTCTTTCTAAGCGAGAAGTTTACACACCACGATGCACACGCTTGGTCTGTCGTTTCTTTCTTGCGTGACCAATTTCAGGGTGAGCATGGCGAAATCTTGAAGAAGCATAATCGTCCCATTCACGTCATCGCAGCCGATGGTTATGGTACGAATCAAGAAGTCTTCAGCGTATATTCATTGGCTGACAAAGACTCGCGACCTGTTCTGCTTAATCGTTATTATGGTTACGGGTACTCTCTCGGTCTCATGTATCAATACGCTACATCTTTCTGTGGAATGAAAGAAAATCAGGACGAATATAAGTTCCTTGGTTACGAAACTTACATCAACGATGTCCTCGGTGAAAAAGATGTTGTTGAACTTCGTCGACTCGCAGCTGAACAGGCTGACAAGATGTTCGATGAGATGAACGCACGTCCTGATTCTCGACCAAGTTATTGGCGTTCGAATTCTCGATTAGTTAATATCGATCTACTGGGTACTACCCGCACTAACTGGCGCAATGTTTTTACTGATGTAATTACACACGTTGCCTCTACCGACATTCCAAATCGACACGTTCGAATCATCATCGGACACTACATTCAGGAATTGATTGAAGGTGTAATGTTGAAGATGCTTTCTCATTACGATGTGTCTAATGTCGCGTTGTCTGGCGGTATTTTCTATAACGTTAAGTTGAATAATCGAATCTTCTCCGAAGTTCCTGGTCTCTTTACTGTCGTCCCACTGGCGGGCGATCAGGGGTGTGGAGTAGGAATGTACGAAGCACACGTCGGTGGTTTTAAGTGGGGAGATCTAAAGTGGGGTCAACGTCCAAGCTTTAGGGACTGGCAACTTACTTTGAGCAACGAAGACTATGAAAAGTACGGTCCGTACATTAAATACTTTAGTCAAGATCAGAGGGTAGAAGCTCTCGTTGAAACGACGAATGCTTTGCGAAAAGACGAGTTGGTTAACGTCGTTAAGTCCAGGATGGAGTTTGGGCCTCGAGCGCTCTGTAGCACTACGACGCTCGCGAATCCTACGAAATCTAATGTTGAAATCATCAACGACCTGAATGATCGCGATACAGTGATGCCCATGGCTCCTGTCATGTTGGCACACGAAGTCGCAGATTATTTTAGCGCACCAAGTTTTGCTAAAACTGTAGGCTCAGACAGGTTCATGATTCTAACTTACGATTACTCGAAGCCGAACCTCGAGGCTTATGGTGGCGTTGCTCATAAATACCCAGATCGAGAAGTCTGGTCGGGTCGACCACAACTTGTCAATTATAGTGATACATTCATGTTTAATCTTTTGAATTCGATCGATTCGAAGCACCGTGTTCTCATTAACACGAGTTTCAATGCGCATGGTCGTCCTATCGTTTACTCTTTCGATAGCGTATTCGATAGCTTCAAGTTTGAATTCGATAAATCAATCGAGTTAGGACATAAGCGACCGCTATTATTCCTGTGCGATTTCGACGGGTGAAACATGTTAGTTCAAAAGAATCCAGATTTTGAAAATGATGATTATCTAATTAAAGTTTCATCAAAGAATCTTTCTAATATTGACCATGTCGTTACGACTCTATATCGTAGCGACAGGACGTTGGCTGCGTACTACGATGTTAAGCGACAGGCTTTTGAAAATCGAGATACAAGACCTGAGAACTTTACTTCTTTCGTTGATGATCGACCGAGCCTCAGGTCTTTGATGGAACTGAAGGAATTGGATTCTACGATTTATACGGTCGCTGCTGGTAAGCAAAACAATACCGTATACGACGCGCTAATCATCGGTGTGAAAGAACACCTACGGTTTCGACCTAACACTCGACGGTGTCTTGTTCGGTTCGCACATGACTTCTCGACTTACGCAGCCAGCGAACTTTTAGCATCTCAGGACATAACCTGTCTTAGCTTTATTCATTATTCGCCTGAAGGACCTCGCTTAGTATTTCGAGCGTCAGACGTTACTAATGAATTAGTCCCAGACATCTTAACAATCAATGAATACTTTTTGAAACCTGTATACGGTGACAAAGAGTATCAAATTTCAATTTATTCTTCATCGGCTCAAAACACTTCGGGTTGGTCTGATACAGTTTCATTGTTACAGGAGTTGGAGAATCTAAATGAAGAGGTATGATAACTTTACTGAAGCTTACATCGATCTGGCTCGTCAACTTCGAGATGAGCATGAGTGGGTTTCAAGTCCTCGCGGGCAGATGATTAAGGAAAGTCTCGGTGTCCAATTTAGGATTAAGGATGCCCGTAATCGTCTACCATACGTTGAGGCTCGAAAGTTTTCCATGTCTTACCTCGTTGCAGAAACGATTTGGTACATGAGTGGAAATAACTCCACGGAATGGATTTCGAGGTATGCTCCATTTTGGCGGAACATTACAGATGATGGCTCTACAGCGAATTCTGCTTACGGCGCGAGGATCTTTAAGCCACACGAACGAGCATCAGAAAAGATTATCCAGTGGGATTACGTAAAGGAAGAACTCCGTCGAGATCCTGATTCTCGCCGAGCTGTCATTCACATTCGTTCTGCTCATGATTCTTTACATGAATCTAAGGATGTCCCCTGTACCCTATCTCTCCAGTTCTTCATTCGAGGTAATGCTTTACACTTACATGTAAGCATGCGTTCGAGCGATATCATTCTCGGACTGGCTTATGACGTTCCCGCTTTTACTATTATGCAGGAAGTAATGGCAAACGAGCTGGGCGTCGAACTTGGAGAATACGTACACACCTCAAATTCTCTTCACTGTTATCAGAGGGATTTTGAAATGCTCGATGCTATCGCGAATAGCGAAGTAACATACATCGAACCAATGCGTAAGTTATCAGGTTCATTCCCAACGAGGGAAATGTCAATGATGGAAGATGCAGTGTCTACAGCAACTAATGGACAACTACTAACTGGTGCGTTGTTCGTATCTCCACCATTTACGAAAGATTTGGATGCATCCAATCTCGATCTCGTTCATGACTGGTTTCGAGTCTTGTTGTCTCGACGGTTGCGGAAATTACATGAGAATGAAATGGCAGAATTTGCGTTAACGCATACTAACGATCACTGCTATAAATTTTTTAATCGATAAAAGGAGAAAGCATGCGAGTTCTTGTTACGGGCGGCGCAGGATTTATTGGCTCGAATTTAGTTCGAGCTCTTGTTAATATCGGCTGGCAAGTTGATGTCGTTGACGATCTTTCAAGTGGTCAACTGGAATCTCTATCAGACTTGAGAATGCGATCGGTTCCCGTTTTTATGTCCAAGAAGTTCGAAGAGGAGTATGAGAATACTCGAGAGAAAAATCAAGTTCTATTTTTCGAAGCCGATTTTGAACATCCAAATGTATTGTCGAGAGTAGAACGTGGGTATTACGACAGGGTGTTTCATCTTGCTGCAAGTTCTCGAGAACTTTATTCCGTAGATCGACCTGCGCAAACAACAGACATTAATGTGACAAGGACTATTAGTCTTTTAGAGGCTATGGATCGTGCTCCGAACAGTCCTCGATTTATTTTTTCGTCGACCAGCGCTGTGTATGGCGATGCACTCGGGCCTACCGTTGAGTATCATGAATGTGCGCCAACGAAGCCACATGGTCTTCAAAAGTTGATGGTCGAAGAATTTCTTAAAATGTCTTCGAAGTTATACGGGACCGACGCTGTAAGCCTTCGATATTTTAGTGTTTATGGACCAAATCAACTTGGTATTGATTCCTATCATTCTGCCGTTGTAGCTGCATGGTGTAATAGTGTAAGGGATGGACGTCCACTTCGATTAGATGGAGACGGCGATCAGACTCGAGATTTCGTATATGTCGAAGACGTCGTAAGAGCGAATGTACTCGCTGCTACTCGAACAGAGTCGTTTGAAGGCGAATCGTTTAATATCGGGACTGGTCGTAACATTTCAAACAATTACATTCTGTCTTTATTTAAAAATAAGTTTCGAGATATTGAAATTAAGAAAGTACCCACACGTCCTTACGATGTTAGAGATACACAAGCCGACTATCGATTCGCTGAAGATTTGTTGGGTTGGACTCCACAAGTTTCTTTTGAGGAAGGACTTGAGCGAACATGGGAATGGTGGGGCTTAAACACTTCTACGGTTACAGAGTAGAATAGAACATGCAAAAACAAAGAAAGCCCATTTGGGAATTTGTATTGTTTGTTGGCGCGATGTTCTCTGGTAAGAGTTCACGATTAATTTCAGCCGTCGAACGACATCAAATTAGAGGTTCGAAAGTTGTCTGTTTTAAACCCATCATCGATGGTCGATATTCAGAGTATGCTGTCGTAACCCATGCAGGTGGAAAAATGGAGGCGACTCCTGTCTCCAGCGGCGATCAAATTCTGAGAATCGTTGATAAACTTAAACCCGAAGTCGTAGCCGTCGACGAAGCGTTTATGATCGATGGATGCGCAGACGCTCTCGTCGAAGTATTTCAACGAGGTGTTTCAGTCTACGTCTCATCTATTGAACTGTCTTCTAATCTCAAATCTTTCTCTGAGGTCGAGAGGATGATGCCATTCGCTACGAAGATTGAAAAATGCGCTGCTGTCTGTGTAGAATGTGGAGACGACGCTCGCACAACTCGACGTAAGGTGCCCGCCCTCGAAGAAATTTCGGTAGGTGGGGCGGATACTTATGAACCGTTATGCTGGAGTTGTCACCCGCTAACAGGAAATAGGGATGTCAATAGTTGAACCAACTTCGATCGACCTCGTAATCTATCACGCTAATTGTAGCGATGGAACAGGAGCGGCTTGGGCAGCGTGGAAATTACTCGGAGATAGAGCCGAGTATCACGCTGCCAACCACGGTGAGCAACCGCCAGATGTAAAGGGACGTCGAGTTGCTATTCTCGACTTCTCTTACAATAATTCAACCATCAAACAGATGGTAAAAGATGCAGAGGCGCTTGTTGTCATCGACCATCATAAATCAGCGATGGTCGAACTCCACGATGTTAATTGCGCCATCTTCGATATGACACGATCGGGTGCCATGATGTCTTGGAACTTCTTCCACCCAGGTAAAGAAGCTCCGCAACTCATTAAGCTCATCGAGGATAGGGACTTGTGGAAGTGGGAACTTCCTTACAGTAAGGAATTCTCCGCAGCATTCGACATGGTTCCCTGGGACTTCGAAGAGTACGATAAGTTCCTCGACGATTCTGCTGTAGATGACGCAAAAGAACGCGGCGCTTATATTCTTGCGTATTCAAAGACAGTAATCTCTAAGATCGTGAAGAACGCCTCACGTCGTAAGCTCGATGGAAAAGATGTTCTCGTAGTTAACTCATCTCATTGGATGAGTGAGATTGGAAATAGCTTGGGTCCAAAGTGTGATTACGCTATTATCTGGTGCTGGGATCACGAGAAGATGCAGTGCCGCGTATCCTTACGGGCTCACCACGAAGACGAAGACGTCAGCGAAGTTGCGAAGAAGTTTGGCGGTGGTGGACATCGAAAGGCAGCAGGGTTTTCACTCCCTCCAGGAGTTAGCATTGAAACGATTTTCGATAAGGCAGAGCGTGACGGTTCAAAGGTCAATACAAACTATTAGACCAACGTTAATCGACTCGCTCTGCGTACCAAAGAGTGAAATGTTTGGGGGTTTAAAGTGAATATCCAAGATGTCGTTGGAGAAATTTCCGAGAGACAATCTATTAAGTTCGAAGTCTTTAAATCTATGTGTATTGAACTTTCGAAACTATCACATGATCCAAAAATGAAGGTCGGCTCGATTATCATTACTGATGATTTTCGAGAAGTTTGTGCTATAGGTTACAATGGAAATTATAAGGGTGGCCCTAACGAAAGGGACTCGATGGAGACTGGTATGTCTGGCTACCTTCACGCCGAAGAAAACTGTCTCCTCCATCTGTCGAAACCCTACGAAACTCGTTCCCGACTAATCATGATTTGTACACATAAGCCGTGTCCCATGTGCGCAAAGAGGATCGCAAATTCAGACATCAGACGTGTCTTATACGTTAATGATTATTGCGGTATGGGTGATGGGACGGACGAAATATTTAAGCGAGCAGGTGTGCGCTGTTCTCAGTTTTAGAGTCGTGCACGTACATAGTTATATTGAAGTGTCGATTTATCCGACACGTATGAGAATAAAATGGCAAAAAATAAAAGTAAGATGGTCGCGTTAATGCGCGAAGAATACGAAAGACATTTAAATAAAATCTTAAACGAATTGAACGTATTCGATAGCAGAGGCGAACTCATTATAGGTTCTGACCTTAAGGTCGTTCATGAACCGTCAGGTCTTGAATACACGGTAGTTGGTGTTGAAGGAAATCCTGGTGCGGCTAAGATAACTCTCAGGACTCCTGAGCAGCCAAGAAAGACCGCGGTCGACCCCACTGCTTTGCACCCTGATTTTGCAGGAAAGGCAGTCCCGCCTGGCGAACAGTTCGTAGCCGAAGACGATGTCGATAGTATGTCAGGCGAAGAACCTGTATCTGATGATAATGAAGACAGTCTATCTCCGTCTTCTAACGATGAAGAAGAAGACAAGAAGGACTACGGCATCTCAGCGTATCCAAAGATGCAGAGTCAACCTGCGGGTGATGGTGGAGATGATGACACCGTCTTCGTCATTAACCAGAAAGAGTTTGAAAAACATTATAGGGAGGCCTAAATGGCTCGAAAAAATGATTGGTTGAATGGATTAGTAGACGATGTCGTTAAGGACGTCGGTCAAAAAATAACTTCGACCTCTATCAAAAATGAAGCTTACGTTGTACAGGCTCGCCACGCAGATAGTAAGACGGAGAGTTTATCTGAAAAGAATAAGAAGAATCACCAAGAATTACTTGATGGTTACGTTAAATCTTTAAACGAAATATCTGCCAAGCTTGATTCTGTTGATAGAGACTCAGTATCTCCTAATGGATGCGATTTTAGATCTCTGAAGATCGACGAAGCTTATAATTTGAACGCAGCGTTCTTACATGGTCTATTCTTCGAAAATATCGGAGACGCTAATTCTAAGCTAACAACAGACTCCCTCACTTTTATGCGACTTGAAAGAGACTGGGGTTCTTTCGATAAGTGGCAAAAAGATTTTATCGCATGCGCGTTGGCCGCCAGAAATGGTTGGGCAGTTACATGTTACAATACGTTCTTAAAGAGATACATCAATGTCGTAGTCAATCTACATTCCCAGGACATTCCATTCGGTTGTATACCAGTGGTCGTCGTGGATTGTTGGGAGCACAGTTATTACTCTGATTATTTTAAGGATAGAAAGTCTTATATCTTTGCGATGATGAGAGAATTACGATGGGACAAGATCGAAGAAAGAATCGAGCAATCCGAGCAAATCGGTAGGATATTAAAATGAAACTTCGAATGTTACTTGAAGATGTAACTTTTTCTCGCAGCGAGAACTCTGTAGATCAACAAATCGATGATATGATTCATCGTGCTGAACGCGTCGCTGTACAAGTTGCTATGAAGAATGGTGCAGGCGAAGTAGAGGAATCAGTGTCTAGATTAAAAATGAATTTCTTATTTGAAGATGCTGAAGCTGGTGAAGCTGCGAAACCACCCTCGATAGATATAGGTTCGTTTACGAATGAAATCATACGATGCTTAATGATGTACGAAAAAGTCATGGATATTCCCGATATTATCGATATCCCAGGCGTTATCGTTAATAGAGCGAGTGAATTTCTTAAAACAAAATACGGTGAAGATATCTCGAATCAGTTTATTGAAGAATTGAAGAATGATTCTACTGCTTCTAAAATGATTAAGTCACCCGACGTAGATCATCCATCTGGTCCGGTAGAGGCTCCATTAGCTGTCGGTGCTATGGCCAGCGGCGGAGGCGGAGCTTGATAATTGAACGTCGACCGATTCATGTGCACTTATCAAAAGATGTTCACGTAGAATTTAGGAGGATGTGTATCGATGAACGAATTACAATGCAGGAGATTGTCGAACACTTCGTCAATGGTCTCGTCGATGGTCGTCCAGAAATGGTTGCACATTTCGAAGAGTTCATAGATTTAAAAAGAAATAAAAAGATTAATAAAATTTCTAGGATCGAGACCGATGATTTATTCGATAAAATTCTTGCAGGTGAAAAGACATGAAGATTTTACAGGGTGTCTTAGGAATCGACGAGTTGCAAGAAAAAATCAATCAACTCGAAGCGAAAGTAGATGCACAAGATCAACTTTTAGTTGCGATGGTCGAAGCGGTTAGAAATCATTCTAGAGCTATTGTTATTATCACTGACGACTTTAAACAGTTGCTTGAATCAATAAAATCAGCGAACAAGAATATTAGGCATAAAAAAGTAGATGATATTTATCATTAGGAAGTGATGTAATGGAACTAGTTCTCAAGACGATAAAAAAATATTGGGTTATTGTGCTGGGGGCTCTTGGTCTTTTTATAGTTTCTATCGGCGCTATATTTGGAATTAAAAAATTCAAAAAGAGTGATAGCGTAGATTTACATCGTGAATATGTTTCTGGAATTGATGATGCTGTTCGAGCGAATCTTGAAGATGAACATCGACGATCCGAGGCTTTAAAAGAAGCGAATGAAAAGTTTGTCGACGTTAAGCACGCAACAGAATTAGAAATTAAAGAACTTTCTTCGAAGGATAATAAAGAATTAACTCGTCTTATTTCAGAAAAATTCGATTTTAAAAACGAGGATTCAAAATAAAATGCTAGCGTTCCTATTAATCTCTCTTGCGTATGCAGATCCCAGGGTTGTTACTGTTAACAAAGGAGAAGTCGCCCCGTTTTCAGGAACGTTGTTCAATGCAGAGGCCACCGCGGGCGTTCTTTCTTCTTCAAGTGCAGAAGAAAAACGTTGTCAGATAAAAACGATACTTGAAGTAAAGACCGCGACGTCTACTCTCGAGAGAGATAAAGAAATAGTAGATTCAAAATTGACTTCATGTGAAAGTTCTTTATCTAAATTAGAGACAGAGAATATAGATTTGACAAAAAAATATAATCGAGTAGTTGCAGCGAAGCCATATGTCGCAGCTGCTGGTTTCGTAAGTGGCATTGGCTTATCAATCATTATAGTTAACGCGCTCGGAGGCATGAAATGAAAACGAAAGAGTCAGCTCTTCGAGAAATGTTATTAGAATTAGCTCTAGCCGCTGATCCAACTGCGAATCGCAGCGGAAAGGATGATAAACAACAACGGGATGTACCACGTGCAGCAGTTCCAGTTAGTCCTTCCTTAGAGTCGCCAGTTCAATTGTCTGTACAACGACCACCTATTCAAGACCCAGATTATGAACCAGCAAACAATCGTGAACTATCGAGTGCGTTGTCTGCATTGGGCGAGATGATATCAGATGAACATGTCGGTGAATTTTACAAAGAAGTAATAAAATTATATACTGAATTTACTGGGGAAGAACTTGCGTAACTTGCGTGAATTCGCAGCTAGTCGATCGACAACGAGTCGAGGATACTCTTCTCATGCTTCAAGATTGCTCGAAAGCATGGGTCAAGCCAACGGTAGTTTGCCTATTGAACCCGAAAAAACATCATGGTCTAGAAAAGAAACTGACGTTGTTGTTGCATCTTATGATTTTAGCAGTCGGGAAAAATCTAAAGATTTCGTAGCATCCGTTCAAGAATTAGAAGATAGAATGCATCATTTCGTTAAGATAACGATAGAGGGTACTAACGTAAAATTAGAGGAACAGGCATCAACGAATCGAAGAATACCAGAGGCAGTCGAAAAGTTCTTTAGAGCTATTGATCGAATTAAAGAGGATATCGATGATATCAGATGATGGATTAATAATCGCTTCTAAAGAATTACTGGAATTACTCGAATCCTCACAAGATAACGCAAAGATAAATCAGTTAAAATCTACCGATTTGATTTTGGGCACGAAAAAATATAAGTGCGCTTTAAAATCTATAAAAGTAAGTGAATATATGGTAGAAATTACTACAGTGTTAGAACAAAACGATTGTATTGAAATCCTGAATAATAGTATTGATTTAAATTTTTCTATACCGAATATCTTGACAAATTTAGGACTAGCTATAGTTACTTCGATCGAACTCACACAGGATTCAATAATTAAGATATGCGCTGCTAGAACGAATAGTTAATTTGAGCGTTGGAGAATTTATGTCTGAAGAAATTGTTTTTGAATTTGATAAGTTTATTGATGATATTTCTCGTCGTGAACAAACAACAGTTCCGCAAGAATTACCTGTTCAAGATATAACCCCACAAAGGGAATATATTCGACGCTATAGAGAGCTACCACAGAATCGTACGACTTGGAGACGATAACATGGCTCTCTCAACTTCAAAACAACTCCTAGAGGCATTAGTTTTGCTTCGTGAAGATGAATCAAAAGTTCAAAAAGAATTAACGCGTAGAATTAAAAGTCGCAAGGTCAAAGCAGATAAACCTAAACCCGTTGTAGAAGACGATGAAGAAAAGGGCGCCGATGACGATGAAGGTGATGATTTATTTGCCGACGACCCAGGCGACGATGCAGCGGGAGATGATAAGGGTGCAGATGATTCCGGAGACGATTCCGACGACGCGGAAGACGCAAAGGGTGCAGAAGATACATCGGGAGATAAAGAAGACGATACTGGCGATAAAAAATTAGCGGGCGCAGATGAACTTATCGATACACCACAAGAACTGCCACAGACGTTAAAAGGGAATGATTTCGTAGATAAGATTAATAAAATAAGAGCAGGTGCTTCACTTAACGACAAAGAAATACAGACTAAAATTATTTCTTACGTTAAAAGTCTTACAACTGATGAACGAGACGATTTATGGGTCAATCTAGATTCTTTAGCAAGAATTATATTGGGTGGTCTTGATCCTGCACAAGTATTAACACCATCACTTGTGACCGGTCCTGGTAAGCAAAAAAAATCTACAGCGAAACAGGCCCCAGAAAAAAATAAAGAGGTAGAAAAGAAAAAACAAGCTCCTGGTGCTAATTTACCAATCGTTGCGCCCGTCGCTTCTCTTGGAGAAGGAGTTAAAAAGAAATTGTCCGAGGTTCCATTCGTTCTAAAATCTAATAAGACAGTTCCATTTGGACATACCGCGCATATCCGTGATTTAGAAAGAATGCTTTCTGATTTGCTTCGTTTTAGATCATGTCAGGAAAGAGGGTCTGAGAGCTATATGTCTATTTCTTTAGCTATAAAAACTATAAAAGGTCAATTGGCATTAGCAACGAAAAAATATATGGGTTCTAAGGTTTCGATTGATGGAGCTAATATACGACAAACACCTGCGCTTATCGAACAGGATTGAAGACGTGACTAGTCAACGTGATTTAAATGAGTACAAGCATTATTCGCATACGATTCTTTGGAATCCTATTTCTAAAGGTCTAGAAAATGTAAAAAAAGCTTTTAAGCTCGGAGTCAAAGATCTTTGGGGCGCGCTGAAGTACGCATATAATATTACTGTTGAAACTGACGAAGAAAAAATTAAAAAGCTCAAGACAGATAGAAAAGATACGCTAAATAAATTAGCGTCGGAATATAAATCACTTTGGGGAGATATCGTAGAAACGAATGGAGATTTCGCTACATTCGCGATGTTAGCAGCCCCCGGACCGTATTTTGCAGCGCATATTGCGTTAAATGGAAGAGCGAACTTAATAGAACTTCATCAATTTTGTAAAAATGCTGGGATTCCGTCGGAGACAATAGAAAGATTTTTGGGCAATCCACCCGAAAGTCCTGATGATGCAGAGTACATTAAACAACTAATGCTTCGTAGAAATACTAGCGGTTCTCAAAGATCAGAAATAGAAGAAGTTTTACAGTCTGTCCTTAAAAAAATATCTAAGATTATGCAAATTGAAAATACAACAGTTAGTGAATACGCTGGCGTACATGCTATTAGAAAAAAATTACTACAAGAAAAGAATAATCAAGATACGCAAGAATCCAGTTCGCCAAGTGATGAATTACTTAAGGGATACATACGACTATTTCAGAGCGATGAATTTGCGAAAGCAATTGGAAAGAAAATTGATAATAAAAAAATATTAAAAGCGAAACAAGAAGAACTCGATGCATATGTCAATGCGCTTAATACTCCTCTTCAATTTATAAGCATGATTGAAAACGCGAAAGATCTACAAGAAGTTTCGGCAGCATATAAAACTCTGGGAAATAGTATACTTAAGATCGATGGTTTGGACAATACAGACCCTACAAAAAAAATGCAAGCTGTAGTTGATGAAACATATCAAAAAATAAAAAACGATGAAAAAGTCAAAAATTCATTTATAAAAGGCGCACAAATTAAATTCGATCCTAAAAAACAATATAGTGACGAACAAAAAGAAGAATTCGTTAAGGCTGCTATAATGAAAATGACTTCTGCGAAACAATTAGAACAAATCAAAGAAGTCATGTCTGGGGAAGAAGTACAAAAATCTTTGGAACTTGCGCGCGAAGAATTTATTAAAAGTTTCACAGACGGTTTAGATGACAAGTTATTAAGTTCTATGAAAAAAATAGACCCGACGTTTCCTGACTTTATCGCAGCAGGTGTAGAAAAAATTAAAAATGCGGGTTTACTTAAAAAGTGATTTGATTGATTATTCTTTATGAAAACTAATCACAAATCTTGGATACCAGAAATCATGTACGAAGAGGATTCACAGATCCCTTTCATACAAGTCCCATCGGAACAACCCGACCCACACATTCTTTTCATCTTCGTTAACCGCGAGACTGGCGAGACAGAACCCGACGACGAAGGCAACGAAATGCCCGTCGTTGAGATGGATCTCCGCCAGTTTGCAGACCTTAAGATTCTTAAAGAAAACCTTACAGAGAGTGAATACGATCGAGTAAGGGGTGTCCTTGGTCTTCTTCCACTTAAAGAAGCTACGTCCAAGGGTAAGGACATCATGTCTAAGGTCGCGTCAAATCTAAGCGACAGAAAAAAGTAAGATATACTCTTTCTACTTGATATATAAAAGCAGGAGTATATCATGATTTTAGAATCGAAGCGTCTACTTGAACTTGCCGGTCTCCCTGTCGAAGGGGAGTCGAAGCTTTTAAAAGAGTCCCGTGAAGTTATCTACGAGTTCAGCTCGAACGATGGCGTCACTGCTAAAAAGGATGACGAAGAAGAGGAAGACGCGCAGGAATGCGACGAAGCCGACGAAGTTTCAAAAGAAGCAGATGAGATCAAGGAATCTCTAAAAGTTCGTCGCGCTGTACGTTCTGAACTCGAACGTATGTGGGCTTCGGGTGAAGTCTTCGGAAAGACCGCTGCTAAGAAAGACGGCGTCACGATGGGCTTCCTCGGCGTAGGATTCAAGCGCTAAGCTAATTTCTTCTCTGGGAGCTTAAACATTCTTACGCTCCCAAGTAAGATATTAGTATGAGCAATCGAACAGTAGGTCAAATCCTTTATGTAATGAAGACCGACGATACTTCGTTGGTCCCAGTCCTTATCGTCGAAGAACTCGTGCGAAAGACACTCGCCGGTGAAGAAACAACGCACACTGTTGAAGCGTTGTCGCAGGGTGGCACTCGCAAGAGGTTCATGCTATCAGATACAAACTTTCGCGTATTCAACGATGTTGAAACTGCGAGGGAGTATCTCATTCAAAACGCAACAGCGGCGATCAATTCTCTCTGTGAAAACGCAGTAAAGAAATCAAATCAGCTTCTTGGCGAGATGAATGTTACTGCGTCGAAAGAAAAAGTTCACGAACAACCTGTTCATGAATACAATCAGATGTTATTATCTGATGGTACGAAAGCTAAGTTCAACCTCCCACCCGGGTTCTAATAGTGAATCTCATTATCGACTTCAATAACACGGTGCACCGAGCGCGCGCCGGGTTTAACCGTGGCGACCACAGCATCACTTTTACTTTCATGTTGATGCTACGAAAAATGATGAACCAGTTCAAGCCCAATCGGGTTTATATCGTAAAAGAAGGCAAGGCGCGTGCCCGCCGCGAACTCTTCTCGGAGTACAAGGCACAGCGCGAATCTGCTGGTGATGACTTCTGGCGTCAGCATGCAGAAATCCTTGGACTTCTTGCTCACATGCCTGTACACGTCATTCGACACCCCGAACGGGAATGCGACGATACGATCGCCCATATCTGCAAGGTCATGAGGAAAGACGAACAGTGTATCATTATCTCTTCAGACTCCGACTTTACCCAACTCTTAGAACAGGGCGATAGTCGAGTCACTCTTTTCAACCCAGTCAAAGAAAAGTGGATCGATCCGACAGATTACGATTACGTCGCCTGGAAATCTTTGACCGGTGACGGTTCGGATAATATCCCGGGGTTTAAAGGTGTTGGTCCGAAACGAGCCGAGAAGTTTATGACCGATCCTGAATCTCTCGAAGAGTTCTTGTCGAAAGATGATAACAAACAAATCTTTGAACGAAACATGACGCTCATCCGTTTCGAAGAGATTGACGGAGGTCTTGAACACTCGACGCCTAATACAAACTGGGACGCTCTCAAGCGTTCTTTAGAACATTTTGGATTTAGTTCTATTATTAGTGATAAATCTTGGCCAAAGTTTGTAGAATCTTTTTCGACTATTGGAGGTTAGAATGGCTGCTCAATTAGATGGTTCGCTATCTGCGAATGAACTTGACGTGCTTCGAGTGAATAACGTAATTGGACCCAACGAAATTGCGTTTCGTTATGGCGATTTGTATGTAGCAGAAAATGTAGTTACACGCGAGCGTCGACAATTAGATGGCGCAGCTTTTCTACTTCGTGAAGGCCGACAGGTTCTTAAGGGATGAGTGGTTCATTAAAGCATCTTGAATTTGGTCAAAAGGCAAGAGACCATATTCTTGAAGGCGTTGCAGCTCTTGCCGATGCCGTACGCGTTACACTCGGTCCTCGAGGAAATAATGTCGTCATTGAAGTTCCAGGGCAACCACCCGTTGTTACTAAGGATGGTGTAACTGTGGCGAAGGCGATCAATCTCAGGAATCGTTACGCGAATCTCGGCGCGCAAATTGTAAAAGAAGCAGCATCCCGAGCCTGTGATGTAGCAGGAGATGGCACTACAACAGCGACTGTATTAACACATGCGATCTTTAGTGAAGGCCAAAGGTTGCTAAATGCTGGGTATTCTTCTCTTGAATTACGCCAAGGAATCGAAGAAGCTACACACGCTATTTTACAAGAGCTTGATTCAAAATCGAAACGTATTGAAGGAAGCGATGCGATTGTTTCTGTAGGAACCATTTCAGCTAATGGTGAACGAGAAATCGGAGAGCTGCTGGCCAAAGCTTTCGATGCCGTAGGAAACGAAGGCGTAGTAACTGTTGAGGAAGCGAAGGGCTTTTCAACAACGTTAAATGTTACTGAAGGTGCAGAATTAGATCGAGGTTATACTTCTCCTTATTTCGTCACCGACCAGGATAAGATGGTCGCAGATCTAAAGGATCCATATATCCTTATTACTAATCGCAAGATTTCTAATATGCGAGAGCTGGTTCCTTTGCTTGAAAAGATCCTGTCGGCTTCTAAACCACTCGTCATCGTCGCCGATGATGTCGAAGGTGAAGCTCTACAAGGTCTTGTTATGAATAAGGCGAAGGGTGTTGTTCAGACATGCGTCCTTCGTGCCCCTGAATTCGGCGATGGTAGAATCCCTGCCCTTGAAGATCTCGCTACTTTACTGGGTTGCAAGCTATTTCTGGGAGGTCCTGAGGAGTTGTCGACGATTACTCTTGCAGATTTAGGTAGCTGCGATCGTATGATCGTCAATCGAAACAGGACTGTTATCGTTCGTCCTAAAGGCAGTCGCGAATCTATTGAGAACCGAGTAAAGGCAGTTCGAGAAAAGCTAAGCGACCCGACTCTATCTGATGAAATGATTAAGTTTCATCATCGACGACTCGCCCGTTTATCTGGTGCCGTTGCTGTAATTCGAGTTGGTGGTGCTACCGAGATGGAGCTTCGCGAGCGGCGTGATCGTGTCGATGATGCTCTCCACGCAACTCGAGCTGCGATGGAATCTGGTGTACTACCTGGTGGTGGTTCTGCATTGGCGCAGGCGACCAAGTCTCTAAAGAATTTAGAACGTGGACAATCAGAAGCTTACAGAGCGGGCGTCCGCGTTGTTCGAAAGGCCTGTTTATCTCCAATCGAACAGATCCTTGAGAACGCTGGGGTATCTTCGGAAAGGATTATCGAACGTCTTGTTCGAGAAGACTATGGAATCGGTTACGATGCTGCTAATCTCGAGTGGTGCGACATGCTCGAGCGTGGGGTTATTGATCCTGCGAAGGTTGTTTGTTCGTCGTTGGAACACGCGGCGTCTGCAGCTTTAATGTTGCTATCGGTTGGTGCCTCGGTGGTCGAGGATACTGACCAATTCATGTCAGAAGATGAGGAAGTATAATGACTACTATGAATAAGATTCGACTCGATGACCTACTAACCATGTCTCAAGAAGAACTTGAGTCGCGACACCATACGCTTGATGGTTACCTAAAGCGTGAATGGCGTCGAGGTCGACGTCACAATGACCTGGAGATCGAAGCATGTTATTTTGCTCGTGAAATTGAATGGCGTACTCTCGTCAAGCAGAATCACGAAAAATATTTACAAAATCTTCGCTCTGACTATTCCCTTCCAGAGTAAAGTGTATTATATTATCTAAGTGAGCGAACTGATGGCGAACGAACAAAACAAACGGAGCGGTTCAATGAACAATGGAATGAATGCACAGTTCTTCAAAGATGTCGGACGACACACTCTTCTGACTCGAGAGGACGAAGCATCTCTCGCGCAGCGTATGGAGGCTGGTGATAAGTCGGCCCGTGAGCGCATGATCCAATCCAATCTTCGTCTCGCCATCAGCATCGCTAAGCGTTATGCTTCTCGCGGTTGCGACATGGAAGATTTGATCCAAGAGTCGAACATCGGTCTTATTCAAGCCGTGGATCGTTTCGATTGGCGCCGAGGTGTTAAATTCTCGACTTACGCGACCTGGTGGATTAAACAGTCTGTCCGTCGCCTCGTAACGGATCAGTCTGCGTCGATTCGCATGCCGTCTTCTGCTAACGTATTCTACTACCGTTCGAAGATGATGATTCGCGAATACACTGAGGAGTTTGGTTGTCCTCCGAATGATGAAGAAGTCGCGGCGTTCATGGGTGTGTCTATTGACACCTACCGTACTTTGATGAATACGTATCGTGTTCCCATGTCTCTTGATGCGAAGGTCGGTGGAGACGATTCTGGCGACTCTCGTTCTCTTAAAGATACGATCGCCGACACTGATGCTGAAGAACCCGATGCTGCTCTTGATCGTGAGAAGGTAATTTCGATTATTCGAAAGGCTCTTAAGACCTTGACGCCTCGAGAAGAAAAGGTTATTCGTCTTCGATTCGGACTTTCTGAACGAGAAGACAACCACAAAGATTATCCAATTACGGAAGATGAACTCGAAGTACTTAATGTTCGCGCTACGAATGGGGGTGTTTGATGTCTATGCCTAAGGGTCACAAGTCGAAGTATGGTTACGCGACCGTTACGAATGATGGCGGGATGGGATTCCACGACATCGCAGATCGCATGACGAAGAGCGGTGATAAGATGAATCACGCCACGGCGCGCAACGTATTGTTGCGAGCTCTCAAGAAAATCTCGACCCCGTTGTGTCAGTTGCATGGCGTGCACAAGGATCAACTCGATGAAGAGTCTATCAAGACTGCATGCGATCCGCGATTTCAAGCGGCCGTAGCTCAATTTCTCGATGAAGAGACCGACTAATGTCGTTATTGCATCTCCATACCCAGCTTTTTGAAATGTTGGATTGGGATGAGGAAGCTGTCGAGGAAGCTCTAAAACGAACTGTCGAATTATCGAAAGAGTTGTCAAGTGACGGAGTTAATGTTTCGACGGCCGAACTTAAAAATTCATTAGAAAATGAATACAATAAAGATGTTACTAAACTGTTATTAGATTTTTTTCAAATCGCTTCTGGGTTTGAGAAACAATTTGAAGAAGATTATGAGGATATTCAATGATGATAGCTTGGGATGATTTCGTAGTTCGAAGATCTATAAAGTTTTCTGAATTTTGTGAACAGTTTAAAATTAAGACCAAAGAAGATTTGGTAGCCATGTGTAATAACTTTAACGTTAAACCACCAAGTGATTTACAGTTACTAAGTTTGTTCCCAGTTCCTAAAGAAACAAAACAAGTTGAAGTTGTAGAAGAAAAAGTCGAAACGAAAGTCTTCGACGAAGTTGTGACCAAGAAGAGTAAAAAGAACCAAGGAGTAGAAAAGAAATGACTGCGCAGACCACCGTTGCTGAATTCATCGAAAAGCTCACCTCGATCGAGAGCGAACTCCAGCTTCTCAAGGATGATCGTAAGGAGCTTCTCGAAGAGTATAAGGATCGGATCAACACCAAGGCGCTCCTTGCTGCGATTCGAATCGCTAAGATTCGAGCGAAGCTCGGGGATGATGTCGCAGATTGCGATAGCTACCTTGATGAGGTCGATGGTAAACTCGACTAAGTTACAAGATAGACATCGATAATAATTTAAAATGCGCCCATCAAGGCGCATTTTTTTTAGTCTTGTAGCTCTGTCTTGATTCGTTGACCAAGTTTATATATGTAAGTCTCGACCGCGTTCGCAGTTGAGGCATGAAAATCATCGAGGCCAAGAGTTATTGATTCCATATCTTCAAGACCTCTATTCATTTCATTCAAGAAGTCTGAATAGTCTGACATTATCTTGTGCGCAGACGTTGCGATGGCCAATGAAGTCATACCCACAGGATCAGGATACGCTCCGAGTACTGTACAGGCTTCTTTCATTACTTTGTGAGGAGAAGCTACATGTTCGCACTTGAGAATTCCTATCGACTTCTCTATGACGACGTCGTAGTATCCCTCTACGGCTGCGTAGATCTCTGCGTATAGTTCGTGGTCGGCGTGGAAACCAGTTCCGCGAGTGACGTGGTGCGCAGCGTGAAACCAAGCTCTAAAGGCTTGAAGTATAGCTGCATGGCTCATCATAAATTCGTTTAGAAGTTCGGTCTGCATGATGATAAGTATATCAGTTGGGAGATATAATACCATGGCTTATAGCGAAAAAGATTGTGTTAGGGTTCGAGAAATTTACGATGCGATGTGCGAGAGAAGTAATCTTGTTGTAGAAGACGTCGAGTTTGCGAGCGAATTTACGATGGGAGATCTCATCGCGCAATGCGATTTCAATCTTATCGAAGCGCGTCAATTCATCCACTTTCTTACTCTAGAAAAGAAGAGACACCAAAGAATTGGATTTAGTAAACTCGATGAATCTAAAAAGCGCTTTTTGGTAGAGTGCGATCAAATGTGTAAGGCGGCGGGTCTTCCTGATATGATGCCGGATGAAGAAGGTATATCTTTTGAAAATACTGGTCCTGGTGAACAGGCGGGTATGATTAAATCCAATCTGCAATCGATTGCATCAAAAGCCCAGTCTCTTCACGATACGATCGGAGATATGGATACACTCCCGGAATGGGTGCAGGAAAAGATAGCCGTCGCAGATGAAATGATTGATACAATAAGTGACTATCTTAAGTACGAATATTCTAAATTTAGAAAGTAACTTTCAAAATATAAAACAGGCACTTACTACATAAAATTTGGTAAGTGCCTGTTTTATTCTTTTAGTTTTTTAAAGATTTTAGGTAAGCGTTTTCTTTCCGTAGGAACTCAACTTCGACTTTTATTGCAGCGAGAGATTCAATGAGTTTAAACATTTCTTGTTGCAGCTCATCTTTTTCTCTTTCAGCTCTTTCTAATTTCGATTCTAACACGGCGACCCTTTCTCTGAGGTCTCCATTGATTTGCATAGCGTGACGTCTATGCTCTTCTTCTTCGTGGTCACGTCGTCTCAGACGACTATTATAAAAATTTATGGCCGCGGATGAACCGAGGACTGAGATTGCCGTAACGATTATTGTGACGTAAGATTCAGGAGTCATTTTACTTCCTTCTGATTAATTACAATTATATTGACTTTACAATGGAGACACAACATGGTACGGGTGGGCGATAGGGTATACCACTTTCTCGACATGAAGAACGTCGGGACAGTATTAAATATAATGTTCGAGGGTGCACAAGTGCACTTAGAAGGTGGAACAGCTCAACAAGAAATTATTCTTCTTGTTCGTTTGGACGACGGGAGGATAATTAAGATGCGTAAGGAAGATGTATTAAAGGCCGAGTGAAATGAAAGAAAATTGTGTAAAATTTTGTTTAATGATTGTAACTGCGGATGGTTGGTATCCAGCGCTCTCTGGCACGCCACCACACCATAGTCCTCGAGATGTAAGAGACCTCGAGGAAGCAATTCATGTCGTAAAGCCCGGGTACGGTAAATATTATTTGACACACATTACCAGGTGTAATGATAAACTAACGATTAACGAATTAGAATATCCAGTATTGGAACGTTATCAAGAACAACTTATCAAGCGAGCCCGGGCGTTGGAGAATAGCTGGTGCGAGAAACTGTAATCGTACGTGTTTTTGATTTTGATGATACTCTCGCTCATACCGATGGTACTATCAGAATTTTACATTATGAAAATGGCGAACCCAAAGATACCTTGGCGTGGCTCGAGCAATTCGGAATAACTGGCAAACCTGGACCTTTAGGTTCAGTAGAAATTACTACTGGTAGTTTTAGGGAATACACAAAAGCAACTGACGAGTTAATTTCTGCAGGCGAACTGCGACGACAAGAGTGTGGGGGTTTTGTTCGATTCGTACCAACCGATGTTGTTGATTTTAGTATGACTGCTAAGATTCGACGTCCGAAAGTGATTGATTCGACCATAGCAGTCGCGAAGCAGGCATTCGCTCGAGGTGATATTATCGGAGTTATCACTGGCAGGACGGGTGGTGAATCGATGACAGATATTGAGGGTAATGAAATTAAAATTACGAACGCCACGAATATTCGTAGATTCATGTCAAAACACGGCGTTCCGATAGCTTTAGAAGACATACACTGCGTCGGTAGTTTACCAGGTGGTGTCCCATATAATAAAGCGCAAGCGATGAGATCTGGTTTCATCGAAAAGTATTCTCCGGATTGCGTTATTTTTTATGACGATGATGTATTAAATCTCTCGTCAGTGGGCGCCATTGATCAGCGAATTCACTGTATCGATTCTCGCGAAATAGGAGATGGGTGGGGATCGCCGTCTTCTGTCGTGGATGCTGCGAGAGTGCGTCGTAAGCGAGTGTCAGGCTGGACGAGATCTTTAGAACAAGCAGGAATCATCAGGTGAAAGATTTACAGGAAGAACAAATGTATAGAATCGAAGAGCTGGCTGACAATCTCATCAGTGCTGCTTCACAGTACCAGATGATTAAAGAATTAGACAACCTCAAAGATCCTGATAACGAAGAAGAAATCATATATAAGAATTTCTTATTATCAGTCCTCGCAACTTTCGAAGACACAAGCGGGTATGAGCACTGATTTCTTGATAGTTATGTAAGTGAAACCCAAGAACAAAAAATCGAAATCTATTCCTTTCAAAGACACCGGTGATGACATGCTTGATAGAGACGGCATGATCGTAGAACCAGACGTAAGAAAAAAGGTTTCAAAGTACTTTAAGACGATGGGTCTCCGCGAGGTGACCTATTCATTGAGATCGACTTACTTTAAAAATCCCTATGAAGATCCTGGCGAAGAGTTCGAAATGAACAACGACGATCCTGTCGGGTTACAACTTGCTAATAAAAAAAGAAAGATGGAAAAAGAAATAGCGGGTGAGAGTCTTGTTAGGAAGTTAGTCAGTGAAATGATAAATGAGTCAAACGATCCACCTCCGACAGAAAGTTTAGGCATCGTTACTTTTAAATATAGCTTTCACTCAAAGCTTACTGTCATCTATTCCATTCCCGCGTTGGACTGGTCGTTGTCACGATTATTCGGAACGAAGGTACCGAAACCGAATCCTGATGACCTCGTCATATCGGGCGTTCAGTGGGGTAAACCGAACGGCGAAGGTGGTCCATGCAACTACGCTTACGTCGTGAGAAGGTCTGTGACTGAGTTTAAGGACTGGGGTCGTAAGGCGTACCTCGCCGCACTTGCCGCGGCAGGTGAATTAGGTCCGGACCGAGACATCGTAAAGCCTGGTGCTATAAAAGCGTGGCAAAGAATCGTCGACGCAGGATATGTCGACGCGCATCCATACGACGATGTTAAAAATCCACAGACGCCGCCACCCGAAGATGACTGTGATCTGCACCCGGATATGCCGGTTCTGAACGCTTCTTATAATCTCAAAGGTTCTATACCGTCCGACATATTGGCAATGCAGGAGAGGGGTAAGAGACACTTCGAGATACTTGAAAAACATGGTGGAAAAGAGATCGTAGACATGGCGAGAAAGGTCATCGGTATAGAATACGATACGATATTCAGAAAGAAGTACGAAGACGAGAACTTCTAATACATTCGCTTCGATATTCTAAGATTTCGTCCACGCGTATCGTTTTCTTCTAAAGAGATACCCTATGTCTCTTTCGTTTCCATACGCTTCACGTTCAAATGGAATCTCTCTATAAGCCTTCGCACCGTCTCTATACTTCAAGAGATTGAATAACCAAAAAGCGAAATATAATATTGGAAACAGGATAACACCCGTCTCTTTATATTGTTCCCAGTGAATGGATTCATGTCGTCTGGTCTTTTCAGAAATCGCAGACCTAGCGAACACGAATGGTCCCAGCGTTATCGCTCCAATTTCAATGGGCGAAAGATGGGAAAGAAAACGGGGGACCCACGAGTACTCAAAGAATACCGGGAGTCCCCCTCGAAACATTACTTAACCTCGACAGGCGCCGCAGGGGCGACAGGGGCCTCAACCGGAGCGACAGGCGCAACAGGAGCGGGCTCAACGGCTGGAGCGACAGGTGCCTCGACTACAGGAGCCACGACCTCTTCCTTCTCAACCTCGGAGCTGTAGGTATACCAGAACGCTGTTAGAGCAGCGATGAGTGCGGCAACAATAGCGCCGACTTTCTTCTTATCCATGAAATCACCTCCTTACTGGTCTTTAATTATCAATGACCAGACCGAAGGTTCATTTCAAGTTGTAAAACTTTACTTAATCCGTTCCAACTCGTTAAGGAGCATGAGTCTAATCTCTCCATCGATAAGGACTTTAAAGAGGGGTTTTTCTAATTTTATATTCGGAACAGTATATTCATGCAAGAAGACTCCCGTATGACCAAATCGAGAGTGTTCCATCTTTACAACCTTAACAAGGTCACCATTCTCAAACATCTTCTTCCCCATCTAAAGTTGAAAGGTCAATCCAAAAGTATTCTTTAACACCATCAGCAGTCATGATTTTGTATTTCGCATCATACGCAACGCCTGAGAGTTTATTAAACGTCCTGTGTTCAAGAGATACAACGACTCCAGATTTTTTCACGATGTTTTCGCCGTCGTAATCTTCGATGACCTGTACAAGAGTCCCAGGTTCTAAATCGTCATCGTGATTAATTCTTTTATTTTTCATTTTCAACCATTAAACATATTCACTGACCCTATCATCAATGATATCATTGACAATTAGTCCATTAACATATACATCATACCAATGAATCAAACTACCAGATTCTACACTCACGTTGACAACTACACCCACTCCGCCGATTTCACGAGGGTCTTTAGAGTTGGGAGAGTATCGAGTCATTTTTCTTACCTTCACAAGGTCGCCAGGCTTAAACATCAGTTCGCCTTAATCATGAGGCAAATTAAAAACCAGAACAGGAAACAGATGGAGAGAATCCCCCACGTCACTTTGAGCGCACCGACGAGCGTAACGATGAGTGCAAAAGACAGGACAATCAAGAGAACATTGAGCATTTTATCTCCCCATTTTTTATCAAAATTTTCGAAAGCTTCACGAATCCACTTCAGTGCAAACCCGAGACTTAACCATGCTATCGGGAACCACATCTATACCTCACAGAGATAAAATAACATGTTTCACCGTCAGTGGACATAGAAAATGGAGAAATAATTTAAAGGAGAACTAAAAATCTCCTGGGCACATATCCGATTACTCCCTCAAACATGACACGTTCATGATTCAGGAACGAAGTATTGTGCTGGTCCTTTTCTAATACGACACCTTTCGTTCCCATCTCTACGTTGACAGGAGACGAAACGGCAGAATACACACTGGTACCCGTCCACACGAACACGTCCTTTGTCGTCTGGACAAGCGAGCCTAATTCTAACGGAGATTCATAATAAAATTCACCGTTTGTCGGGAACGGTTCACCTTTCCATTCTATTATTGGCACTCTCAACCCCAGTCACTTTTTGTACCCGACGAAAAAAACACCCATTAACCAGGTGATTATGGCAATTACGATAATAATGGCAAGAGAACCGATTAGGAACTGCCCCACCAGACTAAAAAAATCCGCCCACGGCATCGGAAAACTCAATCATCCTCCACTGGAAATTCTTCTAACTCTTCGTCCCAGGCATATGTCTCTATGCCCCCACAGATAATAATATAAGGAATCTCTCGATTTAACACTTCGTGTAAATCTTTGGTCATGTTATCATGTTCGAACCCGGTGACTAACGCCGAAGAACCGGATAAGTTTATCCTCTCTATCATGACGTCGCCCTTTACCTTCACGAGGTCGCCGGGTTTAAATCGAAACATCGTGGTTCTCGTCATCCAATAAAAAAGAATCCTCGTCCATCCCCAGGAATCCGTGGTTTATCACTCGACCGTCTCCATACATTACACGGACTACCATTTCGTCGAGGCACAAAAACTCTTTCATTCCGTCGATTTTTCTCATGACGTCGAGGACTACGAACGGTCCAAATCCAACATCACATTCAGGAATCCACTTGCGTAACTGTCCTGGTTCTACGGGTTTCATACAATCACGATGGAATCACGCTCGAGTTCTCGTTTATGGTGTTCTGTTATGAACCCATCCGGATACATCACCCTGACCCCTTCAGATGAACTATTCGGACCATGCACTATCGAGCACTCTTCGACGACAAAAAATATATCCAGATTCGGGTCAAATGGGATGTCATCGTGCCTGTACCTCCACTCTCTCACCTGACCTGGTTTCGCCTTTTTAATTTTTGTTCGGCCCTTCAATTTACATCCCTGATGTATTCGAGGTCAGACCTCTTGAAAACTTGGTAGGTCATTATGCTCTCTTTCGATACGAACATGACGTTATACCAAATTCCATCCTCGCTGACTCCTGTGACGAACCCAGTCAGACCATCCCAGCGAGACCTGAACATCGGGTCATCCGGCGTCTTTACCTTCACCAGAGAACCTTGTGGAATCGGGTCCCATTCCGTTACATTATGAGGCTTTGGAGGGTTCGGACGCCCAACCTTGGTATGCACATGGTAAATGTTTAAAACCTTCATAATGAATAGGACAGTGAACAGGAAGACAAAGGATGAGATGGTTAACGCTATCATGTCTTTAAATAACATGTATTCCCACATTCTATTCCCCAGTCCATTCACCAGTGTAATTTCCCAGGTGATTCACGATGTCTGAGTCCCAGGTCTCTACAGTCCCGTCTCCGAATAGTATCTCAATCCACGTCGTCAAAAACATACCTGGGGGTTCACCGTCGTCCCACTCGCACTCGATTCCCACGACGACGCCGGGAGTATCTTCGGTCCTGGAATCGAACGTCGACCGGTCAACCCATACAAGGTCACCCACCTTTATATCGGTTTTCATCGAACTTCCTCGAGTTCGTCCTGGAATACGATGACGGGACCTGTCTCTTTGAAATGGACGAACCATGGTGGGTCGGTGACACCTTTCGGGTCGTATCCCTCGTCCGTAATCTCTTGTTGGGTGAGTGGACGGACACAGACACCAATACTCGTCGGGAGACTGTGAGTGATACTGACAGACTTTTTAATCCTGACGAGTTTGAGCGATTCTATTTTTCCTATCGTTTTCATCGTAGTCTGACCAGTTCTTCTTCGAAGAAGAAAAATTCTTTTCCATCTGGGAAATAGACCATGATTTGACTGTCGGGTTTTCGCTCGTTCTTATCGAGAAGAGTCATCGTCACGATACCCGCCCGACCGACGAATTTCGTCAATGCCCATGAGTATCCGTAACCATTTCTCTCTTTGACCATGACGAGTTCCCCCTTCTGGAACGTCAAGTTACCCTCGTTAACCAGTTCTCGGAGAGAGTGTAGGTCTTTCCATCACGATAGACTTCATAGTGCATCTCACGATATTCAAGGTTCCAGATTGAACGTGTGACGACCATGGGTAATCCACAATCGTTCAAAATCACCCTCACGAGGTCGCCTTCTTTATACCGAGACATCTTGGACTCCTAATCAGTTAAACGTTTTAGATAACACTCGGCGAGTTCGTAGGTATTACCTTTCCAAAACACATCGTAAAAAGTTTCTTTCCAAAATTCTTTTCGTTTAGAACCTGTGATAATCACGATGACTGGACCATCGTCTGACATGCCCTGTGCGAGGTCACCCACCTTGAAAAGGGACATCTCAATCTCCTAAATCAATATAACACATATCCCGTTTTTTAACACAGACATATTGAAAATATTTTATTCTGGTGTGTTACTCGGATTGAACTTCATAATCTCCCAGGAATAGAACCATGATTCTTCTTCGGTGTGTTCCCCCATTATTCGATATAACCGGCGAGCCGATAACCTCTCATCGGCGTAGATGGCGTCTTTGTCCTCGTCCAGTTCGATGATGACGCCTGGGCATAGTGACGCCGTATCATTGGAATCAAATACAGGATACCACACGAGTTCTCCGATTTCGAACTTCGTTTCATCCATCTGTAAAGTGTTCCATCTCAGACCCTCCGAAGATGTCCCAGTCGTTCAAGTCGTACCACCAGACCTTGTACTCACCACCCACGGTTACGTCCATCACGATTCCTTTTAGTCTTCGAAAGTCTGTGAATGTCGTAACGAGGTCACCCTTCTTGAATTTCAATTTCATCCCCAAAAATTATTTCAAGACCTGTAGGAAACATGACTGTGTATCTCACAAAAGACTCGATGTCAATTCCAAGGTATGTGTCGTGGTCGTCGTCTATTGACACATCGATGATGATTCCTGGATGCTCTGACAAATCGTTTGGTCGACAATCGGGAACACGTACGAGTTTCCCGATGTTCTTTTCGAATCCGAGACAGTCACGCATCTTTGACACACTCACTGACTAATTCTATTTCATGTTCGTAGAAGTAGGCGGGTTCATAACCATTTAACATAACGACGTAGACATTGACGGCCCCCAATAACTGGCGTATATTATTGTGTGTGTCGATGTCGACTAAGACTCCGACCTGACCTGAGTATTCATCGTGTTCATACTCATTGTCACAATTGAGGACTCTCACGAGGTCACCGGGTTTCATGATACTTCCTCAAGGTCTGAGGCGTAGGCGTACCACGTGGATTCTCTCCAAAAAATCTTCACCCATGTTTCATGAGGTGTTCTTCCAAACACCCTGTCGGCTTCATTACTGACACCCAGAAAGACGACTAACTCACCGACGGGCACGTATTCGTCCGAACCAATGTCATTGACGCTGATGACCATCACGTGGTCTGATTCTGTGTTTTCTCGAACGAACCGAGCGAGGTCGCCTGGTTTCATTCGGTCACCAGTTCAATCTCGTACTTGTACATGACTACCGATTCTTCTCCAAACAGGACTTCGAACATCTCGTCATTTCGATTATTGTTAGATCCATATTCCTGTGTGACGTCCCTAATCAAGAGTCCGGTGAGTACACCATCAGACTGGAACTCTGATCGCCATTCGTATCTCTTCTTATACCGTACGAGGTCACCGGGTTTCATTTCTTGTCATCACTCACAAAGAAATAGTATTCAGTTGTTGCTTCCCAGGACAATTTTCCAACACGGTGACCCAATTTTATGAGTCTCGTCGCCCAATTATAATTGACTCCTCGTGCGTTCCCCCTATCATCCCAATAATAACACGCCATGTAGACCCACTTCCCTTTCTTCTCAGGGTGGCGACGTCCTCGGTGTGGACGAGTTTTATAGAGGGGCTGAGAACTCGGGATTCCGTTCTTATCAAATCCCAATTCTTCAGGTTCAGTATTCATCGACCAACGCCTCGAGGTCCGCTATGCACACTCGTTGGATTTCTCCATCTACTAATCCTTCGATGAATGGTGGAGGGTCAAAATCGGCGTCCTCGTCCAGAAACTCGAGTGGATAGAACGTCTTGTCGCCCGTGACGAGGAACGCGCTCCCGCACTGTCTAATCTTGAGGATGTCTCCCTTTCTGACGGGTTGTGAACAACCGAAAATTGGTTCAGTTGTATAGAAGATTGGTTGTCGTTCGTCTTTCATTCATCCCCCTCGATGGATTCGATGTCACGTCCTGAAATTAACATTGTGTGCCCATTCTTAAAGACGAAGACTTTATAGTCTCGATAACTGTTTTCATCCTTGAAGACTTGTTTAGAAAACATGACAATCGCCTTTTCATTACGGAATATTGATGGATAGTAGTCGTCTTTTATAACCACTAACTCGCCGTCCCTATAGTGTCTCATTTTAGCAACTCAGAGGATTCACTGATGTATCTCTCGTAAAGAAGTCTTATTCCCACCTTCGTGTATACGTACCAGTTCGGTGACATGGGATTTTTTTGTCTACAGACGATTAAAAAAGTACGACCATACCGATTAGCCCAATGTTCCCCGTCTTTTTCACACCACACCCTCAATTGACCTGGTTCAATTTTCACCGTAACACCTTCGAGTCTTTGATGATATCACTCTCTGGAACGGTGGACACCCCTTCTTCAGCACTGTGAATATACCATTGAACTCGAAGCATGTCAGAGTCAGGACCAGAAACTACTTGACCAACTACGAAGAACGTAGAACCACAATCACCCCACTGTGGATTTGACCAGACCCTTAGTTGACCCTGTTTAACGCCAGTTTGCATATCTCTATCGCGAGGTGATGTGTTTCTTGATGTATGACATGACTCCGGGGGTCACGCCACAGTTATTCATCGTGTCGTTTTCGAAGGGACTTTCATGATTTTCGTCGGAGTCCTCGATGAATTCCACGCTACTTTCCATTTCTTTCTTTTTCTCTTCCTCGTTGTAGGTCTTGCTCACTACGACAGTGCCGTCACTGTTCATACAGACATATGAAAGGTCGGTGTGCAATTCACCGGTCTCGAGGAGAATGTAATCGCTGATTGCTTCGAGCAATTCGTTCTTTGTCAACGAGAAAGTCACCGTCTTTTTCTGTGTCTTATTCATCTTTATCTCCCTTAATTTTTCTTATGGTTCCATCGTATACATGGAATACATCACCGTTAAAAAAGACTTCATGTGGTATTTGAAATTTTGTATATTTCACATGTGCTCGCCTGAGGTAGACAGCATGGTGAATTTCGTTACGAGAAAAGACGACTTCAACCAATTCGCCGGGTGAAAATGTCACTTCATTTTGCATGGTTCGTAACTCGTGGAACAGTTTTTAGAATCACCCACCTTTTTAAGGTCGGCGAACATGAAAGGACCTCGGATTCGACCATCTATAAAAACGTCGATTTCGACAGAATCATCAGGATAATCGAACCTGTCCCACCATCGTACACGAGTGATGACTCCTGTTTTAGACGGGAAATCCGTTGTCTCTACGATGACGAGGTCTCCGACATTAAAGTTAAAGTCACACTGTCGCTTCGAGTTCACTTTCATAGACCCACCAGATTTTTTCTTGATACATGACGTACCATTTGACATGTAATCCCGGATTTTCTTTATTAAAGTAATCGACGATGAAAACAGGCTCGCCACGTGGCACTCTTACAGTCGTCGTTACCCTATTTTCGTCACCATCCAGGTTCGAGCTTCGTAAAAGGGTATAGTTCTTATCGATTGTCGTATTATCGAACCTGGTTTTGTTTACCTTCACGAGGTCGCCAGGTTTAAACCTATAACAGGTGTTATTATCAGTCATTCTTCAACCGTTTGATTTCCTGTTCGAGGAGCTTGATATATTCCCTGTCGTCCTGGGTTGTGTAATAAAAGACGAGACCATTCTCAATACAATGTTTGAGCTCCAGTTTTCTCTTCTCGAAGTATTCATTGGTCAATACTTTGTCCATTATATGCCTCGTGTGGTTACATTTCTATCCATAACATAATACATGTCGCTGAAAATTAACATAGCGAGAGTGAACTATTTTTCTCGGAGACCACTTCTAAATCGAGATAGTGAAGAGTCCAGGTGCTTCCATCTTCGAGGTAGACTTCGTACAGTGACGGTGATGAAGTTGTGATGACGTTCTGGAGCACGACGCCATATTTACCCCAGAGTCTTTGCATAACGTACTTGCTCTGGTCTGGTGCTACTATGACCTTAACGATGGAACCAACACTGATTTTTGGGTATGGTGGTCGCATTACTTCACTATTTCATACGACTCTCTAAATTCTTCGAGTTCCATGTGAAAGTCTGTTTTCGACGCAAAACTAAAAAAAGTAACAACAGTGTATAATTCTTCAAATTGAGAAGTGGATTTTATCATGACGCATTCGTTTGTCACCGACGGACTTACCCAAATTGGTCTTTTACTCTTCCATAGCTGGGACGGTTTTATTTCTGTCATGACTTAAATTTTGTGAATTCATATTCATACATCATGATGACCTCGTCCTCGAACAACACGTCATACTTCAAAAACTCTGGTGAGTGGGATTCTCCACCTTTTCTCCTCTTTACGACCATACCAGGACCTGCAACGCCAGCACGCGTATAACCAGCTTTGATCATGACGAGCTCGCCAGGTTCATAGTCGGGCATTTGCGTTTCGAAGTTCACTTTACTGCCCATCCATCGGGCTGGTCCAGAGTTTAAAGAAGAAAGATTCGATTTCTCCTCGGATTCCATTTTCGTTTAGGTATTCTACGAGTAATAAATTAGATGCGCAGTCGTCGGCTGGATATTCCTTAACTCCGAGAATCATAATTGCTCCTGAGTTTCCCGAATCTCCCGTCCACTTTCGAAGCTGTCCAGGTATCACTTCACCAAACAACCTAACGTCCTCCTGTCTTGTCAATTTTCGATAAATCTCGTTCATCAACCCACATTGTCCTTCCATTACTAAGAGATACTTTATATGACCATAGCAATGTCTTTCCATCGAATTGGTCTAAATCTACGTCTGACTCGAGGATTAAAACGTTCTCGAATCCTTTTACATAAGCTATGGTCGCAATATCACCAACTTCGTAAGAGTTATCCCTCATCGTTTGTCCGTTCGCATCTCCACAGGCTTCGTCGAGATGTCAGCTGTGTGTGCGTAATATTCCTTACCATTATAGAATATTAACACCCACCCCCAGTTTTTATCGTCGATGGAAAGTTGTTTCTTCATCCAATCTGTCATTTCATGGTATTCAATTTTTCTCATGTAAATAAGAGGAGTGCCCGTAGGTATCATGATATCATCTTTTCTATCTTCGGCGTGTTGATAAAACCAGGCATACATTAAATCTCGAGGTGGACCAACCCACACGATATCACCAGATTTCATTTGTCACCTCGCAACGAGATAACCTGACCTAATCTTCCCGGGTCGCTTCCATCTTTTCTGGGCGTCTCTTTGGTATGGATAATGTGTTTCACTGTCCTGAAGTAGAGCGAGGCATCATTGTCGATCTTAAACAACTTTTCGACCAACGAGCCCCAGAATCCCTTTTTATACGAGACGATAGAATAATAAGTTAGGATATAGTCTGCACTCTCGTTCAGCAAACCTTCACCGTCAAGAGCCCTGATGTATGACTCTACTGCGACGGTAGCTATTTTCTGGATTTGTTCGTCTGAGATCTCCTGTTTGATATTATTCATTTCAAACCCCTTCAATTTCTAAATATGAAGTAGAGTTCCTTAAATCCTTTGCATCATTTTTTTGAATCGAGTGATGTCTAACGTGTAACAATTCCATACATTGCCGTCGTAAAAGACTTTCGATGTGGGATATCCCTGTGTCAATCCTTTTCCGGCACCGACGTATACGACCCTCGCTTCTTTTAACATTACATGCTCGACGCCCTTATCACCAGTATATCCATCCTCAGGCAATCGCCACATCACCATATTGTTTTCACACACAAGTTCGACCAAATCTCCTGGGCTCATGCGACCCTCACCATCTCGACTTCGATAAAATATCCCATGTCACCAGACACTGTGTCGATGCACTTCACACATTTCATGTCACGGACTGACGTGTAATTCTCGAGGACCATCCACATCTTCGAGTCTTCCCTCTCGAACTTCGGTTTCAAGATGTCACCTCTTGAGAAAGTGTAACCCTCTTCGCCGTTCTTCGCATCGTCGACCTGTAATACCACTCCGTCTTTCCCGACGAGTCCATCACCATCACCCGTTTCAAGGTTTTTTGCACGACGATGAACGGGCCTCGGACGTCGCAGTGCCCCAAGACGATGTCTTCTACCCAGGTCCAAATTTCACCCACCTTCATTTTTGCCAACAGGTTTTGTAAGGCGCTCAACGTATTCTGCATAGTAGTAGAATAACTTTCCTCGACTATCGAGGATTTGCATCTCGTCACTTCCGGCGCATCGAACGATTAAAAATGGAGATTGAGCGTCGTCACTGTCTATACCGGTTGTTTCTAACCATTCCCTCAATTCGCCAGGTTTCATTCCTTCGTCTCAACATCGGCGACCAGCGTCGATACGTTTTTAACGAATTCAATCTTGAAAGATTCGGAGTGACCTCGCGTCATGTTTTTAATCATGCACCGGCCTGTGTCGTCGTCAATAGAAAGGACAATGATGAATTGTTCGCCAGGCGCAAACCACTTTCTGAGCTGGCCTGGTTTCACAGGTGGCACTTCGACGTTCTTACCCAGCACCCTCAGCATCTCATCCCCCAAAGATTGAGCGTCTTCATGTCATAACATTAACACGGCGGGTGTGAAGAATACACAGACAGAATTGTAAAATTATTTGCAACTTAAATTGAACCGGGCATGATAAATTAAGTTACTGCATTCACAGTCGGACATATATTTACATTTGTTAGGAGAATTGAATGTCATTAAACAATCCATACATGCATGAAGGATACGTCCCTGCTTACCAGGCATCGGCCGTTCCATACGTCACATCATCTCTCATAAGCCTTGGTGGTGTCCAGGTCATCACGTTTCCACAAGTCACAAGGTTCTTCGAGATACGAAACGTTTCCTCAACTTCTACTGATAGAATCGCCATCGCTTTTACACAACGAGGCCTCGGTGCAACAGTCGGAAACTATTTCACGGTAGGACCGAGCACACCATACTCTGGCGAAATACGATGCACCAAACTATTCATTAGCTGCTCTGCAGGAACAAACGTCCAGTACCAGATTATCGCGGGTCTAACAAATATTCCCTCGTCACAATCCACAGTCATAACTGGTTCGAACGGGTACGAGGGAGTAGGATAAGCAAGCGATCAAGTTGCGACGATAGATTTCTCCCAGATTTCCTTCAGCGTCATGGTCTTCGTTTCACCGTTCTCACCGACGAACTCTCCACACATCGAGGGTTTGGGTCCTGAACTGTCTACGAAAATCCGGGCCACGACGAAAGTATCATCAACGGTTCCCTTCCACTTCCTCAACTGTCCAGACTCGACGTCATATACTCGCATGCTCATTTGTCAATCACCTCTCTCTTGGGTTACTCTAATAACTATACTCTAACGCACTCCCTCGATTTGAACACCGCGGGACAAAAAATTATTCCTCGTCGACACCCTCGGACCCCAATATCACTTCATCCAAGAGATACTCATCAGTATATCCGTCAGGTTCCAGAACTTCAACCCATAAATCAGGTTCCTCGTCGGTCGCCGGAGAGTCATGTTCCTTTAAATCCAGTATGACGAAGGGTCCTGCACCGCCCCAGTCTGACCCAGATACCCAATTCCTTAACTGACCTGGAAATATTTTATCGATCTTATCAGGCATCATTACCTCCACTTCGCTGCGATTCTCGGGGGATTCGACGCGCACAAGCACTTAGAATC
>Ga0214921_10000077_pt1 | contig 176590 bp, 151 predicted proteins | sample LL1505_MetaG_FD_177992 | JGI IMG/M metagenome (GOLD analysis project Ga0214921, IMG submission 177992) | Freshwater microbial communities from Lake Lanier, Atlanta, Georgia, United States - LL-1505 | ecosystem: Environmental > Aquatic > Freshwater > Lake | place: USA: Georgia | collected... | reverse complement strand
ATGGGACAGCTGTTTGGTTTCATGGCCGCCAAAAAGAGCGAATGTGTTTTCAAAACGCTAGATACTACGGTGGAGATAAAGTCTTCTTCCCGAGGCGCGGAATGTGGAAATACTTCGAATTTGTCGGTGCACCGACCGCGCGTCCGACTCCTTCAAGAGGCGGGGCGGACATCGGACCTTGCCCCATTGATGTTACCGGATAATGACGAAGGATATGACGAAAGCATGGCGGTCACTTTCAAGAAAACTGGCCGGCCGTATCATCTGAAAGATATCACCCACCAGCCATTGTGTCTGTATATGGAGTTTCTAACGCGTATCTTCGATGCACGGCGTCTCCATGGGCGGCGGTGGTTTTTAACGGCAGCAGCAGCGACGGCGGCGGGGCTCAAAGGCGCGGTGTAGGGCGACCCCACAAAAGGTGAATACACAAACAGGGAGGCATGTCAGGCGGCAAGCAAATGAGTCTTTACAAACCCGTACTTATGGACAAACGGGTGTCTCTGAGTCCGAACGAATATCGGGAAGCCGTAGAGGATTTGGATAGCTTTCTTACGGCGAAGTTGCGCAAGACCATCGAAGGCCGCTGCTCTCAGCATGGATGGATTCGGCCGGGCTCTGTAACGATTCTGGCGCGCAGCATGGGTCAGGCGGAGCACGGACGCTTTACTGGCGACTTCATCTATTACTGTAAGGTGCGATGTCTGTGTTTGACACCGCATGCGAACCAGATAATGGATGGACAGGTGTTCAAGGCGAATAAGATGGGTGCATATGTGTTGGTCATCAGTGATGGAAGAGTTCAGGATGCGATGCGAATTCTGGTGCCGCGCGATATGCATATGGGGCAGGCGGAATTCGACGAACTGTCTGCGGGAATGACGATTCGGGTGCGGGTGCTGCGCAGCCGTTTCCAGGCGGGCGATGAGTTTATCCAGGCGGTTGGCACATACGAAGGACAGGTGGCTGGACCTGTCTCTGGACCTGTCGCTGGTGCTGGTGCTGGCGCTGGTGCTGGTGTAGTTGCTGAAGAAGTGGGCGCTGGGTCTGTCTCTGGAGCCAAAGCGGTAGAAGCCACCGCATAGATTCACGCAGCGTATCAGAATGTCAGTCTTTTTGGATTTGCATATTCAAGATTTTGTAAATTCCTACAATATCTTGAATCAGCGTAATAACGGATGGTTGGGACTCGTAAGTAAGGCTTCCGTGTATAAACCAACGGCGATTGCCACCTACACGAGTAACGGCAACAGTCATCTGGCCCATCTGTCCGTAGCAGCATTACCCGATGCAGAATGGCTCCTTATCCAGTGCTGGGCTCCTTCTACAGATACACTTGAGCAGCGATTTGACTGTCTCCGGATGTTGTCACAGCAAACGCATTTCAGTCAGGAGATTCAGATAATACCAAACGGTCCTACACTTATCCAACTCCGCACCCGGCATCCCGGTTTGCTCAATACGTGCTTCGTTCTCCATAATCGGACCGCACCGGCGGCCAATCCGTGGCTGCTGGCGATTGCTGCGGTCCCAAGCATATCCCAGAATCTGTAAGCGAATCAGATATGGACATTAGCCCCGAAGAATACCAGCGACGGGGAGAATATCTGGAGGCACTGAAAACCATGAAGAAAACCGCCTACGTAGAGATTGCCCGCATTCTACGGAAACACAATATCCAAATTAGCGAAAATCGCAGTGGCATTTTCTTTGACATGGCGAAGCTACCCCAGGTCGTTTTTGACGAACTCGTGCAGCTCCGCGGCTTTATAGATAATAACAATAAAGAACTTCAACAGCGTGAGTCCAGTCTGGAAGAGGCGCGTCATGCACTGGAAGCGTAGGCTAAAGCAGTCGTGCCTATGAAACATCAATGGGACGCTCTCTGGCCGCATCCGTGCCCTGGTCACAAATAAAAACGGCGATTGCTGCAAATCCGTTATCGGGAACGCAGCTGCCCTCTAAATCTGCAATGACCGCAACGGTATCGCTACCATCGGATACACCGATTCCGTGGCTTCCCAAAGGTTGGATTGAAGATACTACTTGCTCAATTGGAGACATTGTGTCGTTTGCTCTCTGGATAAAAGACCCAATGTATCGCACCGCCACGGCTTCCATTCGGCGAACAATGGAAATGGAAGAGGCCGCCGCACTTCTTCACGCGATTGATGATACGTGGAAGGAGAATAAAACGCGGGGTTGGATTCGCAAGCATTTGGAAGAGGATTTGCGCGACCGTGCATCTGGCGTGGCGGCCCAACCGGATGTCTGGGAGACGGTGCGCACCACCAGACGCGCTGCACTTCTTGTTGACTATGTGTGTGTGGTGCGGGGCATCCGTGTGGCACTGTGGTGGTCGGACTACAAGACCGCAACGTGTATTCCGCTTACGTTTTCGTCTTCTCAAACAGATGACGATACCGGAATCGTAACTATGGGCTCTGGTCCTGGGTCTGGGTCTGTGCCGGTGTCTTCTAGTCCAGGCTCATCTGTTTTTAATTTGAATGCCACAACCGGCCACGTCATGGTCGGTAAGAATGGAGCAGCATTTCCTGGGTCGCAGTGGCTGGCGTTACAGGAATCGGCAAAAGAAGGCTGGTCTTGGGCTCCACCGGCCTGTGCGCCGTCGATTGGTTCTCTTACGGTGGCAAATATCCATGAGCAGATACTTGCGCTGCAGCCAGATGAGCCCAAGACAGGAGGTCGTCTGGGTTTGTGGAACAAACTGCAATGGCTACGACTGAAGGTGAGTCTTGGCTAGCTAGAAGGGATAGAGGCCAACCCAAAAATGACCTGCCTAAACCACGGCCTTCAGTAGAGGGTAGGATGGACCTGCGACGATCTGATATGGAAAATCTGCAGGAGCTGGCCGCTGTCTGGAAACGGACAGCCGGTGCAGAACTGGAGGCAATGCTACTGGATTTGGACCTGACCGGCTGGCAGGACGTGACCTCCTATCTCCGGAGCCTCGGCATGAAAGAGGCTCCGCAGTTGGTCAAATTGAATATTTGTCTGAGTAACGACATACGCATCACACTCGAAGGCGCAGGAGTGATTCAGGCGTATTGTCGCGATAATCGCCTTACCGGCAAGCCCTTTACCGCAATGGTGAAGGAGAACATAGCCGATGCGAAACCCGTTGATATTACGGCATACGGAATAAAAGCGAAACTGAAGCGGGAGATTCCGTTGGCCGCCGACGATGTGCGCGTGAAAGAGGCACTGGAACGGTGGGATTCACTGGGCAAACATTTCCGTATGATTCAGCGATTCGAGTTTGTGGCTCCTGACGGTGTTCCGATGCGGTTTGATATCAGCATCGTTCGTGAGAATGCAGGACGACCGGCGCGCACATTTCAGGAGGGACGGGTTGCTTCTGTGCCGCCGCGTTATGAGGCAGAGATTGAGCTTACGGCAAAGCGGGAGAAAACGGAGGTGCCGGTCGCAGTAAGGACACTGATTCGGGGCATCCAATGGCTGGTTCAGGGACGGCAACGTTCCTTTGTGCTGTGTTCGGTGTCGGCCGCAACCTACGTGAGAGAGAGTCTGGTGCGGACCTTTGGATCTGGACTTGGCTCTGGCTCTGGCTCTGGCTCTGGCAGGAACCGTGGTCGCTACAACCAGCCGTTTCGCTATCCTGCGCCGCAGCCGGCCACTCTCGAACGCCGCAACATGGTGACTCCGCCAGAGCCTGGTGTTGCAAATCTGGTCGCGATGCCCGGCGGATACAATGTCACAGATAAGGCCGACGGACTGCGTTCGGCACTGTTCGTAAGTGATAACGGACGGATATTTCTGATTGATGGTGGCGGGCGGGTCTATGCAACCGGCAAGGAGGCCCCGAAAGAGCTTGCCGGTCTGGTGCTAGACGGCGAATGGATTCGGCGTGACCGTGCGGGCAAACAGGTGTCTCAGTATTACGCCTTCGATATTCTGGCGGATCGCGGCGGCGATACAGGTGTCACGGGATTACCCTTTGCCATCGCCGGTGCGCTGTTGGGCTCGGCTGCCGCGGCAGGCACCCGTCAGGCCCGTATGTCGTTGGCGGTGAATGCTCTGGGCAGCGCTACCCAGACTGTTCGTGGTGTCCCTCCTGGTCAGAATCTGCAGGTCGGTATGAAGACTTTCCGTATCGTAGAAGGCGGCACCGATGCCATCTATCGGGAGGCCGCCGCGGCGACTCTGGAGGATGCCCGTCAGGCACCGTATATGACGGATGGTCTCATCTTCACACCGAATGCGGCGGCGCTGCCGTCGGGAACCGGCACGTGGCGCGAACAGCTCAAATGGAAGCCGGCATCGGAAAATACGATTGACTTTCTGGTTCTGGTGGACCGAGAGCGTGGGCGCGACGGCAAGCCCACCAGTGTAGATGCAGTGGGAACCAAGTATAGAGAGGATTCGGCACAGACGGTGCGCTTCAAGACTCTGCGGCTCTTCGTGGGGTCCGCCCGCGATGCCGTATTTCAGGATCCGCGCTCTGCGGTTCTATCGGGTGCCCCCCTGCCGGCCTCTCTGGATGAGGGAGAGTGGCGCGAAGTGGAGTTCAAACCATCGGATCCGCGGGACCCCATGGCCTCTATCAGCTATGTGGCGATTGCAGAGGAGCAGGGGTCGGATAGCGAAGGCAATATCATTCGGGCGGCGAACGGCGACATTATCCAGAGTGACATGATTGTGGAGATGGCGTATATGCCGGAACGGGCACCGGGATGGCGCTGGGTTCCAACGCGGGTGCGTCATGATAAGACAGAGCGGTGGCTGGCGGCGCAGGCGGGAGCAGCAGGGTCGCGGCGGGGCGGAACCATGAATGCGGACTGGGTGGCGAACAGTATCTGGAATTCAATTCATAATCCGGTCACGGAAGCGGCCGTGCGAACGGGCAAGGTAGAGTTCTGTCCTGCGGGACCCGTGGCCGCAGCGGGTGCTATCGGTAGAAGCCGCGGTCCGGGACGTGACCTGATTCGGGTGCAGTGCATGACGAATTTCCACGACGATTGGATTAAGAAACGGATGTTGCTGGGACGGACGCTGGCGGCGGGTGGCGCAATCGCGGATCTGGCTACGGGCAATGGTAGCGACCTCCGTCTGTGGCTGGCGGCCGGCGCGGGGCGCGTGTTGGCGTGCGACGTATCGCCACCGGCTATCAACGACCCGTCTGATGGAGCGTATTCGCGTCTGCTGAGCAAGATGATTGCGCTGGGTGGGCGCGACCGGCTCCCACCAGTCGTGTATGCGGTGGCCGACGAAGCACGACGTCTGGTTACAGGAGAGGCCGGGTCGGAGGCCGAAGATCAGGCGCTTCTGAAGGCCAGCGTCACCCCAGAAGGCTACGATGTCGTCAGCTGTATGTTCGGCATTCACGGAATGCTGCGCGATAGCAACACATTGGCGGGATTTCTGACCAATCTGGCGGACCTCATCAAGGTCGGCGGATACTTCGTGGGATGCGGCTTGGACGGTGACACGGTTGCCAAGGCACTTCACACGGGCGCGGGTGTTGTGATGGGACGCGATGATGCGGCAGAAGTATGGACTATCACACGGCGTTACGGAACGGGGGTCGGCAGCATCGTCCCGCCGTCAGATGCTGGTCTGGGTCTGCAGTTTGACCTGGACTTTATCGCGGCGGGATGGTCGCATCAGGAGTATCTGGTGTCATGGAACTATCTGCAGGGCCGGCTTGCGGAATGCGGTCTCGAACTCCTGACGGCAGATGAGATGGCGGCGATGGGTCTGACCTCTTCTACGGGCCTCTTCGGAGATGCGTGGAATAGTGCAGTGGCGGCGGGTGAGCGTTACGAAATGACAGATGCGGTGCGTCGTCTGTCGTTCATGAACCGTTGGTGGATTCTGCGGCGGCGTTCAGATAGACGGCCTGCGGGGCCGACGGAAGGCCCTCCTGCACCGCCGGTGGGATTGACCGTGCAGAGGACAGCGACGGCGGAGCCTGCTGTTGCTCCTGCTTCTCTTGCTCCTTCTTCTCTTGCTCCTTCTTCTCTTGCTTCTCCCGCTCCTGTTGCTCCCGCAGCGGCCGGTGCCGGTGCAGTTCTTTCCGCAATTCCAGAAGAGACCTTCGACGTGATATCTCTGGCTGCAGATGAGATGCCACCTGCGGGTAAGCCAACGGCAGAGCCACCGTTCTTGGTCAATGCAGATGCTAAGTTACCCAATCTGCGTCTTGGAGAAGAGCTCGGTGATTGGCCGCGATATTTGACACCCCGAATCCTTACAGAGATAACGGATATGAAGGATAGCACCGTCAAGTATCCGTGTGTAGAGGCTGCGTTGGCGGCGGCCAAATTCCAGCTGGCCACTGACAAACCAGAGCTCGGCCCACAGCTGTTCCGCGTGGAAGGTGCCATTCACCAGAAGTTTTCCAGAGAGCGGGCAAAGGGCGGCAGTGCCGAAATGATTGCGAAACTCACCGACGATGAGATGGTCGCCGTGCGCATTGCGTCTGGAAAGGCCAAGCTGAAGGCCTACAAGGCTGCGTGGAATCAGGAGGCATGGGATGCCGCCAAAGAGATGGTGTATCGCACATATCTGCAGCAGCGCTTTGAGAAAGATAAGAAGTTTCAAGATATTCTGCTGGCCATCAAGGCACGGGGAGGAGAGATTCTGTTTGCGAATGGAACAGAGCCAACGGAGTTGGGAGTTGGCGTTCTGGCGGACGGCACCATTGTGGGAGGTGAGAATAAGATTGGTCGGTGGTTGATGGAGCTGACTGCGTAGGTTCTTCTTTTCCATCCATTTTATATCTTCTTTTTGTATTTATCTTCTTTGTCCTTTAATTTTTATAGAGGTTACATACAAAAAATAATTTCTATATGTAGGAATGGAGAACCGTGATTTAGAATTTACAGATATTGGAAAAACTCCTCTAGTATATAAAGAAGATTTTCCAAGGATTAAGATATGTTACATCGTATTAACATGTGAAAGATATATACCAACACGTGTAAAATGGCAAAAAGAAACGTGCTTTCGTAATACAAATTTGAATGATTGCTATTTTCTATCCTGTAAAATGGGTGATGGAAGTATATATGGATGGAATACGGCAGATGATTATCCTAGCTGTATAGATAAATATATTAAGTTTTTTCGAAATATGAATCTTGACTATGATTGGTATATGTTTATTGACGATGATACATTTGTTTTTCCAAATCGCGTTGAACAGTTCCTGGCACGCCTTGATCCATCGATACCAGCATATGTTGGGAATGCGTGGTCTCATATTCATGATTTACGATTTATGTCAGGCGGAGCAGGATTTTTCCTTACTAAATCAGCATATACAATGGTGAGACAATTCGTTGAATGCGATAAAAATACCGCAATGCGTTCTCCAGAAGCCCCTATGAATGGCGATACAACGATGGGAGTTTGGATACGCGAAATAAATCGGAAAAATAATTATGCAATTAAACTACTAAGTGATTGGCATTATCTTAATATTGATAATTCTACAAATATAAAAAAAATTATGACTGCTGCAACGTTTCACTATGTAAATAAGTATGAATTATTTAAATTATACGATAAGTATTTAGAAACAGTAAATATAACAGATATTTTACTCAAACAAATAACTCCTTTACCCAATAAGGAAAATACGATTATATTTTCTTACGATACAACCTTAGCGTTGAGACACTGTTACTATAAGCTTTCTTTATCAAAATTAGAAGAAGATAATAATGATTTCTTTTTTATTGTTAAGAGCGCAAAAAATGGTAATCCCGCGGGAGTGTCATTTCAAAGCACTAATTATCCAGAGTATTACATTGCGCCGAAAGAATCCGGTATATTTATTTCGAAGGATAGCACTGCAGATGAACAGAGTTGGATTATCGAAGATAATATGACGTTGCGTTCATTATCTGCAAGATGGAACGGCATGTATTTAGGTGTAAATAAAGATAATTCTGTTTCTCTCTCCAGTGAGAAAAAAGGATTTACCATAATTACATTCACCACAAATTTACCTCATAACTAAAATTTGATACCAGGAAGTAGAAACACGATGATGTGGCTGGCAGTGATTCTTTTGGCCGCGTTAGTGGGAGCGGTGATTATGTATCTGGTTGCGCGGAATGCCGCGTTAGCAGAGAAACACAGCAACGAAGTGGAGGTTGTGTATGGCGGCTGGTGGGGACCATGGTATGGACCTTGGTGGTACGGAGGTGGGAACGGTGGTGGCTGGTGGTATGGCAATGGATATTACCCGGGTCGCGGTTACCGGTGGCATGGTGGTGGCGGGGGGTGGCATGGTGGCGGTGGTGGCCGATGGCACGGAGGTGGTGGTCGTTGGCACGGAGGAGGCGGTGGCGGTGGCCATTCGCATGGAGGAGGTGGTCACCGGTAACCGCAACCGCTTAAGACAAAATACCGCGGTTATACAGATGACTAGCCGACAAGAAATTCTTGACCAGATTCGTTTGCTGAATGAGCGTCTGCAACAAATAGAGTATGACCCCGAATTTACACCATTGGAGCTCATACGTTGGAGACCATGGCTGGTAGGCACGATGCTGCATATCCGTCATCCGTCACGGATTCGTAGAAATATATTTGGTTCGCTGAGCAATGTGGCCGATGAATGCGAACTAGAGCAGTTCGGTATCCTGACGAATGAAGGTCTCATCGTCGGTGATGAGATTCAGTCCGGCACCCTGAAATACTCCTCCCACAATTCGTTCGAACCAATGCTGCGTCTCCCCGTGTATTGCAGCATCGATTTGACACACATTGCCGATTTCTTGACCGGTGTTGACCTGTCACATCTGTATCAGACCACCAACTGTTTTGGCGTGAAATCGTATTTGCAAGGATTCATTCCACTGGCCAAGTCCAAAGATTATGATTCCATTTACATATCATCATATGGAAAGATTCCTTTCCAGACTAAGGAATTCGTCGTAGATAAATATCCGCTTTCACGCATGTATGATGAATGGAAACGCTGTAGAGAACAGGCACGCACCCAAAATCAAGCTCAAGCGATACGATATGCCATCGTAGATGTTGCCGATGAACCCCAGACTCAAGAACCATTCAAAGATATCGCTGCCCCCTAAGCAAAAATGACACCATGTGCCGCACCATGTTACTGTTTCAGACATGCCACAGAGTATTACAGATGGCGCACTAACATGGCAGCGACTCGCGGTAGTTCATAAGCATCCACGCGATGACCGGATTCAATTTGAGGAAGAAAGCCATACATACACCATTGACGGAGTCACTAAGGGCTGGGTCAGTTGTACAAAATTCTTTCACGCCTTCTTCGGCCATTTCGATTCGGACGCGGTCATTGCCAAGATGATGACTTCGCCGCGATGGTACGAAAGCAAGTATTACGGCATGACCGCAGACGAGATTAAGAAAAAGTGGTCGGATAAGGGCAAGAACTCGTCAGAGGCGGGAACACGCATGCATTTAGATATTGAACACTTCTACAATGCGCTGCCGGTTGCTTGGACTAACGAAGTGGCAAACGAAGTGGCCAACGGAGCGGCTAACGGAGTGACTAACGGAGTGACTAACGGAGTGGCTAACGGAGTGGCTAACGGAGCAAAGCCCGTCGATGTAGAAACCGGCTGCAAGGCGATGGTGGAAGCCGACGCATGGCATGCTGCCGAAGGACCCGAATGGAATTACTTTCTATCCTACCAGTCCGAGCATGGGCATAACTTTCTACCATTTCGCACAGAGTGGCTAGTGTTCGATATCGATCATAAAGTCTCTGGCTCTATCGATATGGTGTATAAGAAACCCGATGGCAAGCTGGCTATCTATGACTGGAAACGTATCGAAGAAGTCAAAACAGAAAATAATTGGCAACATGGGCTCGGTCCGGTAAGTCATTTGCCAGATACCAATTACTGGCATTATTCGTTGCAGCTGAACGTATATCGGTGGATTCTGCAGCGAAACTACGGATATACGGTGGATGAGTTGGCATTGGTCGTGTTGCATCCTGGTAATAAGACGTGGCGTGTGGTTCGTCTGAATATCATGGACGATGAAGTGGAAGGAATGATGGCCGCACGGAAACGGGCTCTCGAGATTTCTGGTAACGATGGCTCTGAACCGGTCGTGGTGTTTGAGGAATGAGGTTCTCTTTATCTGTGTTTGGCTTTATGTTTTTGTAATAAATGACGGCCATAAGCAAACACTTGACGTAACGCAATCTGGGCAATCGGGTCGATCGTTGGAAATATACTATCCGTCAGCCAGTGTGTAATCGTCGTAGCTCCGCGGAGACATGCGTGAAGATAGACCTTTTGAAATACAAACGGAACATCGATATATATATCTATCGTAGGAAGTTCATTATATAGATCTTGCAGACTATATAAATCGTTGTTTTCAATATGTCTCTTTGCTGTTCGGATAACGTCATCCATCTGATATATACGGATAGTTCGGGACCTTATATTGCAGTGTTTATAGGAATAGGCTCAACAGAAGACTTGGCCACTTCGTTTGACATTGGTGATGCGGCGGCCAAAGCTTCGCGGAATTCTGCGGGAAGCTGCTGCGCATAAAACTGTTTGTCTTTTCCTTTGAAGACCGTCAGCTGGTAGGGTCCCCAGATAATTGTGTAGGTATTTTCTGCTGGTCGCATATCTGCTTCGGTTGGTTCAATCCATCGGTCAATGATTATGCTGCCATCGGCTTCCGCGTGTGCAAACACAAAGTTTGTTAAGAATAATCTGGCCATCACCCAGAAATCTTGCAGGCTCCATTGGAACGGACGAGGTGTCGGCATCTTGTATTTTGCCAGTCTTCGGTTGATAACAATTTCAAGAGATGGAATAGTTGTTTGGAAGGCGGCTTCTAATGCAGTGCGCCGCACCACTTCTGCGTTGTCGCTGCTTATAATATCGGGAGCGACAACTTGGAAACCCATGGCTTTCCAACTTAGTGGCAATGCAGATGTGGGCTCTGCTGGTGCTGGAGGAGCTGGTGGAGCTGGTGGCTCTACAATAGGTGCCGGTGGTGCTGGTACAGGAGCAACAGGCTCTACAGTAGGTTCTGGAGCTGCAGGAGTTACAACAGGCTCTACAATAGGTGCAGGTGGTGCTGGTGGCTCCGCTACAATAGGAGCTGGTCCTGGCACAGGAGCAACAGGCTCTATAATAGGTGCAGGTGCTACAACAGGCTCTACAGTGGGAGCTGGCGCAGGTTCAAGAGCTGATTCCTCCTCCTCTTCCTCTGCAGGAACGGCAGCAACAGCAGCAACAGTAGAAGGAACGGCAGCAACCGGCTCTTCCTCTTCCGCTACCGCACCCATCGCCACCTCATTTGACATCGGCGATGCCGAATCTAACGCCATACGAAGCTCCGTTGGCAGCTGCTGCAATGAGAACCGATTATCTTTTCCTCGGAAAACAGCCAGCTGTTTTGGCCCCCAAATCATCAGAAACATATCTCGTGGAGGACGTTTTGCTCCTGTATCTGTCGGCTCAATCCACCGGTCAATGACAATGCTACCATTTCCCTGTTCATGCACGAACAGTATATTTGTCAGTAGAATTCGCGACAGAATCCAGAAATCCTGAACGCTCCACTGAAACGGAATATCTGTAGGCAAACTGTATTTCGCCCGCTTACGTTGGATAGCGGCTTCCAATGTCGGTAACGCAGTATCTAACGCCGCAGCTAATGCCAAACGCCGTGCCGTGCCGATATCCTCTGTTTGTGGCTGTGCAATTTGAAAGCCCATCTCCTTCCAAGCCGCCGGTAAATCGGTAACAGAAGACGGTGCAGCAGCGGCGGCAACCACTAATTCTTCTTCTTCTTCTATACCGTCGAACCGCATCATCTCTTCAGGAAAAGAGATAGGAACATCACCCGTAAATCCGAGACGCTGAAGAACCGCTGTGGCAGATTCTTTCAAACCAACCGCCGTATAGATTGCATCACCCACACGCACTACACCACGGGGAGCCCGAATGGCGGAAACGGTGCCCGTAAGAACCTGGCGGCTACTGTCAGCGTATCGCAGTAACTCGTCGCTGAGACGCGATGTGAAAATGCGCACGGGATTGGCACCTGGACCAGAGTCAGATCCAGGTCGCGTCGGTGCGTGAATCATACACCGTCCCTCACCAAACCGGCACGCTCCCGCTGCCGCACACCGTGCCTCATCATCCGCAATGGCCAAACAATCCTGTCGCAAAATCGGCAACTGCCGTCGCTCTTTCGTTTCCTCTACGGCAATCCATTGTGATAACAGCGGCTCTAACAGAATATCCATGCGCTTCCGTCGCTCATACAGAGGAAGCGACTCTGCTCCCAGAACAGCCAGCACGTCGTTTTTAAAGCCCATACTTTCAGGACCATTCAGCCATCTGCCAAAAGACAGACGCAAATGCTGATAGGCTTCCGCCAGTTGCTCTTCAATACCACTTGCCTCGGTGAATTCAATCACAACCGGTGGTGCATTCGGATTCGGCAGAATCAGTCCATCCCGTTCCCAGACAAACTGGTCCACCGGCTCTAGTGGAAGTGACATGGTGTTCGGCCCAGACGCAACCGGTATGCGGCTTCCGCTGGCCAATCGCAGTCCAATCACCCGCGTCGGGTCGGCAGCCTGTTTTCCTTTCGATAGTGCGGCAACCGGGCGCAGACCAGTGAATCCTTCCACGACCAAGCGCTCATACATTGCAACCGTGGCATCCAGTGAAGCAAGTTGTCCTTGGAAACCCTCCACCTCATATATCCGTCCGTTCGTGACAGCCAGATAGCCGTCATCCAAACAGGGAACAAACACAACTGGACCGTCTGGACCATCCGTGGGATACAGAACACCGGCCAGACGATTACTTCTGTCGCGCACGATTTTGCTGAAGCGTAGCTGTGAGAGACGTGGTAGCGATGTTGTATCACGCCCTGGTGTCCATACGTGGGGAGGCGGAGCAGGACGTCCGCACCCGGTTGTCGAAGAACGCCATTCGCGCAGCCAGTTCTCAATGCCTGACCGCACGAGTTTTGTGCGTTTCCCTAAGTTACCGGGCAGTCGGGTCAAATCCGTATCGCGGGTTCCAAACTGACGTGTCGCAGTCGATGTGCCGTTATAGAGCACCAGAGGTGTCCAACGGTCGTCGCGTGGCTCGTGCCAGAGGAAAGCGACCGGAACATCACGATACAGGTCGGCCGGCGGAATGCCAAACGTCGGGCAGACTACGGATACTTCTTTAGGACCGGGCTCTAACACAATCAGTAATAGACCGCGGGGTGACAGAACGCCTGGCGCGGCCAGCAGATGTTCCAAATGACGCAGCTGTTTGGGCTGGTCGGCATCATCGAGATATTTCAGGAATGTGTGCCAGGCGCGGTATAGACGTTTCAGATGCGGCAGGCTGGGACCAACCGTGTAGCCATTCAGACGCGCCCATTCGGATACGCGCGTATCATCAACTGCAGCCGAAGAGAGTGTGGATTTGCTGGCGAATTCGTATACTAGCGTGCCGTAGTTGGCCGATTCGAACGCGCGAATCAGATATTTCATCGACACACCGGCGGGAGCAGATTCGTCCCGTTTTGCCGAACGGAAATCTGCAATCAACTGCTCAGGTGTATCGAAACCAAGAATGGGGGCCAATGCACTCAGCAGATTGAGACCACGCTTGCGGGGATTGTATTGGACACCCAGACGGACAAAAATCTGAGCGGAATCCGTAAATGTGGTGCGAATACTTTTACTGACCGTGGCCTGTTGTGAGTTCTGTCCAAAAAAGCTGTCTAGCAACGGTGGAACCAGACCAAGCTTGCCGCCTTCAAGGAGTTTATCGTTGCCGAGAATATATTGGGTTTGCATGCTGCTGAGAATGCGACGGTAATCGGGAGATGAACCGAATATCGAATCGGGCTCTATTTCTGTATCTGCGCCTGCTCCTGCTGCTCCTGCGCCTGCTCCCGCTGCTTCTCCTTCTGCTTCTGCTGCCGCCTCCGCAATAGCTACATCGGATTCTTCTTCTGCTTCACCCAGGTCACGGCCATATTTCAGTTTCCCCAAAAATTTCGCATCCATATATTTCTTCAGAAGACGCGGTGTCGTATCGCAACAGGGTAACGGAAATCCTTCAGGATGTTTGTTCGCGCGGGTAATCGTTCCAATAAATCCATGCAGTTTGCCAGTGGCTTCCTTCGGCATACGCACCACAACAGATTCGCCTGGTTTCGGCGACTTCATATTCGCGATTGTCGCTCCTCCGCAGAATGGACACGAATTCGCCGGCTTGGTGAATCCACGACCTTCGGTTCCCGCAAATTCGGTTCTTAATAGCGGAAGATTGTCGCGCTCGCACCAGAGTTCCGCACAGATTAAGTAACGGAATTCACCCGGATTGGTTTTAGATTCGTAGCCGTAAATAGCCCACATCGGCTTACCGGTTTCGGGGTCTGACAGCCACATTTCATCAGGATACTGGTTGGCCTTCCGCGGATTATAGTCGGCAAACGACGGCAAATCAGAGCTCTTGCGCGGAGGCAAATCGACGAACCGGACCTGTGACGCATAGCAGCGTTTGACACGGGCGTATTCGGAGAGCGTCATAATATTGGGCTGGCGTCCGTCGCTGCGTTGGCAGGATTTACTATAACCTTTCGTGCCCTTGTCTGTCTTATTAGAATAACCGAAGAGGCGTGAGTCGGCTTTCTTGAGACGCTCCATGTAATAATCGTCGGATACCTTCAGTGCTGCTTCGCCGGCGCGCCAGCGGGTTCCTTTGCACTCTTCTTCTACTTCGGCGATGGCGGCGTCGAGATCGGGCATAGCGGCGACTGGTGCTGGTGTCCCAACGAGTGCGGGTGTCCCGACAGGTGCACTAACAGAAGTCTCTTCCACCGTCAGCTGAGGAATATTTCCTTCCACAATGTCATCGGCAGGAACTTCATCCTCACCACCAAATCCCAGGCCCTCCAAAAAGGCGGCCATGTCGGCATCTGGCTCTCCAACATCAGGCACCACACCGGCTGCCTCTTCCACTGCCTCTACTGCTGCCACCACCGCCTCATCGGCAACCGCAACAGAAACTGCGACTGCCGCGACACTCGCCGATGGTGCTTTTAACTTTAAATCGGCCGACGCTGCACCCAACACAACACCAACTACCGTCAGAATTCGCTGTAACTCTTCCGATGAATCTATATCCTGCACTTCAATCGCATATTCTGGGTGCGTTCCACTGACAGTAATGAAGGCACCCGTACTGAACCGCGGCACGGCCAGTGACCCCGCTTCTGCACCCGCCGCTGGTGCAATCGCCTCTCCGCGTCTCTCCATCCATGTCGTAATGGTCGCCAGAGCCGTCTCTGGAGAAACGCCGAACCGCTTGACGAAATCCGTGGTAAGCTGCGCCAGACCCGCCGCGCCTTCCTCCAGAATCTGCAGACCCGCCGTATCGGCTGCCAATACGGTCTGTGTAATCCAGGCGAATTGGGCCGATTCCGATTCATAGTTACTGACAGCGCGCCATCGGAATGACCCCAGCGTGCCCGGTATCAGAACACTGCCGCTCTCAAAAAAGGGCGATAATGCGGTCACGCGTTCCTGCAGACGCGCCGGCGTAATCGGCGAAGACCGTTGAGGCATCGGATGAACCCACCGATAGGTCGCGTGCAGCCCCCGCAGAATCGGATTCACATCCGCCGGAAAGCCGACCGACGCCAGCACCGGTCTCAAAAGCCGCTCCGCTTCTGTGGCGACAGTAACGGGCCATCGTTGTCCTTTTTGGGCCACTTCGAGACGAATATCCGTAGAGCCGTCGCCGTCGTTCATCATCTGCAGAGTGAATGCCGCTCCTGGCGTATTCTGTAGCGGAATCCGTGCAATGATTAAGGCCATTTTGTGATTGGGAACGGGCTCGGCGAGCCAGCTATGGACTTGCTGTTGATTTTCAATCAGTGGCGAACCATCGGGATTTACCGCCAGTTTGAGAATCGGTGAGCCCTGACCGGCCTGTGGATAGTAACGCATGAAGGGTAACGCTTCAGACGCAGGTAGGGCGTAAAATGTCTCTTCCAGAGATGCGGGTTTTACCGCGGGCACGGGCAGCGTCCAACGGACATTCACCAGCGACTGTAACTGGAACGGTCGCGTGCCGGCGATGTGTCGTTCTAGAGCGCTCTGGACCACGCCAATACGGCCATTTCTGTCTTCCAAATACGGCAGAACGGCGGCATATGCATCGCGAATGGCTGTCGCGGCTGATGCAGTAGCAGATGCAGCGTTCGTAATCTGATTTGTCTGGCTGAGCCAAGGAAAATACACCTGGTAAAATCCGGCAAATTCGCGGGCAGAAGGACCTTCGCTGTCTGCTGGTTGAAGTGCGGCTAGACTGACGGCGCGAATACGGGCAACAGAAGATACGGACTGAAGTTCGGGAGCCAAAGCCGCTTCAACCGTTAGACTGCCCACCATCGTCGCACCCACCGGCTTACGGTTGCCCGCGGTATCGACGACGGCCTCCAGAGGGGTGCGATTCGTCACTGGATCCGGCAGCTCCTTCGCAAACGGCCAGTGAAATTCCAATGGACGGCCGGCGACCGACAGATACACGTGCTCAGGTGCCCACCGGGGATCACCTCCCTGCTGATACCACAGCTGACGCTTGAGGTCGTTAATGCTGGTGAACGGAAATATGTTTTCCAGAACCATAGTGGAACCAGATGCAGGACCAACAAGCTCCACGGTGAGAGATGACCATGGACCTTGCAGGGAATCAATTGGCGCAATACTGGTAATACTCATGGGCCGCCTCTATCGGCTATCGCTAAAATTATGCCTGTATCAAAACGGAGTGCTTGCTGCGCCAGCCATTCACTTATACCGCATCACTATCTTTGGCAGAGTCGTATGTCGGCTGGTCCGTGATGCGCATACCGCAATACTCAACGGGATGTGCGGCGAAATCGGTAAATTGATAGATTTGCATACTCTCCGCCTGCTTCAACAGCCATCCGAAATTGTTCCAGAAGGTCGGTGTATGGCCAACATCTACGGTACCAATATGGCTCATTTCGTGCAGTGCGACGAACGTGATGATATTCTCATCAACCAGTTCTTCTTTATCGTTGCGCTGACGGAGGCACATGAAGACCTTTTCGCCTTTATTTACGGAATACGAAGTATAGTTGGCATCGGGTGCCGATTCGCTGAAGCGGGACGCCGCACAATCGAAGTTACTGACAATATTCTGCACAAACGACTTTTTCGGATGCGCCACCTGCAGGTCTTTTATAAGACGCAACAGTTTGCCCCGACAGCGGGCAAGACGGTCCGCGGCCTCTTGTTTGTCCGAAAGATTACGCACGATATATCGCTCTCCGTCGATGGGTGACTGCACGGATGCCATATCGTGACTGACCTGCTTGTAGGCCATCGCCGCCAGACCTGTTCCCAGAACTCCCAGAACCAGTGCGTAGGGTCCTACTGAATTCATATCCCCTACTTTGGTCAATAGTTTTTACGGATATCGCGTTATCATATTTCAATAGTTATTATCTCGATATAGTAAAATGATTGATGTTATTGTAGCACATTATAACTCGTTCGCTTTTGAACAGTTTGTGGAACATTTCAGAGAGAACATCGGCTACGAATCAAATGTATTAGTGTATGATAAATCAAATAAGTATATGAATAAAAATAACTATAATGTGATCCCAAGAGAGAATATTGGACGGGAAGCCGATACATATTTACATCATATTATTACTAATTACGATAAATTAAGTGAATATACCTTATTTATACAAGATGACACGGATAATCATATAATAGATAATGGTTCATTTACAAAACAATGTAATGCGGTAGTGCGTGCGAATGAGAAATTTAAACTATTCGGAACTTCCTGGCGAAAGGGAGGACCGGTTCATATACGGACAATCACGAATGGAATTTTACATTTACATACATTTCCTTCTCCCGATAGTATCAAATTAGCGTGTGAAAAATTAAATATCGCTTTACCCAGAACGTATAATACAGAAACCTGTGCGTTTTTTGTATGTCATAGAGATATAATTACATCACGTCCGAAAGCGTTTTATATACAATTACTTGCGTGGGCGTTAGAGAATGTGCCGAATGGATTTGTGCTTGAACATATGTGGAAGTTGATTTTTCCTGCCGCCTAAAAAGCAGCAGCTATATATATAATAATGTTTGAAGAGTTTGATGAAGAATTGGTGCAAGAGCCAGAGCAAGCGACAATCCCGAGTCCTTTCACGCGGACATTGTATAACTACGGACAGAATAAATACTGGCTCGGATTTACACATGGATTGGCGTGTGGAGCAACCGTTAGTATTGCCGTGCTTTTTCTTGGGCGGATTCGGCTCTGGCGGATCTAGAGAAAGAGAGAGAGAGCTCTGTGTATTTTCTTCTCTGCGTGTTTGACAAACGGAGATGAAAATGTATGATATAATCACGTCATAAATTACGCGACACTTACTCCAGAGGCCGGCGCTGCAGGTCGGGGGCGATGGTGGGGATATTCCACGGCCCAGGCGGCTGCTGGGGGTTGGGCGGCTCGGCACGGAGCTGCAGATTGGAGTTACGGAGGCTCTGGCCAATCGTGTTGATACCGATGAGCGCTCCTGCAGACAGAAAGTTCTTTCCCTGGATATCGCCAGAGCCCACCGGATTGGCCTGCGCCCACATGGAGTTCTCATCCTTGGGGAGGAGCTCGGCGGGGTTCAGCTGCTCACGGGGGTAGCAGCCCTGGGGTTTGGCAGCGGCGGCCATCGGCACGGGCGACAGCGACTCGTCACTGTTATAGCGTGCATAGTCGCTGAACTTCTCGGCACCCATTGCACCCATGGCTGGCTTCGGTGACTTGGCGGCGTGTGCGCCGTCCTTGTCGCCGGCCTGTAAAGCGTCATTCTGGCCATCCGTCGGCTTCTTATTGACGTAGGCATCCTTCAGCGCATGGGCAACCATGTTACCGTTGCCGCTTCCATTCGTGAACATCTCTGCGCCGGACATCATCGCCCGCAGCCGCGGCGCAAAGGAATAACCGACCCACACAACTAATGCCAGAACTACGAGACCTGCGATGAGGTTCCAGTCAAACATTTCTGCTGAGGTGGTTGAAAATTCTTCTGTCAGTTCGCGTCTTCGGCCTCCTCCGCATCGCTTTCTTCGTCCGTTAAATCATATTCACTAAAATGCGATTCGGTTTCATCGAGGTCGCCGAATTGCGTGTAAAACCGACGCTCTTCTCTGGCGGCGATACGGTCTGCCATCTGGGCCTTGAGCCGGGCTTCACGAACTCGCTCCTTGGCCATGAACTTGCGGGCCTCCCATTCGCGGGAGCGAATATGCGTTGGGGCGGATATTCCTGTTACCGGAGCCACATCGTCCAGATGAACTTCGCGAACCTCATCGCTGTTTTCTTCGTGTCCAGCAGGCTTTACTTCCTTCACCGGCGCCACTATCGGCACTGTCTTTATTGCATCATCCTCTTCATCATCCGATCCAAATAGTGAAATCGTATCGACATCGGGGTCCGGGACAATTGAATTCACTGTCCAAACCGGTGTAATACTCTGGGGAGTCATACGAACCGCCGTTAGAACCCGAACAGCTGTGCCGGATACTCCCTCCGTTGGCACGTTGTTCTGGCTGTCGGCAAGAAAGAGCTCACCGGAAAGTCGCTGGCCGGCCCAAGGAGTAAAAATGGAGTCCAGAGTATCCCGTCGGGGAGGTCGGGAAAACCACGCCGGCTTACTGACAAGCATTCCCAGAACAATATCACGACATATATTGGCCCAGTTCAGCCATTGTTCATTCGGAATCCATGCTCCGTCTTTCCACTTGAGAGCGGGTCCTGGTTTCGGTGGATCTATACCGACCAAATAGCTACCGTCAGTCTGTTTCTTGGGACCGACCAAATACATCTTGTCGTGGCTGCGTCATTTTATTAGTCTCTTTTTACGTGCCCACCTCAATGGTCATGGTGGCTTTGGTAGAGTCTGTAGAATCAATGGACCCTGTCACGCCAGTTGCTTCTGTAATCGGCTCCGCAGAGACAAAAGAACGAAAAGCCCGTGCAGCGTTACAGGAACTCGGTGCAGAAATCGCCGACCGATGCGCATCGGCTCTTGAGCAACGACCGACGATGCAGTTGGCTCTACAGAAACTTATCGACCCCATCGTCCGTCATATTCTGAACACGATTTTCCCCTGGGTCGTCGGAGTCGCTGTCCTATTTCTTATTCTTCTGATATGCACCGTGGTCACGTGTGTTATTGTTCTGCGGTCCGCACCGGGGTCAACATATACTGTCAGCAAGTAGAGGCAGGAAAGCGATGGCTGTTATACCATCTCCACCCACAGATGCAAAACAGCGTCTTGTCAACGCGATTCGGAACTACGTCCATATGGACAATCTGGTCGAGAGTCTTAATAAACAGACAACAAATGCCCGGACTCTACGGGCGAAACACGAAACCGAAGCCATCGGTCTCATGCATCAGATGGGTCTGGGTGCGTCGACGATACAGATATCGGGCTCGGCTCTGCAGATTAAACCGCAACGAACCCCCGCTGGTCTTACGTGGGGATTCCTAGAGCGCGAAGTTGGTGCCTGGGCCGCCTCTACCGGGATTCCTGCGACCAGAGCAACGGGACTCATCAAATGGCTACAGGAACATCGTGAGATACGCGAGACAGAGTGCTTACAGAAGGTTGGGCCTAAGCGGGCACCACTCAAATAGAGTAATGTGGTGGCGCCGTTCATACGAAGCTCTTTTTACCTGCTCATCGGACGATGAGCAACCGGCATCGAAATACATCGAGGTTATGGTGGATTGTATCCGCGACTGGATACGGAAAAAAGGTCTGCTGCTGAGTGTAACACCGCTAACAATCGGTCGGCAGATTCTGAAATACATTGCCATGCGCACCCGGCTTTTCGAGCATGAGATTTACGGTCCGCGTATGGTGACACATGTACCGGTGGGTTGGACGGACGAAATGCAGCAGATTTGGGAAGAATGGCTGGCGATGGAGTTTACACTGGATGGATGGCATGCCCACGTGCTGAAGCCGACTTTTGGATCTTTGACACATCCGTGGGAAGTCGATGGCTGGCGGGAGGAGGTATTCTATTTTGCATCCGTTTGGATTCTCCGTAATTTGGATAAATTTGAGGAAATTGACCCGAGGCCTCGTCCAGAAATCGATGCGACATCTGGAACAGGCAGTGGGAGCGGTGGAGGAGATCCGCGTGATGCCAAGATTGACCCGTATCTATTGGAGCACGGTGGTCGCAAGGGAAGGCGACTCCGCGGTGGTCACGTCGCAGGAGTTAGTGCAGATGATGTGTAACTGATTAACGGGACCACTGTTTTGCGTTCCACGGATTTACGCCGATGCTGTCGATTTCCGCCTTGAACTTATTGACTTCACGGTCATAGGCAGTGGCAGACCGGTCCTCCTGCTGCAACCGCTCATCTAATGCCGATTCGGCCGGCCGCTTTCCAAAGCAGTTTACGCCGAACCGTTGTTCCGCATTAGGGAAATATCCACCGTTCAAACCCGGCAGACCGCATGCCATCCGCTCATTTTCCGGGCCGTGCTGGAGCTTATCATAGGTGGATTTCTGTGTCGGATATACGGCCAGCTGTCCCTTTATCCATCCGTAATTGCACCAGTCGGCACCGGCTTCGTAGGCGGATTTGACTTGGTCATAGGTGGCCAGCTCTGCACCGAAGGCACGGCACAACGGCTCGGCATCGCCGAACGTATAGAGATTGCGACTGACGTTGAATACCTCACCGTTTCTAGATACAGACCCAGATAGCGCCGACTCCACGTCAGATTCCAGACGTTTCGCGACACCATTCAGTGCCTGACCGATATTGGCGACTCCAGAGTCAGAGCCAGTGCTAGATTCATTCGGTACAGGTATCAGGGTCGCCGACGGTCCCCCGCCGGGCACCTCAATCGTCACGCTCTCATTACGGGAGCGACTCCAGCCCAACTTTTCCCAGCCAATTTGCATCCAATAGCCAATTGTCTGGTAATATACGGCGAACAAAACGACCAGAAGCACGATGGCCAAAAGAATCGCACCCCATCCTGACAGAAAAGAAGCCGCCGCCTTTGGCAGATTGGCTGCAACTGATGCTGCGGATGCCGCTGATGCATTCATAGAGTTAGCCGAAACCGTCTTGATAGCGCTACTGTTCATCCTTCTCTCTAAGTTCCATAAAGAGAATGTATGTATCGGGGCATGCCGACCCGCCGATGGGAGACGGTGCAACACGCCAATCATCAAAGACAAACCAGCCTTCGGGCTCCCGTGCCCGCATACAGTAATGACCTCCACCCATCGCTCCAAAGTGGTCAATAACACTCGTGACCCGATACTGCACATCGTCCGTTTTCTGCAGAGTCGGCCACGCTCGCCACGGAGACAAATCCACATTATTTTCATCATACGGAATTCGCGCCTTGACCTTGCGACCGGAGTTAGTAAATCGCTTGATACTCAGAATTAGATGGGCGGGAAAACGGGAAATCGCGTGTTTCATCTGCGCCGGTCCGCGGCACTTACAGCCTTCACACGCATAGTCATCCAGAGAATCATCTGCTAGCGCGGCGGCGATGCACTCATACAGTGTCGGAATCGGACTACCCTCCTTTTCTGCTCCAGGAATCGGAACCTTCAGCACGTTCCAGGGCTCGTAACGGATAGATGCCGTGCCGCATTTATTGCATTCAACCCGGGTTTGTGTCTGTCCATACAGATTATCGACCAGCGGCGAATATTCTTTTTCGAAATGTGTGGCCCAGCTATGCATACTGGTTTTTAGCTCTTTGGCCGCCGAACTGACGGGGCGGCCGGTAATATTCATTTTCACAGGACGACTTGCCTGAACATGCAGACCATCCAGCAGAATCTGAACGGCCTCGGCGGCGTCGGCCTGGGCGCCGGGTGTAATGTCGTCGTTGACGGTGCGGGCGAATTCGATGAATGCACGATAGAAGGGCACCGGCATAATTGGCTGCGTTCCGGATGACTGCATCTGGCGGATGAGTGCCGCTGTCGTTTCGGCGAGTCGGGCACCTTTCTTTTCGGTATCATGATAGGTTTCCCATGCATCGCCGCCCATGAAATCGCGAAAGAATTTGGTATGGGCGAGTGCCTGAAAGGCGGAGTTTAGATAGCAAGAGTTGCCGAGATTTGCAAGACCATGACGACTCATGGCAGGCGATGTTCCTGATTCGGGTGGTGGGTCGCCGGTCATACGGTCACCTTTTGCTGATTTTTGAAAAGGTGATAGGATATGTACAGGAGGGAGTAGCTGGCAGACAGGTATGACGAGCTTACCACCTATGTCGCTTCTTACAAAGCTACAAAAGCCCAACACGGTTCTCATCATTAATGGGCGTATCTGTCGTGTCGATACCAAGACATACGGCAAAGGCTGTATTCTGTTTCTGGATTATTTTCAGAAGATTGCGGAACCCCACTCCGAAGCGGTCTTACGGATGGATATGGATACGCAACAGATAATTATCCCTGATTCGGTGGCATACTCCTCCTTTCAGGCTACACCTGAGATTCAGAAACATCTGTACGAAAAGCTGGTGGAGGGTATCCAGTTTATTGAGGAACCAACTCCTGAGAAGATTCATGCGACTCACATGGAACTTCTCAGGGCCCGTATGAAGGCGCGACTGGCGGATGCACATAACAAGGAGAGAGCGCTGCTGCGCGAAGAGACACATCGGAGTATCATCCGTAAGCATGTGCAGAGCACCGTGAATGCGGCATCGGTGGAAATCTACAAGGCGGCTGAGGAGGGACGGGGGTTTGCGACGATTGATTTCCATATTCCTTCATTTAAGTTTCTCCCGCCGTTTGATCCGCTGGCGGTGTGTAGCGATGGACTGCGGCGATCTCTGAAAGAATACGTGCGCTGGCTGTTACGGGAGTCTCTTGATGTGGTGACTGTGACTGTGACGATAGAGGCAGAGACAGAGGCAACAGACATAGCGACAAATGCAGAGGCAAACACAACAGAGGCCGAAGAAAAGGCAGACGCAACAGAGGCAGATGCAAAGGAAACAGAGACAAATGGTGAATGGAAGGAAAATCTGCTAGAGTTATGGATATTGACACAAGTACAGAAACAGTTCCCACATCTGAAGGTGTCCATCGGCGCAGTGGATGTGATGCCAAAGATAATCATTGACTTGGGAATAGATATTGCATCACTTATTCGGTAACTGCGCCAAAAACAATAAATAGAATTATAAGTTATTATGGATATGATACATCAGATGATGCACGCATATTATATTTTGCATATACACCATTCATTGTTGCCTCATCAGATTTCCAGTATATTTCTTTATTATATGTATACAATGATCTAAATCTAGTTATCATCTCATGCTTATACTCATCATCACAATTCAGCAATATGACACCGATGTCAATACCGCTATTGGAAGTTGGATTATGCCTCCTTGTGCTAACATTTGCGGTGAAACATTTGTTACCATATGTAAATATATATGGTGCATTCTGCACAATTATTCTCCAGCATCTATCGATTTCTGTATATCCTTCCTCATCCTCTTTTATCTTGTTTAAATATATCATCCATTTACCACTTAGTGGTACATTCGTGTGTATATCACAGAATACGTTTAAATTAATAAAGAACTTGCAAACTTTATGGGAAGGTCGTACTTCTGCCTTATCCGATTCTACTTGCTCTTTCTGTAATCTGCGAAGTTCTTCAAATTTAGTATCAAATATATCTAACCGTGGTATTTCTACATTTATTCCATCTATATAATATTTATTATCTGAAACACCAGCAATCATTTCACAAATAATAGAGTTATCAAATTGTATATCAGCCGATATTATAGGATACTTATTATTAATATAAGTACGAACATATTTCACCAATTCTCTATATAGTGCAGTATTATAATATGCTTTAGATAGTATATTATCTGTTTCTAAAGATTTTAACTGTTCTAAATGTAGTTCCTCTAATTGTTGGTACTGATGAATGGGCATACTTACAGGCTTTTCTTTCAACAACCAATTCGCATATCCTCTTTCATATTTATATATATACTCAAGCGATTTACCATTATGTTTTCCAAAGCGTATTATATCACTCATCTTAAGTTTCATTTTACTAAAAAATCGTTAGTCAAGTTTTACAGCATTGCGCCAAAAACTCCTTATACACCTTCATCGCATCCCGCATTCCCGGTGTTTGGTATTTGTGGTATTTAGCACGATAATACATTGTCTGTGCAACTTGTCTGGCTTTTGACCGGCTGACGGATTTACGCTGGAGCCGCCGGATTGTATCGCGGGCTTTTTTGCGGGTGCCGTAACCGGCTCGTATTGTCGGCGGTTTGACCGCATCGACAAATACACCCATTCTACGGATTCAGTATATAGTTTGGGTTTGGATTTGGGTTTGGATTTGGGTTTGGATTTCGGTTTGGAGACTCTACAGATAGGCTTCTTTCAAAAAATATAAAATGTCCTCTTATTGATTCACTTGGATGCCGGTGCAAAGAACGAAGTGATTGACTTTTGTCCCTTAGCCTTACGCTCCGCTTCCCGCAACATTGCTCCAAACAGTAGCTCTTCCGCCACCCGCTCCGCTGCCGTTACAGGATCCTTAGATGCTGCCGCCAGCATGTGCCGACGGAACCCTGGCAGTTTATCCACAACAAGTCCGAACACCTGGGCCACCGGCTTGGCAATCTGGTTCGTGATGTAGAACACATAATCCGGTTGCAGACCCTTCTCACGGATATAGGTCGGTGTCTCAATCCGCTCTCCCTGGCTGGTTGGCGGTGTTACACCTGGTGGCGGCCGCACATACACAAACGGAATGCGGTCATTGGAGGACGGCTTGTTGCCTGGGTCGCGTTTTCCCATGCGGTCCGCCAACACCTTGTGCGCCGGTGGGGTCGGTGTTCGGTACTCCGCGCGCAGCGACTTGGTAATCGTCAGCCGTTTCATCGGATACTTACCCGCCAACAGGTCGCGGGTTGCCTGCTGGACAAACGTGAATGCACCCTGGATATCCCGCTTCGCCAGAATCGCCTCAATTGCTCCACCGTAGACCGTCTTCACAATCGGCGCATTGTCCCGTCGCTTCATGACGATACCCATGGACTTGCGATGGTAATCACCGTCTTCGAGCCCACCTTCCGTCATGTCGCCGACATAGCGCTTCTTGCTCAGAAGACAGAAACAGCGGAACATCTTGTCAAACTCAAAGTCGTGGGGCGGCTTGAGTGCTCCGCTAATCCGATGACCCGCCTCCTCCGCCAGCTCTTTCGCGGCGGCCTGGGCGGCTTTTCCTGTGAGACGTGCCCCAGTTGCGGGGTCCCGCGGCCGAAACGCGATGAACACCGAATCCGTGTCACCATATACGCAGATAGCAGAGCAACGGGGGTCACCCGCGGTGGGACCGTAGGCCCGTTCAATGCACGCTTTGCTGAAGAGCAGCTGCTGCCGTCCGTGACCCGTGGTTGAGGCCGCCAGACACTTGCGACGAATCTTACTCGTATTAGATCCCAACTGTCCATACAGTGAGTTCGCCGTCAGCTTGTAGGCCAGCTGTTGGGCATCCAACAGCGCCTTGCGGAAATCGTCGGTCTCCTTTTCGGCGAGCTTGCGGGTGGCTTTACGGGCGGAAAGCAGCTTCTGGAGAATCTTCGGCAGCGTGGATTTCGTAGCCGGGTCACGATGCTGTGCGAACCGACAGACCCGCCGACCCTGTGGCGTCAGTCGCGGATGCTTCTTGTGGCTCTCCGCGGGGTCGGGCTTGAGGATATCGTAGTCTACCTCCAGATAGTCCCAGCCAGGGAGATTGTCGTAACGGTCAGAGCCCTCCTTGACTGCGACCAGCTCTCCTTCCATCGTATAGTCCTTGACCCAGACAACGGAGTCGTGACTGAGATTCTCCGAAATAATGGAGGATGGATACAGCGATGAGAAGTCCAACGCGGCGACGGGGTCGTCATCCAGATAGATGCCCGTCAGTGGGTCCAGAACGATGGCGCCTTCGTAGCCTTCGTTGTCGTCGGCATTGATGAGAATCTCGGGCTGCGGAGCGTCGGGCGCTTCGGCACCGGCCGCTCCTTCGGTGGTCTCCTGTCGCCGGGGCGGAGCCTGCAACACAGGAATGAGCTGTCCCTCCTTACGGCATTCGTAGAAGACCAACGATTCGGACTTGATGCCCTGGCCGCGGGTGAAGATGAACTCTACGGGCACCCAACAGACATTGGCCATAGCAATGGAGTTGTTGAGCACCTCCAGCTTCTGAAAGAGCTCCATAACGAGATCGCAATCCTGAATACAGTAGCGGGCGACCTTCGCGCGGTCAGAGGGGCCGCCGGCATGGAGACGGAAGATATCCTGGGGAGAGACATCGTCTTTTGCCTGTGACCATCGCACGGGTGGAGAGCCGTGGTCCCGTAGAGTGCCGGCGAAGTCGGCTCCATCATTCGGTCGGACATAGAGTGCTTTGGGCTCGACCGCGATGACCTCCAGTTTGTCACCGATGTGGTCGTTTTCGGCATCCAGCAGGACAATGTAGCGGCCGGGCATGGTGCCCTTGGTGGATTTGGTCTTGATGACCCAGGTGTTTGGACTTTCTGATGCATCTCCTGGTGCAGGTGCAGGTGCAGGTACAACAGTTCCTTGCACGCCGCCGCTCATGAAGGTGGCAGTTACGTTATCCAGACTGTAGCTATCCAGAACCGCATTGCGTCTGACGTAGGCCAGCAGGTCAATATGCAGCCGTCCCTCTCCCGAAATGACGTAGAAGGTATTATCCCCCATGGCGGAGCTGCTGAGGAACTTCTCCTGGAGTCGCACAGGTTTGCCCGTAATGCGGCTGAAGACACTCAGAGCTGAACCGCATCGGTTGACTTCTGCACGGTCCCAGACATACTTGTCATCAAAGCCGAAGATATTGTAACCCATCATGATATCGGGGTCCAGTTGTGATATCAACCGGCACCAGCCACGGATGAGTGCGGCCTCATTGGCGCAGCTATGTGTATGTGTCGGTGCGCCGCCCTGGTCCGGAAGACGCGCAACGGATCCGAGAACAAAGATGTCCTTGCGAACCGGTTTGCCGTTTGTGTAGAGCACGCAACCAATTTGGATAATCGGGTCGCCTTCGGGCAGAGGGAAATCGGCTGCAACAAAGGCACGGTCCAGAGTCTCTACGAGGTCGTCGGTCTCTGCGGAAGAATGAAACGAAAGTCCAGACCAGGCGGCGGCGAGTTTTCCCATCGCCTTCTCGAAGGACTGTGCCGTCGTCGGACCCGCCGGTAAGAAGATACGACTCAGAGGGTCCGCCTTCACGGGCGTGGACGGGAGAATAGCCTTGCGCAGCGCTTTCTGTGTTGCATCCCACGACTTATACAGACCCGCGCCCACCATCTCTCGTGCGGTCTTACGCCATGTCTTGGTTGCCAACGGAAAGTCGCCGTGGCTACTGGTGCACTCAATATCCCACGACATGATTTTGAGAGGGGCGGCGGTCAGCTGTTGGGCTTCGGATGCCGGTCCCACTTGCATCCAATCGGAGGTCAGTTGCCGCGCGGCGGATGACGGTGCCTCTTCGGCTTCGTCCCACTGGTCGGTCGGAACAGTCACCCAGCCCGCCGGCTTGAGCTCTCGCAGATGGAAGAACCGCAGCATGGGGTCAATATTGGATTCGAACACGCGCAGAACAGTTCCTTCATAGGGTATCGGTAGTGCGGTATCTGCATCCTGAACTATGTTGCGCAGCCGCGTCCAGACCGCTTTGGACTGCGCCTGAATTTTGAGAAAGGGAAACATCTCATTGTTGGTAAAATCCCAGAAACTCTTATGGTGCTCAACGGTGGTGGTGACGGTGCGCTGGTCATCCTCGGGCAGATGGCTGAGGAGCCATATCTGGTAACAAGAGCGCTGTTTGGCGGTCCAGCGGGAAGGCAGCTCCACATAGAAATAGGGTCGGAATCCCGTCACATCGAGACTGACGGATTTGCCGTCGGGGTCACAACCGAAGAGTGTAACCACGAAAGCCTGGTGTTCATCGCGCGTCGTAGAGCCGAGGACTTGAAACGTTAAGGACATCCTACGGGTCATGGGGTGGTGGTGACAAGGGGTCACCTTTTTGTTACGGTTAAGAAAGAATCTGAATACGGGAAGGAATATTCCATCCGCCTTCGTAGGGCTCATCGGCGCTCGAAAAGGCGAATCCTCCGCTACCCTCCTTCAGCTCTTTCTCCCACTGTTTATGCGTTATTACCCAGGAGGAACTATTATGGAAAATCAGATAGTTTTTGTCAGCAGAGCGCCACACGTTTCTGTCCAGTATCTTTGATGTCTCATCTTTCTGATATACGGAGGACCATGCGGTACCCGATGCATCGAGCAAAAAACGGGTTTTCGTGGGCTCTAACGCTTTACCATTGGCGATTTCTTTCACAATCTGTATGTATTCGTATGTCGCGTTATTCTTATTGACCGAATCGAATATTGATGGGTTTCGAATATATTCTTTTATAAGATGTTTATTTGTATACTCTCCCTTGTAAAACATTCCGTCATTTGCATTCGTGACTCCCGCTAAATGAAAAATCGGATGTTTATAATATTCTGCAATACTGCTCGTCGCCCATGAGAAGTCCAGAGCTTTATGCACTCTTGTCTGAGAGCCGCGTTTCCACAGTAGCCAAATAACTACCCACATATCTGCAGTCCATATCTGGAGTCCATGGTCAATATGATATTTCGTATCAAAGACTTTTGTGAAATTATACAGCGACTGACAGGCCGTCTCTGCTTCTGCCCAGAATGCCGCGTCGATATTCTTAAGAAGATACTGAGCACCACCGGAATTCGCATCATTCGCTTTGACGACGTCAACGGGCACACCCACGATGTTGCACATTCCTGTGAGCAGTTCATCGTCACCCATAGAAGGATACTTTGCCTTATAGCGTTTCTGGCAGTCGTCGATGTATTTATAACCAATATAGGAGACTGTATCTGATAGATAACAAATATCATCGTCTGTCAGGAGTTCGAATTTAGGCATCTGAACTAAGAAAATATCTGCATCGTGATAAAATACACACTTTCCTAAGTCGGGATATTCGGCAAAGAACTGCTTGAGAAGATGGGGGCGTATAGAAGGAATATAGTAATTGGGAACTGTAAAGTTTCGGTCGTCTTTATAAAAAAGTACATGTGGATACTTTTTTGCTAACTCTAGACCGGCAGCGGTTGGTTTGTCGCCACGGTAGCCCAATAGCGCATAGCAGCGGTCGGCGATTCCATGTTTGGCAAATTGATATAGATATATTTCAACTTGCCAATGAAAGTAGGTTTGGTCGGGCTGTGCCGAAACAAATATGGGATTCATCTAATATGAATTTTATTTTTTTGATGACTTTCTAAACCGCATTGTTCGGCGTCGTGGCGCACCCAGACCACTGGAACGGCTCAGTGCATAGGCACCCATCAGAGCAACCGCGGGACCGGCTTGACGCGCTGCCGATACGAACGCTGCCCAGGGACTGCCTCCTGTTTGCCGTATCTCTTCACTGACGGGAGTGCCAGTAAATCCAGGAAACGGCTCTAGTTCGTTCGACCGCGTGCGCGTTCCTGGAACAATCGGTGTCAGTGTTTCGGCGGCGGTAATCATTCTGGACGGCGCGGGAACTGTTTCAAAGATATTTGAATTAGTGCGAATTTGATTCGTGAAGGTCGCAGATTCTGTCTTCTCTGTTCCTTCGGTTCCTTCTGTTCCATTCATATTGGCAACCTCTTCCGAAACTCCGTTCTTCACTGCATTGTGCATAACCTCTGCATTCCGGGGCATCTTCGCCTCCGAGATATCACCCGACTTATTCACAAAGAGCACCGTAGGTACAGAGGATACCGGCTTCTTGTTCGCCATCGGCAGCTTATCGTATGTCGATGCCTGCATGCTGACCAGATTCGCCCGACGATTCTTGGACCGCTCTAGTTCTCGCCACAGAGGCATATAGGTTTGGCAATGCGGACACGTGGTGCTGAAGACCAACACAATTGTCATCGGACCACGACGAATTAAACTATTCATTGCCTGGCTGGCTCGTTGCGAAGGACTGCGTAAACGCAAAACGCGACCAGATGTTGCACGACGGGTTCTCCTTGACTGCCTTGATACCATATCTCTATCTTGCACAGCCAAAATTGTTCTTCTATAAAAGCTAATCCAACATCAGAGGTATGCAGTTCGCTGCTGTTGGAATCACGGCTCTGATTCTGGTTGTTGTCGTCGTCGTAGTTCTAGGATTGTGGCAGAAACAATACTTCTGTCCCTCATCGCTGCAAAGATTCTCCGACGGTTCGCTTCTTCTGAAACCGCTGAACAAGCGCTTTACAGATATGAATGCCTTCCAACAGTGGTGGGGAAAGTCGGGTTATGTCCGTGAGTGTCCGTTGCCGGTTCTGACGGGTGCGCGCCATGAAGAACCTATTCTGACTCCCGAATCTCTCCGTGAGGAGACATACGCCAAGACACCGATTTATAAGATGGACGACTATGAGCTGTCGCGCGTGTTTGGATATGAGCGTGGTGACCATATGATTGTGCCGCGTCAGAACTTCAATCTGCTCATGCAGGGACGGCAGTTTGACTGGGCCGATTTGCCGTGGTCGGCGGAGGCACGGGAAGTCAAATATAGAGGACTGGAAGAGGGATTTTCGGCAGCGGGGGACTTGACACGGGAAGCAGTGGCGCAATGGGTTGGTCCTAGTGGTCCTAATGGGTCGCAAGGGCCGCTGAACCGTGAAACAAAAGAAGTCGCGAAACTCGTGGCCAAGGCTTACGCAGATGACCCGGAATACGAACCAGTTGTCGTCCAGACAGGTCCGCATCACTGGGAAGTCAATGAGCTGCGGCCGCGGTTACGTGTAGCAAAACCCGCCGAGCCATCGCCTCGTTCTGAGCGTATCGTCAATACAGAGGACCAGCGGGTTACAAAGGAGTTTCTGTATGACCAGCGCGAAGCAGTGGATGCGTCCATTGACCCGTGGTACACCGGCTTAGAGCAGGTAAGAGCAGAGCAGAAAGCGGCTATGCGTGAGAGTCGTGCCGAAGGGCTCATGCCTTGGACAATTGACCGTGACCCATTTGTTGGACCAGTACCTGGGCTAGAACGGGCGATGGGACCGACGTTTGACCATCGGCGTTGGTACTAGGAGCAGGAGCAGGAGCAGGAACAGATACCATTGCACGAACACAGAAAGATACCGACACAGGGTCGCTTTCCCAAATGTCTTTAACTGCGGGAAAATCATCAATTGTAAGATTCGGAAATAGCAGCTGTTTCTGTTTGTTCCGTATATTTGCCAGTTCATTCTCGAGAGCCGAAATACGCGCCTGGAGCATGAAGGAGTCTTGGTAGGAATCCATTGTGTATATTGTGATAATCTTTTACTGGGATTATTTTGCCGCTTTCCTGCTGGCTCTCTGGCTCTTCCGACTCTTCCGACTCTTTCTACTCTTTTGGCTCCTCCGAATTGTTCGTCGCTTCCTGTGACGACGACCCCCAACAAACAGTTTCATCACAGATTGTAACTGTGGTGCATCGGAACTAAAATACCAGACACTTTCCGTTGGATGGATTTCTACAGTAGATTTCTTTTTCACAGCTGATTTCTTTTTCACAGATGATTTCCTTTTCACGGATGATTTCCTTTTCACAGGTGATTTCTTTTTCACAGGTGATTCCTTTTTCACAGGTGATTCCTTTTTCATCAGTATTTCGGGAGCCATAATGAGTTCATAATGCCCCGACCCTATAAACTCTGCAGTCGCGGCATCTTCGCCGATATTGGTTGTTCCGCCAATATAATTTATAATAATCGTCGGCAGCTCTGGTAACCAGGAACGTGTCGTAAGAGCTACCGGTTTCATAGACAAATCGTCGTTCAGCTGCACGGCCAGAAAATTGAACCCCAAAAATCTACCTATAACCGGACCGATTTCCATATCCAGCTCCGTTCGCTCATCGTCTTCAAGATTTTCAAAGGCATCCTTGATTCCCTCGGCACCGCCAATTTCAGGATATAGTATATCCGCAGTATCTTTCAATTCATCAATCTCTTCTTGCAAATATTCACGGAATTTATCGGCAAGAAGCGACCGACTATTGGTATCAAACGAACGATAGCTCTCAGAAAATGCAGTAAGGATTGAATGAATCATACAGTTACCATCGCCTACGGTGCCCAGACGATACAATCCATCCTCTCGTAGGCTCTGTATTTCTGGTGTAGGATGCCAGGATAACATACCAGAATCGGAATCTGCGGTGCGAAACTTGTTTGGATGTTTTGCATCGACGAGGTCTTCTCCTTCTCCAATAAGTTCGCCAATGAAATATAGAATTTTTTCCTCAATATTCTCCATTCTAATCCTTAGAGATATTTCCGTGTCCGCCTAGTGACACGTTTATTGCTAGACGAAATGCGCCCAATAATAGCACACGCAATGCGGGCGCCGGCGTGTCCCGTGGTATGGGAATCCGGCCAGGTGCCTTTTCCGAGGTCATCCTGGTCGGCGTGAATAATTACCGTGCGTCCCAGGAGTTCGGTGACACGGAGATTCGGTAAGCGATATCTGTATATATGTCCCGTTTTGCCGACATTGCCCAAATCGCCTGTGTGACGCGGAGCATCAGAGGCACCAGGTGGGCCTCCATGTACGGTCTGGGGGCCCTTGTGAAAGTGGTCGCATGCACCGGCACAGCCTGGCTCACGGAGGTCGCCACTCTTGTGAATATGAAATCCGTGCTCACCGGATGGCAGAGCGGTAAACTCCGCTTGCACGATAACTGCACCACCAGCAGTATCTCGGAAGGTGACGTGACCAAGAACTCCTGAATGGATGTCTGTGAATGCAGCCACAGCAGCCATAACGTCTCTAACTTGTCCGATGGTAAAAAAATGAAGGCATAATACCTGGCCTGGGTAGTGAGGCAATGAAGATGACCGAAGAACCCAGTCCAGAGGTGATTCCAACCATAAAAGTCTTATACAACGCATCGCCAAACTATTGTGAAGCAGCGTTCTCCGATGAATTCAAACGGGAATGGGTCGCACGTAATAGTTACGCCACCCCACTACCTCCTCTACGCGCACTCAGAGACTGTCCAACCGCAATCGCAATATTTGAGGAGAGAGGTTCCGCATGGTCATCTGGTCCCTACACTGTGTTAGCCGCAAAGGAGATTCCCACTGTCTTCAGACAGTATTGGAAGATAGAATCACCATCGTTGTATGGCGCAGAAGAGGTCATTGTAGATACTGAATGTGCGATTGCCCAATGTTTGGCAAACTTTATGCAATTAGACAAAGCGGACCCGGCCCGCAACATACAGCTTCTTGAGAAACAATACAAGAGACTACTGGCGGCAGCTTCTGCGCTTAAGAAGCCGGCGACTGTTACTCCAGGAAATGGCGGCAGTGACAGCAGCGAAAACAGCTACTTCTATGGCCCTTATAGTGGATGTTCGTGAGCGTTCACTATGCGCTGCTCTTACGCAAATCGGAACTCCATTTACGACTGCCGGCCTCGAAGTAGGAGACGCACTGTTTCAAACGGTCGAAGGCCAGCCGCTTCTCGTTGTAGAGCGTAAGACACTCCATGATTACGCTGCAAGTAACGAAGATGGTCGTTACAGAGAACAGAGAGCACGACTCATGGCAGCACGCGGAGGCGGCTCAGCGGCGTTGTATATTTTGGAAGGCTCATTCCCTAATTTTATTGGAACCACGCGGACTTCTCAGGAGCAGCTGAAGCGTCTAACCACACGGCTGGTTCTACGATACGGAATGCCCGTTCTGCAGACTACGGATTGTACCGATACAGCACGTTGGCTGACCACAATGCTGGCACAGCTTACGGCGGATACCAGTGTATTTCAACCCGAAGGCGGTCTCGCAACCGCTACGGCGGCGGCGATGAGTCACATGACGGCGGCTCTTTCACTCACGAAAAAGGCCAATCGGGATGCCGGCAGTGTGGCAACGGGAATGCTGGGGGCCGTGCCTGGTCTCGGGCCCAAACGCGTAGAGGCTCTTCTGGCGGAGCACAGTATTGCAGACCTGGTGGCCGCAGCAGACGGAGCGGCATTAGGCAGTTTAGTGGTCGGTGGTAAGCGCCTAGGTCCTGCACTGGGGGGACTGTTATGGGAAGCGTTACATTGGCGACACAAAGTTTCCGAATAAATGAAGAGAGGGTCAATGTGTATTGCGTTTTGTTTTCTGGCCTACGACGATATTGACCATCCCGCATTATGGACCGAATTCTTCGCCGGTGCAGATTCCTCTGCCGATTACACCATATGGCTGCATTCGAAACACGGCTTGCGCCAGAGCCAGAGTCAGCGCCAGAGTCAGGTTGGAGCGGAAGTATCGGTAGTGGAAACGATTCCGACCGAATGGGGCACGTGGTCTCTCGTAGAAGCACAACAACGACTCATGGAGCAGGCGTGTGAGGCAAATGACCAGACCCGTAAGATTATACTTCTGTCATCGGACGCTGTGCCATTGTATAATTTCAAAACGATTCAAGAGCGCCTGCTTGCCGATGATATGGCATGGTTGGATGTTCGTATCACTACTGAATCGGCAAAACGAAAGAAAATCGCGTTCGGTCCGGCGCAGATTCGGCAAACGGCGATGGGTTCTCAATGGCTCATTTTAACACGGGAACAAGTGCTTACACTAGGAGGCATCGTGAGGGCCAGCCAGGCAGATGCGCGGTCAAAATTTGTTGCCGACGAGAGAATATGGCAAACAATTTTTACCAGTCGTGGCTTACCATTCCATCGGGTGCCACCCACGCATGTTGAATGGAATCGCCGCAGCGGGCGCTGTATAAATAATGCTTCTGTAACACATCGGGAATCTCCTTATACATATTGTCGTCTTCATGAGTCAGATATTGCGGCAGCCCGCAGCGCCGGTGCCTTGTTTATTCGGAAAATCTGTCCGATTGCTGACGTATCGTGCTTGAATCTAAAGTAGGTGCACGTTGTATAGTATATAGTTAGCAAATGACCGACCAAGTAAAGATTTATAATCCGTGGAATCCCAACAATAAAGACATACCGATGTCGGAAATAATCCGCATTGCCAAGTATGCGCCCAAACGCGTGGAACTTTTCAAACAGGCGTGTGTGCACAAATCGTTCGTGGCGCGGGATACCCACGATGGACAACCCATGGCGGCAAAACCAGCAGATTGTATGCCACTGAAAACGGCCGACAATGAGCATCTGGAGTTTGTTGGTGACGGAATTCTGGATGCCATCGTGGGCGAATATTTAGAGCGGCGGTATCCCGGTGAAGGTGAAGGCTTCTGGACTTCGCTACGGTCTGACCTGGTCAATAATGAGCATCTTGGTGAGCTCGCCATCAAGATGGGTATGGGACCGTGGCTCATCATGAGTCGCCATATGGAGGAAGTCTGCGGAGGGCGAACGAATCGGCGTATGTTGGGCTCTATGCTCGAGGCATGGATTGCGGCAATGTTTCGGGACCGTGCAGGTGACGACATACGGACGGCTTTTTGGCACGTGCAGCAGTGGTTCACGGAGGTTCTCGAGACCTACGTAGATTTTGCGGCCTTCATTGCGACGAACACGAATTATAAGGACCAGCTTCTGCGCTATTTCCAGGCCACATACCACCAGCCGCCGCGCTACACGGAGGTCGGCACAGAGGGTCCGTTGCATAATCGGATTTTCACGATGGGTGTGTTACTTCCCGATGGCACGGTTATAACAAAGGCCACGGCGCGCAATAAGAAAGATGCCGAACAGGAGGCGTCGCGACTGGCGTTGATTGAACTTGGGCAAATTCAGTAGATTGGTTAGAGGATGCCGGGATTCAAACCAAAGCTGGGAGCGGCAGCAGGAGGAACAACTCAGGGAGCGTTTAGTAAAACCGTAGTCACAAACGGTCGCGCGGTGTCGGCCGCATTTGGACAAGAGCAGAAGGGAAAAATTTTGGGGACGGGTCTTGTGACTGCGCCTGCGCCTGTGCCTAAGAAAGTGGTTGCACCTGTTGCTGTTGCAGAGCCAAAGCCAAAGCCAGCAGTTGCCCCTGTAACAGAAGAGAAACCAGTCGCAAAACCAGAAGTCATAGAGTCAGAGATACCAGCCCTTGTTGTGGAAAATATTGCACCACCCAAAAAGGCTGCGGCAGCGACCGCAGCAGCAGGTGCAGGTGCAGGCTCTGTAGCGGCTCCCACACGTGCCGAAAAAGCCGCTGCCACTCCGTTTCTTGCCGCTGGACGCGCTGCACTCGGCAAGGAAGAGACCTACTCCTATATCGCTCCCCCACCAGCAGAGCGAACTCCCTTCATGACCCGTGAAGGACTCATTGCCGACACGGCCCTCAAATCGGCACTTGTTCCATCTCCCTTCGGTGATATGCTTCCCAAGCGCCCCACCCCAAAAGAGGCGGCCCGTTTCACACCTATTCTGTCGGCACGATTCCAGGACTTCATGATTCAATCCTACATGCCATATTCACCGGATCTGGTGCTGGCCCAAAAGCTCGGTAAAAAGCCCACCGGTCCCAAAGAAATTGACCAAGATGCCTGTAAGAAACGGAATCCCGACCAAGTGGAGCTCTTCTATTATCAGAAAATCGTGCGCGATTATCTCCAACGGGATTCGCCCTATCGCGGTCTGTTGGTCTATCATGGTCTCGGCTCAGGAAAGACCTGCACATCGATTGCCGCCGCCGAAGCGCTGTATTGGGGCGGCCAGAAGAAGATTTATGTGCTCACACCGGCAACGCTGTCCAATAACTATCGTAAAGACCTCGGCAAGTGCGGTTACTATCCGCTGCGCCAAAAGAATTTCTGGCAGTTCTTACCGCTCGGTGAAAAGAAGAGCGAACTCGTGCGATTCTGGCTTGTCGAACAGATGGGACTTCCCGCCGCGCTGGTCGAACGCCAAGGCGGTGGCTGGGTGCCAACTCCGCCCACACCGGCGCGACCTTCCAATTTTGCGGACCTCGATGACAGTGTTAAAACTGCTATCCGTGCCCAGATTGACGCACATATGAACCACCGATTTGAATTCATCCACTATAACGGTGTTGACCCCATGAAGCTGGCCAAGAAGGCAGTCGATGCAGCGGCGGCGGGTGGGTCGTATTTCGATAACGCCGTCGTTGTCATTGATGAGATTCACAATCTTGTGCGCACTATCAACGGAACACAGATTGGAAGCCGTCCCTTTACGGAATTTATGGAACGTGTTGAGCCGCGAGCCCACAACTGGAATATGGAGCGGCGGAAGGCCGAAGGTTCATCGGGATTTCGGTATCCGCGTGGCTATACGCTGTATCGTCTGTTATGTAACGCGGTCGGTGCCAAGATTATCGCCTTGTCGGCCACACCCATGATTAACTATGCTCAGGAGTATGCGATTCTGATGAATATTATTGGCGGTGACCAGCGTATGGCGGAGCTGTCGCTGAAGAATATGTCGCGGGAGCCAGCGGTGCTCAAACGGCTGGAAGAATGGGCAAAAAAGCGGCCGGATATCGACTTTTATTCGGTGGAGGAAAGTGCGGCGGAAACAGTGCTAACAGTTACACCGGTGCCGCATGGCTTTGCGAAAGTCATCAATGAGGCGGATTATTCCACACGGGGCTTCGTGCGATTACCTGCGGGAAGGCTAGCTCCTACGGCGACCTCGAATGAGCGGAAGATGGATGCTTGGGCCGCACAGTTGGTCGGTGAATTGAAGAGTTTGGGGATACTCAACGATTCTGCTTCTCCTTCTGCTGCTGCTGCTGCTCCTTCGACAACGGGTTTCCGTCTCAAAACTTCACCGATACTATACGATGACGGCAAGAAATTCGTAGATGCATTCATTAATCGAAAAACTCTACGTATCCAGCGAAGAAAACTTCTTATTGCACGGTCGATGGGTCTAATTTCCTTCTATCGGGGAGGCAGCGAAGAGCTGATGCCACGGGTGACGCGCAACGATATTGTCGAAGTCGGCTTCTCTGATTATGCCTTTGACCAATACACAGTCGCCCGCAAAGTAGAGCTCGACATGGAGGAACCCTCCAAACCGAAAGAAGACGGTGCTGCCGCAGATGGCAAAGATAGCAAACCTAAGCGTAAGGGCATGACATCCGCCGAAATAGATTTATATGCACAGGCTGTCAAGACACCTCAGTCCGGATTTCTAATGCAGTCGCGTGCGGCCTGCAACTGGGTATGGCCAGAAGGAGTAACGCGACCCTCCTCCACATCTATTAAAGATGCCATCAAGCTCCGTGGGCTCGATCAGGACCGTGTAATTGCGGCCGATCTCGGTGCCGACGTCGATGCCGATTTGGAAGAGGGTGCCGCAGCACTTCTTGCTCCCTCCGCACCAGATGCCGTTGCCGAAGCCGCTGCCGTAATACCGGATGAGGCCGCCGCAGTCGCTGCAGAGCCATCCCCAGAGCCCGCCGTCGTCAGTCAAATCGGCTCTATTATGGCCAAACTAGAATCCGAATCGGCGACCCACGGATATCTGAATACAACGCTTCCCGCCTATTCGGTGAAATACGCCGAAATTCTCGGACGCATCCAGGCCAGTCCAGGACCGGCTCTCGTATATAGTCAATTCAAAACACTGGAAGGTCTCGGTATATTTACGGCCGTGCTCCGTGCTGCGCAACCGGCCGCTTTCGCACCTCTAGATATCGTCAAAGGACCCGACGGAGAATGGATGATTCCTGAATCGTCTATGGTGGCGGGCCAGCCGCGGTATATCCTCTATACGGGCGACCAGGCGTTCGATAAGCGCCGACTGTTACTGCAGCTCTACAATGCGGATATTGCGAATCTGCCGCCGCGTCTGTCGGCACAGTGCGCCACGTTGCTTGACGGAGCACCTGATAACCGCGACGGTCGTATTGCCCGCGTGTTTATGATTACCCAGTCGGGTGCGGAGGGTATTTCGCTCATGAACACCCGTCAGGTGCATCTGTTGGAGCCATATTGGAATCATGTGCGTATCCAACAGGTGATTGGTCGTGCAATCCGATTGTGCTCGCATATGAATCTGCCGTGGGATGACCGCGAAGTGTCTATATTTACGTATTTATCGGTATTTACATCGGAACAAATCGCTTCGGGGCGGTCGAAGGAAATCATCATGGCCGATGAGCGCAAAACAACGGACCAGATTATTTATGATATTGCCAAAAACAAACAGAAGCTGGCGAACGGTCTGTTTCGGATTGCGCAACGGGCGGCGATTGACTGCCAGCTGCACTTCTTGGAGCACGGAGCAGCCACCCGCTGTTACAAATTCAAAGGCGCTGCACGACCCAGCTTTCTACATCATCCAGATATTGACCGTGATGTAGCGCAGGGTGCGGTTGGAGAAGGCGCTGGTCGTGATGATGAATCGGATGAGGAAGAAGAGAGAGCAGCGGCCGAAGAAGATGGCGGAGTGAAAGAGAAGGGTGCTCCTTCTGCGGCTGGTGCTGGTGCTTCTGCTCCATGAAAGGATGCAACGGCAGAATAAGCTTCTCCTCGATAAAGGAAGGATGGACTTTCGTAATGCGATTTTCATAGAGCTCAACATTTGTCTTTGTTGAGCTCCAAGAACCGTCATTGCAGTTATGACAGACATATCCGTATTGTAGTGCTTCCTCAAGAGTTTTGCCAATCAAACGATGCGGCATCCTGTTCAGAAATACAGAGACCCGTGACCCCCTTGTCAAGTTTTCAAGCAAGAGACCCCCAGTCGTCGTTCATATCTCGCCGAATCTGCTCTTCATTCAGACGATAATCAAACCCACGGAACCAGGCCATTCCTCCAGACCACGCCGAGCCGTCGCCGGTCGTATCGTTTCCTATCCGAATTTGCTCCATAATCTGTGACGATGCCAATGGAACAGATGCGAATTTTTGCGCAAGCTGGCCGTTTATCCAAAAGGCATATCCCTGCAGATTCTCATCCCATATCCAGGCAAAGTGAAACCAGGAACCCGTCGGTATAGGCACGGTCTGTGCGGCGTTCGTAATAAACTGTCTCTCTACTGCGGGGTCTGTGGCACTTTTTCCCCATCCATAGACATTCGTTCCTCCCGAAGTCAGCATTAAATTATCTTTCTGTTGTGCGTAATCCCACGGCTCCTGCGGATGGTGATGCCGTAGCGCACCTCTAGGATCCGCCGACCGAGTATTGTAAAATCCAAATAATGACGGAGTGATACCCGATGGATATGCCACCGACTGAATCAGCAACATCGCGGTATAGCTTTTCATAGCGTAGGCCCGAATTCCTTGATTCCAGAATTTGAAATTCATCACACCACTTCCCTCACCCACAATCATACACCGCCGTCCCGCTAATTCGCGAATCGGGGCCGACATCTGCAGATTATCCAAGATACGATGAGTGTCCCGCACATCGCGAAGCTGCACACCTGAATCGGGCATCTTATTGAACGCCAGCTCCAATGCGGGTAGTCGCCGGTCATACGGCATAAACAGCTGGTCGGCGGGCAGCGGTCGCCAGGCGGCTCCATTGACCGAAAACATACAGGAAAACATCCAGACATCGGACGCATGATATACATCCCATGTGATTGTGTATCTCTGGTGTGCGACCAACGGAATGATAGAGCTCAATACCGAATTCGCACCCTCTGCGATTTTCCTATTATCCAGCGTCATCGTCACGTTATTGCGCAGCTCAATAAGAAACTGATAGTTGCCTCCCTGTGACGGAACAAACGCAGTGATCATACGCTGCATCTCATGTGGGAAGGACCCCGCCTCGGTCTGGTCGGCGTTGCCCTTATTGCCGTTCGGCAGACCATTCTTGAAAATGTAGCGTCCCAAGAAATGACCCTGTGGTGTTTCGTCGCGATACGCAACATTGGAGGGAACAAGATATCGCAACATCAGAACGCCCTGCGTGTTGCAACCGAACGCGGGATTTTTGACATTGACACCGTATACCCATTTCAGCGATGGCGGCTGTTTCTGTCCCGGATTATCGGCATATGTCTTCCAGTGGCGCAGATGGACCTTGACATCTGCCCAGGTCTGAAATTGGTTCCAGTAGTTCGTGGCTTCTGCGTTCCTACCTGGAAACATTTCACCGTTCGGCGACCAACCGGCGCGCATCGCCTCTCTTTGTAAGCAGCTCATCTCAAAAGGCTTCGTGTCACTATCGACGTAGGCACAGGGGTCAAACGGCGTGCCGAAACACATGCGGCTGGCGGCGGCGGCGTCTCTACCAGAACCAGACCCAGTTCCAGACATCTGTTTGAGCTGATTCGCCGTTGAAAGAGCGGCTTCCCGTGTGACGTTTCCGCCTCTCAGAATGCCCGCTGGAATTTCAAAGTTGCGCCGCACCAGCACGGAATTGACTGCATTGAATTCATCTACATCGCCGGCGTAACCGGCACCTGACAGACTCTGAGCCAACAGACCGTTGGGAGAGCAGACCTGTGTGGTGAGCGCACGCAGACAACCGGGACTCAGCGAACCATTTGCGGCGGGCTCACAGATATCGCTTACAGATTGACGGAAGCCAGAGCCAAATCCAAGACCAGGTCCAAATCCATCGCCTGTCTGTCTCGGTGGGCACTGTGCCGCATTTGTGATGATTTGTCCACCCGGACAGTCTCCACCCGGTGACCGCGGAAATCGTGGTTGTCCGCGCCCATCGTGGATAATGGCCCGATTTGTCGTCGTGCACCATCCTATATTCGGATACTGCGCCGATGCAATCCCTATATCGGCACAGGCCGCAACATTCGCCGTAACCTTTCCGCTCTCTTTCGCAGCGGCTTCCTCAGGATTCCAAATCCACTCGCCCGCTCCCGCTGTCCCCATATGCGGATTCATGGGACCCCGTCGCGTTCCGTATGCTGCCGTAGACGGCACCGACGGACTTGCACGGAAATACCAGCCACATCCCGTGCGGTCCTCAACGTTCGGACGCATTGTTGCGGGGTCGCGCACGGCTCGACAGGTTTGCTCTCGTTGGTGCGCGGGAGAGTTGCCACCGAATTCCGAAACTAGCCGACTGGTAATGGCCGGCACGGCGGGCTCTCCCACTGGTGAATCGCCTCCAAGCGCCAGAGCAATGGCTTGGGCATCTAGAGTACTTCCGCGACCAGGCATAGCCCGATTGATTTCATCCAGATAATAGCTTTTTTGTGCCTGTTCGAACTGCTGCATCCTCTACACTCGACGACGAATGTTATCATCGATAAGATTCGGCAGAAATGTCCCAGGACGAACAGTCTTCATGGAGGATGCCGACGGAAGCGCTGCCTGGCATTCATTATACGACCCAAAGAAAGTGCACAGCACACCGTCCTCACTGGTACATTCCACATTGGCAGCTCCATCTCCCAGACGGGCGTTCGGCTCCCGCACCATCGGAATTGCGGATGCTGTAACCCACGCGCCTTCACCGTTCAGTGCCGTCATAGGGAGCCAGGAAGCATTTTTGACTTCTTGGACATTCTGAACACTCGACGTTGCGACCGGCATTATCAATACGGTTCCCGCCGCATCCACCGTGATATAACGGTCCGGATAGTTGGAGCTCTGAAAGCTAATACTGTGTCGCCCACCATCCAATCCCGGTACAATCATATAGCTGGCATCATCGTTGAATAACTGCGAACCATCGGGAGGATGCGCCCATGCCTGGAAGCCAGCGTGTCGGAAAAATCCGCTACCCGCTATCGGAATAGAATTGAAACTGACGGCATTCGGACGGCCATTCAGCGCCGGTTTGATATTGATACAGGTGTCCATCGCAAATGCCCGTGTTTTCTGAAGCGGCTGGACCACCCACCGACCGCCCGACACACGTAAGTACTGACCCGGACGACCCACCGACTGAAGAGACAGCGTCGCTCTCGTGCTGTTATCTACCTGTTCCGCGGTCGGTTTCATGCACTGCCACTCATCTGCGTTCGGTCCAGGGCAATCTGTATCTTTCGGCTTCGGAGGGTCCAGACGCACACCGAAACAGTTCCGTGCCGCACGGGCCTGCTTCTCAAAATTGGAAGAATCCTGTGCCTCCCGATGAATATCGTTATACATGCCGCGCACTCCCTGCATTCCAATCCCGTTCAGCTGCGAATTATTGACATAGGCCACGTTTGCCTCGTTAATAGACCCATCGGGATTCAGGGGCGCCATCGCTCCATTGACAGTGCATGCGCTGTGTGGCCACGCCGCCGGGTCTTTGTTTGAGGTATCGGCTGCGGGCATCGCCGCCGTGCGCCACAGATAATCCAGACAGGCCGCCGAATGGGGACCACGTTCTTTATTCGGTCCTTCGCACGGATTCATCGGCACGTAGCCCAACATGAACTTACAGGTATCGCGAAACACGCTGAACTCCACGGTGCGACCCGCCGAATTGACTCCATAGGTGGCGATGCGTCCCAAATCATTCAGATGCGCTGCGGTCTCATCAAGTGACGGTGCCTCTGCCGATGGACGGAGCAGCGCACGGATTTTTTCGGGAGTGGCCGGCCATCCGTCGCCCTGTTGGGTGCCTCCCGCGGATCGGAAGATATCCTGCATGCAGACCAGCGAAGGATTGAAACCGCCGTCCGCCTTGAAACAGGAGTTCGCGCCCATGATACCGGCACCAATCTCGGTATGAATAATCGGTCCCGTCGGGCACACCAGATTGTCCTCCTCATAGAACGGATTGGCCAACGTGCCGGGAATTGTAATATCCAGCGTCACGACGCTGAACACGCGCTCTTTATTCAGGATACCACCGTCACTCACGCCCAGCTGAGAGCCATTGTCGCGATTAATCGTAAGAGCCGTCCCAGGGACACCGCCAAATGCCTGTGCCGATACAGTGAGGTCTTCTCCGTCACCGGCAACCGTCCGGATGAACGCCGTGACATCGTTGTCGCTCCACATGGCCTTCGTGACGGAGGGTGGAATGCGTGACTGCCGCTGATACCAGAGCACCGTATTCGGCATCTGGGCCTGAAACTGTGCCCATTGGGGGTCCTGACCAACAAGACGCGTGACGGCCGGAGCATTTTTGCTACCCGCAACGGCCAGCGGCAGATTGGTGCGATTCGTGACACCGATGTCCAGCGGTATGCTGCGTTTTCCGTCGCTACTCGTGAGCCAGCCGCACCACACGCGCGGCATTCCGTATACGGTGAGGCTAAGGGTGGTGCCTTCCTTCAGCTGCAGTGTGACGGAATGCGGCGCAAGAATGGGATTCGGAGAAAAAGGAATGCGAACCGTCTGTCCGTCGGATAACCGAATCACGGTTCCGGCTCCCTTGGCGCTGTGCATGCCGGGATGGCTCAGCCACAGAGTTGCCGTAAATTCCTGCGGTTTCGGTCCCACATACAGAAGTCCCGTCGTTCCTGGTGCGGCCCCTCCGTAGCACTGTCCGCATTTGTTGTTGGTCGTGGGTGCGCCGGCGCGCTGGCATTCGAGATTGCGTTCCCGTGCCTCGCAGCGGTCCCTCATCAGCGTGAAATCGTAGGGTTCGCAGGTGCCAATCGTGGGTTTGTATTGTGCGGGACGACCGGATGCATTCGCGGCTTCGTTGGCACGAATCTGGTCATCTGCGGAGATGAACATGCCGCCGCGGTGTGCGTGTCCTTTCGAATCGGTGCCGTTACGGTGACAGAAGCCGCATTCGGCCATCCGCGGGTCATCTAAAGAAGCACAATCCACCGTTTTCAGCGACTCACAGAAAGAAATCTTATCATGCAGCACGCCCGTTTGCTCTACTCCCATGCCGCGTTTGCCCGTTCCGTCGTCTTGAGGTTTGAGTTGCGGACCCGCGGCCAACAGACTCTGAAGTGCAGCGGTAGCGGTGGTCGGAACGGGTTGCGCCCCCCCGAATGCGAGCTCCGCCTGCTGTGCGGAGATTTTGCTGCTGGGATCCTGGAGCCGGGCCAGGTCGTTGTAACGGCGCTCTCCTTCATACTGGAGCTGCTGGCGCTGCTCTTTTGACACGTCGCCGACATCTGCAAATGCCTCTGTTGTGGTAACGGCCATAAATACGGTAACGGCAATTAGCACCATAATTCCTGTAATAACTATCATGGGAATCATGATCTCCCCCTACTGGCCACCACCAAAAAGTGCATGCGCTACGCGTTGTCCGGACGAATATTTGTAGCCGGGTCCAGCTCACGACATATTACCCGTAACACAATCTGCACCTGGCGACTGAGATTCAGAACACCACCATCCTGATGTGCGGCAGGGAATATAGCCAATGCTGCTCCTAAGGCCGTATCATCTCCTGACGGAGAAAAAGGCTGCAGCGAACACGCACCGTTATACGACGGAGACGAATACGGAGTCGTCATACGATTCTGAATAATTATCCAGTTGGCAAAGCCGCAGCTGTTCGCACCGTCTTCGATTCTACCGGTGGTCGCATTCGTATGTGCGATACCGAGAACCAGATGTCCATCGGGTCCCTGTAGCCATTCTGTGAGTGAAGCCACGCCGGCCCCCGTGGTCGCACCGCTTATGTCTGTGAAAGTGAGTCCCGCGAAGGTGACCTTATCTACCTTGCTGTAAGACCACTGTGGGAACCACTGCGCCGTGCGAATAAACAGATACATCCCTGACGTATCCGCAAATACGGAGTTCGTCGTAAGAGAGCCAAACGCATTCGAGAACAGCACCTGCGCCACGTGCGATGCATCGGGAATGCGCGACAGTGGCTGATTTTCGGGATTCTGGATTTCGAACGTGAGCTTCTGAAAGCTGCTCAGAGGTGTGGGCTGATACAGACGGTGGGCCTTCATAAATTTCGGAAAAAACAGCGTGTAACCCCGATTCAGATGGGCCTCTCCTGGCTGCAAATCGGAACGCCAGGCGGCATCGTACTGACAGATTGCCAACGAACGGTCAACGGAATCGTTGGTGCCGTAATTATTGCCGACCTGTTCGTTGCAGATGATATTGATAAACGGCATCGCCAGCACGGAATAAAACACCTTATCTGGCGTGGGGGATGGCTGGGTAATGCCGATATCCAGTGATTCGACGGGCAAAATCGCCTTGACGAATTCTAACCGCGTAATGTTGCGGAACTGTTTCATAATAATGAGCTGCGGGGACGAGCCTTGGGTGCGATTATTATCGGGAATTACGGAAAACTGATAGCGATTCTGACTGCTGATATTGTTGAGCCAGTCGCGGTCTTTTGAGTTCAGAATCAGATTGTATTCTACATCGCGATACTTTACAACCGATTCCTGACGCTGGATGATGTCTTTTTGTTGGACATGTTCGGTCGGCACTATCTTTGTTTCCACGGGCTGCAGCTCCAGCGGCGTGCTCATGGTCGGTGCAACCGATGGAGAGATTCCTTGGCGGGCCGCGCGAATGCGCTCTAGAGCAACATGCACATCTTCTTCTACGAAGGGACTGCCGCCGATGACGGCCAGACCGCCGCCTCCTGGAACCAAATCGGGCGCAACGGCATACTCAATTTGCTGAGATAGCGGTTTTCCTCCGTCACCTCCATCAAGAAGCTCATTTGGCTTGCGCCGAAACCATCCGGCCATAGAATCAAATGTCTCCCGGAGAACTTCGCGCTCTTGCAACGAACCCTGGACACGTACGACTTCTTTAATAAAATGCGTGAGCGTTCGCTGCAAGCGACTATCGGCTCCGGCCGTTAATCCCATCGGCAGACGCGAATTGAAGGTAGAGCGCAGTGATGCCAACATCCGCGCAAATGCGCCGGTATCGTCCATTACTTTGTACTGCGATTACTGGCCAGAACTTTAATCGCATTCCGTATTGCTGTCTCACGCGGTCGTTCTACACTGAACAGCAGGTCACGCATGGAGTTCATTATGTCATCTGGTACGGGATTTTTACAGATATCCGCAAAGGTCCGGCCCTGCAACAGTGATATCAGCACATACAGACAATAGGTGCCGCATTCGCTGTCTTTCCGTTGGTGGCGTATATCATTCCAGAGAATTTTCTGAATGCCCTGGTCTTTGCAGCGACGGAGCAGTCTCCGAATCTCGGATGGTGGAGGCATGCCGTAGCTGTCGTAGTAATAGGCTGCTCCGATTACGAGGTCCAAAAAGGCACAAATCCAGTGACTGCCTTCCTTGTAGTGCGGATCCAGATTAAATACGATTCCGATGTATTTTGTTCCACCGGCGGCCATCTGTTTTAAATCAAGAGAGCAGAGTTCATCGACAACACATCGTCCCCACGAATCCTGTGAATCGAAATCAATAGGAGCGGGTCCGATAAATTCAAAAGCGGGGAAGGCATCTTCATATTGTTCCATAACACGGCTTATCGTCATGGAATCGTGCCATTCATCCGGATCTTTTTGCCAGTTGTGGGGCTGAGTGGGACGGAAATAGCCGGTTCCGTCGGTTTGTGTGGTTGCGTCGCCGATTTCTTTTAAAGCGCAGTATTCCGAATTGCATTCCCGTTGGGCCGCCAGACGACGGCGCAGAGCTGCCCAGAGACGTTCTTTCGTTTTGATGGAAAGCGGAATCTTGAAACGGGGGTATAGATTATTCCAGCTGTCGCGGAGGCGCTCTAGAAGCGTTGCCGGCAGACAGGTTGTGCGGGTTTCTTTGAGTGTGGCGGGATTACATTGCAGAAGATTAAAATCGTTTTTGTTGTTTGTCGCAGACGATGGCATCCCTTATTTTACGTGAGCATTTTAGGGAATGACGGAGCTCGATTTTAGCTCATTATGGTCATGGACAATTCCACTATGGTCGCTGTTTTTAATTGTGCTGTTTCTGGCGGGTCTGTTGGGAAAAACCGTGACATTGCGTGCCATTCCGGGTCTGCCATTTGCTGCCTCTTCCTCTTCTGCTGCCTCTGCTGCCTCTGCTGCTGCCGCTGCCCCCGCATAAAAGTATTGGAAGGATTTTGGCATTGCCCGATAGAGAGATGTCGCTTAGCACCGCGATAACGGCCTTTTTCACGACGACAACCCGTTTTAATTTCGCGCTGCATCTCCTGGTCGGTGCCGCCGCGGCCACGATTGCCATCGTAAGCTTTGCGCTGCTCATTCCTCTTGACAGTATTCCGGCCATTACGGGAGTCAGCATTATCATGTCTGTGTCGTATGCGTTGGCCTTTTTAGCCTGGGTATGTGTGCTGTATCTCTATTCAAGCAATCCCGATGGACTGATTTGGCTGAATACACATCTGATGTTTCTCGTCGTTCTTCCGGCCACGATTGCGGCGACGGCGATGAACGTGACGGCAGTACAGAACACACGGAATCTGCTGGCGGGTGGTCTAGCAGGGACGAACGCCTAAGGCCATCTGTCTTAAGCAGAGGCAATGGCAGCAATGACTGCATTTCCCGTTCTCTGGTTAGGACCGGCGGGATCCGGCAAACTCAAAAAAGCACGGGCTGAGATTGGGTGCACGGGCACCACCCAACCCCATCTACGTCTTCTGGAAATCGGTGATTATTCTGCGCGATACTGGGAGTGGCCGACCCATATGGAAATGGATGTTAGTGATTTGTCAATGATGGACAAACAGATACTTCCCGAAGTCTTGAATCAGCTGTTGGCGACACGGGATGTGGGACGTGCGAGTGGTGGACGGAAACTCATGCTGTTGCGTCGGGTGCATATGCTATCACCACCGGCGGCTCTCCGATTGCGTGTCTGTCTTGAAGAGCTGGTGTGGGATCCAGGCGCAACGGCAACTATATGGATGACCGCACGTGTCGCCAATGCGGTGGTGCTGAGTCTGATGGACGGATTCGTTTTACGACGCTGTTGTGCAACTGCCAAAGAAGCACACAATCGCTTGTTATCTGCATCGGCAACGGTTGTGCCTGACTTGGGATTGCCTGGCTCTCTTACAGCCGGACCACAGGTGAAACCAATCTACGACTATTTGGCCGAAATGCTGCGGCAGATGGTTGTGGCACTTTCTTTAGGTCCGCCGACCCTCAAATCGGCCGCCTGGATTCGGGCACGGATATACGAATTATTGGGACTCATGGTGACGGGAAACGACTTAGTTGCGGGACTGGTGTGGGCAACGGTTCGTCTGGCTGCGGCCGGTGGGATGTCGTCAGCAGCAGCGAAGGCTGTATTAGATGTATTGGCGCGGGCGCGCTGGGTTCCCAGCTACCGAACGCCTATCATGTATGAGCTGATTGTTACGGAGGTCTATGTAGCTATTGGAGAATCTTCTCATCCGACAGAGGCAACACATGGATGAATTCAGTATTTGGATAGTGCAAAGGTCGGATAGTTTTCTAATTTATCGGACCTTCGCAGATGCACAACGGGCGTGTCGGATGTGGGATATAATCGAAGAATGGCGCTGTTTTTCGGGTGAGCAACGGTTTCGGTGTCGGGCTACGTGGGTGCCGGATAGAAAAGGTAATTTTGTGCGCGAGTAATAAGGGAGCCGGCATGCAAGACGTGCTGCAACAGCTGTGGGGGAGTTTCCATAAGAAGGCAGGAGAGACAGTAGAGACAAAAGCAACAGAGACAAATGCAAAACCAAAACCAATAGCCTGTGACAAACAAGCTCTGCATGACAAAATCACAATGGATGCGTTTGATGGCGGGCGCACTGCCGACTGGATGCGTAGTCTGCCTAACGCAAAATGGTTCGGGATTCGGGACACCGTAACAGGTCACGAAATCCATGCGGTATCCGACCGACAGATTCCAATGGCCGACCTGTATCTCGGATTGCGTCTTATGTCCTGGATGACTCAAACGCAACCGCTTCGTTGGTACTGGTGGGACCAGCCATGGGTTCGCCTCTTACCCGCCGATACAGATCCTGGCCGCGACCATATCAATGGTGGATGGGCCGTTGTCGGTGTGCCGGAAGTCCATGTATATCGCCGTGAAGAGGCCCATAAAGTCTTGCTTCACGAATGCATTCACGCACTACGCCTGGATGTGGATACAGTCGCCGCTGACCATTCCCGTCTGCAGTTTGAAGCGGCACTAGGGCGCTCTTTGTGGCCACATCTCGGCGAAGCCTGGACAGAGATGCGCGCCGAGCTACTGTGGGCAGTTGCGTCGTCGCCTACAGCTGCATCGGCGACCCGTGCCTGGATACGGCAGAAACGGTGTGCGGCGGGTCAGGCGGCCCAGGTGTGGGCACGAATCCGCGATTCCACCAGAGCCGAAGATACAAATGTGTTTGCATACTATATTCTCAAATGGGTGCTGATGGGTCACGAACTGGCAGTTGTGTTGGCACCGGATGCGTCTGTTGCACATTGGTTTCGCTGGTGGCAGGAGGCGCTACCGTTCCTGAATGCTGCCGCGTCAAAAAAGGCATCCTCAGAGAAACACGTGCTGGCGCTGGGAATGACGTGTCCTAGTGGCTAGACAACTGCCGCCGCCGCCGCCTCCTCATCGAACCGGTTGGGGTCAACGACGCTAGTTCCCAGAACTGCCGCATCAAACATCGCACCCATCCACGACGGCCGGCGGGCCCGCTGCTTGCGGCGCATCTTGTGCTCCTTCCGACGGTTCCGCTGCTTCTCCCATCCCTGGTCAAAGGCGGGGTCATTCGGGTCCATACAGTACTCCTGTTTGGCGCCGAAGTACGTGTTATACGTCACCACTCCCCTCTGAGGGATTCCCACCGGAGGCTCAACCGCCGGCTCAATGAAATGCTTGTAAAGACCGCCGACGACAGGGCTCTTATTCGACTGCAGAGCTTGCCAGGCGGTGCCTCCGCGCGGCAGATGGACGGCGGCAAAGTGATGGGGAACAATCTGGGTGGTGGCCATCTTGACTGGGTGTGAGAATACCTGTTGCCCGGGCTAGTCAAGTTTGGCGCAAAAAATGACAAACTTAATTCATATCCATATAACAAACATCCAACTTTCCATGGGCATTCGGGGGCTGCAACAACTTCTAAAACAACGCGTCCCCCAGGCCAGACGTATGCCAGATTTTACAACACCAGGACAAATATGGGGCATTGATTGTTCGTGTTTGCTATTCAAAGCCCGTGGTGCGAATCTCGATATTCTGACCGTGTTGGCGGGACTACTCGTAAAACTTCTGCATCACCGTATCCGGCCGATTGTGGTCTTTGACGGATTCACCGGTGGCGGAGCCAAAGCCGACCTCCTGGAATCTCGCCGCCAGGAACGCCAGAAAGTGGCGTCGGCTCTCGAACACGTGCGGGAAGCCGCCACAAAGGCACAAACAGTAACTGAAAAGGAGACCTGCGCTTTACAAGAGGCGGCTCTGCAAAAGAAGGCACCGATGGTCTCACGCACGGACCGCGACGAGTTAAAGCAGTTTCTTCATATGGCCGGCGTGCTCTTTGTTACGGTGCGTGGAGAGGCGGATGACTTTCTTGCTGCTCTTGCAAGGGAGGGAAAGATTCATGCTGTTCTGACGACCGACACGGATGCCTTCGCCCGTGGCATTCCGCGGGTCATTGTTCCAGAAACATCGGATGCAACGGTTCTCATTGAGTGGTCGTTAACCGCAGTGCTGAAGGGTCTGATGATGCCTTATGACACATTCATTCGGATGTGTGCTCTGATGGGGTCGGATTATACGTCGTCCTCTATGCCGGTTCCCAAGGCGATGCGACTTGCCGTTGCGGAGGATACTGTTCTTACGGATGAGCAGGAGGAAGCCGTGCGGCTGTTACGGGGGGTGGGAGTGGGTGCGGAAGATATGTTGGATAGCAAACAGAAAGAGCGATGGGCGATTGGTTCGTTCGAAAAGGAACCGCAGGAGCTGACAGAGCTGGTGGAAACCAAGGGATGGCCGCGGTCGTGGATGAATATACTCTTGACGGCGTAGCGGTTTGTGGCAACGGTGGTCTTTTTGGCTTTTGGAAAACTTACTTGTAGTAATATTTCCAAACGTCCGTAACAAAATAAGATGCCCTCTGTCAGAATTGAACTGACTACCTTCTCATTACAAGTGAGATGCTCTACCGATAAGCTAAGAAGGCTCAGAGAAGATTTTTATTGTTGGGGTCAAGGACTCTTACGCAGCGACCGGCGCAGGCTTGATGTAGTGGCGACCCAGATACTTCTGCAGGTTCAGGATGGTCAGGCTGTCCGTCTCAGACAGAGTCAGCAGCTTGCGCAGCGTCGCATCTGCCTTGATTGTCTGCTTGTCGAGCAGGTTGTGGGAGCGGGCGTAGGCCATCACGCTCTTGGTCACCTCAGACCGGCTGACCTCGGCACCCTTGGGCTTGGCCAGGAAGCTGCAGAGCTCCTCCGTGATGCGCACGGGCTTGGTGAAGATGCACGGCTTGGCGGCGGCGACGACACCATCGGCACCGACCTCCGCCTTGCGCTTACGGCGGCGCTCGGCCTTCTTGACCACGCGGGCGGCCTGCTTCTCGATGGTCTTGAGCGTGGTCAGCGCCGTGGAGAAGGCGGACTTCAGGGTGGAGAGCTGCGCCTGCAGTTCCGTAATGGAGTTAGTCAGAGAGACGGTGACGTCCTCATCGGCGGCGACTGCAGGGGTAGCGGCAGCAGAGGCAGCAACCTCAGAAGCAGCGACAGCCGTGACTGCAGAGGAGGCAACAGGGACAGCGATTGCAGTGCCAGCGACAGGGGCGGCAGCAGCGGCCTTCTTGGCACGCGGGGCCTTGGAGGCTACATCGGCTGCAACAACTACGGGTGCAGCAGCAATGGCAGCTGCTACAACAGGCGCGACTACCTCAGTCTTAGTCGTCTTCTTGGTGGTCGTCTTGGAGGCGCTCATCTTGTTGCTCAGGTCAGAGGAAGAAATTGCCGACATCTAACGCGGATGCCTCATGAATAGCACGCCGGGATGACCTGTCAAGTTTGGGTGGCGCGGGGGCAAAAGTTGCCGGGTTTTGAGGCCCCCCACCGCCACTTTTTAGTTTGAAAAACCATGCCATCTGTAGGGATTATGACTCAGTGTGCAAGCATCCGGGCGAAAGACAAGCCTCTGGAGAAATGCTCTAACAAAGCGCAGACCGGAAGTGAATGGTGCGGGCGACACAAGACCACGCAAGTCCGCTATCTGGATAACACCGGAGATAGCATATCTGCTCCTCTGGCAGAGACAAAGCCAAAGCCAAAGCCAGAGACAAAGCCAAAGACAAATACAGATACAAAGCCAAAGCCAGAGGCCACCGACAAAGAAAAGGCCGCCGCTGCGCACCGAATTTGCTCTGTATGGCGGCGCCATCTGGCACAACGAACCGGTCCGCTCCTTCGGCATCGCGACATGGCGAACAATCCGTTTGATTTCTTCAGTAGCGATCCCGTTGCTGAGATACCCCTACAGGACTTCACCAGCTTCGTCGATGCAGACGGTAAAGGCTACATCATGGACGTCAAATCTGTCATAAGTCTGTTGAGTCATGCCGAATCAAATAAGGAGGTGCCGCTGAATCCGTTCAATCGTGCCTCTCTCCCCCCGCTCTTTCTCCAACGCATCAAGAAGCGGCAACAGCACAAAAAGGTCGCAGGATGGGCCGTAATACAGCCGCACACCGAAGAGCAACGGTTGAGTCTTGCCGTCACCGATGTGTTCCGCATGATGGAAGACCAGGGATACTATACGGACCCGTCCTGGTTTATCGACCTCGGTCGGCTGGATCTTCAGCGTCTATATCTGGAGATTGCCGATATCTGGATGCATCGGGCCTCTTTGAGCACCAACGATAAAAACCGTATTGTCCCACCACCAGGGAAAGTTATTAAGATGGCGACCCGGGCGGTAGTGTTGATGCCGCTCAAGGGTTTGCGTCCGTTACTGCTGGAGACCTGCAAAACTCTGGTGTCATCGGCAACAGAGTCTAGCGATCGGCGCTTGGGAGTTATGTATGTCTTGGGAGCACTTTCCTGTATTAGTCAAGGAGCGGCCGAAGCATATCCTTGGTTGGTCGAGATGTTCGCGCCGGGTTGTGTATCGCGGGTCACGGCGGGTCAGTTACATGTGATTCATCCGTCGGTGCTGGCATACTAGTTCATAATCTGAGGGCAGCACACAGACGGCGGCGCGGGTCCGTTCGCCCATACACCGATATACGGCGCAGCCTTGCCGAAATCGATATTTTGCAGTGTTTCCTTATCCACTGGCTGCACCACCGGTCGCGGACCGATTGCTAACGCGATGGCTTTGCGGCGGCGAATCCGTTCCGTGTTGGAATTATCCGCAGTTGGCATTCTAGTATGGACAAATAAATTAGGCTGGCCTAATAAAAAGACAGAATCACAAGATATTTCAGATGGATAACCAGGACCAAGAAAACCAAAGCGATGCCGATATCTATAAACCATGGCAGCGGGCGACAGCCATATACTGTCGCGGAAATACCGAAATTTACACACTCAAAGATTATCCCGATTGGCTCATGAAAGTGTACTATACAGATATCAGCGCAAATCTGGAGATTAATTTTATCCAACTTACGGTGGAAGAACCATGTCGGAATCAGGTGCAGATTTATTCGGACCCATCCTGCCGATTCGCTATTCACGATTCATGCTGTTACTGGTACATCATGCGCAAATATACCGCTCCATCTCTGAAACAGCTCGATACAAATTGGCAGCAGGTGGGGCTACATGTTCTGCAATTTTTGGAAGATGTTCATCGGAAGTACCGGCGCGTGCATATGGATATAAAATCCACGAACATTCTGTATGAGTCTGAGCGGAATCGGTATATTGTGAGCGACTATGGACTGTGTGAATCTCCTAGCACGATACTTACAAGAGAAGTCAATACCGATTTCCGTTATTATTACTATCGTTTTGGTGCCGAACCGGACCAGCCTTTTGTCAGCTACCGTATGGATCTGACGATGCTTGCATATCTACTTCTGGATTTGACGTGGCCTTCTGCGGAAGGACTGGGCTTTGACGCAGCATTTATTCGACGGCGGAATAATCCCAGAGAAAGGACCCCATCGGAATCTGCAATGTTTGCTATGCGCGATGCGGCAATAGCGAAGGCATCACCGGTTGTGCGTTCTCTGTTGGCGGCCATTGACCGTGCCGTGCCGTGGGTGACCGATGAACCGCCGTCTGCAAGTTTCTACGGAGAACTGACGGACATCTTATTATCTGTTTCTGCACCTGTTTCTGTCTCTACATCGGCATCTATCTAGGCACATCCCACTCAAACAGTTTTGGCTAACCCCGACCCAAAGTTGACGCCCCCTGTCGCCCCGGTATGAATGAGGCATAACGATGTCCAGTCTTACTCATTTCCCCTCAGACGTGAATGTCAGCTCTATCGAGTTCGGTCCGGTCAAGATTCTTGACAGCGGCGGCAAGTCGGTTAATCTCCGCTACGAGGGCAAGAACCTCATGCTGGAGACGCCGAGCCTCAGTGTGCCGTACGGTGTCAGCGTGTTTGACAAGAACGGTCCTCCGAAGTTCTCTGTCGACCTGTCGCTGCGCGGTGCGGATGAAGATGCAAAGGTCAAGGCTCTGCAGGACTTCCTGGAGGCCTTCGACGAGCGCATGATTGATGCCGGTGTAGAGAATGCCGGTAAGTGGCTCAAGATGGCCAACCCCAGTCGGGATGTCATCAAGGCGTTCTACACGCCGGTGGTGAAGATTAGCCGCGACCAGTCGGGCAATCCCAAGCCGTATCCGCCGACCTTCAAGCTGGCGCTCCGCAAGAAGAAGGACGGTGCATTTGAGACCGACTTCTATGACGGCACGCAGAAGCCTCTGGCGACCTTCGCCAAGGATACGCCGATTGACCAGATTCTGCCCAAGCGGACGCAGGTGACGTCAATTATCCAGTGCACGGGTCTCTGGTTCGCGGGTGGCAAGTATGGCACGACCTGGAAGGCAGTGCAGCTGCGCGTAGATACTCAGCCGGACCAGATTCGTGGCCCGGCGTTCAAGACAGATGCCGCGGATGTGCGGGCGTTCGTTGCCCGGAACACGGTTGCTGCTGCGGCCGCCGCTGCTTCTGCTGCCGCCGGATATGGCGATGAGGGTGAGGAGGACGACGGTGCAGATAGCGGCGTGCTGGACGCGGTTCTGCCACAGATACCCGCTGCTGCTCCTGTAGCCGCAAAGAAGGTTGTTGCTGCGGCCGCAGCCTTTGAGGATGAGACGGTAGTCGAGGCTGTCCCGGTGCCGAAGAAGACGGTGAAGAAGGTAGTGCCTGCCGCCAAGAAGGCGTAAGAATCACAGCATCTGCTAAAAATAACCCAAAAAAGAAATAAAATCTAAAGAGGTCAAGGAGTTTAAACTCCTGCCCTATATTTTTTGACCGCATGTTACAGAAATGGACTACGTTGCATCCATTGTAAATACTCCTTCTTGGGCCTACGACCTCTGCTGGTACTATTTTGCCGTAGCCGCTATTATTGCGATTGCCGGTGTCTGGTCGGTTGTGAATGCCTTCATGCAGCCCGCCGCAATGCAGAAGGGTCTGCTGCCGATGGTGCTGACCACGATTCTGTCGGTCGGTGTCACGGTTGTGCTTGCCCTGTTGCAGTTCTGGATTTGCCGTGGGGCGCTGGCCTCGTCTCGGAAGGAGAAGTTTGCGGTGAATTGCAAGAGCCGCGACGACTGCACGGGAGTCATGGGTGAGCCACAGCCTGAAGAGTGTGAGTGCGGAGGACGGGGTTACTGCGGTGGATGCAAAATGCGGAACAATATGCAGCCACAGGCTTCTTTCGCGGCGGAGTTTGGATCTGTATCTGGATTTGGACCTGTATCTGGCTCTTTGGCGCCGGCTATGTAATAGGAGTTTGATTTACTTCATTGAGATATTACTTGAACGTATTATTTCAGTCAAGAAACACCTACGCCAGAAAACTGAGAATAACAATACCCGACCCTCCGTCTCCGCCATTCACAGCGAAACTACTTCCACAGCCTCCTCCGCCGCCACCGTTCCCTGTATTTGCGGCTGCGCTTAAACCTGGTGTTCCTGTTCCACCTGGACCTCCAAATGTTCCTCCTTGCCCTCCCGCTGCATAGAACTGTAATATTCCAGAAATAGTTGAAGGATATGCTGCACCGCCGGCTCCACCAGGAAGAGAAATTGGGCTAGTGCCTGATGTTCCTGTATAACCATTTGCTACCATACTGCCACCACCACCGCCACCGTGATATGTGGTTGGAGATCCTGATATGTTCGCACCTCCTTCACCACCCGCGGGTGCAAGACTATCAGTTCCTACTGCACCACCTGCACCGGTGCGATCATTTCTACTTTGTCCGCCAGCACCTCCACCTGATGCAAACGCCATCGCCATCGGTCCACCACTCCCACTGCTTATAATTATTGTATCGCCGCCGCCGCTGCCATCTGTTCCAGAATTATTACCCGGAATCACTGTCCCTACACCACCGGCTCCACCCTCACCAATAGTTATTGTGAATACTTCACCAGGCAGGAAGCTAGTTTGAGTTTGTGTCTCAATCTGACCGCCACCACCACCACCACCACCACCATTATCATGGGCTGCGCCACCTCCACCGCCACCTCCAACCAGGAAATATGTTAATTCTGTAGTAGTCGGCGGCACTGTCCAAGTTCCAGATGTGCGGAATATCAAAATAGTCCGCGTGAGAGGAGCGGTGGAATTGCCGCAACACCGCGGTCCCTCATAGACAACGGGACCTGGAATGCCCAACGGTTTCAGCGGAGCACCCTGCCAAAAATAACCGGTGAGACCCGCTGCGACTCCGCCCGCGGCCGCCTGCTCACAGCACTTCGTCTGCACAATTGCGTCAGACCACTGGGGCGCACCGCATACACTATTCCCACCCGCTGCCGCCAACAGACCATCTTGTGAAGGCTGAAGCATCTGACCGTCTGAACGCTGCTGCTGACTGATTGTTGTGCAGGCGGCCGATGCCTTGTAACGATGCATCTGCGTTAGAAGTGAAGAATCACCAATAGGTCGCTGCGTGTAGCGTTGCGGTTGAAGACGCTGTTTATCGCGCAGATATTCTCTTCCCGAACGACTCATTCTCTCTTTGTAGCGGGGATAAAATCTTGAGAAGGCAATGGCTACGGCAACTCTGTCTCAAGATTATTGGATGGACATGGCGGCAACGGTGCGACTGGCACACCGGACTGGGTGTAGGGCGGCAGCGGACACAACAAAGGAACAACCTGCGGTTGCTGCCACGGCTGCAGAACAACTGTCTCTGCCGCCAACTCACGTTTTCTGGCAATGGCACGGCTTCCTGCATGAATCTGTATCTGGCGCGAATTCACCTCAATACCCACACTGAATGGCAGCACACGGGTTTGATATTCGGCGGATGCCCGGGTTGGTGGTAAAGATAATGTACTACTGTGTATCGGTACACTATAACCCGCGGTCTCACCACTTACGGGCGCAATTACAGAAGGGTCAATCGCCTGTGTGTGGTTGATAATACCACCACAGGTCTCCGTAAAATCAGGATTAAATATCCGTTGCGGTGTATTCGCATATTTTGACAAAAGATATTGGGTTCCCGATGGAGTCATCGTTTGACGTGTTGACCGTAATGGTCTTGTGCAGCAGACATTCTGACGGACAGCAATCGGTGGCGGATTGTTATCGACGACGGCAGCCACCTGTGCCTTCAGAAGCATGGAAGAATGTAATCCTTTAGTATATCCCTGTTTCGGTAGGCGACAACTCATAATGTCTCTCTGAGATACGGAAGGAAAATGGATGTAACGGAAAATACGAATAGTCTGTAGGGGCACATGCATGTGGCAACAGTTGCAAGTGCAGGTGCAATCATCATCTTCATAATCTGTGTAGTGGCAGCAACGCGCCCTGGATTTTACGGATTTGCTCCATTATTTCCAGTTGCTCTTCTTACGGGAATTGTTCCCGTATTCCTGGTCGTGTTTTTCTTTAATAAGATAGACCCCACCGTTGCCAAAGAAGTCGTAATAAATCTGGGCGTTGTGTTGATTGGAGTCGCACTGATTGGGCTGCTTGTTGCCGGCACATGTATGACTGTGCGACCTACAGAACGATTTGTAGATGGATTTGAATCTGGCTCTGGCTCTGGCTCTCCAACATTAGGACAACTCTGGAAAGATATCGGTGCTGCAGAAAGAGATGTGTGTGACCTTGTGACCCGTGCAAATGAGTTTATTCAGGGCGAAGTGGGTCATCCAGGTATTGATAATCCGACGTTAGTGTCTGCCGCGATTGAATCAGAACGGTCTGGTGCCGGAGGACCACTTGTCAATTGTCCAACCGGCGGTGATATTGACGAACGCGTCGATGAAGCAGAAAATCGTATTAATCGATTGGAGCATACGGTTCGCGGATTTACTAACAGACCGATTGAGGCGGCCTACAAACGCAGTGACACCTGTAAGGCGCAAACTGCACCGGTTGTTGTAGAAACATTTGAGGACCAGGTGAATGGTCTGGTTCTCCTGAATGAGCGTCTGACAGCAGTGCGTGAGCAGATTGAGAAACAAAAGTCCTGGCTGCGTATCGTCGATGAAAAAACCGCGGCTATGCAACGGGGAGAAGTATCGGATTGTGATAAGGCGGCAGGAACAGCAAAAATAGAGATGGATATTTCGGCCAATGAAGAACACTAAAGTGCTGGTGCTGGTACATAATACCACGACGGTGTTCCAGAGCTACACGTGCGCAGTGCAGAAAACTCTTCACTGCTCAGGTAGGGCTGCTCCAGCCATTCAACTTCCCAAGAATCTGCGTTCCTTTCTACAAACTGCTGGCAATACTGACGGAAATTCTCTGTTAGAGACGGTGTCCATGAACGCAGTGCGGCACTCTGGGTCAGTCGGGGCAGAACAAGCAGATTATGCTGGGGCAGAGTTGTGATGGTATCACTGAGCGACGACGGAAGTGCAAACTGCGAAGACGTGCAGCGGATACCATACACAAACATACTGGGACTGAATGAGGTCAGCCACCTGCGGGTGGTCATCAACTTTGGCTTTTTGCTTTGTCTTTTGTCTTTTGTCTTTGTGGCATGAAAGATAATGCGTTAAATTTAATAGTTATCATGTAAGAACATCTCCAGCAAAAGTAGGGGAATGACAGGATTGTCGGCACACGGATTTCTAGATGCAGAGCTGGCCGACGATGCCGCAAATATTTGTGATATTATACCAAAAGCCAAAGAAATCGCCCGTGTCGGCGGCATACATATGGTGCATGGCCAAGAATGGCGATTTCTGACGAAGGGATTGGTTGAGCCCGACCTGTTAGCAGGATGGCATCTGGGAGAGCTGTTTCGTGAAGGAACATACGGAAAAATCCACCATGCACATCGGATGGTAGTGCGGCGCACCGCGGCCACGGGACATTGCGCTGTAATTGAGTCGCCCCATACCGTTGTGATTAAGAAAACCGTTCCTCCATCGGGTGCCGAACTGTTGCCTGAAGAAGAGGTTATGGCGCACGTGTCGGAATCTCTGTTACATGTGTTGGCGTGGCGAACAATGCAGAAAACGGCAGCAAAAATGGCGATTCCACGCCCCTATGAGGTTTTTGGCGACTATGTGGGTTCAGGAACAGGAGCAGGAGGTGGTTGGAAAAGTATGTCGCTCTGTATGGCATACGTGAATGGCCGGACTCTCCATACATTTTTCGGTCGCGAATGGAAGAAGGAGCCATGCGTTGAAAACGCACGAATGCTTCTAGAGACACTGGCCCAAACGGCCTATATTCTGTGGTTCCTACAACGACGACTCCGTCTCAATCATCGCGACATGAAAATCAACAATCTGCTGATTCGGCGGGTTCCCGCGTGGACACTCGAATTGGCCGGTGCGAAACTCACCACGGCATACGAACTGACGCTCATTGATTTCGGGTTTGCCTGCGTCGGCTGCCCTCCTCCGCGTCAGCCAATGACGGTAATGCAGGCCGGCTCTTGGTTTCCGTTAGGAGAGCTCTGCTGTAAAGTGGGACGCGATATCGCTCAGCTTATTTATTGTATTCACTGTTATTTTCCGTTACCGACTTTTCTGCCGCCCGCAGTTGTTGCGACTCTGCGTTCGTGGATGCAGATAACCATCGGTGGCCAGACAGTGGATATGCTGAACGGATTCACCCCAGAAGGCCGGCCGCGGCGGACCGGTGCCAGTGGTGCTCCTGAGTTTAATACGGGGATTTATGAATTCCTGCGTCGCCACGATATTGATCCGATGAACTGCGCTCCTTCACTGGTTTTCTCCGAGTGCTGTCGTTTGCTGAGAGAGCTTGTTTAGACGGCTCACCAGTTGCAGAATAAAATGGATTTGTGCAACATTCATTGAATTCAGGATTTTAAAGAGTGGTGTTCCGTATATCAGCTTATCTTTATTGTCTGCGTAGGTCGGTAGATTGTAGATATCATCAAGAACCGGGATATTTGGACATTGGAACAGCTCCCACAGACTGGTGGGATCAGGTGGCTGCCTCGTTCTCTCCATACTAGAACGCCACCACCAGCCGATTCGTGCGGCGAGTTTTCCCCAGCTATACGCCTTTCTTCCAATATCGAGTCTGTCCTTATACATATTGTCTCTATCCACCGGCCGGATGCAATTTTCTGTGCATGTTGGATTACAGGTGGTTGAAATACCGGCAAACATAGTTTCCGTTGTGAATTGGTCTTCTGGAAATAATTCCATTTCTTCCACAAAGTCCAGCCAGAATCTCTGCATTTTGGCGTCAGGAATCCCGTATCCGCCTAACCAGAAACTGCTGTTCGCTTGTTTTCCAGTGAGATACAGCGCGTTCGCCATATATGTGGAGTAAAACTTTTCGGCTTGGAATTTCTTTAATTCCGCATCGGTAACATTTCCTATGTTACCCTTGGCGTAGCTGTCGATGGCATCCGCGATGGCCACAATAAATAAATTGGAGGCCCGTTGCGGAAACAGCAGAAGAGAAAGAACATTTTCACGTGACACGCGCTTCTCGGAGCCAGCTGTTCCTGCTTCTGTTGTTGCTCTACGGGTTTCCAGTGTCGGAGTTGGCACTTTCAGCAGCACCAGCTTTTCAACACTCTGTAACAACTGGCGGTCCTCTTCGTTTGTTTGAATCTGGGCCTTCTTATCTTTTATTTTTTGAATCATAAGTGCAGGAGTCATTTCGGTGCTCGTAGAAGTCAATTCGTATTTTTGCCGTATGCTATTGAGAGCGCTTTCAAACAAGGCATCTTGATTTTCGATAGCCAGAATCCACCGTTGAAAGGCGTCTGTCGTCCTAATATTTAGTCCGGCAAGTAAGGGTTCAAGCGCTGCTGTTACAACAGGAAACGGCTGCCCTCTCGGTGCACCGCCAATCTGCCGTAGCGTTTGCCGCGTTTGGTGTGTCTGTTGTTTTCGTTTTCGTGACAGTCGTCGTGACATTCCCTTATTCATCTGTGCGATTATTCGCACCGAAAGCCAAACTTGACGTTCCGCCGGTGAGTGCATAACCGAAACCACTAACAGAATGGCCGACGAAGTAGCAATGGACGAATACAATCAGGCTCTGGATCAGTTGGACGATGTTGAGCTGGGTCCGGAGGAGGAGGGAGATATACCGACAATGACCCCCGCCGAAGCCATTGCTCTTACTCAGCCACCGTCTGCACAGACACAGGGACTTCTTGAGCAACATCCCGAAATCTATCCGGATTACGAAGATGCTATTCAAGAGCGGCTCCAGATACAGGGAACATACCCTCCATTCTCCTCTTCCTCTTCTTCCTCCTCCTCTGAGGAGGGGGGAAATGATACGAAACATACGACGTATCCCTTCTTAACACTGTATGAGCGCACGAAGGTTCTGTCCCTCCGGGCATCACAGTTGGCGCATGGAGCACCTCCTTTCATAGAAGTTCCTGAGTTTCTCACGGACGTCTATGATATTGCAAAAGCAGAGCTGGAGGCCAAAAGGCTGCCGTATATTATGAAGCGCCCGCTACCGGATGGCACCTACGAATACTGGCGGTTGGCGGATCTGATGATTCTATGAGGGCCCGAAAAACCGCACCCGTTTCTCTTTTGGAATCCATTCGGCACACGAATCATCGATTCCGTAGGCCGCATACCATTCGTCAAACAGCCGAACGACGTGATTGACGCGCAGCATCGGAGGCGCGTGAGGGTCTGTATCTAACAGTTGGGCGGCTCTCTTCCGTCGGTCTTTTGCCCGCCAACTTATCGCATAAGAATCGAAGAATTCGCGCAACTCCGCAGGAGTCAAGTCGTGTCCCAATTCATCGCGCAGACCCTCCAGAGCGAACTGAATACCGCCAATATCCGCAATATTCTCTACAAGAGTCAGTGTTCCATCGACGGGCATGCCTCTGTATTTACGCGATTCGTAGAGCTGCTGTACCTCGCGAGCCTTGCTCCGATACTCACGGTCATCTGCCGGTGTCCACCAATTCCGTTTGTTGCCGTTCGCATCATAGTTACGGCCATCGGAGTCAAATGCGTGACAGATTTCGTGACCAATTGTCGCACCGATTGAGCCGTAGTTGGTGGTCGCGGGAACGGAATCACTCCAGAAGGGCGGACGCAGAATACCTGCCGGCAACAGAAACCGGTTCTCTTCTGGTGAATAAAAGGCATTCACTTCATACACGGGACGCGACCAGTTGTCACCCAGCGGTTTGCGGCAATCCCGTTGCTGTATATTGAGTTCGGTGGTCGCTTTGCCCAGCGCCAGCATATTTCCCACGTAGTCATCCGCGGCGAATTCGCAGCTCAATTCGTGGGTCATCCATTTATCTTTGTCGGGCCATCCAACGTCAATGCGCAAAGCACGTAACTTGTTTAGCGCTTCGGCTTTCGTAGAAGGAGACATCCAGTCTGTTGTGCGAATCGCGGCGGCAGCGGCAGAACGAATGCGCTCACACATCGCGGCGGCGGCTCTACGGGTGTCATTGCTGCAGTATCGGTCGACCCAGAGTTTTCCGAGAACGTTGGGCATCACGACCGGCACGATTGCGCGACGCAGCTCTGTCTTGGACAAATCCGCCTGCATACCCTGGAGAAATGTGCGGTTGTACGCGAACCAGGCTCGGCGCAATGGACCGTGTGGAACCGTGCCAGCCAGCCACTGGGCCAGAATACAGGTGAACCATCCGCGCCAGGTATCTAGCGGCCACGACACCAGACGGCGCTGCAGATGATGTAGGAAGGCCTCCGATGTCACATGATAGGTCGCATCTTTCTGTTGTTTTTCGCTGTAGCCGATTGCCGTCAGAAGCGCGGGCCAGTCGATGCGGCGAAATTCGGATTGTAGCGACGACCATGGATAGGCTTTCAGAGAAGGAGGCGGTCGCTGTTTCGCCGATGGAAATATCTCTGCAAACTCGTGCTCTGCTGCATAGGCTTTTTCTATGAGGGGCAGCTTCAGAATTGCAGAAAGACGCCGTAAGTATATCTTGTAGGCGCGACGGTGAGTGGCGTATTCGGGCCACAGCCAATATTCGGGAATGCCAATACGCGGCCAGCCTTCTTCGATCCAGATACGACAAACACGGTGGTCCCGTTCATCACCCTGTGTGTATATCGACAGCGGGGCACCGATACTCACACGAATCAACCAGCCCATCATGCGGCAGATATCGCTGGTGTTGTGGATTGCCAGAGCACTCTGAAAAAGCGCGGAAGGCGTGCGATAGTTGTCCCAACTCTGCAGAAACAGACCAATTTGCGACGCGGGGGGTTGCGATTCGATAATGGTGTGGAGCTCCTGATTGACTTTCTTTTGAATAAAATAGGCCTGGGTGATACGTGTTTCGGTGGGCGGAAGAAAGGCCTTGCGAACCCAGTGTCCGTTATGGTAGTTATAAAAATCATCGGCAAGAGCACAGGATGTCGCCTTAGGCTTTCCGTAGTGTCTGTCCCTGCGGTTGTTGCGACGAGTGTGCAACAACGAACGATGCACCCTTCGGCGGGTAGCCATCCCTTACTGTTCGTGCTGATTTTTTGTGTTCTTTTTCGCTGCCAAAAAGACTACTGTCAGAGCTGCTGTTACTCAGACTGCCGCTGCCGCTGCCACTGCCACGATATGCGTCGAGTGGCGACAGAGCAAACGGAATACGCTGCTCACCGTATGGCGACTTCTGCTGTAGTATTTGCGGCAATTCAAGAAGTGGCAGCATCAAAAACACAGATTCTGTATAAGTCGTCATAACGGTGCGCCTCTATAATTGGTTCCGTATTTTTGTGCCATTGAGTTCCCACCATCGCTGCAGACGCCGCGCTGCTTCGGATGTTGTCGCGTTATCTGCCAGAAATACAGCGGCAATCTCGTGAGGATGTTCATCTTGGGATGGAAGTCCGAAGAACGCGGTCCAATCGATGGGTGGGTCCGTTATTACTGTCTGGCGGAGTTCATCCCACCATATTGTGTGGGCTTCCCGGAGGCGCGGGGCTTCGGCGTCGTCATATACGGCTACCGGCCACCAGCGGGCCATCCAGCGAACCCAGGGCTGCCGCCACGTATCGGGATTGCTGCGGCGCATACGAATGACGTCGTCGGGAAGACCGGACGGCGGGTCATCGTGGAATTCAAACGACCATTGCCGGCGATAGAAGGTCGCCCACGCATCAGGATGACGCCGTTGCCATATATGGACGAGTTCGTGACGTATTATCTCTTCGCGCAGAGCTTCGGGAATGGCATCTGGAATTCGGATGCGGTCGCCGTCGCCGGTGTGGGGCATGCCGGATTCACAGTTGCGGGCCACGGTTTGGAGACGCGTGCCATCGGGGCCGGGGCGTTCTCCCATGACGGTGCACGAATGAGAGCGACGGGCGGCAATATCGAGACGGGAAAGTGATTTCAACCAGGGCAGATCGTCAGGGTCAGTATTGACGGGAAGTGCGTAGTTGCCAGGTGATTCTATGTTTGCAGAATAGTCGGAGTCGAAGCCTTCTATCAGGCTGCTGTTGCTGTTGCTGCTGCTAACCGGTCGAAACATAAGTGCCATTGCCATTCCCACAATCAGCGCTATCAGTAGCCACTGTATCATAGCTCCCTATTTCACTCCTCTGCATATAATTCCCCCACAATATGGTCGGCAGGATGCTCTTTATTATGAATCAGCAATTGCTGTATTTGAGCCTGACGGGTTTCGATAGAGAAATCCGATTGAAGATGCGTATTAATTATAGTCACGGACTTTTCTTGGAATCCTGTCAAGACAACCCGAAACCAGCCTTTCACAGCGGTAGTATCTGGAAATGCGGAGGCCAAAAAAGGATAAAAACGGGAATCGGTGAGGGTCCATTGGGATGGACGGAATGCTATCGCCAGACCTGAGCCGAAGAATCCAAGAATGTGTGACTCACGATGGGGTCTCACGAGCTGCCAACCGGCGACGGCGAACGCTGCGGCCCATGTGTCGTAACGGCACCAGATTCCTTGCAGCGCAATAATATCGTTGTCTTCTCTTTTCAAGATATGGCGGACAGTTTGCAGTATTTTGACATTTGACAAAAGAATAGATACAGTTAAATCGTGCATATTATATGACGCAATTCGCAGACCCATTACTTGCGTCTATGAATTGTGTGTTTATACAGTGCCGCGGTTCCGTAACGAAGTGGTATGGTGGCAATTTATTGCCGCCATTCCTTGCCACAATTTAGACACCGAATAAACACCGTCATCGGCTCATCCGCCGACCGTGTCTGCATCTCAAAGTAGCGCGTGCGCGACTTGCCGCAACGCCGGCACTTGAACAGTGACGACCCCTCCTCATGATTGCCTTCCAGAGCCGAAGTCTCAATTTTGAGCTGGGCATCCGCTAATGTCTGCCAGTTTTCAGGAAACAGCTCATGGACCGTCATGAATGCAACGGCGTGGGGCGCGAACTCCTTTTCCTTCAAGCGCTCCAGAAGACGTTTATTTCCAATATATGCGTTAGGGTCCAAGTTCCCAATGCAGCGCCGTGCGATGACTTTATAGATATCTGCAAATGCCGGATTTTCCCAGTGTTTTCGGATAGTCTTTTTATCGGCCTCTTTGAGAGCCGCATTAAAGATACCGCGCTCCAGGTCTTCCTGTTCTACAGAAGAAAGCGTGGATAGTCGCTGCTCTATCGTATGACAAATCTGTTGTCGTAGAGTCGCCATTTGCCTGGAGGTAGCAGGGTGAGCCTTAGGCCGTCAAATTTGATAATCCTCTGCAACAAGCTCGGGTGCGGTCTGCCATCGTGGTGCCCGCTTACCAATTGGCTGCGGAAACTTCACACGCAGTTTAGAGCCCATTTCCATTCGCCTATATTCGGATTCTGCGGCAGTGCGCCTTCTGGCGGAACGACGCTTGCCGGCACCACCGTCGTCGTCGAAATCGCCATCGACATCGGCATATTCTTCTGCCTCTTCTGCCTCTTCTGCTTCTTCTGCCTCCTCTGCCTCTTCTGCCTCATCCGCTTCTTCTGCCTCTTCCTCCTCCGCCTCTTCTTCTGCCTCTTCGGCCTCTTCTGCTTCTTCGGCCTCTGCCTCTGCTACCTCTTCTACTTCTGCCTCCTCTGCATCCGCTTCATCCTCTGAATCCAGACTCTCAAATCCGCCGAACGCCTCTTCGTAAAATTCATTCCATGCTTCTACGACCAGGTCGCCTCCGACACTGCATACAATTGCGTCGCCAAACAGAAGAATCTCATCGTGCGGTGGCGGCAGTTCGTGTTTGTTTTCCGACCCTGCCTTTCCCTCTTTTGCACCCCACAGCTGTAACGTGCTATCTTCCAGAGTCCATACACCGATGAGTTCAAGAGGTTTCGTTTTGCGCAGAGCCTTCGCAACGGTCAGACCGGTGGCTGCGCCAGCATTGAACGCCTGGGTTCGCATTGTTCGCGATTCGCCATTTGCAGAAAGAACGACAACCTGGACCATCTTACTTTAATAAATCAAGATGGCGAAGGGCTTAAGTCAAGTTTGGGTAATGCAATAATGCTGCGTGTAGAAATCTGTGATGGACCACTGGATAGACCAGCATCTGCATACCAAACGACATTGAAACGATGGATGTGGCCGGGGCATGTTGCTTTTTTAGAGAGTGACCCGGAACACAAATGGCTGACGTATGAAATCATAAAACCGGATGTATGGATTACAAGGCCGGAGATACACGCACCACCGTATCGTTGTATCGCAGAGGAGACGGATGTAGTGTGGTCGTGGCAGCAGGATGGACGGCAGGTGTATCAATGGACTAGTAGTTCAAGTAGTTCAAGTAGTTCTAGTAGTTCCAGTCATGACAGTAATGAAAATCCAGTGCTTATGATTGATAGACCTTCTGTTCACCCGTTGCCAAGTCCGTTGCCACATTCACAGGCTCTGCTACAGACGGCTCTGACGCCTTCGGAGACACCTCATCTACCGGCGCTACAACAGGTGCTACAACCTCATCTACCGGTGCTACAACAGGTGCCTCCGCTACAGGCTCTACCGGTGCTACAACAGGTGCCTCCGCTACAGGCTCTACCGGTGCTACAGCAGGTGCTACAACCTCATCTACCGGCGCTACAACAGGTGCTACAACAGGTGCCTCCGCTACCGGCTCTACCAGTGCTGAAACAACAGGTGCTACAACAACAGGCTCTACCGGTGCTACAACAGGTTCTGCAACAGACACCTCCGCTACAGCCGGAACGGCCAGCGGCGCAGCGGGAGCGGCAGCGACAGGTGCAGGGACAGGTGCAGGGACAGGAACAGAGTCAGATCCAGACACATCCGTGCTACAATGCCACCAAGGGAACAGTTTCGCAAACCAAGATTTACTCATTCTGACTTGCGGGAAGATTTTGATTTTCAAAAAAACGCCGGGTCTTAGATGGAGGTACTCCATATTATCGGTTTAATTTTGGCTCTTGTCGTTGCGTTCTTTGCCTACCAGTGGTGGTCCCGGTCCGGCTTTGGCTTTGGCTCCGCATCCAGAAACAGCTCAGCCAATGTTCCCAAGGTGAATCGTGCATATGCGAATCCCGAACCGCCTTCTGCAGGACTGGCTGATGTAGATGGAACTGCAAAGCAGCAGCCGATGCCAAATGTTCCCGGACAGACAGAAGCCGACCTGACGGCGAAAGAGCCTATCCAGCGCCGCAATGCACCTCCACAGCAGGAGGGTATCGGCCCCGATGCACAGGCTCCGGCGGACTTCGGCGAGAATCTGCGTCACCCAGAGCAGCTGTTTCATCAGCCCCAGGGTGATCCCGCGACACCCTCAATGACAATTAACGATGTTCCGTCGGGGCGCGCATCTCAACTGAGCACACCGCTATCAGGAAACCAGCAGCAATTTGGTCCAGAGACGGCACAGAATGGTTCCGCATTTATCGGTGACAGCGTGTTTGCGTTTGATGGTATGGAGCCATCAGGGTTCTCATCGTTTTAATGAAGAACCATTTCTTAGTTTGAGTGTATCTATGACAGTATGACTACTGACATTTATAAAAATATATCCATTTAGTAAAAGCATGCCTAGTTATGCATCGCAGAATATTATACGTAGAATTGTAGCTGTTACGACACCACCACCCAATATCATTAAAGTTGCACCGGTTCCTATTAATTTAGTGAGCCAGAAACCAGCGGTAACAAATCCAGCACCAGTATCAAATCCAGCACCAGCACCAGTATCAAATCCAGCACCAGCACCAGTATCAAATCCAGCACCAGTATCAAATCCAGCACCAGTATCAAATCCAGTACCAGCGCCAACATCAGCACCAAAACCAACTCCAGCACCAGCGCCAGCGCCAGCACCAAAACCAAATCCAGCGCCAGCACCAAAATCAAATCCAGCACCAAAACCAAATCCAGCACCAGTATCAAATCCAATCACGACAGGCCTGGTGCGTTTCCTTACAGTAGGTATCAATTACGTAGGAACAAAGTATCAATTAGCTGGATGCATTAATGATACGAATAATATGATTTCTTTATTAAATAAATTTTTCCCAACCTGTAAATCCTATCGACAACTCACAGATAATACCGTAATGAAACCCAATAAAGCGAATATTATGGCTTCATTAGACTGGTTGGTATCGGGCTTACAGCCCGGACAAAATATCTTATTTCATTATTCCGGTCACGGAGGACTAGTAACGGATAAAAATGGAAATCGCCAAAGTGGTATGGATAACTGTATTTATCCGTGCAACAATGGTGCTATTGAAATACTTGACGAGGATGAACTGTATGCCGCACTTGTAGTGCGCATTCCAAAAGGATGTAAGTGTTTCGTTATTCTGGATGCATGCCACAGCGGCACTGCGATAGAGATGACATATACATGGTCATCGCCCACTGCAAATACAATTACATGCACCGTTGATAAAACATGCCCTGTTGTGCCTGGCAATATCTTATTTTTGGCAGCATGTCAAGACAACCAGACAGATGCAGATACAGCGGATACTACCGGAAGACCTTGTGGAGCACTTACAATGTCATTAACCCACGCGTGGCAAACATACGGCCCTGCGCTGATGTTGAAACATTTGATTTGGGATGTAACATCGTTTTTATCGACAAAAGGATATACCCAGGTTCCACAGCTAATATCGAGTCAGATGCTAAACGTCAACGGACTCTGGGATTTAGGCTCTGGGCTCTAGTTTCTGCATACCATTGCTTTAATGTTTTATATCAGTATAATTCAATGTTTGGATTATACTGATAATTCTATAAATAATTACTTTAGCTTATGCTCTCAACGTCTTTTTCTCCCCCGCCTTGGTTTTCCGTGTAAATCCACCAAGCCGCTCGTTATATCTGTATAACGATTTCGTATCTACGACCTGTTTTCCTGCAAAACTCTCTACGATGCATCCGTTGGTAACCAGATTATCGGTAAAGAAGTTGGGGCATTCCACGTGGTAGTAAGTCATTGGCTCACCAACGGCATACTGATAGACGTTCTTATTTGCAGACATTGCCGCATTCTGCCAGACTCCCTTACGAATCTGGAATGCGTGAAGGGGTGACAGCCGCAACTCGGCAGATGGAGAATTGCGACCGAAGCTGTGGGCAGGGATTACATAGGGAGCTGTCTGTTTTGTTGTATTCGCGACATTCACGCTGTAGATTGTTACAGGCACAGAGCGACCGTCAGCCGTGGTGACGATATCGCCCGTTCGCAGGTTCTCTACCGACATGTATCCTGATGGAGTGAGAATTGGCGTACCAGTTGGGAAACAAGGTATATTGCCGGCTTGAGTGGTTGTCGTTGTGGTCGGTTGAGTTGTTGTCGAAGTAGTCGATTGAGATGTTGTCGAGGTGGTCGGTTGAGTTGTTGTCGAGGTGGTCGGCTGAGTTGTTGTCGAGGTAGTCGGTTGAGTTGTTGTCGAGGTGGTCGGCTGAGTTGTTGTCGAGGTAGTCGGTTGAGTTGTTGTCGAGGTAGTCGGTTGAGTGGACGTTGTGGTAGTAGACTGCTGGTTAGAGTCCTCACTGGCTCCACCAGGGCAGCCAACCATATTGATAACGAAATTTTTCGTCAAACCACCAAATGAGAATGGTATAGAATCATTGAGATTTATTATAGAAGTATTGTCTAATAATATTGTTCTACCAGCAGTATCTGACCGTCTATATATCATAGTATGGCTGTTACTGGTTGCATTCATGAACGTCGCGGTCACCGCGTATGAAATATCGGGCAACATCGCCAAAATAAGCTCTCCAGAATTATCCAAATCGATAACCAGATTGTTGTTAGAATCTGGCACAATAAGTCCCAAACGATTTGTTCGCAGATTGTTCTTATATTTTGATGCAATATTTGCAAATACAGAGCTGAATAAGCTGGGAGAGAGGTCGAACGGAACATTCGGAGATACCACAAGACCATACAGTGCTTGCTGTATATTGGACTTCACGTGGTTCATTGCACTTGGCAGCAGCAAGGATGTGGCGACGAGAATCGTCAGAGCTGCTGCGTTGTCGTTGGTGTTTGTGACCTGTTGGATGAAAGAGTCAATTACTAATTGCTGAGCATCGACCGACGCACCACACATATCTCGGATAACCTGGCTAGCAACTTCTGTAACCGTATAACTAGCCCATGAGCCGACGGATGCTTGTAAAAGATTGTGGGTCGCAGTAGAAGTTGCATAATTAACGGCAACATAGCTAGAATATGTCTTGAATCCCGTACTGTAACGTGCGGTAAGAACAACATCGAACAGACCCGAAGACAGATCAGACAACGCTGCCGCGTGAGCGTCAAGCTGAGGCAGTGCATTTGAACTTACTTGAGTATTCTTAACATCAAAAAGCGATATAGTGTATCCTTGGTCGGGTAAAAGGGTAGGATTAATCCAGTTAATATATAGCACTTGGTCTGTGTTGTCAAAGTAGGTTACGTAACCACTTACATCTGTGTTATTCGGTGTTACTAGATTTGAAATGGATGATTCGGAACTTGTATTGCCGAGTAAATTCCTTCCTGCAACCGTAACACCATAATTATATCCGTTCGAAGCGTCGAATACATAGGTTAGCGATGAGTCGCCAATACTTTGCACGGCTTTGGTTGCAATGAGATGAGAGCTATTGTCCTGATATAATCGTAAGATATACGATGTAAATGAAGAACTGACATCCCAAGTTGCAGCAACTTTCATGTCGCCGGCATTCGCGACGGGTGCATCGGGTGTTGTGATTGTGACAACATTGATAGTCACAGCGGGTGCGCTGACACCGGCTGTTTCAAGTGCAGATTGCAGCTGGACATTTTGTTCAGGGCTAATGTTTATTGTCGCTCCTGGGCCTAAGGACTGGAGAAACGAGACAATCGCGGTTGAGGCCTCACCGGTTGTTGGGACATCACCGGTTAATGTTATGTTGGCTGACGCATCAAAGGCGTCGTCGGCAATATTGTTGTTGCCCGCAACTGACGCAGGAATAACGACAGGGTGCGTAAAGCCGGCAAACGCGCCGCTGCCAATGGATTGCACGGTTGCTGGAAGTTCAATTGGCTGGGCGCCCTCCCGCGGTGCGGCACCATTAAATGCATTATCACCGATACTTATTGCATTTTCCAGGAGAGCGTTGATATCGTAGGGCAATGTTGCACCCTTGAACGCATTTGGACCAATTGTGACATTTGACCCTATATCACGGGTATTAACGAAGGTTGCTGTTGTTGTATCAAAGACTGCACTACTAAATCCTGAAACGGTAAAGCGTGATGAAGAATTATAGCTAATATTTACATCGGTCACAGACCAGTTTAGATTCGTGATTATCGGCGCGTTTGCCGCGGCAAACATATACTGATATTCTACATTTGCTTGTAGCGAGGCGGGGTCATACGGTTTCTTAGTAGAGCTATTCAGTAGACTTGACAAATTTACAACCGATGAACCACTTCTTACTGATGATGGATTTTGGATAGAGATAGTATTTGCTTGTGATGTCGATAATAGTTGCATTGTATTGTTTTTATTGGGGTATGGAAGCACCTCAATACCGGATCCAGAAACAACGACTGGTTTTATAGCACTAGTGAGATATAATACATTATTTGTCGTTACTGTTGATGAGGAAAATCCGATATTTAACATTGAAGAAGAATAATTACCTATGTATGCTGGATTATAAGCAACAATGGTCGCAGGGGGTTTATCCCATACTAATACATTTCTATCAAATAAATCTATATTTGATGGATTGTTAACCGATAGATTGGTAAAATTATTGAGGAATATTATTGCTAATTCTGAATCAGTAAAAACATCAGGAGCACCTCCGCCTGTTGGAATTAATGTTACAGATTTAAAATTCTCAATTTTGATGCTATTATTACCTGTCATTGTTACGGTTGTGCCGTCATTCATATTCGTACCATTGACAACTGTTGCATCTTTAAATATAAATTCCGCAGAAGAATAGACTCCTTGTTGTATATCGCCTTGCACAGCTATAGTCTTAATATTAGAATTAGAAAAACTTGAGTTTGAAAGCACTAACGAACCCTCCTGCTTGCTAAACAAAAGAGTTGTGGCGTTCGTACGATAGAACGCAAATTGGTCGATTGTCTGCAACGTATCAGGTAAAGTAATCGTATTAAAGTTAGAGACTGCATAACCATTGTTACCGTCGGTGCTTTGATAGGCATATGCAGGAATACTTGTTATTCCTTCCAGTAAATTAAGATTTACATTCTGTGCTCCTTCGAATATAAGATTTGGTGTTTCACTTGTTCTCTGAGTATAAGCAATATCTTTTACATTCAACAGATAGGAATAATCCATATATTGTAAAAAAGGAGCAGTAAAACCCAAACCAGCTTGTGGGTCAACTAAATGACTTGACCGTCTATAATTGCAAGTTAAAGTAAAAATATTTACATCTACACCATAATTTCTTGCTGCTAATTCATTCGCTGCGGCCTGTGCTTCCGCTGAACTCGGCGCAGCCATAGTCGGAAAAAGAAATACAGTGCTGTAGTTTGTATCATTATGTTGGGGTGTTATAGGGTTACTTAACACCATACCTTTAGGTAAATGCGTTGGCAATGTGTACAGTACGTTGCAATAAGGATTCACCATACATGGATTTCCACTGTCAGCACTATTTTCATAAGGAAATTGGAAATTAGTTCCATTTGCTACGTATACTTGTATTAGATCAGACATTCCACCATAATTTCTGTCGACAAAGTCAGAAAAATGTAAAATATTAGCTCCAGTAACTGGTGGTTTTACGTTATTCATAAATGCTATCATCTGTTCGTTAGTTCCACCAGGGGGTTGCTGAGGATTCGACCTATAGTTCGATGAAGGAATATATAGTGGTTGGAAACAGTGGGACTGAGCATATAATGCCTGTTCTATATCCATTAATATGGCGGAATTATAATTAATAAGCCGTGTATCAATCAGTGTATTTAAGTTTTCTAATAATAGATATGAAGCTAACTGATTAAGTGTTACCGTATCACTTGAATAAGAGGTGGGAAGCAATGGATTCGATGGGTCAACACTTCCCATGGCTGGTCCCCACTGAGTTTTATATGTTTGTATTGTTTGGTCATTCATATTCATATAATTATAGTTATCTATGGCCGTAGAGATACTTACCTCGTTATTGTTGGCAGCAGTTATATTCATGAGTGCAGAATCTATGGCGGCGGGGCCAAGAGGGGTGGCATCATTAAAAAGTATATTATTTGCAAGAGTATTATATAGATAATCGGCTGTGCAATTGTCAATTGACCAAAGTGCAAAAGCTCGGCAAGAGCGTGTGAGCGTTCCAAGAGTCCTACCAAAGACAGCACCAAATTCAAATGCAGAAAAGATACTTCTAGTTTGAAGGGACGCAGAATCGCTTGTATTTTGGATATCTCTCGGTCGCAAGGTCGTAGTAGTAGTCGTTGGATCCGACATTCTATAAGTATTAAGGAGATGTATTCCATAAAATAATCCTGCTAGGACACCACCACCAGCCAAAGCAGCTAAAACAGTGATTGCATTGAATTTAATATTTGCTATTTTTAAGCTTCTCAAAAATGTGAACTGTGCAGCTTGTGCTTCTTCTGCCGCTGCTGAGAATTTATCATATAAAGTCAGTTGTGATTGAACATAAGTATCAAATGACCGAACTTGTGCTACCGCGTCGGATATCGAGTTTAATAAGTCTTGTTTTATAGCTGCTACCGCATCCCTTAACGTCATAAATCCTGGAAGAGCCGATTCAAATACAAAGCGCCTATATATAATTATTTTATTAGTAATTTCTTGTAAAGCACCATCAACTCTACCATACATCATGTTCAAATGACTACTAATACTCGGAGGAATACTCTCTAAATAACGTCTTTCCATACTCGATAACTGCACTGCAATCACATCAGATGGATTTGAACGCGGATTAACAAGCCGTAATGCAGGACCTTGCTCTCCCGCTTCAAGGTATAGATTTCTATAATTATTAATTATTGCACGTCGCATTTTCTCCCTTACAACAGTAGGATTAGTGTTATCAAAAAATGGGGTACGAGGTGATTCCTTTACTTGTTGAGATAAATTCCGTGCTAAGCTAACCGTAGGGGCATCTTCTTCGCTTGTTACAATTCCTCCAATACGTCTGATACTTATCGTACGGTTTGCCATCTTTGGTATGTGTATGCGTGGCCTAGCCGATGTAAGCACCACACTAGCCGTTACTTCTCCTGTTTCACTGGCTACAGTGATATCGGTTTCAACCCCCCCCATATCTCTACCAGCTGTCGCCGTCATATTGGCTGACCCTGGTGCCACCGTCTCTGTACTTGGTGCCGAACCTAAACGTGTTGCTTGGGTGCGTCTTACTGTCCCAGGGGCTAACCCCCGCAACGCGCGACTCTCACCTTCCGCGAGCCCGCGACCTGCTGCTAGTCGAGAGATGGGATCAGCTGTGGAAAAATTATTTCTTGTTAATCCCGAGCCGAGACCTACACGTTCGGTAATATCTTCGGGTGCAGATCCAACAACTCCACGTAGTAATGGACCATCGACATTTGTAGGAAAAGTGTATGTCACGGCAGTGTTAGTAGTATTTGCACGTAAAGGATTATCTGAAGTAAATCTTGAAGCAACGGCTACTCCTTCCGTTGCAGTCACAGTCTCTGGTCCTACTTCTGTTAATATTCTACTTGATCTCGATACCCGTAATGCGCTTCTGCCAAGAAAAGAAATACCCTGGCACACTGCTTCAGCTGCAGTGCCCAAAAGTTCTCCCAAAATTTCTACGATAATTCTATTAGAGTCAGTACTTTTTATAACACTAGGGTTTTGTGGTATAAGACCCGCCATATTTACAGTCAAATCCGTAATATTTACAACACCCTCAACACCAGTAGTAATATCCGCAGCTGCTTCCCATGCTAACATTTCTGGTCCAATTACAAATCCCACACCAGCTGTTAATGCAGTAGTAATAATTATGGAAGCAAATGAGATAAGATATGGTAAAAACGCCTGCAGTTGATCTGCTCCAATATTAACAGCTACATTGCGGTCATGCTGTGCCCCAGGGCTATAATACGTATTTGGGAGTAACCGATAAAATGCATAATTTTGTGGTACTCTACTTAACATGTCATGTACAGTTGGTGCAGGACCGAGTGGATTATCTCTACTCCAAGAAAACCCTTTGTAGGAAATTACATTTGGTGCGAAAGTCGGGTTCATGTATAACCGTTGCTCATTATCTGGTAGTGCAGCACCAATGCACCATCCACTATTACCTGGGGTATAATTATCCTGATGATAAAATGTGAGCGCCCAATCTTCGGGTTTTCCTAATATAGTATATTCCTGCAAATCTTCTGTGCTTTGAAATGTTATCATCGGTAAAGTATGGGGTGAAGAATACTCTTTATCCACTGGGACTACGTATGTACCAACTTTAAATTTTCGTGTATTATCATGATTAATATTTGGAAATACAGTTGTAATAATTGAAGAAATATCACTTAATGTTGCTGTTCCAAAATCATATAAAACAACATTGGGTCTGTTGACAAGATGAATATTTGTATTCACCGATATATTGCTAGCATTTAAAAACACATCTGGGCCCATTCTTGCAACTCCATTTGTATGTGCATTAATATTTACGGTGCTACTTGTCAAATTTTGACAGGCACAATCGAACATTTTTAATAAATCAAAATTATGGATATTTATAGTTGCATTACTATAGTTCACAAACGCTAAATCGTAAATATACACTACTTGCGAACTTATATCAATTGTACAATTTGTTTTATTTTCTAGAGAACGAATATTTGTAATATTACCGTAAAACTTATAATTCACTTGTTGGGGTTTGACCGTATCAAAAAGAGGGTTTGTAAAATATCGGCTTAAAGTAAGATAGTTAAAATTATCTGAATTAAATAAAAGATCGATTATCATCATTCCGCTAATATCGATAATCGTATTGTCTGTTAATTCTAATTTTAAAGAAGGACCTGATAAACTATAATACATATCATAGTTACTATCATTAACGAAACTGGCTAATCCGTTCCAATTTGATATTATATTCGTCGGAATTTTCATTCTAAATTGTTTTGGTAGCTGATTTTTTATTGGAACTCTGATGGTTTCAAACGTCATGATTGGTGGGGCTAATAATGAACCCAACTGCATTTGTAAAACCGGTATATTATGTTGAATCTGATTACTATAAATTTGCTGTATGAAATTATTTTCTGTATTTGCACTGTCTAATGCTGCTTTTAATTGTGGAATACAGGTATTAATATTATTAATCCACGTGTTCACGTCACTTCCGCCCGCCTCCCACTCCGTAGTACAAATTAACGTTGCTGTTGGACGAGCATTAATTCTGATTGCTTGACATATATTTAGAAAACTAAAATAATTAGGATCTGCTGTATCTGTTTTCAAAGGAACAAAAGGTACGATTATTATACTAAAGGGATGCATGTTAACTAAATTTCCAGTAAATGAACCATCTGGATTTTGATATGAAGGTATATCCGTTGTTGGTAAGCCTGACAACGGGCCGTAGCTCAATTCTGCCTGCTGTGCACAAATTTGTAATTGTGAAGAGTAATGTTTAAGAATTGTACTCGCATCATTATCAGATGCATCTGGTAAATTTAGAGTAATACAATAATCAACTAAAATCTGTATTGCTTGGTTAAGATAATTTAATCTATTGTTATAATGAGTCACATCTGCAAATACATGTAATTTATTGTTATCTAATTGCGTTGTCACACCGTTGTAACTAGGGTCAGTATTTGTCGGGTCAAACACGGTATAGGATAGTGATAAACTATCATCACTTCCTTTCGTTACAGATGCAACATCCGCCGAGATATCTATTGTTAACTCACTTACATCTTGCAAAAAATTATACGTATCTGTAATAAGTTGCACAGGTTCGCAAAAATGGCTCACATTACATAGATATGTGACATCTGTCAAACTTAAACATCCCAGAAAGTGTGATTTTCCTAATGACATTACTGTTGACGGTACCGTTACCTGTTGAAGACCGGTGTTTGCGAACGCAAAATCGGAAATTTCTTGCAGCCCTTCATTCAGTGTTATGGAAGTTAAATTTGTACAGTTAGCGAAGGCACCCACCCTAATAATACTAGTATCATAATTGCAAATAAAAGAAACAAGATTTGTAAAACCATGGAAATAATGTGAAGGAATTATACCGTATACGTGAAATCCCTGTATATGTTTGACTAAACTTAATGTATAATAATGAATATTAGTTCTCAATTTATCGAAATGTATGCTATCCAAAGAATTACATCCTTGTAAGAAATTGGGTGCTACTATAGAAGCACCTAAAATTGTTACGAATTCCAATCTATCTAGATTATACAGTTGAGAATTGAAAAACGTGCCTGATGCACACTGAAGATTTAATTGTTGCAGATTAACACAATTTAAAAAGCCTGAAACATCTATACTAGACGCTATCGTGCCCGAAATATCTAATCTCTGCAATTGTTCTGCGTCTTGACAGAAATTAAGAGGCAGATTTATACCAGGTGCATCCCCATACGAATGATTTACGACATTGATTGAGAGATTGGTTAAAGTTGGAAAACTAAATGATTCATTACAGGTACCACCGTTGAATAAGCCTAACTGGACAGATGCTAGCTTACTGCAACCGTTAAACACATTATCCCCAATAGATCCAACATTATCGATTCTTACGGTTGTAAGGTTACTGCATCCTGCAAATGCATTATCATTAATTATAGAAACGGTGTCAAAATAGATAGTTTGTAATTGTGTGCATCCACTAAAAGCACTATCATCAATCATAACAATTACACAATCAAAATCTATAGCACCAGATGTATTACTAAACGCATTAGCTCCAACAACACCTACAGGGATATTACAAAAAAAACTGGTGAGATGTGTATTGTTTGCAAATGCGTTGGGTGCGATTGAACAATACGTTTTGGGCTGCGGTGTAGGGGTAAATAGAGAAATCAAGGAGATGGATGCGGGCATCGGTGGGATTGTAAGACCAGAGATATCACCAATAATTCTCAACTCTTGCAGAGGTGGAAGCACGCCATAGGCAGTGTCGGACTGCATAAAATAATTCGACAGAGTTAAAATACCACCGGTATCAATATTAATGCTTAGGTTTTGTAAGTGTGGCATATCTGCAAACGTTTCATCACAGATAGTATCTTGTTGGTTCGCAAATGTCAGGGAAAGCTGTGTATTTGGAAGATGATAAAATACACCCCAACCAATATATTTCCTTATAACTATATTTGGAAAATTCAGATTTACGCAGCCGGCAAAGGCCTGATTCTCTATCGTATCTATTGGACCACTACTAAAAGTATTTAGTGAAACATCACCTAAGAAGGCACTATTACGTATCACTTCTATGGCATAATTAGTATTAAAAGTAGTTAGTGAGCGATGAACCGAAAAGGCGTTACTTGGAATTATCATGGACGGAAGTGCGAGTGATGTTGTAGTCTGGATATTCACCGTTTGTATCGTCTGTGGCATGACTGGGAATGTAAGTCCTGGACAATAGGCGGTAAGTGATAAATGCTGAAGTATTGTTGAATTTTGTAAAAAGTTACTAGGAAAATTAAATGAAATATCAGATTCTGTACAGTAAATATTTAAACTAGTTAATGAAGGCATATCGCTAAACGTTTCATTCAGATAAAATTCTGGTGCGTTTTTAATATATAATTCTAGTGAGCGCACGGAATCTCCAGAAAAGGCATTTACACCAATACCATACAGTATCGGTAACCTAGCTGTACCCAGACTCAGGACGTCAAGAGATTTGCAGCCCGCAAATGCAGAAGCTCCAATTGAACCGATGAATATGTTCGAACCCTGATTATTAAATGGTGCATTGACAATAAAGGTTGTCAATCCTGAGCAATCAGCAAATGCAGAATCAGCGATTGAAACTACCGAAACGATCGGTGAATGTAATGAAATATTCCGAATTGATGATGATGTAAATGCTGGAAGAGTGATTCCAGACGGTAAGCCAGTGAAGAACAATGTATCCAGATGTGGCACCGTTGCGAAAACCTCTGTAGGAAATGGAATGAGATTTAATGATGCAGTCTCAGAGTAAGAAATAAACATACTTTTCAAAGATGTGCACGTTTGAAATGGGTTTGTAGAAGAATGCACACAGTCCGCTAATACTATATCGTCTAGCGAAACACAGCCATCAAATGCGTCGGCTCCTATATTTTGAATTGGAAAATTGAAAATTCGTAAATTTGTGCATCCATTAAACGCATTATCAGGAACAACCACGGGGGTAGCTGAACTATTTAGTGGCATGACGGCGATGAGATTTTTATTATTTGAAAATGCAGCTGTTAAAGTATAATTATTTGGCATTAAGAAGAAGGTATTTGTAAAGGCTGTGTAGAATTCGCCTGACGGTAAAACGTAATTTATATCAATATCTATAGTATTTGGATTGTTAAAGTACATTCCTTCAGGATAGAATGAAGAACTATTAGAATATAAATTATATGTTGATACAACATTCGTTGTTCTGTCTGTCAATGTAACATGATAGAAAACATAATTAAGGTTTACATTTGTAGAAAGTTGCCAACTAAGCGTGTAAGTAGTTGGATTATAGTAGGTATGATCCAACATAACGAATGATGGCGTATATGAGACGGTATAGGCATGTGGGCCTTGAGAGTCAGTAAATTCGGCACGTATTGTATAATCTTGTGTGTTATCGATTGTAAACGTGGCATATGACGATGAATTATTGAGTAAAGTACCGCAAGATATTCCACTATCATTCGTTATCGTAATAGTGGGTGCATTTAATAATGTAGGATTCCATGCAACGATTAATCCATTATTTATCGGTAATACTGATAATGCGTCCTGCGGTGGTAGTGGTGGTAGTGGTGGGAGTGTTGTGGTCGTGGTTGTAGGATGTGATATAGGATTAAACTCCTGAGAATAAATATAGTACTCACGGTTGTTAAAATAGAAGGTTAAACGGAATGTATAATTAAAACCCATTACTATACTGTTTATACCTGGAAGAACAAATGGGAGATATAGAGAAGATACATTAGGGGAATTAGTAAAATAGGAATTAGGAATATTTTTACTGACATCTGCAATGTAAACACTATAGATAGTTGCAATGGTTTCAGCTGCCCGCACTACATCTACAGTGTATAAACAAGGAATCGGCGGCCAATAGGCAGTAACACCATTGTCATCTGCACTAACTTGAATATTTACGGCAGAAGGTATAAATAACACTGGTTTTGGTGGGACTTGAATAGATAATGTGGTAGTGGTAGTTGATGGTGGCGGTTGTGTCGAATATGTTGTTGTCGTTGTTGTTGGTGGTAGCGGGTATGGTTCGTAGGCTTTGAGCACTATTGCTAACTTACGAGGTGAAAAAGATGTAGTAAAGGCTTGAGAATAATAATCAACACCACCAGATGACATAGATAATATAAGTCGATTTTCAGTATTACTAACATTATTACTAACATTATTACTAACAATATCAATAGTTGACCAGGGAATAGTTAACGAGTTAACACTACTTCCAATATTCCAACTCACATTAGCAACATAAGGATTTGTAACAGGAACATAAATACTTGTATCAGGAACATATATATACAGACTCAAATGTTTTAATTGTGGTAACTGTTGCCAGTTGGCAGTAATTCCAGTATTATCCATACTGAGACGAATATCTATTGGTTTAGGGTTATGGTTAACTGTTACATATGTTGAAATATTTTGAACGTTTGGTTCATATGGCCCTGTCGGTGAATAATATAGAGTAGATACTGAAATGTCAGTTGCCTCAGTCGGTATATCATATGAAGATGTATTTGATGGTAAATCTGTATTTACTAGAACGGTTCCATTCGCATCAGTTACGTTGATACTATAATAGAATGATGCCGGATCTAAAGCAGGAGGAGGACTCACTGAGAGAACAGGAGATGGGCGACTACTGAAATTAAAAGTAGGAGCGGGGCCCGAAGTCGTGGCCATTTATGCTTAATGCAAAGATTTTTTTCAGAGATTTGGATCGAGGATTGATAGGAACCGCCAAAACACAAATTTTTAAAATTCAGAATAAATTGAATGTGTAGGGTTAAAAACCCGTCCTTCTAGATAGAGTAATGACATCTTTGCCTTTACCTCTAAAAGTACAGACCTGGAGTGATGACTTGCGACTACCGTGTGTTACCGATACCACTTCTCTGGCGACCACGATTGAATCTATTAAAGAACTACATGGGCCTTCTATACCATTTCAGAGTAAGCATCTGCCTGCTCTGAAACGGAATATCTGGTTTGCTCTCAAGCGCCCCCGGGATAAAAGTCGCAGCGGGTTGCTCTGCGTTTTACCTGAAGTACAGGCATGTCTGTATATTTCCGGTGAACAGCCCACTTCAAAACGTCCCGGTCCCCGTGTTGCACTGATGCGTATGCGGGTTGACCCAATATTCCTGAATTCTACAAGTGGTCCCACCGTATTTACAGCGACACTTTCTGCGGCCGACCGACATCTCTGGATTGAAGATGTGCTCCAGTGGAAAGGTCGTGATGTTCATGACGAATCGTTTCAGGACCGTTGGAAACTGGTCACACAATGGATTGAGCATTATTGTCTCATGGACCCACGACTCCTCGGAGGACTGGAAATTGAAGCCGCTCCGTGGCAACCATTGAATGCACTTGCACTGAGCGCTCAGAACTGTGACGGTGTATGGGAGTTACAATGTGATGAACCGGGTCGTAGGCGACTACTGTGGATTGCGAATGATGATGCGGAGTATTCTGCGAATGCGAAAGGGTCTGGCTCTGGCTCTTACAAAACAAATACAAATACAAATCCCTCCACTGTTCCGCATATTGAAGAGCTGGCGGCTCAAGAACCCCCCGTCGCCATCGCCAAACGCGAAGCCGGACCCGACCAGTGGTCTCTGAAAAAGCCCGACGGCACAGATCTAGGCAGAGCACTGATTCGGAAGTTAGATGTTTCATCTGCCTTGCGTTCTGCTAAGACACCAACTGTGCCGGTCGAAATCGTATGGATTGAGGACTTTGGTAAATGGGAAATCAGGGGAATCGCAAAATAAATGACATATTTAGAGAATGGTAAAGAGCCGCAAACAGAAGCAGCGGTCCCGTAAACGGACACAAAGAAAACAGCGCGGTGGCGGCGACGGTGCATACGGTTTCCACGGTCCCGCGTTCATGGCCGGTGCCGTCCCCTACGCAACGCGTGATGCCAATTACACTCAGTGCGGTTGGGATTCCTACCGTACCCCACCGCAGGTTGGTGGCGGATGCGGCGGATGTGCAGGAGGCGCGGCGGGGGCGCGTCTTCAGACTTTGACACCAGAAGCACAAAGAGGTGGAGGCTCCGGCAATGGTGGTCACGCCATTGATATCGCCCATAACACTCTCGGCAAAACATACGCTGGTTACATTGTGCCACCGTGCCCTCCTGCACCGCATGCGAATTCTCTTCGCGGTGGTGCTGCCTCTGCCTCTCCGCCCACGCCACACTCCGTAGTTGCACATAATGTAGAGCACAGCTACAAAACCGGCTTTACCCACACGCCGGCAGATGTCTATAGCACACCCTCTGCACACTTTTTGGGCCACCAGGGATATATCCGCACAATGTCCGGCGGTCGTCGTAAAAGCCATCGGAAGAGCCACAGAAAGAGTCGCCGTTAGCTATGAAACAGCGGCCCCGACGGTTTTTCTTCCTTTTCTTTTGCTTCACGCCAACTCAAGTAGCCCCTATGGTCCTTCTTGAGTCGGATCTGATACGCGCACTGACGGTAAAATCGCAACCGCTTCTGTAATTGTCCTTTCAGACAATCGTGCACATCCTCCACATCAAAGATAACCGGATGAAATTGACGCTCTTCCTTCTTGAGACGGAAAATCCGCCCCACCGATTGCTCAATATTCGATTTCGGTGTCACCAACGCTACAGCCGACAGCGTCTTGATATTCAGGCCCTCACTGCTCAGCGTATAGGTTGCCAATACAATCTGCCGCGTCGCCGACACGTCACGCGCCGCCTGCTTCATGCCGCCCACATAGAATCCGATATCCGTAAAGCCTCGTGCTCTGAACGCAGCATCGAATGCCTCTAGATGTCCCCGTCGGTCCGACAGAATCAGTAGTTGTCTGCCTTCTGCAACTAACGGAGCCAATTCATCCACAATCGCCAGCGTGCGCGGCTCATATGCCGCCAACTGGTTACATAGCAACGGTCTGCTCACTTCGCCACGGCAATCTGTAGGCTCGGTAGCATATGCGGTGTCCGCCGAAGAGAACCGCAGCACGCGCACTTCCACTGTTTCGTCCGGCTCACGAATCCGAATCTGATAGCGCACCGGCCCCAGATAGTTCAGGAATACGTCGGTGAGTCCATCCTGCCGGTCCGGTGTGGCGGAAAGTCCCAGCATTTTGAGAGTCTGAATAGACATGAGCGCCTTGCTGAAATGTTCGGCGCCCAGATGATGACACTCATCAAAGATGGCGAAGCCGTAGCCGCTGAATGTGTCTAACGGCCAATCCCGTGAGCACAGCGTCTGCAGCATGCAAATCGTGACATCGAACCGTGTCGGATCCAGCTCCGCTTTGGAACCCTGGAGTTTTCCCACACGGACACCAGGTATCGCTCCCTCCAGCTCCTTACGCCACTGGTCCAGAAAGAATTCCTGATGCACCACGACTAAGAAGCGTCGTCCAATCGCCACGGCCAGCCAGATGGCCATGAACGTCTTGCCGTATCCGCAGGGCACACAGATAAGACCATTGTCTGCGTTTGTTTTTGTCTCTGTGTCTGTTCCTGTTGCTGTTGCTGCTCCTGTTGTTGGTGCTGTCGAACGAAACGCCGCCACAATCTCCTGCTGTTGCGGTCGCAGCTCTTTTGCAAAGGTCAGATGCGCCGGCAGCGGCAAACCCGGCTGTCTGGCATCTCCGTCAGGAATCCCACAATTATTCAGACCCCAGAAACGAGGCACATACCAGCGCGTCGGCGACTCATAATATATCGGAAACGGGTCCGCGCCTTTTGCGAATCCGGGCGGCGCAGCAGGAGCCACCGTCAGTGCTTCACGGAGTCGCCGCGTTTCGGCGGGGGTCAATGCGTCTTTGCGAATGGCGTAACCGCGATGGCTCAGGATTCGGGAATCGGTGGTCGGCCATGTTTTCGTTAGGAACATGGATTCGCTAACTCTATATACGGGTAGGGTTAGCCGTGTCATCTTTAGCCGTTCCCTAGTAGAGATGGTGCAGATGCAACGTGGAAGCCTACTATCACCAACCACCACTGTTGCACTGGCGCTGGTTGCGGGCGCATTGCTGCTGACCTGGATATTTGCACCTTCTGCCGACGACCTGGCCCCAATGCAAACACCGCCTGGACAATACCAACTCCATCAGAGACGTTGGGAATGGCCGGGTACTGAGAAATCCGTGAGCTATGGACCGAAAGCCGGTGGTGCGACGAATCACGTGCGGTTTCACGATGCGCCGCCACCCAAGGTCACCTGTCTGGAGGGCCAGGGCTGTCTCGACCTCTAGATAGGAATAGTATGTTTGGTCACCACCGCTTCCTAATTTATCTGTATCCATCAAGTCGTACCACATGTTGGTGAGCTACTTGCCTGCTCTCATCGAAAACAAAGTTCTGATTTGCGTTCTTCATTCTAACTTTATCGCGCTAGCGACACAGATTCGGATTCCCGAAACCACCGGTCTGTATATCTATAGTGACGGTATCGTTCAATCGGATATACTTTTCGACGAGTCTCTGTTCAAACAGGTCGCACCAAAATACGATTTTGTATTCTGTATTTTACCGTTGTTTTCTGTTCCACGAGCTATGCGCATTGGCGGCAACGGTGTCTGGGCGGCGAAACAGTTAGGAGAGGCATTAGGCAAACCTTGCTCTCTCTCTTGCATGCATCCTATGAATGTCTGCAATAGAGGAAGATTTCCGGGAGTTTCACTGGAGATGAATGTGGCATACGATACTGCTCCACTTCAAACGCCGGTGCGTGATTGGCTCTCACGGGTTTTACGTCTTGCAGGGGACCATACCCGTCGTATCGACCCCCATTCCGCGTAAGCTCTGAAGAGTCGATTCGGCATAGCACATACTTCCTCCGTTCGCACAACCAAAGATTGTCATATCATTGTTTGTCATCGTGAATCGGCCGTATCCCTGTGGGCATGTCGTGCTCTCTTGGGCTTTACGGTATTGGCAGCTCTGGGTTTCTTTGGTTTTGAACCAGTTGGTTTCTCCCGTAACATCGCAGTTCCAGGCGGATTGTTCCAGACAGTCGCTCCGCCCCTCATTTGTGAGACCTGCACAGCACCGTCCGCGCTCTGTGGCGGTTCCTGGTAGACCCTGCACGAAGTTGGGCGCATCGCGGGGACAGTGTGATGCTCCGCTCTTCATCAGCATATCCGTTCGGATAGTATGGCAGTTGGGAACATGCTCTGTTTTTCCGTCGAGCGTGCAAAATACCGGCGGCGGTGCGGCGGGGTCCGATGTAATGGGCGTACATACTTTATCGACACGGTCAGTATCCGTATTAATCTTACCGCCGCAGCAGTATGCCCGGGCATCCCACATAATCATTGTGGTTCCCTCAGGACACATCGTCACCGTGTTGCCTTGAGTGGTATTTCCGAAGTTTTCACGAATGCGGACCACCAACGGCGACCCCCAGATGATGCGAACCAAAATCAGAAGTGCCGCGACGAGCGCTGCACCGATAAGTATGCTCTGCATTGACAGTCGCATGTCCCCCTACCGGAACAGATGAATTTCTACATTAGAGAATAAAGAACAGAGGTTCCAATCCCTGCTGCGAAGCACAGATAAATAATATAAAAGACCCACTTGATAGTCGTTACGGGTTTCATGTCATCGAACACTTTGTTCCAAACGAGATAATAAAACACATAGTCGGCCAATGCAATACCCACTATGCTGAGCAGAAAGCCACCTATAAGTAATCCGTAGTCGGCAGCAGATAGAGATTTGGTTGCAGCAGAGCCAGGTGCAGAGCCAAGTCCAGGTGCAGGTCCAGATCCTAATATAAACGATAGCTCCTGGGTTCCGCCGTCTTTTGTATCGACAACATTATGGCCATCCCTTACATAGAGCGGATTGCAGACCATTTCATTTGTTCCTGTTGGCCCCTGGCTTGCTGCTGCAGAAACAATTGGCGCAGACAGCCCGGGTAGCGCCAGAATCGCGGTTTTCAAGAGACGGTCGCGGGGAACCTTCTGACTCGGTTGCACCCGTTGCGCAGGAAGGTCACGGGGGTCCGTCGAAAGTGACCCTTCCCGCGGGATGCGCTCCAGGTCCATTGCCCGAATATTCGCAGGAGTCAGCACCAGAATAAACTGGCGCTCATCGTCGGCATTACAAATCGCATCGGGAGACGGTGTATCTGCAGTGCGACCGCGGATATCGGGACCCATGTATAGCATCGTGCGGGATCCAGGTGTCAAAAGCGTAGTAATCTGGGGACGCACGACGGATGGGTCCGGTCGGGCTGCTGTCGCTGCAAACCAATCTGTTCCGGGGCCCGGCGATTTGTGTGTAGCAGGAATAACCAGCGTGACATAGCGTTTGGGATTTCCAACCGTGGTCATGTGGATATGCAGCTCCGCGGGATAGACATCGGTCTGTCCTGGAAAAACATGCAGACCCGGTGTATGAAAAACAACTTCATCGAGACTGTAGCGTTGCCCACGGAAATCGGCAGCAATCGTGGGGGATTCTTCAATATTGACTCCGTCGCCTGCACCGGCGCCCTGTCGCCGTGTCAAAATCTGCAGAGAGCCGGCATTTATAGATGTTAGACTCAAAGCGCACGTGGTGCAGTTTGGAACATCGGCCACATCAACGTTCGATGGCCAGGCAAGCGGCGTTTCTGCACAGGCTAACTTGACGTCACCCATCCTCTAACGGCCGGCGTCAAATTATTACTCCTTTTTAGCCTACTAAAATAACGTCCGTCTATACACGGTGGCTTTGAATGACCGCCCCAATGCCGGCACATGGATACCGTCACCGTCGGAAACCTCGTCGCATCCGTTCATGTCATCGTCGCAGACACGATTGCGAACCCGAACGGGCACCTGAACAGGATTCGTTCCGTCGGTTCGCGTGTAGTAGTTCCAGCGTCCACGTCGGGCATCCAGTTCGCGACCATACAGCGGCAGTATTGTGCGGTCTGGCGATGCAGAAGAGGATGAGCCGCCTTCGGCTGTCAAGATACCGACTTGTTGATATGGTGACGCGGGACCGCGCGTGGCTAAACTGAGGCCAGGGCCAAAGCCAAATCCAGATCCAAATCCAGTTCGGAACACCGGCTCAGGATACAAATCGTTTCTCTGACGGGGCTCTTGATTATAGACAGGTGCTGGTGACGGTGTCTGCACTACAACGATATGTGGTTTCGAAGCAGAAGAGGCAGAGGCAGAGCCAGATCCAAATACAGATCCAAATCCAGGTCCAGATCCAAGCCACCACGCAACTCCCACAAGCATGGCGGAAACCAGCACGGCCAACCACAATGTCGTTGTATCGGTGCAAATTACACCGCGCGGACAGCGACGCATTCCCTACTTTAGGCGGCTATTATCCTCTCCTCTCTTCTGCAGCTCCATGCGGGCCAACTCTCCTGGGTCTTTATCCATTACGTTGGTCGCGTGTGTCCATAGTTCGGGCTTATCAACCGCAGAAATCCACTTCTTCACTTTCTGCATAACATCTGGCAGACTAGAATCACCCGCTGCTTGGTCGTCAATCATACTTATGTATCCCTTTACCTTATTCAGAATATCTGTCGGGTTCGGTATATCATTTGGCATATCAATAAATGCCTCTGCTCTTTTTTGAGCCAGCCACACTAGCACAAATAAGAGGCAACTAATCAGTAGTATGATTTGCCACATTCTAACGACTACGTAGAAATGGGCTGTTGTGCATCCAAAGTCAATCCTTTATCAACCTCACCGTCTGTCAAAGTGTCTCCCGCTGTTGTTGCTCCTACATACAACAGACCAAGGCAAAGGCAAGTAACACCGAGGCCCGTCATACAGTCGCTCAGACTCCAGCCGCCGCCGGCACTTGATTGAAGAATCCGGTTATCTTACCCATATCCTTCATCAGCGGACCAAATGAATCCAGCATTCCCATCAGTGATTTCTGGGTGGCCAGCAGTTCCTGTGTGTCCCGTGTCATGGCCGCAATCTGGTCCGGTTTCAGTGCCTTGTATGCATTCAAGAATGTGGTACCCGCATCCAGATGGTAGCCCTTGTCATCGCCTTCGGACGGCAGTTTATAGGGTTTGCCGAGAACCAGCGGCTCCTTACGGTCTGCATTATCCGGGAGCATTACTTTCTTTCCTGAGCCATCGGGATTGGTAAAGGCGGCGGTTATTACGGGCATCTCACCACTGACATCAGAGGCTTTGTCTGTTTTTTCTGCCGCTTTTTCCTCCGCTGCCTTTTCCGCCTTCTCCGCCTTTTCGGCATCCGCAAATCCCTCATACAGCCCATTCCCCCGTCGCCGCTGCAACAGAAGTATCACCGATGCCGCAACCAGCAACGCCAGAGTCATCTGCTTCGGCAGCACTCCATACACAATGAGACCAAACGCCGCTCCGATTGCAACGGCGACCGGTGTTCCCCAGACCAGAGCATACACTGCCGCCAGAGCTACAAATACGACCGCATAGCTATCCGCGGGTCGCAGCATTTTCCGGACGCGCTTCAACACATCCATTCTCCTCTACCATCAACTGCTAATTTTTAAGGTAGATGACAGCGGTCCTCCTATGCTGGCAAAGCGGCGGCCACCGTCTGATACACTAGAAATATCGCACCGGCCAAAAACGCCTTCACCAGAAGACCCGATACGCTGATATCTCCATTGCCCAGATACATCCACGGAGCATACCGGCTCAGGGCCGATGTCACGACCGGCAGACTCAACAGAAAGACCACAATTGCGACAACCACAGGAGCCTTGAGCTGATTCGTCAGTGCCGTTCGCCAATCGACGACCTTCTTGGGTGCCGGCACGGAAGCTCCCGGAATCACGGCCGGACCATGGAACGGTGCCAAACCCGGAGCTGCCTGCATAAACATAGAATGGAAATCGGCCATTGTCGGTGATGTGCCGCCAATCACATTCGCCCGGGCTGTCGCAGCATCCATACGAAGGTCACTGGTGCTGGTCGTAATCGGTGGCTCCGTAATGACGCGCTGTCCCGCTAGAGGGACCTGCACCGGAGGCTGCGCAACGTCTCCTGCGTTCATTTCGGCGAGAATCCGTTTCACGCGCTCCTCATCGGCGCTGGGGCCTGCAGTTGCGCCGCCGGTCTGCAAATCCTCTAGCGATGTGCTCATGGAGGCCATTGTTAAGGCGTTTGGCGGAAAAAAATCGCGTCCCGCTACGCACCTGCTCACGCACCTGCTCACGCCTCTGCTCACGCAGAAGCAACGCGTTTCACCGTATGCACCAGTTGTGACGCCTCCGCAGACCCCGCCTTCGGACAATCCACCACTTCCGTCGTGAATTCTACACAGCGCTCACCCATCTGATATACCTTGTGCAGAACATCGGTGACAGGCGGACCGTGGATAACATAGCACTCAGGTCCGTTACAAAGTGGTCGGAACATGGCCGCAATTCCGAATCCTATCATGAAACTTACAAACGCGGCCAACCAGGGAATCTCCATGTAACTCCAGTAATTCATGCTGCCCTTACTTTCTGCATATAAAGTAGGGGCACCACGATGAAGTTTTTTAACCACTTACAGCTACTGCCACTTCTGTTGGGACTCGGCTTCGGTATGTTTTTTGTGTATGTGCTGAAACCGTCACCCGTCGTGGTCTATAAATATCCGACAGTGGAGAATGCGGGCAAGGTCGTGTATCAGGACCGTAACGATGTCTGTTTCAAATATCACGCCGATACGGTGGATTGCGACAAGAACGAGGGCAAAATCGCGGCATTTCCATTACAGTAGAGGGTCTCCAATTTAAAGAATTATCTTATACCTACTGTATGATGAATTCAATTCTTTATGTGCTTTATTATAATGAGGAAACGAAGACAAGAGCAATGAGAGAATATTCATCAAACTTAATATGTAGATTTTTATATGTCCCTACTAGCGTTTATTTTGAGAGCTTTGTAATTATGGAGTTACTTGTTCAAAAGATAGATGAATGGAAATCTTGTGAGTATGTTGGAATAATTTCGTATAAGGCACGTGATAAATGTTTTATACCAGAAGATTTTTCCAAATTAGCGACTGCAAAAAAAGAAGATTATCAAATTATTACTTTTTATAATGCTCCATCTAAGGAATTCTATTTGGATGATGGCTATAGAGCACATAAAAATATGAAACAGATTATTACAGTATTATCGGAATTAATACCCATAAATTTTCAGAAAATTGCACCAATATGGTGTAATTATTGGTTTATGACTCCAACTGTTTTGTATAAATATATTTTATTCTTACGACATGTAAAAACCATATTTGAAAGTAATTCAGAATTGAAATGTCTGTTATATGATGATGCAGGATGGGCGCACCCACCGCCAACTTTTACAGACGCTACAGGATTAAAGCATTACCCTCATCATCCGTTCGTTATGGAAAGAATGACGGGAATTTTTGCGGGGGATTTCAAAACAGCCTCCTACTCTTCTTTAACCTAGATAGAACTGATACCGCGTTTTTCGATTGGCAGCGTCGGAACATAGACCCCCGCATTCGTTCGCGTCGTGCGCCCCGGCAGAGCACCGGTTTTCTCTATTTCAAACAGCTCACGCTCGGCAACAACGATGCTACGCCGCAACATGGGACGCGTGACGGCATCTGCAGAATCGTAGGCCTTCCACGCGGCGATAAGAGTCGCTTCTGCCACCCGTAACTGTTCGCTCACAGCGGCAGCTATGGTTGTCTTTTGTTCTTTGTATTGGGTCATACGGGCGCGTGCGGCTGTTACGAGTTCGGGAGACCATTTCTCTGGGGTCGAGAGCACCGTCAGAATATCGGCTTCGCGCCGCCACGGGATTTTGGCGACCTGCGCGCCTCCGTCGGCTGCGAAAATGGCGGGTTCGCGGGTCTCAGGATCAAATCCGAGATTGCCGGCATTGGGCCAACGGGCGACCCAGCTACTGAGCGTCGTTACATTACCCGGCTTGACGGTCTGACGCTTGGATGCCGCCGGTGGCATTACTCTGAACATTACCCGGAAGTTTTACTCAGCAGTAATCTCCGTATCATCCAAGCGGAATGCCACTGGACACGAATCTTCTGTACGGTGTGAGTGTGGCATCAGGTGTGCTGCATCTGGCTATACCGTTTGGACTCCAGCTACTCGTGGCGCAGATGGGTCGCAATCCGTGGATTCTGTTCGCTCTCATAGTCGTTGCCTCTTTTCTGATTTATGTAGGTGTCTTCACAGGATTGCAGGCATCCGCGTGCGACGGCGTGAAGAGTTGGCAAACGGTGTTTGGCGGAGCGGCTATCGGCACCACCGTGGTGGCCGCCATGGCGACGATTCCGTTACTGTTTGAGCCGGCGCGTCTTGTTGTGAGTCAGCTGGCGGGAAAGCATCTGCCGATACTCAATCCAGGAGAGGAAGAGCTGTATCGTAAAGTGGCGGAGACAAGTCTGCAGTCTATTGGGGATACGACAACGGACCCCGCCATAGCCGCACTCAAGATGGGTCTTCCTGCCGATAAGTTCGCGGAGCAGACCTTCCAGGAAACATGGATGGGCATGAGCTACTGGGCAGCATTTGGAGGGCTATATGGTGTTGGTCTGGGTTCGTTGGTGGCGGCGGCCTGCCCGGCTACTGCGTAGATACAGATGGCGGGTTGTCTCCGTAGTATACGTAGCGCCGGAGACCGCCGGTATTTGAGGCCGGCTCTTCGAGAACATAGTAACCAGAGCGTGGCTTTCCTGATGCTGCTGTTGTTGCTGTTGCTGTTCTCGTGTTCGATTCTTCCGATACAGGAAACATATTCAGTTTCCGTGGGCGGCCACGACGACGCTTGGGTGGCATCATTGCCTCTGCCTCTTCGGCCTCTTCCTCTGCCTCTTCCTCTGCTGCCTCTGCCTCATCATCGGCAGAAGCCCAACTGTCACCCCATCCTGTACCTACACGTGAGGCAGCAGATGCCACCGTCATAGTAGAAATACCAGAGGAATAGGTTCCAAATCCAACGGTGATTGCAGCAGAAAGTGAATAACTGACAATCGCCCACACAATCGCAAAGAGCCAAAACGGAAATACGGTGTAACGGGGACCACGCTGATATCCGAACTCTTTCCAGGCACCACTCTCCATAAACATCAGCGACGGTCGGGTGTAAAGAATAAGGCCGAGACCCGCCGAATAAATAACGATTGCTAACCACAGCATCTCTCTATTGTTGCTTCGCACATAAAGTTGTTAAGATACGCACCGTTTGTCACTCATCATTCATGACCAGTGACAAACATGTTATTGCTTAAGAGCGACTACTTCGCAACTGTCTTAGTTGCTTCTGTTGCACGTGTAAATCCACCAAGGCGGGAATTGAATGTATAGATATTCTTGGGATTTGCGACCTGCCGGCCAGCGAAACTTTCTACCACGCAGCCGTTTGCTAACAGATTATCGCGGAAGAAGTTCGGGCACTCGATATGGTAATAGGTAATGGGTTGTCCTACGGCATATTGCTGGACAGCCTTGTTGTTTGCATACTGGCAATTCATCCAGAGTCCTTTCTTAATCTGGAATGCATGGAGAGGTGATAGGCAGATGTCGGTAGGAGGAGAATTGTGACCGAATGAGTGAGCAGGAACCAGGTAGGGAGCAGTCCCCTTGGTTGTCTTATTCAGCGTCGTAACATATACTTTGATGGGTACTTTGCGACCATCGGCAGTCACGACAGTGTCGCCATTTCGTAGCAGTTCTACGGCTTTTTCCCCTGCTGGGGTGCGGATTAGTGTACCGGCCACGAAGCAAGGGATGTAGTTGGCTGGGAGAGCCGTCGTGGATGTGGTAGTTGGAGGTGTGGTATCGGGTTCCGTCGTGGATGTTGTAGTTGGAGGTGTGGTATCGGGTTCCGTGGTGGATGTGGTAGTTGGAGGTGTGGTATCGGGTTCCGTGGTGGATGTGGTAGTTGGAGGTGTGGTATCGGGTTCCGTCGTGGATGTGGTAGTTGGAGGTGTGGTATCGGGTTCCGTGGTGGATGTGGTAGTTGGAGGAGCTGTCGGCGACAGTGTCGATGCACTCACAACCTCTGTATTACTTAAATTACCAGCAGAATCTACCATTGTGATAGAAATGAAATATAACGTGCTAGCCTGTAATCCATAAACTGTTAACGGCGATGAATAAACATTATAGGATATATCGTATGCTACACCATCGCAAATATCAACGATATACGAAGTAACATCTGTCACAGTAGCCGGTGTTGACCAAGATACGTTGATAGCCGTATCGTTCACCGGCGTTGCAGTAACATTTGTTACGCTACTTGGTTGGCCATTCGCAAATCCACCGGTTCCAATGGCAAATATGGGATAATTCATGAAACCAATTGGGATAGTGGCACCTACGTTGTATAGCGTGACAATGCCAGTTGCAGGCACAGTTACAGTCAGAACAGAAGTCAAATCATTATATACAATATTTACGTATACACCCTGGTTATTATACACATTGTATGTGGTGCCGGCTACAAACAGGATATAATAAGAATTATTATCATCTGTTAAATAAATTTTATTATTACTGTCAGCAATCAAGATATTGGCCGCTGCAGGTGTAATTGATGTATCAACATTATCTGGTAGTATATGAGATAAAAGGTTCGTAAACTCTGAGCTAGTTAAAGGAACATCAACACCCTCAGGATGTTCTTCCTGCAGAGCAGTTACCACCGCTTGACTATAATCTCGCGCTGCAGCCCCTGTGTTTTCATATCCATTTATAACTGGATATTTTAGAGTATTAATAATATTACATAAAACCAGTATCGGATTGGGCGGAGAAATAATATTTATTGCATTAACAAGCGCCGTGGCAGCATACGCCCTAGTATTTATATCAGTAAATTGAGTCATATAAAACTCAGCGGTCGAAATTAAGTCTGTTGGACTGTTTGTTATTTGGGTAGCAAGTTCAGTCGGGTCTGTTGTCCTCGTAGTAGGTGCAGGAGTCGTAGTCACTTGCGCACTTGTAACATTTGTTCCATTATTTAACGTTGGGGTAATAACAAATGTATAAGAATATAACTGTGAAATAGCAGTTCCATTTCCATCGGTCGTAACAGTATATGTGTTAGTACCAAAAGGGATCGTTGCTATAGGCAGAGAAGTTGAATTAATACTCTGTGTAATATTATATGAAACTAAATCTTTTGTAGAGCCATATAAATTCCAATCCAACTGTATAGCACCATCAGTAGGAGTTGCTTGAATATTAATGGAAAGGGGTATAGGTATCGTAGCAGCTGCATTCTGAACATACACTACAAATATATTTTTTCTATTACTAAAAACAGCTATAGGGTCACCACGCGAACATTTGAATTTTTTTACCACCGCCTGAGTCAATATATTAATTTGAATTACAGCTCTTTCTGCGGGACTTGCGACCCATACATTTATTCCATCACTATATATACCGTTAATTCCTATACTATGATTACTAGAGCTAAGAGAGAATACGTTCGAAATCGCACGTAATGATATATCAATCTGAATTACTTTGTAATTAGTAGTAGCAACCCATACATATTTTCCATCGCTAGAAATAGCTATCGGAATTCCACTATCGACCGTATCGAACGTATATAAAAGATCACCCGTCAATGCATTAAGTTGATTTACACTGCCACCAGAATTAGCTATCCATACATATCTACCATCGCTGGATATACCTTTAAGAGTAGTAGAGCCAATGATGAATGAATTTATAAAATTACCGTTTGATGCATCAATCTGAGTTACGCTACTATTCAGGTTTGTAAGCCATACAAATTTCCCATCACTAGAAATATTAGCACCCTGATAATCAGCATCCTGATTGATTGTTGGGAAAGGGAGAACGATTGATTGCATCAATCTACCGGAAAGTGCATCGATTTGACTCAGAATATTACCACGTTCAGGGCGTCCATCCAAACCGGTTACCCATACATATTTTCCATCACTAGAAATAGTGGAAGCCCCACCACTGACATCGATTGTTCGTAATACTGTACAAGATGCTGCATCAATTTGAGTTACTTTATGACTCCAAGAATTTGCAACCCATATACTCAACCCATCTCCATCAACATCCGAAGGATAGCTACCACCAAGAATGATACGAGTTTCGTTCGCCTGTATCTCCATTACCTACACTATCGATATATTTTTTTTACAGAAAAATATATCGATAGGCCAGGTTCCTTAGTTTTATAAAAAGATTCATGCCCTCATCATTGCCACTACTTTGCAACTGTCTTTGTTACTCCCGTTGCACGTGTAAATCCACCAAGGCGGGAATTGAATGTATAGATATTCTTGGGATTCGCTACCTGCCGGCCCGCGAAACTTTCTACTACGCAGCCGTTTGCTAGCAGATTATCGCGGAAGAAGTTCGGGCACTCTACGTGGTAATAGGTAATGGCTTCCCCTACGGCATATTGCTGAACAGCCTTGTTATTCGCGTACAGCGAATTCATCCAGAGTCCTTTCTTAATCTGGAATGCGTGGAGAGGTGAGAGACGGATATCTGCAGGAGGAGAGTTGCGACCGAACGAGTGCGCAGGAACTAGGTAGGGTGCGGTTCCCTTGGTTGTCTTATTCAGCGTTGTAGAATACACATTGACAGGGACGCTACGACCATCGGCCGTCACGACAGTGTCGCCGTTTCTGAGCAGTTCTACTGCTTTTTCCCCTGTAGGTGTGCGGATTAGCGTACCGGCCACAAAGCAAGGAATGTTGTTGGTTTGGGGGACCGTAGTGGATGTGGTGGTTGGAGCCTCCGTAGTGGATGTCGTGGTTGGAGACTCCGTAGTGGATGTCGTGGTTGGAGCCTCCGTAGTGGATGTCGTGGTTGGAGACTCCGTAGTGGATGTCGTAGTTGTAGGCTCCGTAGTGGATGTCGTAGTTGTAGGCTCCGTAGTGGATGTCGTAGTTGTAGGCTCCGTAGTGGATGTCGTAGTTGTAGGCTCCGTAGTGGATGTCGTAGTTGGAGGAGCCGTAGTGGATGTCGTGATATCAGGCTCCGTGGTGGATGTCGTAGTTGGAGGTGTGACAGTGTATATCAATGTATTCGATCCGCTATAATTAGGGCCATTGGCTTCTATGTTAATGGTAAAAGACCAATTGCCAAACTCATCTTGAGCGGCACGGAAGACTTCATATGAAAAATTACCTCCGATATCTGGTGAAGAGGTAAATGATACTTCGCCCAATTGTGGTATAACATAGAACCAGTCACTCTGGTTAGCGTTCACGTAAATGTTAAATGTTACCAGTATCGGCGTGATTGTTAGCGTTATAGAACCAGGTGTTGCACTCAGTTGAGCGCTCTCCAATGGAAACGCGGTAACATGGTATACACCCGCATCCGTTACACCGGTAAACGGAGAACCATCGGCATATTTCCATGTTACATCAACCGAGCCGTAATGTGTCGGCAGATACTGAACGTTACCGTTATATTCTATAGTTATATCGGATACTAATTTACTCAGATCTACTGGGATAGATATTTTTAATACAGAGCCACCATACATTGCAACCCAAACATTTGTGCCATCACTCGAAATAGCGAACGGAAATGAATCAGTAGAGATTGGCTCTCCTACAACTGAACCGGATAATGCATTGATACGTGTTACAGTTCTGTCAAAATTTGCAACCCAAACATTTGTGCCATCACTCGAAATAGCATTCGGACTAAAACCAACAGGGACTGTATATACTATACCTGAACCGGATAATGCATCTATACGCGTTACAGTATTGCTGTAATAATTTGCAACCCAAACATTTTTGCCATCACTCGAAATAGAATTCGGACCTGAACCAACAGAGATTGGCTCTCCTATAACTGAACCGGATGATGCATCGATACGCGTTACATTATTGCTGAATTTATTTGCAACCCAAACATTTTTGCCATCACTCGAAATAGAATTCGGATTTGTACCAACAGAGATTGGATTTCCTATAACCAAACCGGATAATGCATCTATACGCGTTACATTGTTGCTGTAATAATGTGTAACCCAAACATTTTTGCCATCACTCGAAATAGAATTCGCACTTAAACTAACAGGGATTGGCTCTCCTACAACCAAACCTGATGATGCATCGATACGTGTTACAGTATTACTGGTATTATTTACAACCCAAACATATTTGCCATCACTCGAAATAGCAACCGGACCTAAACCAACGGGGATTGACTCTCCTACAACCAAACCTGATAATGCATCTATACGCGTTACAGAATCGCCTACATAATTTACAACCCACACATTTTTGCCATCGCTAGAAATACCATAAGATAAACCTCCAATAGTAATAACACTATCTGCCAACGCAGGTATATACACAACACATGTATCACCATCGTCAAACATAACTGTAAAACTCGAACCTGCCGCCAGCGGCAGATTAAATCCAAACACATTCCGAATACCTGCGCCCGCCGAAAGTGCAGTAATGGAGTTATCACCCGAACGGGTCACATTCACGAAACCGCTGTTATCGCGATGGAGAGGGTCAGATATCTGTAATACGAAATTTATGGAGATATCGTGCGGCATGGGAATGATGTTGTTACTACCGTTATTTGTTACGGGGATAACCGGATACGGCTCAATCTGCTGTCCCGTAGTGTCAATGATAAAATTAGCCCACGTAACGGGTAACGGAGTACCGTTGCAAATATCAGAATGCAGAGTTTCTAAGAGCGATTCCGATACCGTACCTGGATACTGTGCGGCGTAGGCCACCATGTGAGTATAGATAGACATCGCTTCATCTCCAGTTGCTTCTGTTGGCACACCCAGACTATCGCCACCAACTAGCGCAATCGTCCGCGCTTCGGTATAGGCCGATATAGCCACGTCCGTATCAGTAATAGCGCCCCGCATAGTCGCAAGACCGGTATATGTATCTGCAGCAGAGGCAGTTACGGTGTCATCAATTATCTTAATACTCTCGTCAGAAAGCTGGCCATCAATTATCTGACTACCAATGGTAGTAATAATCTCACCACCACGACTAATATTTGCTGAATATCCAGGCGCTAAAGTTGTTTCATCCAAATTGTAGGATGTAAATCCAGGTCCTACACTATTATATGGGCAAATCTTGAGCTGGTATGGGGCAGAGCTAAGTTCAAAGTCTGTAACCAGCTGGTCGTTACTATCATAAATTTTTGCAGATCTATTAAGCACACCTACAGATATGCCTGCAGAAATATCAACATGGTAAGTCGATGGTGCATAGTTGTCCAGAGCAGCATAGCTTTTTGTTGGATCATAGAGACCAGGGGAATAATACGGATTTGGTATAGAATTTGTTGGTGCATCTATGAATTCACCATAGATATAATTCATAATATTGAATTTCGTATCGAAATATAAACGATACGATGTAATCGGCACACCACCCGTATTATCCGGTGGAACATACGAAAATACAAGAGTTCCGTTACCGTGTGCGGCCGTCGTGATTGTTGGCTGGGCCGCAACGGTAGGCAGCACCGTGAGGTTACCAGGCACATAGGTAATTGTATAGTTATTCAGGCCGACTCCCTGTGCTGCACTTGGCGTAACCGCGGATGCATATGTTCCTGGTTCTAAATAATTCGGCGGCTGTGCGGTGGGGTCATTTCCTGATGAGTGATTTCCTGAGCAGTCGATGTGAACAGAAGTAATACTGTCGCCACTCATGAATCCTACTGCAGAATAGCCTTTTTGACCTGAAAATGGTCTAAATCCTCCTGCGACTGTTTCAATACCACTGTAATTTCCAAATGAATCAATGACAACAGGATTGTAATAATAACGGGTTATTCCACCGGTAATCGTCAGCGGTGCCTGCGTTATCGAGGCGGGTGAAACCGTCGGCTGAGCGGTCAGCTGGTAATTGCCAGAGTTAGCGCCGTCGATGGAGAAACCACTAGCGGTTACAGTGAGTCCAGAGCCAACATTAGGCTGAGAGAAGCTGCCTGACCCATCTACAATACCAACACTATCAGAGCCGATAACACCCGTCAGAGAACCGCCACTGAGAACAGCGTTAGAGGTGCCATCGTATACTTTGTCTGCAGCAGTTACACCATCGATAGTCAGCGGTGCCTGCGTGATTGTCAGTGTTACAGAAACAGCTTCTCCTGAATAGGTCCCTGTCGGTGTTGCGGTCACTGGGTATGAACCCACCGTCGTCGCCCCCGTAAACGTGCTACCATCGGTATTTTTCCATATTACCGTAACATTATTATCAACCGTGGGGAATTGTAGTTGGTTATTATATACTAACGATGTATTCGAAAATGATAGAGTTACCGGCTGTGTGGGGACCAACGGACCAACTGCACTGCTCTTAGCACCTTCACCCACGCCATTCACAATCGCAACGGCGAAAAAGTAGCTGATGCCATTGCTGAGATCTATCACGTCAACCGGATCCGATAAACCAATCTGTTGTGATTGAGTCCACGTGGTTCCTCCGTCTGTAGATTGATAGATATTGAACCTTGTAATTGCAGAGCCATTATCTATATCATCGGCATTAGGACTAGTCCAAGTTAGAGTTACAATGCCATCACTGGCGGTACCCGATAAGTCCACTACCGGACCCAATGGCAGACCAGCAGGTGTTCCAGAAACATCGTTGGAAGCACTACTGCTGCCCACTGTGTTCACCGCACGTAACTGCACTGTATAAGATGTTCCGTTTGTGAGGCTGGTTATAGTAATAGGAGAACTACTACTGTCTGAAGAGGTCCATGTACTTCCACTATTTGTAGTATATTCGTAATCGGTTATAGCCGAACCACCGTTGCTTCCAGCTGTAAATGCTACCGACAATTGACTATCGCCTGGTGTAACACTATCGATTGTCGGCGCGCCAGGCGCGGAAGGTGAAGGTAGTACCAACTGGTAATCAGAGTTTGTAGTAAACGTATAACTGAATGTTGTAGTTGTTCCTACCTTTTTGGTAAGGCTTCCTACCTGGTCATAGTTTGATGTAGTTGTGTTATATACATACAAGTCCAACACTGATACAGCCTCAGTCCCTGGAACATCAAAGTCAATAGGTAAAGAAATACCATTTGTAACAACGTTTCCATTTTCGTCTATAACCTTAAAGTATACATTTGCTTTCAATCCAGCTGTGGCATCTATATCGTCTACACTTAAAATCACACTATGGGTCGAAGGCAATGACGAAATATCCGCGGTTGCGGTCTGTGTTTGCCCGCCAACTGTTTTAGTTGCTACAACACTTGTAACTGCAGATCGTTTCTTTACTTCCATGACACTTGTTTTGGCAGCCCCTTTCACGGTTCTCTGAACAGCAACTGCATTTACGCTATTGTCAATAGAATTTTTCACAGCAGCACCTGGGTCAGATGCTGTGAATACAGCAAGTTTAGGAGCAGCTGATACTCCTGTTACAAAAACAGGAGCATTTGTAGTTAATCCAGATAATGAGTTAGAATCAAGAATAGGTATAACTGTTCTTGTTCCGCCAATGCTAATCGGTATACTTGTTTCATTCGTAATTGTTGTAGGATCAAATGTAGAAAAGGGCAATTCATAACCAGTTGGATAAATTCGCGCATTTGTATCCAAACTACGAACAGTCACATTTGTAGGGTCAAATCCCCATGTTGCTAAAGCACCAGATATATCTGTGGAATTCTTTGTAATGTTTGTTTTCAATATAGCAGTTCCAGCCGCAGCATAATGTGAAAAGGAATAACCGAAATTAGAAGGCAACTTAACGTCAGGGTTTGTGCCCGTAAATGTCAGCGAGTATTGAAACGAATCGTTGCCGTTCTCGGCTTTGTATGGGTCAATTTGAATTGTTGCAGGCAATGAATTATCATCTGTAAACGTATTGTTCAACGATAAATCTATATTTTGGGTTTTCACAGCATCCAACTTTTGAGCATCTGTCCATCCAGCTCTAGTATTGTTGTACGTTGCCGAAGTAGCATAAATATCTCTGGGTCCATTACTTGTAGAGATGTAAATAGAACCGTAACCGGTTAATGTAGTCCCACTTCGTGGAATGGTACAGTTTTTAATTGTAACATTCTTACATGATGACATACCGATTGTAGCGCGCGCAGACACTCTTGCAAACGTACAACCGTCAAATGTAACATTTGTTACGTAATTCATATTTACACCTTTCTGGTAACCACGAACCATGTCTACATTTTTGAAAACGATATTTGCAAGTAATGTTAAATTAGGATTTATAAAACCTATATCTACAGAGCCGGCATTGATTTCGTTTTGGGTGGTAGCACTCACATATAAATCAAAAATAATATTTTCAATTGTAACATCTGAACTTTTAATCATTAAATACCGAAGGGTATAATTATCCCATCTACTTATTAATGGTTTTTTAGAGTTCATTGTAACACCAACGATTGAAACAGGTGAAGTTATTGTTGTGCCAGGCGCAGCAGGAGAGGGTGTATATATAGTATCGCCCGCAATATATATTACTGCCGGTTTTGAATTCGCAGTGTATTCTGTAGCGGCATCAGATATGTACGCTGCTATAACATTGGCACCACCAACAATTGTTTTAGTCATAGTATACGAACCCACTGTAGAACTACCTGTCGCTGCATCAACACCACTTCCAGCTAAATAAACAATTTTATCAGTAAATACTACTTTTCGTACATAATTGAATGTATCTGTTTTACCAGCAGCAGAAATAGTCCAGGCGGTTCCAGATGGAGTAATTGTTACATCAGAAAATGCTGTGCCAGTATATGTTATTTTTGAATCGGTAAAAGCTACACCAGAAGCATATGTAAATGTCGCATTGTTGGGAGCAGAAACCGAATTATATAGAAGTGAAACAGCCGCAGATGCCGCGGACTGTGTTCCAGCACCAGCCGCATTCACGGCCTGTACTTTGAACGTGTAGCTTTGACCGGTAGTCAATCCAGTTACGCTTATAGGACTTGAAGCACCACTGACGGTTGTTTGTGCAGTTAATCCAATATAGGGAGTTACCACATAACTGCTAATTGTATTTCCGCCGTTTGAAGCAGGCGCCGTGAATGAAACACTTACATCAGTGGAACTTGATGTCGTTACAGACACTGTAGTAGGCGCTCCAGGAACCGTTCTAGGTGTGCCAGAAGCAGTGGAAGAAACTGCACCAAATCCCGCAGTGTTTGTAGCAGATACTCTATAGTGATACACCGTGCCGTTGGTTAATCCAGTGCTGTTATAAGGGGAAGACGCTTGTGCAGATGTCAGTGCCGTCCAAGATGATACACCATCCAGCGAACGTTCAATCTTGTAAAATGTAATTGCATTGCCTCCATTATTTGCTGGAGCAGTCCATGCTATAGAAAGAACTGTAGTAGCACCAGGAGTCACTGTAACACCTGTAGGAGCATCTGGCACAGTGCGCGGTGTAGCAGCGGTTCCTGACGCTTGCGTAGCACCTGCGCCTGCTGCGTTGACGGCGCGTAACTTTACAGTACAGGCAACGCCGTTTGTCAAGCCTGATATGATAATAGGAGTCGCTGTGCTAGATGGGCTACGAACTGTCCAGTTTGAACCACCATCCGTGCTGTATTCATAATTTGTTAACACATTACCATTTGTAGCTCCAGCCGTAAAAGGAACGGATAACGTTCCGCTGCTTGGAAACGTAATCGTACCAATTGTTGGAGCAGCCGGTGTTGTGTATGGTGTAGCAGCTACTGCAATAGCAGCAGTACCATTGCCGGCCGCATTAATTGCTCTTATACTCACTTGATACGGTGTACCATTTGCTAATCCTGATACAGTAATAGGCGATGTAGTTTGAAGAGGTGCGATATTTGTAAATGTACCGGCCGCACCAGTTGTACTATAGGCGTAATTTGTAATAGCACTTCCACCATTACTTACCGGTGCTGTAAAATTAATTTGGATTGTTCCACTGCTTGGACATGTAATAGTGGTGATTGTTGGGGCACCAGGGGTCGTTCGTGGTGTAGTAGTAGCATCTGGACCAGCACTTGAACTCGGACCGGTTCCACTGGCATTTTTAGCACGAAGCATGACAGTATATGATGTACCATTTGCAAGACCAGTAATAATTACAGGAGTTGCTATACCTGATCGAAGAACCCAGTTTGTACCGTTATCTATACTATATTCCATATTCGTTGGGGTTGCTCCAGTACTTGTAAACGCAACAGACAGCTGCCCGTTGCCTGGTGTAATCACCCCAATCGTAGGTGCCCCAGGAACAGACATTATACATAGTACATTGATTTTATTATATCGCGTGACATTTTATAACATCATAATTCTTACGTTTTTGTACATTCACCACAGGTAAATATAGTTTAGTATATTCACCACAGGTAAATATAGTTTAGTATATTCACCACAGGTAAATATACTAAACCGTAATACAAAGAAGTAAGATTATTCGGAGAGAAGAGAAACCATTAGTAATCATCGCCCGCTGCACCCAAATCTACGTCATATCCCTCTTCTGGAGCACCATCCAAGGGGCCGAATCCGAATGCATCAGCTCCAGCCCCCGCTCCTGCAGGTAGCAAGCTCGGGTCAACCGGTGCATCCACGATTCCCATGCGTTTGCGCTGTTCATTCTCAAATTCATAGAGCTCCGGGTCATACTTGTTCCAGCCCTTCGCCGCCACGCCCCACCGACCCATTCGCAGCTGCTTCTTAATCAGCTCCGCCGCCCGCTCATCATCGTCCTTGATTGACTGGAATTCCTCTACAATACTCGTGCGCTCCAGCTCCGCCCGCTGCTGCAGAATCTGCGCCACACGCTCCTTACTGAATCGCAAGAACTGCATCTTTACGTGTCCCATCAATGACCGCGTCCAGTCACTCACACCGTCGGCGGCAGTGGCGCGTTCACCAGGCGCACCGATGCTGCGATACATCCACGACGAACCCGTGACCGCGTCGGCCCAGGAATGAAGGACCAGACACCGCAGCAGCAGGCGCGCTTCCGCTATTGTCCATGGTCCCGCCACCGTCGCCATATGTATGGTCTGTGTCCATAGTCGCATCACCGGACCCAGCGAATCACCGACCGCCGCCAAGCCCAGACGCATATCTCCCGTTATATCGCCTGGATACCAATCCGTATTGGCCCGCAGAAGTCCGTTAATCCGTTCCACGTGTTCGGATGAGAGCGCATCCCACACCGCACCGGCGGTTTCCCGCACACCGAAATTCCGACCACCCGCCTCCAGCTTCGCACACCAATATTCCCGTATGGCCCGCGGTCCCTCTACAAACGGGTCCTCCGTAATCGTGTCGAACATCGCGAGTGCCTGCACGGCTTCCTTTGCTCTCGTTCGGGCGCGCGGTCCTGTTGCCGCCGGTTGTAGCGGACCAATCGCATCGGCCACCATTTTCCGATGCGCATCCATGAGCTCCGCGACGGGTCCCCACATCGTCGCCCGACCCACTTCGTCTATTTCGAGCTCTTCGGCACCCGACATGGCCGCCAGAACCGCCGTCAGAGCCTCTCCACACGTCTGATGACTGGGTCGTGCAGTCAGTTGTGCCGCCAGCCGGTCCAGATTCTGTCGCCACGACGGACGGACCGCACCAATACGCTCCACCAACAGTTTCCTGCGCCGCACGGCATCTGAGAGTGCTTCAAACGCGGCTGGCGATGGCTCAACCCGTAAATCTCCCTGCTGCGCTGCCAGTATCGCGGCACCGTCTTTGACGACATCTACGAGTTCCGGTGGTCCGCCTAATACGAGGCCGCACTGGCGACACAGATTTCCAGTGCTGAACTGATGTGCCTCGCCCACCTGGCTGCCGGTATAACAGTAACGCAAGAAGAGCTGAAACAGCAGTCCCGGATCCACCACCGGCTCTACGACAGCCGCGGCGTGACTCTCCTCTGCCACCCACAGATGGGTTCCTGCACGGCTCACGGCGGGCTGCGCTCCCTGAAGCATACGCGCGGCAGCCAGGAGTGGAGCCAGCTCTTTGCGACCCAACAGCGCAAGCCCCGCGTCGGCATCGGCGAACGATACGGGACAGCAGACAGACTCATTCTGTTTCGTGCCGACAAGTGCGCCCGAGCCTGCCACCGCCTCTGCATGCAGAGTCGCGATCGCCGAAATGGCCTGTTGTCTCACGGCATGCGCAACCGAATCCACCACGGCTTCAGGAGCTGCCTTGCCCTCGGCGGCGACGGAGGCAGCCGCGTTGACGGGCGAACCCTCTGGTGCCGGGGGCGCAAGAGACGGAGGATTGGGCTCCGGTCGGAATCCCGCCGGCAGCCGGTCATTGACAGTCACCCGGGCTCTCTCTTTGGCCGCACCGGCATCTGTCTGAATCCGTGTAATGGCGGTGCGAATCTCGGGCGTAAATGAGAGCTGCGGCACTTTGGGGTCGGCACCCATGATTGCCTTCGCGGCCTGGATAGCCGTTGTATGGGCTTTCTTCACGCGGGCATCCAGCTTGTCCAGATGCGCCCACGCCACGTTACGCCACGGCGCCGCGCTGCGCGCCAGAGAGGCCGTAACACACGCCACATAATACAGTGCGGTTCCGATATCCTCTGGTTTCGCTTCGGCATCCAGCGGCCAGCCTCCGCGACTGAATCGGCACGGCGGAAAGGGATTGTTCACCTGAATCGGCGGGTCGGCCATTTGAAGTGCGATTCCGGTTATCGCCATCAGCGCCGAGACCCGCAACTGGTCAAGAACGGCAGCATAGGTGGGAACGTCTGGAACCGCACCCGCAGCCGCACTCTTCATCCGTGTTGATGCCGCCGTCAGCAGTTTCGTCCGCTGCGCATCATACGCCGCCTGTGTGGGCGCCCGTGTAGAAACATACAGGTCCGAATAACGCACGATTTGCCGAACAACGCTCTCATCCGCAATCATCCCGCCCAGCTCCAAAATCGTGGTCAGTGCCTGATTCAGTTCCCGTTGGCTCTCTGTGGCGAACGACAGCGGCGCCGCGGTCAATGCAGCGGTGGCCTTGCGCCACGTTGATTCTGTGGGCACCTCCTCCAGCTGTTCTTCCGTCAAGACGCTGGCCTCCACGATAGGACGTCCATTGTCATCGAACTCCACGTGGTCGTCATAATCAATATCCTGAAGAGCTTGGCCACAGTTGCGGCAGATGATTTTGCCTTCGTAACGGTCGCCGCCGAACCGCGTCATGACCTGACGGTGTATCGCATCTCCGCGGGTTGGTTGGGCCAGCGCCTCTAACTCCATGAGCTCGTGGTAACAGACACAGTTCTGTTGGCAGAGTGCGCAGGTAACCCAGTCGCCGTTTTTGCCGCCCTGGAATTCATCCACGAACTCCCGCAGCATGCGCGCCTGCTCTGCCACATCATCGATACCGCGGATACCCTCTAGACGCTGAACGTGTACGCAGGAATTGATTTCGGGCTCCGCATGGAGACCAAGCAGTGCTGCTCCGCGTAGGGCCGCCCGACGCAGATGATAGGCACGCGAAGAACTAAGAGAGGCCTGCGCTGTCACGGTATCGATACCCACATCTCGTGACTCTAGAGACCCCAGAGTGGTCCAGACCAGCGGCTGGGCGTCTCCCTGTGCTTCTGTAAGCAGTGTGGCGGCAACGACGAGGGGTGCGCCGTATATCGTGGGATTCCGACGTTTCGCATCGGCCAGAACATCTTTGAGAGCGGCGGCCTGACGGAGTGCGGCCCAGACAGGAGAATCGTCGCCGGTCACACTGTTGAAGACCCGCGCCCGTCTCTCTTTCAATAGAGTCCGAGCCTGTTCCCGTTTCGCTTTGAACAGACGTCGCCACAGCTGCTGCGATTCGAGCACCCATTTATTCAGAACTTCTGCAACGGAGGGAGCCAGATCTCTGTTGGAGAGACCCAACACATCTTGCAGACCGAGTAAGGCGGGGGTTCTTGGGGCCAGTGAATCAGAAGGATGGATTGTCGGCTTCAAACTCTGGGCCAACCATTCGGCAATCGGCATGGAATTATCTGTGTTGCTTGCTGCTGCAGAGGCAGAGGCAGAGGCAGAGGCAGAGCCAAGTCCAGAGCCAGAACCAGATACAGAACCAGGTCCAGACCGTTTCAATGTCCAAATGGTTTCCGGACTAATATCCACACTATACAGCGTCTGAATTGCGGCATTCATCGACGGCAGTGTAGCATCCTCCAGCTCTTGTGTGTAGAGAATCGCGGTAGGAAGATGGCAAGGATTTGTGGGAGGTTTGAGGCGCAACGCCGCCTTCGGAGGCAGGATAGTCCATCCCGTTATCGTATCGGGATCCGACGGCGCAATCGGCACAGACGAAGAACCTCCGCGACGTCCCGTAACAAAGTCGCCAGTAATAACGCGTATAACCCGGTTTTGCACATTTGCTTCCAGCAAATCAACGGATACCGGAGGGGCCTCCTTATCACCGACCTTCGGCAAAGTGGCTCCAAATCCCTGAACCGGTGTATCCAGAGAATTGGTGCGCATCACGTCCTGGTCTGCACGCCAACCGGATGCCGACACCACACCCGTCAGTGTCACCTGGTCGCGACTAAACAGGTCATAGGTGTAGGCCGAAAAGCCTTTGCCCATGGCCGCGGGCATCGCTCCTTCATCAAAGAGCCGTGCCGTATTTTCGGACGTATGTTCAATTTCGTAAAGAATACGGGGAGAAACATCGGACTCTTTATATGAGTTCATTCCGCTTCCGCGGACTTCCATATTCAGAACACGGGCCGCCGCCACAATCGGTATTGCCATACCTACAGCGCCAGGGGATGCCAAAATCGCTTCCTGTAATGTTTCCACCGTATTCGGAACGACTCCGGTAACCCGTCCCGCAGCATCATGGGATGCAACGGTGTTTTTGAGTGCGACCGCGACATCCACTTCGCGTTCAATCTGCCGTAGCACACGTGTCTGTTTCCGTTGTTTTGGTTTCACGTTCTCAAGTAAATCCTGAAAGAGATCTTCGCGCTGTAAGGAGTCCGGGAATCCTCGTGCAGACATGGGGATTTCTTCCATTGCTCCTGACGGCAAAATGCTATCCAGGAGAGCCAGAACATCGGTTTGTCGTTTGGCAGCGGCGACCCGGTCTGCAACGGGTCCTTCCTCTTGGGGTGCGCCTTCTTCTACGGCGGCGGCGGCATTCACGGCGGTGCGAACCCGAATCACTGCAATTGGTGCGGGAGGGCCGCGACCCTCAAACTCAAAGACGCGGCCGTCTTCCAGCACAATGTTATCGGATGTGGCATTTTTCTGCACTTCGGCGACTACGCCGTTGGGAGCGGCCTGTTGTCCATCGGCGGTAAAGAACTCCAGCGTTTCGCCGACTTTGGCGCCTAGGAAATCGACGTAATAGTCGGAATCATATGTCGTAATGACTTCCATGCGTTTGACACCGAGATCGTCACTGAATTCTAGGCCGCCGTCGGTCATGGTGAATTCGACGGCACGGTCGGATACCTCTTGGGGCATAACACGCACCATGTCACCATCGCGAAATACGACGCGTCCGGCGGTGTAACCGTAGGTATCGCTGATGATTTCTACTGTGTTGCCGATGTGTAGCGGATCAAGAAACTCAGACTCGGCATCTGTCACTTCTTCTGCTGCTCCTGCTGCTCCTGCTGCTCCTGCATCTTCCACCTCTGGACCTGCTTCGGAAACCGCTTGTTGTTCCATCCGCTATCGGTCGCGGGCAAATTCGCTGTAACTGAACACCGCTGATTTTGATTTGCCTTTTGTCTTTTGCCTTCTGTCTCATTCCTCTTGTCTCTTGGCTCTGTCTCGTGACAGAGACCCACCTTTCGCCACCCCAAATACAAAGTTGACGGGCTAAACCGCAACCATTTGCTGAGTCAGGAAGATGAATACGAACAAGACTTTCGCGACTCTGATTGCCCGGTTCCCGACTACTGAGACCCTGTTTGCCTATCTGCGCAGTGCAGAGGGTGGTCGCTTGACGATTCGGCAGAGCAAGGAGATACCGCTATCGATGATTTACTACGACAAGACCGTTTCAGTGATGAGCCTGCCTCATGTGGGTATGTTCCGGAGCATTGTCTGGGACGAGCGCAGCAATCGTCCGTGCTGCGTATCGCCTGCGAAGGGTCGCGATATCCTGGGCGATAACCCTCCAGCACTGGGTCTCGTTGTGGAGGACTTCATGGATGGTACCATGATCAATCAGTTCTGGGATGGTACAACATGGCGGCTGGCCACAAGGACTCTGCTGGACGCTACGTCGGCCTATTATGGGACATATAGGGACTCTTTGTCTGTATCTGTTCCTGGACCTGTTCCTGGCGATGCACAAGAGGCAGGAGAGGCAGCAAAGCCCTTCGCCACGCTCTTTACGGAGACACTGCAGTCGCAGCTGGGCCTCACCATGGCGCAGTTCGACCCCCGCTTCTGCTACTCCTGGGTGCTCAACCATCCTGCAGAGCGCGTGGTTGTGCCGGCCAAGTATGGTCTGCCCAGTCTGTCGCTGGTGGAGGTCTACCATATCGACCCCGCGACCACCGATGTCAGTCACCGCACCGGTCGTGAGTTTGTCAGCCATCTGCCCAGTGACACCGCCAACCAGAGCGCACTGAAGAAGGCACTGGAGAAGACACTCCCTCCGGCCCACACGGATATCACGCTGGTCGGTGACATCAAGGCCCGGACCCAGATATGGGGAAAGCGCTTCCGACATGAGTGGCAGGGTCTGGTGGGTCGCTGCCCTCTGACGGGTACGCGCTACCGTATCCGCTCCGCTGAGTACGAGTTTGCCCGCAATCTCCGTGGCAACCAGAGCAACCTTCGCTATCAGTGGCTGGAGCTCTGGACGAAGGGCACGCTGCAGACATATCTGACCATCTATCCTGAGGAGGCAGTGGAGGCAGAGGAGGCGGTGGCGGCCTTCAAGAAGGCAACGGAGGAGATTTACAATCTCTACCAGGTCATCTACAAGCGACGGGAGATGCCGCTTGGCCAGGCTCCTCACAAGTATCGTAAGCTGCTGTGGGACATCCACTCTGCCCGGTCGGGTGCCTACTTTCCGGCGCTGCGGTCCTTCATGAATCTGCAGGATACGGCACGCAAGCTGTGGCTCATCAACTATGAGCGGCGGTATGGGGCTTCTGCTGCAGCACCAGCACCAGAGGCAGTAGCAGCAGAGGTAGCAGAGGCAGTCGCGGCACCAGAGGCAATCGCGTAGTCGCAGCCACCGTTAAGATGTGCGGAATTTGCATTCTCTGGGGGAAAGAACCGTCTGTAACGCCAAAACTCCATAAACAATGTCTGGATGCACTGACACCCCGCGGCCCCGATGTAACACATTCTGAACTTTTTGAACACGATGCAACCGGCCACACCGTTGCCGTGGGATTCACACGTCTCCATATTCGCGGCACAGCAGGAGGACCCGAACAGCCGTTTCGTCTTTCCGATGGCCGACTGGTTCTCTGCAACGGCGAAATCTTCAATTCCGATATTCTGATTCCTCAGCTTGGTCTGAAGGTGCCAGAGGGTGCCAGTGATTGTGCTGTCATACCGGCACTGCTGTCTTCATTATCTCTTTCGTCTTCATTCTCTCCTTCTCTTGCAGACGTGGCCCGCCTACTGGATGGCGATTTTGCCATCACGGTCGTTGCTCTCAACGAAGGCTACATCGAAGTGGCACGCGACCCATACGGAGTCCGTCCGCTATATTTTGCCTCTAAAGAAGGAGAATGGTCCGGCATTGTCAGTGAGCTGAAGGCGATGCCGCCAGATGCAACCACCGTGCATCTTATTCAACCCGGCACCACACAGCGGTTTTGGCTCGACGGTCGCATAGACCTACCCAAAATCTGGCACCAAGTTCCGTGGCTGAAAGTGCCTTTCTGGGGGTCATCGGTCGATGGTCTGACGGCGGGTGGTGTTGCCCTCCGCGACGCACTCACCGAAGCAGTCGCCAAACGGTTGAGCACGGTGCGCGATATCGGTGCATGTCTATCCGGTGGTTTGGACAGCAGTCTGGTTGCCGCCATTGCCGCGAAACTTCTTGCCGCACAGGGTAAGCGCCTCCATACCTACAGTGTTGGAATGCGTGGCAGCACCGACCTGGCCCATGCCCGAATCGTCGCCAACCATATCGGAAGTGTGCACCATGAGCGCGTTCTCACGGCAGAAGAGTGTCTGGCGGCGATTCCCAATGTCGTCAAAGCCATTGAGACATTCGACATTACAACTGTGCGGGCCTCGGTGGGAAACTATATGGTTGCGCTCCTCGTCAAACAAGAGACACCCGCCGTAAAGGTCGTGCTGAATGGTGACGGTGCCGATGAGGCGCTGGGAGGATATCTGTATATGCGGGCGGCGCCCAGTGTGTCGGCGTTTGAAGCCGAAACGGACCGTCTTCTTACGGAAATCCACCGTTATGATGTGGCACGTTCGGAGCGGTGCATGGCAACGATGGGACTGGAATCGCGGTCGCCGTTTCTGGATCGCCAGTTTATTGCGGTTGCGCGGGGTCTGCCGACCGAAGCACTGATGCCAACAGCCACGGTAATGGAAAAATCAATCCTGCGGACAGCATTTGCGGATTCGGCGTTGCTACCGACGGAGGTTCTATGGCGACGGAAAGAGGCCTTCAGTGACGGAATCTCACGGTCCGATAAATCGTGGTTCGAAATGGCCAGAGAGGAGGGAGAGAAACAGCAGAAGATAGGGGGTCAAACATCAGACCAGAGACCCCGCGTCAATCCGCCCCAAACCGCGGAGGCGGCGTGGTATCGTCATCTGTGGTCGCAGCATTTTCCGGAGGTGGCAGCGGCAGAAGTCGCACCGATTATGTGGATGCCGCGGTTTGTTCAGGGAGCAACCGACCCATCTGCGCGAACATTGACCAGCCTTCAAAAAACTTGAGCGGGGTGGTTGCCGCATGTTGGTAATCAGTGATATGGCGTCGCTCCTTCCTTGTTTCAGTAATCTTCTGCCGAGTTGGATAATTCGTCACGTAGAGAATGACATTCTGCGGATGATTAACCGATACACGACGCGGCATCATACATACAATCATGTCGCTCTAGTATTCAAAGGCAGGAAACTGCTGGCCATTGGTCAGAATACGGTCGGTGGTCGCAACACGATTCATGCAGAGGCCGCCGCAATCAAGGCCGTGGGTGATACGAATCTCCTGCGCGGTGCACGGATGGTTGTGATTCGGATAAACAAATGCGGAGAGCTAATGTATTCTGCGCCGTGTTGTGCGTGCAAGGTGCTGCTGCGGAAGTGTCAGCGCGAATATGGTCTGATTGAGTGCATCCATTCATAGGGGTCCAATGCAGTCAAAGAGAACAAAGAAAAATAACGATATAGAGTAAGGGGGATGCCACGGCTAGATGTAGGTGACGGTCACCAATTACATTACGAATTACACGGCAATCCGAAAGGAAAACCCGTTGTTGTTTTGCACGGAGGCCCAGGAGGAGGACTTCAACGATGGATATTACGGCTGTTTAATCTGCGGAAATGGCATGTCCTTTTGTATGACCAGAGGGGAGCAGGACGTTCAACTCCGTCTGGCAGTCTAACGAATAATACGACTTGGCATCTGGTGGAAGATATCGAACAGCTGCGTAACGAAGTCATGCATGTCGCCCGTTGGACTGTTTTTGGCGGATCGTGGGGCTCTACTCTGGCGCTGGCCTATGCCGCACGATATCCCGCCGCGGTACATGCGATGATTTTACGGGGTGTCTATTTGGGCGAGCCAGAAGAAAACGATTGGATGTATTCGGCGAAGGGAGGAGCAGCTCAGCTGAACCCTGCTGGGTGGAGAGCCTTTGTCTCTGGATCTGTATCTGGCTCTGGCTCTGGCTCTGGCCCTTCTGGCTGTCGCACCACGCGCGCATGTCTTTCTGCCTACGCCAAACGCTTCCGTAATCGGAAAACCCGTAAGGCCGCCGTAAAAGCCTGGAATAAATGGGAAAGAGATTTATCGGCTCTTCAAGTTACCGATTCCAACGGTCTCGACAACGAACCGCTAGCCACCATCGAAAATCACTATTTTCGGCACAACTGTTGGCTCCAACCTGGCGAACTCATCGCGGCAGCTGCAACCATGGCGATGCCCGTCGTGATTGTCCAGGGCCGTCATGACCATGTGTGCCCTCCTGTTTCTGCAGAGCGCCTGGCCGCTGCTCTTCCTAGTGCGCAGCTCATCGTAACAGAAGCAGGACACGCGGCATCTGAGCCGGCCACAGCAAAGGCCCTCCGTGCAGCAACGGATAAACTTCTTGCCTCCCATTAAGGATGCCCCAGATTGAACTAGAAATTGCACCAGAGCCAGCATCGCCCGCATCCGCCGCTGCCGATGATTTGTCACCGTTCCTTCAGTGGGGGCCCGCGATTGAAGTTCTCATGGCGCGGTGGTGCGACGAAGCCAAAGCCCACGAATGGATGCATACAGAGTCCTGTTCATTATTTGGAGCACGGTCAAAACAAATCATGATTACACTCAATGTTCTGATGGCGATTTCAGGATTCAGCAATGTAATCACGGGTGGCACCTCCTGGCCCGGTGGATTCCAACCGTCGTGGTTCTTTGGTGGGCTCAGCATAGCCGTAAGTATTCTGACGATGTTACAGGATAAACTCAATTATGCATCATCGGCAACAGAGCACGGAATCTGGGCGCAACGATGGACGATTGTAAGGAGACGTATCGAAGAGGAATTGGCTGTTCCTGTCAAGATGCGTAAAAGCTGCGAATCATTCTTGAAGTCCCTTCGGCACGAAATCAATCAGCTTTCTACCGCGGGTTCACAAAAGATTCCTGAATCTGTGCGGAAAGCCTGCCGGCGGCGCTTCGAGAAAGTTCAGGAGTTTGAATTACCAGAAATCTGTGGAGTGGCAGAGCATACGCGGGTGTATGTCGCGTTGCCGGGCGGCCAATGACAGACACCAGGAAAATATCGCGATTCATTAAGGAGATGGTGGATTGGAAAGTCGTCGTGCCCAGTTACAATCGCGTGGAGGGATTCTGTAAGAAAACTCTGGCGACACTCAAGTTTCATAAAGTGCCGGCGTCCAAGATATATCTCTTTGTGGCCAATGAAGAACAAAAACGTCTATATGAGGAAGGGCTGGAAAGTTGCGGAGAAAGGGCCACGGTTGGCCATATTGTGGTCGGTCGTAAAGGTCTGCCCGAGGTTCGCAATTTTATCTTCGAGTATTTTCCAGTAGGAACGCCGTTGGTCTCATTTGACGACGATGTTCGTGGTTTCGTGCGTTTAGAAGGAAGTAAGCTGCGACCACTCCGTTCTGCGGAGTTTGCCGACTGTGTCGATATGGCGTTTGCAGAATGTAAAAGCGTCGGTGCGCGTTTCTGGGGAGATTACCCTATTCCGAATGCATTTTTCATGAGTCCTACGATTTCCTATGATTTGAAGTTCATCATCGGCAGTTTCTGGGGATGCTTCAATCCCGGAACCAAAGTGGCCATCACGATTGGAAATGGTGAGAAAGAAGACTATATGCGGGCCATTCAGTTCTGGGAACTTGATGGGCGGATTGTGCGGCTGAATTTTCTTTCTCACAAGACGGCAACATATAACGATAGTGGCGGTCTCCAATCGGATGGTCAGGCGGCCCGTGTGGCAAGAGAAAAAGCCACGGTGGAAAAAATGCTGAAACTGTGGCCGCAATATGTGCGGGCCAATCCGCGGCGCAAAGGACCGTTTCCAGAGATTCTGTTTATCAAACAGACTGTGGAAGGAGGGGAGCAAAAAAGAGAGGTGAATGGTCTGCGACTAAGAAAAACCAGGAAAACCAGAAGAAACAGAATCTAGAGTTCACTGACTCAGGTCGTACATGAGGACCCACATTGGCCATCCATGAATGGCAATATACTGCATATCACGGATGCATAGGGCCAACGATGCGCCGCTGTGCGCGTCAGGATTTTCCAGATTCGCCATGATGCGGTTCGGTATATCGGTTGTTCCAAACAGGAAGCCGCCGCTGAAGGGTTCGTTTTTGAGCTCTTCCCAGATTCCGAGCTTCTCAACGGCCTTGTACATGTCACAGTATATGGCTTTCTCTGCGACACTCTTGATGAAGGAGAAGTCTCCTGGCTCGAATACTACAATCTCAGGGTTCATTGAATGTTCTCTGAGAATGAAGGCAGCGCGTCAACTTTTTTGACTGCTCAGGTCAGATGGTACGTGCTCTGAAGCCACACAAATACTATGCTGGACTCTCTAAACGGGCGGCCACACGACGACGCAAAGAAATCCTGAAATTCGGTGCCTACGACTGGCGCGACCCACGGGCTTACACCGGTTTCCAAACAGATGTCGGTCGCAAGACCCGCCGCAGCAGTTATACTGCGGTATGGCAACGACGTTTTCCTGATGCCCACAGTCTTGCAGACAAAGCCGAAGCCACCGGTGTTCCTGAGTCGTTCTTGCGCGAATCCTACAATCGCGGAATGGCCGCATGGAGAACCGGTCACCGTCCTGGCGCCACGCAGCAACAATGGGGATACGCCCGTGTTCATAGTCTGTTGTTATGCGGAAAAACGGCCATCACAACGGATAGTGATATCCGACGCAAAGCAATACGGACAAGTCGCAAGGCGGCACGGTGGTTTCGTTCTGTTAAATGTGTGGAGTAGAAAACTATATTACGTAGTTGGCTTCGCTTGCATTTGTTTCTCCTGCAGTCGCAGCAGCAACAATCGTATCCAGAGACTGCGCCATCGGCGGCACCGGCCCCTGTCCCGATAAATACATCCGCTGCTTACTCGTGATAAGTTGCCGGCAATAATGGCACCGGCTCGGAATATTCGACGCGCAACCACTGCATATCGTGTGTCCGCACGGTACAAACACAGTATCAACCGTATTATCGATACATACGATGCATACGCACGCATCTCGCATCGTCGGTGACAGCTGGGTCGCCATGGTCCGCATCGCTGTCTGGTGCGCAAAGAGATTCTCCAGTGATTTCTCGATAGCCTTCTGATTCACCTGAAGCTCGTTCTGCCGCTTTTCCATAGTTTCAGCGGTGCATTTTCGAAGTCCCTGTATGTGCATCTGTGCCGGCCCGTCATCGCAACCCATGCCAATCTGCTGAAGACGAGACAGCAACTCACGAATGGTAGATACATTATTCTGGAGTTGGGTATCTTCTTCCCTGATTTTCACGAGTTGGGCCTGCTTCTCAGCAATCTGTTTGATAATATCCTGCCACCGCGTATTGATTCGCGCAATATGGTTTTGCACGTCCATTACGGATAGTTTCCTGTATCGCTTTAGACCAATGAATCGTGTGTTCGGAACACACCTAAGCAATAGCCTCCGTGTCCAGCAGAGAGAATGTCGGCCACGCCGCAAACCATGCTCAAAGTCGTCAGCTCCGGTCTGCAGGATTTGATGCGTCTGAACTCCACAGGTCAGCCCAAGACAGAGCCGTATCGGTATGTCCTGAAGCGCCGAACCCGTTGGGCGTCCCAGTGGCGCTACGTTCCGTTCGACGGACGACCCGATTTCGGAAAAACCGTCACCTGTACGCTCCCACAAGATGCCGAACTCATCACCCGTGCCGTTCTGGTTATTCAGCCGCCCGACCTGTTCGGACCTCAAGGTGCCGCTATCTATCCTAACTGGGTCTGGACGAATTCGTTGAGTCACGCCCTCTGTGACAGCATCTCATTCCAAATAAGCAGTGTCATTATTGATAGTTTCGACAGCCGACAGCTGGAGATACTGGACGAAATGGAGACATCTGTGGAACATCTGACGACCAAAAATCAGTTGCTGGCCCGCGACCCCCAGTTTTTTCCGCTTTCCAATTCTGACGGTATTCCCTGTCCGCCTCTCAATGCGGCGGGTCTGTATCCAGACTATCAAACTTCGAACATGTTGCTCCACGTTACACCGCCGTTCTGGTGGAATCGCGGTCCGGGTCCGACTGCTCTGCCTATGCAAGCGTTGGCAAAAGAAACCGTGCAACTTACGGTGCGATTTCGTTCCGTGGATCAGGTCGTGTTGCCGCTGTATCCGTATGGTGCCGTGACGGATCCAACGGCGACCATGCCCGGCTCTCCATTATACGACGGTAGCGGAAACCAGGTCGGTGCGATGCCGCCTTCCTCTGCATGGCACTTGGCCGATGCCTATTGGCTTATCGAATACGTCAGTTTGGAAGAGCGGGAGGCCGCCGCGTTCCGTCTTGCCGACTTACAGATACCTATCCGTCAGCACATTGCGGAGCCCGTGGTGTCAAACGCAAACGCCACGCGAATGCGTGTTCATCTGGAGCAAGAGGGACTTGTGCGCGATATCACGTGGGTCGCACAGAATGATACTGCTCCTGCGTATCGGGCATGGTTCAATTTCGGACGTGAGATTCGGGGCTCGAACGGTCCTTCCGATCTTCAGAAATATATCGCAAAATGGGCACCGGCCCTGGCTGTGAATTCGCCGCCGATTTACGCCAAGATTGCACCATTTCTGCCGGGCATCACAGCCGCCGCTGCGTCCAGTATCTGGTGGCCCAATGCCTATATTCCCGATTGGGATTATTCCAATGGATATTATGTGCCTTCGTCTATTGACCGATATGCCGACCCGTTTGAAGAGGTGAGTCTGTTGTATAATGGAAGCACCCGTATGGAGCTCACGGGTCCATCATGGACACGCAGCATAACACAGGCTCTGAATTGCAATCGCACGCCATTCATACGGCGATACGTGAATCGCTACGATTTTGGATTTTGGCCAACGGGCGGATTAGCAGAAGCTCTTGAGGCGCCGGCAGACCAGATTCGCGGATTCGCAAACTGGGATAAACTGCCGAATAAGGAACTGGTATTCTGGCTCAATCCGACACGCAACAAGGTTCCGTTGAATATCTATATCTGGTACACGCGATACAATATGCTCCGTATCTTTGCCGGGCGCGCAGCACTCATGTTTGAGGGGTAAGGCTACAAACTTGACAAGGGTGGTGGACCCGTTTGCCACTCACCAGGATGACAACTAACTTCGTAGTAGAGACTTCTGATGCAAAAGAGTTCCCGATGACCAACAGCTTCGACGACATGGCTCTGCCTGAGTCGCTTCTGCGTGGCGTCTATGCATTCGGCTTCGAGAAGCCCTCTGCAATTCAATCTGTCGCGATTCGTCCGCTGGTGGCCGGTCGCGATATTCTCGGACAGGCCCAGTCCGGCACCGGCAAGACCGGCACGTTCGGCATCGGTCTGTTGAGTCGTATTGACCCGACGCTGCGCGCCACCCAGGCGCTCGTCATGGCGCACACGCACGAGCTTGCCGATCAGATTGCCAAGGTCATTCGCGGACTCAGTAATTACATGAAAATCAACGTTGTGCTGGCGGTGGGCGGCGTTCCCCGTCACGCTAATGCCCGTGAGGTCAAGGCCGGTGCACAGGTCGTCGTCGGCACGCCTGGACGCATTTACGACCTGGCCTCCAGTGGCGAACTAGATTTCCGGAATCTGCGCGTCTTCGTGTTGGATGAGGCGGATGAGATGCTGCGCGACCGGTTTGCAGAGCAGGTGGGTGAAATCGTCAAGCTGGGTCTGCCGACCACATGCACGGTGGGCCTCTTCAGTGCGACGCTACCCGACGAGGTGCGGGAGCTAGCCGATGAGATTCTGAAGAATCCTGTCCGTGTGACGCTCAAGGCCGCCGAAGTCAGTCTGGAGGGAATCAAGCAGTACTATGTCAGTCTTCAGGAGGATTCGTGGAAGCTCGATGCGTTCTGCGATATCTTTGAGGCGCTGCCGATTGCGTCTTCTATCTGCTTCGTCAATACGAAGGAGCGGGCAGAGCGACTCTACAATGTTCTGACGGAGCGCGGCTTTCCTGTCTCCGTGATTTACGGAGAGCCGATGTCGCAGGCGATGCGCAAACAGCGTATGGAGGAGTTCCGCAGCGGTGCGACGCGGGTGCTAATTGCGACGAATCTGTTGGCCCGTGGCATTGATGTGCAACAGGTCAGCGTGGTCTTTAACTTCGACATGCCGGCGTTTGAGGACAAGGAGAATTACATTCATCGGATTGGACGGTGCGGTCGGTTCGGTCGTAAGGGAACGGCAATTAGTCTGTTGACGCCGGCGGAGAAGGATGTGCTGGATCAGGTGGCGTCGCATTATTCGTTTGCTCCTCAAGCTCTGCCACAAGATCTGAAGGGAGTTGTGGATAGCTGATGCGGCTGACACGCATCGTGACTTCGACAAAAGAGCTGGCTTTCCGAGGCAGCTTATACAAAATGAGCCGGTCTGAATTGACAAGCGGTATGCGGTCCTCTTGGGGCTTGCCATCGCGCATATAGCGTTCCATGCGTTTTTTTAGTAAGCGGATGGAAGGATTATCGTCAGGTATGCCGACTTCTTCGCGAATCTGTTTGAGAATCTTGATGCATTCTTTGATACGGTCGCTCTGGGGTTTGTCGGCCTTGTTACTCATCGTGCTTTACTGATTGAGAGCTTCTCTTTTTAGGAGGTGAGCGCAGTAGCCTAATGGATCGGATTCACGATGCTCGGCCAGACACTGTTCGTATGCCGTTGGATATGACTGGGTTGCCTGGGGTGTCAGGGTTGCCTGGGGTGTTGGAGTAGAGCCAGAGCCAGAGCTAGAGCCAGACCCGGATCCAGAGCCAGATCCAAAGACAGGTCCAAAGATAGCTCCCACCACCCGATGTGCAATCGCAGATCCAGTACCGAATGCGAATCCTTCTTTCAATGTCTGTCCAAAGGAAGGTGCTGGTGCTGGTACAGGTGAAGAGAAAGGAACAGGCGCCTTTCTAGACGACGAAACAGGAGCTGTAGAAGACTGTCTTGGCATTCTTTATTTATTCGTAATAAAACTTTTTAAGGTCGTCATTTTTACCGAACAAACAGGTCATCGCTGCCTTTTCTGCCTTTGCTGCCACTTTCTGAACTGTCCTCACCATGGTCTCTTCCATGTTCCAGAGCTCGGAGTCCCGACCGAATATCATCAATATTCTCTTTATGAATTGTAATCTGCGCTGCCGTCAGTGGATTCTGAACCTTTTTCTTTGGCTTTTTTGGCTTCTCTACCCAGACTTTCACTCCCAGGAGTTCAGCAAATTCCTCTTCTGCTATTTCATCTCTGAAGATGTAATCCGCACCCTGGTATATATCCAAATACTCTTGTTCTCGTTCTTCGTAAGCATCATCGGATTCACCCTTTTGTTGCCGGCGAAGTGACGGAGCCTTTATAAAAAAATAGGCAAGAGTATTCTCTTCACTTAATCCATCCAGAATATCCTTCAGCGGCTTGCTGTGTCCTGATGCACCTTCAGGAGGGCAGAGATGTTCGCCGAGCCGTCGTGCTGACATGGGTTTGGATTTATGAGGAACCGCAAAATACTTGTTGGGATGAACCGGTGATGTATTCCCGCTTATCCGACGGTTCATATACATCGCTGCTCTCTGTCTGCCTCTCTGTTCTCGTCTCTGTTTAGGTTATGCAGTCCGCACATAGGATTCCTGGGTTGTTTGGGATGCCTCCCGTTGCAACGGCGTTGCATAGTAATCTCCTGGGTCACCGACACTTGCGTGCTGCGTGCTCAACATGGCCGCACCAGAACTAATTGTCGCCAGCAGATTATCATTGTCTCCATCTCCTCCTCTTGACCTGCCCCAAGGGGAAGGACCAGGAGCAGGCTGCGCCGCTCTCTTAGTCGCCATCTCCTGAATATCCGCAATCTGTCCCTTAATCCGCAGAATCAACGGATGGCTGCTCTCAACCGCGTTGAGAGATGTGGCAAATTCCTCCACACAGGGCGGTAGTGGTAGAAGTCCATCGGCCTCTAGTGTATCGGATGCCGCCGCCAGCACCGTCGCCGCCTTGCATCGCCATATCTGCACCAGAGACTCCTCAGAAGGAGGATCGGTCTGATTGACAAGAGCAGTGCCGCCAATACCACCTCCATCCAGTGCCCCGCACCAGCTCAGAGTTGTGTTTTGTTCTTGTCCCTGTGTCTCCGTCGTCGAAGCCCGTCGCCATACGCACCAATAGTCGCGCTCTCCTTGCACTGCTCCCAACTCATAGAAGGAGCCGTTGAAGCCGACCTCCTGACAGACCCATTCATCGGCAGGTTGCACCGAAATCCGCACCGCTCCAATCGTCTCTGCGCGCAGCCCCGAAATAATTGTTCCCATTGCTGCCGGCAGAAGCTCCTCATCGGCGACATACACGTAACTACCGTGTGTCTGAACAGACAGACGACGCAACAGCGTCCGATTGTGTTTTCCGCCGTAACCCAGACAGTACCATGCGCCCCAACGGGTCGGAATATTCTGCGCCATGACTTGGAGACCCGCGGTAGTCGTGATACCCAGATTGACAATGCCATCTGTGAGGAGAAAGACTGCATCCCATGCGGGACCGGTACGCGCCACTTCCGCCAACTTCTCTAGTCCTGCCTGCAGATTCGTGTTCCCCGCTGTCTCCAGCGTATCGACGAGGTCAAACATGTGGTCCGTTGGAGGCTGGTGCGCAACAAGAACTTCGGCGGCGGTGCCGAACGTCACAATCGTTAGCCGGTCTGTGGGATTCAGAAGCGGCTTGACGGCGGCCAGAGTACGCTTGACAGATGTTAGACGGTCGCCCCGCATACTGTCGCTGATGTCCAACAGAATAGCCAGACGGAGAGTATCGCGAAGCTTACTATTACGTTCAGAAACAGCAAGCTTTGCGATAAGATAGTTCTTCTTAATGTGTGCGGTGAGCATCCTGCGGCTCTGTTTGCGGTGGCGGCGCGGCGCCGTCAACTTTTGGTTTGGCTTTGTTGTGCCAGTCAGTCAAGGCATCTCATCAAAGAACAAACGCAGCTGATAAGGCACATAATATGCCTCTTCTGCCGGCAGACTTTCCGAATAAACAGGACTCACAAATATCTTCAAATCCACTGCCTTCGCCTGTGCCGCAGTAAACTTCATCGGCAGGTCCTGTAGAACTCCGTTTATCAAATAGCCTCGTGCAGAACAGAAATCGCCCATGTATAGACTATAGAAAAACTTCATATCTGGAACTGAAGCGGCAGAGGCAGAGGCAAGCACGCGAACCCCAAACCAGAAAGCAGTGGGATGTAGGTCCGACAGTACCATCTGAGAATCTCCACCCGAAACGAGTTTCGTTTTGTGTCCTATCCGAGAGCTCATTGTGTAGTTCAGTGTAGCATGGACTTAGGTCGGACCTCTCGCAACATTGCCTAAACGAATATTCTCTAGCTTCCCCTATAGATGGAAGATACCTGCACGTTCGTGAGCTCTCGTGGTATTCTGAAAAGTGCGGACGTGCATTCCATAAATCCTGTATCGAGTATTCGCCATATTCACGACCATGACTGGAGTAAGATAAAGCCTGGCGCTATCATCCATGTATGTTCTTCTGCAACTCTGGTATTTGTAACGCAGATATTCCCAAAAATCCCTTTTCCGATTATTCTGATAACCGGTGATGCCGACCAAACTGTTCCCATCCAGGTGCTACCTGCAGATATCATAACTAAATTTCTGAATGACCCGCGGCTTCTGGCCTGGTATACTCAGAATCTGGGAGCTCTACGGAGTCATTCAAAGCTCAGGCCCATGCCGATTGGTCTTGATTACCATACAATGGCGGCGAATCGCAATCATCCGTGGGGGCCTCAGATGACTCCTCCCAATCAGGAGGCATTACTACTGCGGATTCTAAAAGCAGCACCGCCTCTCACCGAACGGAAGCTCCGTATTCACAGCAATTTCCATTTCGCACTAGATAATCGCCAGTTTGCAAACGACCGGCGTGACGCACTTACAAATCTACCGAAGGAACTGGTCGATTACGAACCAACTCCAACGGACCGTGAAACAACATGGTGTCATCAGAGCCAGTATGCCTTTGTGGCTTCTCCAATGGGTGGTGGTCTGGATTGCCATCGCACATGGGAGGCGCTTGCCCTAGGATGTATTCCTATCCTGCATTCTTCTTCTATTGACGGTCTGTTCGAAGGTCTTCCCGTTCTAATAGTCAAGAACTGGAGCGACGTAACAAAGGAACTACTTGCAGCTACGGTGGAAGGTTTCGTAGCGATTCCGCCTTCTCTGGACAAACTAAAATTATCCTGGTGGATGAATGAGATTAGGACGCAGGCGAAAAACTCAGCGCTGGATAAATAAACAGTTTTGCTCCGTTTTTTTCACGCATCTGTGCATGAAATGCGACGTGCTCACATGTTTCGTAGAGACAGTTTCCTATCCTCAGTGACTGCGGAAATACTGCGGCATTCGGACAACTCTTATTCACACCATCGTATGTGCAGCCGCGCGTCGCTGGCAACCGATAAAAGGCCATACCGCCAAATGCAGATTCTACGGGAATAGGTGCTGCATCTGGTTTTGCCGAAAATCGCCAAGTATCTACGTGACGTTTTACTGCATCCTGGTGCGATGCTCCCCGATATTTTTCGTGCCGAATGATATCCCAGCAGTCGTAGTTACATCCGATGGCTTTCGACCGTAACGCCCAGATATCATAATATGCGGGTTGTGCCATGCCCGCAATCATATCCCATTCGAATGACGACGCCGAACGCAGAGCATCTGCAATCACGGCTGCATCTACATTGACAGTAATATCGTCCATATCCGCCAGAAAAATCAGGTCAAATGTGGGATGATTGGCATGAATATGATTCATAACCATGTTACGGCAAAAGGCCAGACGCGCAGTCCGTGCCCGAATCTTGGCGGCCAATCCGTCAAACACATAGAGCTTCGTGTAACCTGCGTGCTCTGCTTGGAAATTTGTGAGAATCTCCTTCGTGTTGTCGTTCGAATCATTCGTCAGGAACACAAAACAGGAATCTTGGTGGAACTCCTCACGAAGACGTCGCATCCACTCCAATACTTTCGGCAGATGTGAGGCAATATTCCGCGCAAGCCCGCTGATAACAATACGGATATTTTTCAAGTCCATGATTATAATTCTCCGTCGCATGTCTTAAGGCTAAGGCCAAAGACCAAGAGCGCGGTCATACGGATTCTGTGTTTCGGCGCCCTGCCATTCCTGATAGTCCCGTACCCACCAGATTTCGCCTTTTGTAAGAGAACAACCGATTACCAGAAAGGGCTCATTTTTGTCCAAGAATAGATGACATAGTTCCTGGGGTTTTGTATCGGCCACAGAAAGGAACCGTCCTGCCCGGTTCCACTGGCCATCGGCGCGCATGAGTTGTGCAGCGGAAACAAGCCACCCCCCCGGTGTTTGCCGAATATCTTCGCAGATTTCCCGCACTATTCCCACAACAGTGGCACCATTCTGCAACCGACTACCGAGGGTCACATCCTTGAGCTGCGTCAATGCTCCGTTACTGAGACGGACACACAGTCGCGGGTCGAGACCAAGACTATAATCGGTGACCGGTGGTCCCGGTATTTGTCCTAGTGCTTTCTCTGCGGCGACCTGGGCTTCCGCGGCGACCTCAGGCTCATTGGATTCCTCATAATCCGTGAAGACCATCTGCCGTTTCGGATTCGCAGCCGTAACAACATGGATACGATTTGTCGTGGTCGATAAACACCAGATTTCTGGGAGTGATGCGGTCTGTACAGAACCAGGCCAGTCTCTTGCGGCTATCCATCGACCACTGCCATCCATCAGAGCGTGATTGCCACTCACGACGATGTCCCCTCCTCCTTCTTGATGAAGAGACACCATGGGTACCGTCGCGCCGGCGAATCGGAACACCGAAGTAATGGTTCCGCCATCCGCAAGCCGCTGACCGATTCGGCAGTTGCATATCGGTTGGTGCATTCCTGCATCCATCGCAATACGTGTCTCAGGCGCGAAGCAACACACGTCCGCACCCGCAATACCCGCGATAAATACCACCAGCGGATTACAGGTCAGATTGTATCCGAACGTGATGGCCGAAATGGATGCATACGTAAAGGCCACAAATATACCGTAGATACGCGCAAAGATATCCTTCATCCGAATGAACGCCATGCGGACACGTGTTCCCAGTAGCCGGAACGAATTAACGAAATTTATGACGAAATCCGTGAATCCTTTCAGTAGCCCGCGCACGCTACTGTCGATGGAACGCACGACACCGAATGCGCCATCGACCGTGCTCTGGATGCCACCGATGGCCCAGTATAGAGGATTGAGAACCGTGTCTGAGTGTTCGGCCACCACCTGTCCGACGCAGAAATTCAGTGTTTCTTTGAGGTCGTGACCGTAAAACGCGGCAAACGGACTAATCGACGGGTCGCAGCGGTAATGGCTCCAATTACGGCGAATCTCCTGATAGCTGCCGAATCCAAGAATCACATAGGAAACAAACACGAGAGCAACGGTCATCATGATGAATACGAATGTGCCTGGTGGTTGTGTGCCGATTTCCGGTTTGGGACCGTTGGTGAGCGATGCGCCGAGTTCGCGGATGGCTTGGATTTTTTCAAGTGCGTCTTCACTGAGCGATGCGACTGGTGGTTCCTTCGCCTCCATTGGCTCCCCTACACGCTACAGTGGCTTTCCTTTTTGAAAATAACCTTACGCGGCTGAAATACCGTAATGACTCATTATCCAATCGCGGTCGGCACCGAATACAGCAGACGATGCAGGCGCCGTTCGTCGTGTGTAGATATACACCGCATTGAGCTTACGCCATACCGACAGTGCTCCGTATACGGCCACCGCTTTTGCCAACGCGATATGCCGTTTGCCTTCCGTAAGCGCCTTTGCATTGACGTAGCCGAACTGGGCCAAATCTCCCTGCCGTAGCCGACCGATTCCTGGTTGCCCACCAGGCCCCGGCGCACCAACATCAGAAATACACGCCGCGGGCACTCGGGAACGTTTCTGGGTTCTGCGACTTACACGCACATATGCTTTACGCAAAATCGTTCCGGATGGACAACGATGGGTCTGACGTCGACGCACCATAGTTCTAATTAGGTCACGCAAAATCGGCCTTTCCGTCAGGGAGCACGAATGCGTGCAGCAGTGCAAACCACCGTAGCACTTGTAACGGTAACATTCGCGCTATTTCTGGGGTGGGCGGCGGTGATGACCACCGCTTTCCGCGCTGCCGTCGCCCGCGACTGGGAAACCCGTCGTTGTGAGCCGGGTGTCGTGCTGTTGGCCGGCTGGCTCAAGCCCGAAAAGGACCCCCGCACATCCGCTCAATTTGCGAAAGATAATTGGTCATTCTGTCAGAAAGAATACGTTGAGCACGCACTCCGCACCGCCGCCCAGGTGCCCGAGGCCGCCACCCGAGTCCAAGCGGGAATTTCGCAGGTATTTACGCAGATTACGGGCACCGCCGCGGATATGTTTTATCATTTGTGGCGCTTCTGCTACGAGGCCTACAGCAGTTTCATGGAAAAAATGAAATCCGCTGCCACCTTGTTCCGCAATTTTTTATCGCAAACCTACGCGATGGTGATGCGCATGGAGGCATCTGTTACATCCATTGCGTTCGGACTGATTGCCCTCATCGTGGGATTTATTAACAGCGTGCAGCTGTCGCTGATTGTGGCGATTGTTGTTGTGGGAATCCTGTTGCTGCTGCAAATTATACTTTTCTTCTTGTTGCTGCCGATTTCCAGCGTTTTATTGACGATGACGGCGGTGATTGCGGGAATCGTGGTGGCCGTCACGACCGCGGTGTCGGCGGCGATGGTGGCGGAGCTATTTACTCCCGGTGCCTGTTTTGACGCGGGAACGCAGGTCATTCTTGCAGACGGAACGACACGACCCATTGAGAAAATCACGATTGGAACGCGACTTGCCGCCACTGCTGACGGCTCGGTGACCGTAGTGACCGCGGTGCATGAATTTGACACCCGTGACGTGGTCTGGACGCACGATGGAATCCGTGTGACGGGCGACCATCTGGTTGAAGATGAGAAGGGGCGATTAGAGCGTGTGCAGACAAATCGGCGGTTCGTTGCAGAGGCACAAAAAGAGCAGAAAAGTCGGCGGGTCTGGTGTCTCACAACGACATCAAGGCGTATTCCTGTTCGCGGCGGCAGCGGCCAGACCGTCCAGTTTGCGGATTGGGAAGAGATTGATGATTCCGACGATGCGGCGAAGGATTCCTGGTGTAAGGCGGTGTGGGCACGGCTCAATCCATCGCGGCCACAGATACCCGCGCCGTTGGCGGAGAGTCTCAATATGCGGGCGGTTACGGAAGCAGATGCCGGCATATCTCCGGATACGCTGGTTCAGGTCGTTGTATCGAGCTGGTGGGGGAGCTCTGTCCGGCAGAGACGGGCAGCGGATATTCAGATTGGCGACACCGTTGTGGATGCCGATGGACGACCGACACGAGTCATTGGTCGTGTTGAGATGGAAGGTTCAGTTTCCGTAGATGCGGTCACGCTGGGTGCAGATAGTCTTATTTCTGTCGGTTGCTGGATATGGAGTCAAATAGAGGGTTGCTGGATGCCACCCGTTGATGCGGCAGCCGCGGTCTGCGATGCTCACCCGGCCCGATGGTTGCATTTCTATACAACCAGCGGGAGCTTCCGTATTGTATCCGATGGTTCAGACGGTTACATAAGTATTCGCGATGCATCGGATGTTGGGCTAGATACTATCGGCACACTGGTTGATGAAGTTATTCTTAGAGATGTTTCCACTCCCTCTGCTTCTGCCTCTTCTGTTCCCTAAAATAGCACACACAGTTAGAAGCAATGGGCGCACGTGGATGGTGGCTGGTCGCAATGTTAGCGGTATTATTCCTGGCAAATCTGGCGATGCTGATGGGATTAACGAACTGGCCGCAGCAGGTCCGTGAGGGTTTTGCGGCCAAGGTTCTTGCCAAGAAGGAGAAGTTTTCTAACATGGGGGGCATGAACATGGGTGGCATGAACGTGGTTGGCATACCATCTGGACCAGCAACAGAAGGATTCATGAACTATGTCGGTGACGGCGCTCCCTTTGCCACGGCCCCTATCGGCTCCTACGATGGCGTAAATATGGCGGCCTCTATGCCCGCTTCTGCCCAAGGATTCCGCGGCAATCACCCCGATGTTCCTCTGGCGGGTCCTCCTATTGAGGTCGGTCCCGATAATCTGTTCGTGTTCAAAAACAACGAGTGCAAGCCCGAGTGCTGCGACTCTACTCTGGCCTGCGATGGTGGATGCGTATGCACAACCCCGGCCCAGCGCGATTTCATCAATCGCCGTGGTGGAAACTCCAACGGCGGTGCTTTCTAAAGTTGGAACAAATTCGTTGAAGTTCTTGAATTCCGATATTCATATATCAGAATTCAAAAATATCTGTCTTTACTTTATTCCTTAATCCACCTCCTCAACATGGGGCGGCTTCGCGTCACCGTCACCAGCACCAGCACCAGCACCAGCACCAGAGGAGCCAGAAGAGTAGAGTTTCATCAGAATCGGGCGAATGGTTTCTTCCCATTTCTTCTGCTGCTCCTTATACTCATCGGCACTTGCCTCCCGATTCGCATCAAGCCATTCAAGCCCCGTCTTTACAGTGGCATCGACGGTGTCACGGTCCGCATCGCTCAGAGCGGCCTTCACCTTCTCTTCCTGTGTCGAGTTACGCGCGTTATACAGATAGGCCTCCGCTCCGTTACGCGCCTCCACGCGCTCCATCATGGCCTTATCCTCTGCTTCGTATTTCGCTGCCTCCGCAACCATCCGCTCAATATCATCTTTAGAGCGCGATTTATCGTTGGTAATCGTAATCTTCTGCGTCTTACCAGAAGATTTCTCTACCGCCGACACGTTAAGAATGCCATTTGCATCCAGGTCGTAGGCAATATCAATCTGCGGAACACCACGGGGCATCGGCGGAATCCCACCCAGGTCGAACTCACCCAGAAGGTCACAGTCGCGCGTCATCGCCCGCTCTCCCTGGTAAATCCGAATCTTAACCTGTGTCTGGTTATCGGCGTAGGTGCTGAATGTCTGCGATTTCTTCGTGGGAATCGTCGTATTGCGTTTTATGATTGGAGTCATTACACCACCGGCCGTCTCAATGCCGAGCGTCAGCGGAGTCACATCTAGTAGAATGAGACCATCCGTCTTATCGGACTGGACACCTCCAAGAATCGCACCCTGCACCGCGGCTCCGTAGGCAACGGCCTCATCCGGATTGATGCTCTGGCACAGCTCCTTTCCATTGAAGAAATCCTTCAGCAGTTGCTGGATACGCGGAATGCGCGACGAACCACCGACAAGAACGATTTCGTGGATTTTATCCTTACTTATCTTCGAGTCGCGGAGCACCTGCTCCACCGGTCCCATGCACTTACGGAACTGGGTGTCACATAGCGCCTCAAACTTCGCACGTGTCAGAGTGAGGTTGAGGTCCTGACCTTCCGCCAGCGAATCCACCTCAATGGTCGCCTGTGTTGATGAAGAAAGAATACGCTTCGCACGTTCTGCCGAGGTGCGGAGACGACGCATGGCCCGCGCATTGTCCCGAATATCAATCTTTGTTTTCCGACGGAATTCATCGGCGGCCCAGTCCACGACGAGATTGTCAAAATCCTCTCCTCCCAGATGGGAATTTCCCGCTGTTGCACGGACTTCGAACACGCCGGCATCGAGCGTCAGCAGAGACACGTCGAACGTCCCGCCGCCCAAATCAAAAATCAATACGTTTTGCTCCGCCGACGATTTCTTGTCCAGGCCGTAGGCCAGAGCAGCCGCGGTCGGCTCATTGATAATCCGAATCACGTTGAGACCGGCAATCGTCCCGGCATCCTTTGTCGCCTGACGCTGGGAATCATTGAAATATGCGGGAACCGTCACCACCGCATCGCGCACAGTCTGACCTAGAAACGATTCGGCGATGGCCTTCATCTTCTGGAGCACCATGGCGGATATCTCCTCAGGATAGAACTGCTTCTGACCGTCCTTCGTATCGACGACGATTTTGGGCCGACCCTTACCGTCATCTATAACACCGTATGGAAAGTGCTTCATATCGGCTTGTAGCAGCGGGTCGTTGAAATCACGGCCAATCATGCGTTTGGCATCAAAGACAGTTGAGCGCGGATAGGCCGCCGCTGCCGACTTCGCCGCATCTCCAATCAGACGCTCTGCATCCGTAAATGCCACAATGGAAGGAACAGTGCGATTTCCGGAATCCGACGCGATAATCTCCACGCGGTCATTTTGCCATACGCCCACACAGCTGTAGGTTGTTCCGAGGTCAATACCAATCACGGTTTTAGAGGCGGCCATTCTATACGTAGCATGTATGGAGATTTCTTTAAATAGTAATTCAGCCATTCTCTCCGCCAGGTTAAACGTCGGTCACATAGATAGATAGTAAGGAATGACCTCCGACCAACCGATAATTCTGTTGCTCAGTGGTTATGCCAGCTCTGGCAAAGACGCGGTTGCAAATCTCCTAGTCGACGAATTCGGGTTCGTTCGTCACGCATTCGCAGATGCACTCAAAGTCGATTGTGCGCATCTGTCGGATCTACCGCTGAGTGCATTCCATTCACGGGAAAAAGATATGCCTCTGCCCAAGCGCGTGCCCGCATATCCGTCAGCCCGCACTCCGCGTGATATTTGTATCCAGCACGCCGTCAAAGTGCGTTCCATGGACACTGACGCCTATAGCCGCACCGTAGCACGGGACATACAGACACAGATAGATGACGGGAGATCACGATTTGTTATATCGGACTGGCGTTTTCTGTCTGAAGTGGCATTTCTAAAGAAAACCTTCTCAACTCTGCGAATTGTGACGTGTCGTATTCTGCGACCTTCTGTTACGCCGTTTGATTCGGCCAGCGAACATGAGTTAGATTCCTATACCGATTTCGACCGGTCCATTCTAAATAATGGAACACTGGCGGAATTGCGTTCATCTATTCGGTTCTGTATGCGGAGTCTTCTATAATAGGCAACCTAAGAAGAGATTTCTCTGTTAAAGAAAATGGAAGGATTACACATATACCGGTGTCCGAATCCCAAAATCCGTCTGGGATGCCCGCACGTGGGTGGAGATGTAGTCGCAGACTTGAGTGGCGGATATGATATGTTTATCACAGTGGGCACAATGGCAGAAATATCATTTGAAAAGGATTTTCTGGACCGCTACGATGTAAAACACGCCCATGCACTGGATATACGGATAGACGCACTTCCCACGATTCCTGTAGAAGAGTCACGGCTGAAATTCCAGCGATGCACCCCAGAAGAGCTGGCAGAATGTGTAAAAACTCTTGTGAAGAAAGCCAGGCGCGCATTTCTCAAGATTGATATTCAAGGATTCGAATACTTGATTCTATCGACAATTGCGCCTCTAATGGCAAACGTAAAACAACTTCTTATTCAAGTGCATACACCCGCCGAAATCACTTCTAAACCGGATTTTTTCAAATCATTTCAATCCATAACCACGGATAATTTCCTTACGTTTATGAAGAAAATCGCGGAAACCCACACGATGATTCATATGAATCATAACAATGGGACGGGTGTTCATTATGTAAAGGAATGTCCAATTCCGAATGTCTTTACCGCCACCTGGGTATGTGGTGGTATAGAGAGCCGTCAACGAACTCTGGCCGCTGTGCCGTCACCATTGGACCAGCCGTGTTATCCAGGAAGACCTGTATTTATTTTTTCGGGTGAGCCTTGGACTGCGTAACCGGTCCCTGTGCCTGCAGTACATACACGGTCGTATCGGCCGGCACGTGTTTTCTATTGCATCGGAACATAGAGTCAAATGCCGGTAGAGTCAGCTGTTGGGCCGGCACAGCATTCGCCGCGTCCCGTGCAATCGCACAATATAAGTCGAATCCTGGGTAACGCTCATCTCCGTTTGGCAGGCGCAGAATATTTCTGCCGTGCTTATCGGTCAGCCAGAGCCACATCATATTCCACAGAGGCGAAACGGTTTCTAATTGTCGGTCCTTTTCTGTGAGTACCCGTGCAGGTGAGGTCGGCACCGGTGTTCCCTCAGGAAATGGCCACAGCGTATCCAGAATCGCGACTGCAAGCCGGCACAGGTCAAAGGATTTATTGGGAAGGACTTTCGGCTCATCCTGACGGAAATAGGCGCCGCAGTTGTATTGGCCTTCCGCATCGGCACCCGGTGCATAGGCGTCCGGCAACCACAGACGATTCTGGGTGCCTACCGCGGGCGCACGGAATGTGGCGCGACCGAAATCGATGATTTTCATGATGCGGCCATAGGTGGGAACGCGATAAAAACGGTCTCCTCCTGGTGCACCGCGCACATGGTAATACAGATGCGTTTCGCCGGTTCCTACCCACATTACGTTGTTCGTATGGAGGTCGTTGTGCACGAAATCGTATGTCGCCTGTGCCGTGGTGAGTGCAGCGATAATCTGGAAAATCCAGGCAGTCCAACGGGCTTCTTTCGTTTCCCGCAGATCCGCGGATGCACCTTCCTCAATTTCATCCTCCATCAGGTCATCAAGAGTTCCGTCGCATTTCTCCAAAATCGTGGCCTGAACGGGAAAATTCCGCATAAGGACTTTGTATATCACATCTCCGTCATCGGAACTTGTGCCACTGACAGATTCTTGACCTGGATAGACATGGGATTCGTAACTTAGGCGCTGCAGGCGAACACGCTGCCTCTGAACGACGACCGGTGTTCTGGGTGCTCCTGCTGCTCCTCCCTCTGCTGCTCCTGCCTCTTCTCCTGCTGCCTCTCCTTTCTCTCCTGCCGCCTCAATCTCTGGCTCTGCTTCCACTAAATCCGAAATCGTAGAAGCGGTGTCGGCATCATCTGGCAACTCACGAATTTCTGACGATGCAGAAGACTCACTGTCTGTTATTGACCCGGCCAGCGAATCGAGTTTCGCCTGAATATCCTCAAACGGACGCGTCACCGGCGCACAGATTGTCTCATCGTAGGCATCGTAAGCCATTATCCGCAGACTGCCATCCCGCAGTCCCGCCGCGAACCAGGGCTCTCCCTCAATATCCGGCATATCATCCGTGCAGTTATACCAGTATTCTGGGACACGACCATTGTAGGTTCCGTAAAAACGACAGAAATGCGGCGATTTCTCAGTTTCGGCCAGACGGGAAGCCATGCATGCAAACACCGCATCAGTATATGCCTCATTCATCGGATCGTTGATTTTGCGTAGAGACTGTTGCCAGCGTTCCCGTGGTGCCGGCAGACCACCGTCCTGTGGTACAATCGATTCTCCTTCGAGCACCCGAATGGGCTCAATCAGATGCACCTGACGAATCCACACTGATGTCTCACGGCGTTTCTTATTCATCTGGTTTTCTACGGTTGCCTTCCCACCACTGCTGCTTCCACTGCTACCGCTTCCGTTTCCACCGCTACCCCCTCCTAGCAACGCCGTTGTCACAAATGATACGCTCAAATCCGTAACCATTTCCATAGAGACAAGAGTAGGATTTTCGGCGGGAACATTTTGCAGCGATGGAAACATCACTTCCAGAGTGGGGAAATACGACTGCGCCCTTGGCGGCAGACCGGAAGGCAGAGCACGTGACAGATAAAAGAGCCGGAGTTCCGTTGCTGGTTGCCGCATCTGGGGGACTGGGCGATTCTTGATGACCGAATAGGACGCAGCAGCATTTGAGTTTCACACACACACATAAAATCCGTTCGTTGAAGAAGAATGTCGTCAGCTGGAAGCGGCCCCCGTCGCCTGAATCTGCGGCTCAAAAAGTTCGATATGAGCCGTATCCGACACGACAAGGTGGTCGTGCTTATCGGCAAGCGCGAAACAGGCAAGTCGTTTCTTGTCAAGGACCTGCTCTGGCATCACCAGGGTATTCCCGTAGGGACTGTTATCTCCGGTACGGAGGGTGCCAATCAGTTCTATAGTAAGGTGATTCCGTCGATGCTGATCCACGAAGAGTATTCCCCCCTCATCATAGCCAACGTACTGAAACGCCAGAAGCTGCTCGCCAAGAAAATCGCAAAAGATATCCAAGAACGGGGCAATACCGCTGTTGATCCACGGAATTTCCTGATTCTAGATGACTGTTTGTATAATAACAGCTGGATTAATGACCGGAATGTGCGTTATCTGTTTATGAACGGTCGTCACGTGCATACGATGTTCATCATTACGATGCAGTATGCGATGGGTATTCCGCCGGCGCTACGTACGAATATTGACTATGTATTTATTCTGCGGGAGAATATTATTGCCAATCGTCGTAAGTTGTATGACCAGTATGCGGGTATGTTTCCCGATTTCGACAGCTTCTGTCAGGTGATGAATCAGTGCACGGAGAATTTCGAATGTCTCGTGATTGATAATAACGCAAAATCGAATAAGTTAGAGGACCAGGTGTTCTGGTACAAGGCGTCGGAGCATCCGAATTTCAAGCTGTGCTCACCGGACCTGTGGGCACATTCGGCATCATTTGTTCGTCCCGATGAGGAAGAGGGTGGCGAATTTGATGGAGCGGCAGGGGGTCGTGCCAGGAAATATCAATTGGCGGTTCAGCGATTTTAGGGAGCGACGGTATTGCAGTTACAGTTCTTTGGAATCCGTTGAACAGCGTCACACCGTTGGTGGTGCCAGTGTGGAATCATCAGAAGGTCATGCGGTCGTTTCGACTTATCGACTTCATATTGGAGTTCCATTGCGTGTTGTAAGGTCGCAGATTCATCACATGTCCTATGTGAATCGCGACAGGTCACAAATCCGAAGCCGTTCGCCGTTGAATTCACTTCAAAATAGCATCCACAATAGAGTCTGGCCACATATACAGACATCTTTTTAATGAAAACCTGAATATCACTTTAGCCCCGTGCGCATGGATTCGTTTATCTCACAATTATAAAATTCAGGTTCAGTATTATATGACAACTACTGCGGCCCTTGGTAGATTAGGCAATCAAATCATAAGAAACTTGGCAGTGAGCTTTATTGCAGAAAAGCACGATTTGAATGTTAAATATTGTAATTATGAACTAATAAATAGTTTAGGAATCGAACTATTTAGTGGAAATATGATATTTAATAAGTCGATGATATTGAATGAAGGAAATTATTTTTCTGTTTACAATTGTGAGAATCTAACACATAATTTAGATCCAAATAACGCTTATTTTCAAACAAAAGAGATTACAAACATGGTGCATAAATACCTACATTCAGAAAAGGTAAAATCAGCTATCATCGAAAAAAATCCATTTAAGCAAAGATACAATGCAAATAATGATTTATTTATCCATGTTCGTCTCACAGATGTGGCACGTCATAATCCAGGCATAAAATATTTTCTGAATACAATTCGTAATCACGAATTTGATACCTTGTATATTGCTACAGATGACAAATATCATAGTATTGTCCGGCAGATAATCGCCGCATATCCTCAAGCTAGACTCATTGAATATAATGAGATAGATACAATTCAGTTTGCATCTACATGTAAAAATATTATATTATCGCATGGTTCGTTTTCTGCAGTTATAGGATATCTAGCCTTCTTTTCAAAGATAAATTATGCAGAGTATGAGAAGGGCAAGATATGGTATGGTGATATGTTTTCTATTGATGGGTGGAATAAGCACCCTACTGTGTAATTCTATGGAATTTTTCATGTATCTGCTGTGGCCTATGGCTGAAAGTACACAGCAGAGTCATGTCTTATATCGATTATTAAGATGATGCAGAGTTCTTCTCCTGACGACGGCGCAGAAACAGGTCGTCATCATTACCGAAGATAGACGCGGTTGCAGATGCTGGAACTGTACTTGCATTTGCTGGTGCTGCTGCCGCTGCTGATTTCTGTGCTGCTTTTTCCGCCTTCGCTGCCTTTGCCGCATCATTTGCCTCCTGCACTTTCCGGCGCTTCTCCTCCTCAAAAAACTCTTCCCGACGCTCCTCATTCTCACGGTAAGCCTTCATCAGATTGTTGAGGTCGTCGTTCTGGTATTCTGACTCGGCCACGTCATCCGGATGCGGGTCCCACGGCAGCCACTGACCTACCGGTGCAACAAACACGTTGAAATACGGGTCCTTCTTGTGCAGCGCCTTGGCCTTCGCCTTCGCCATATCCTCCGATGGATAGACACCGCGCACCTTGAGCCCGTGCATCGTTGTCTGAAAGTTCTGCTGCTTGTGAAAGTCATCCTCCAGACGCTCATGTTGAGCCGTGAACCACTTCTGGTACTCCTCCGTAATGGTTGTCTCACGGAAATCAGCCATGTTTGTCTTTACATGGTTCTGCAGATCCTCCGAAGAGCGCTGCGCAAGCGCCCCACGAACCTTATCCAGTGCGGCGACCGTCTCCTTCTTCTTTGCAGCCACGGTCTCCGAATCAGACAGGTCCATATTTGCAATGGCCAGAGTTGCATCCGCCAGAGCATTCTGAATCTCCCGGAACTGACCCAGAACGAACGATTCGGTGGCCTTAATCTTGTAATCAAGGGCATAGAACTTCAGGAACTCACTGAAGAAATAATGCTCCTTTTGTTTCAGCAGTCCCCGGTTCGGCGTTAGGAATGATAGACATACGAAGGCCTGTCCGCGAATATCCTCATCGGGCTCCAGCATCACCATGGGTTTATCTTCAGAAGCCATTGTTGGTTTTCTTCCGGCATACGGCTTTAACCGGTGGCGGCGTGGCAAAAATCGTTGCCCTGATTATAAGATGGACGGCTTCACTGTCAGCGAACTGGTCACACGCGCCATCAAGTATTTCCTGGAGGGTCTGGCGGTTGCGCTGGCGACTTTCATCATCCCGCAGAAGAAGCTGAATGTGGAGGAGATTCTGGCAGTGGCCATCGTGGCGGCGGTAACGTTCGCTCTGCTGGACCTGCTGGCCCCGAGCATCGGCCTGACGGCGCGCCAGGGTGCGGGCTTCGGCCTGGGTGCGAACATGGTGGGGTTTCCTCGGCTCTAAGCGTAGCTTAGAGCCTTCTTTTCTCCGCCTGTAAGACGGAAAGTGATACATCTGGAGTGAATATTTTGTGCCGTTCGTAATCGATACGGTCAGCACATAATTTTTATAACACGAATCAGTTTCCGTAAGGAAATGAGTAACGATTATGAAACGACGGCTGTCCTCCGGCGGCACCAGAAGCAGCAGACGTCATCACAGGACGGCGTATAGGCCCGGCAACATATAGCTGCGGATTCGGCTCAAATGTTCCTGGCATCAGAGCCGAAGGAAATGTCGCCGCTGCCAACATATCCGGGTCACTTCCTCCACCAACCAGGTCCAGCCTTCCGGGCAGATACGACCGTCCAGTTCCTATTCCGCCTTGCCACGGCCCAGGTGCTATAACGGGTCCATTCCAACTATACACCTTCTTCTGAACTTCGGGAACCATCGTATCGACACAGTTCGTTTCGCCGCCGCGTAGCACCGTCATTGCACGGTCGGATGACCGTTGTGTAGCTGCCGCGTTGATAATCTGGGCACGTTGCTCATAGCCACCCCATGGTCCCGCGGGCATTGGCGGCATCAGATTCCAAATGCTGCGATATTCGGTAAATTGCCGTCCATCCGCCATACGTGCGGGAGCACCCGACCAATGCGGATTTGGAACGGCAATACTGTTCATCCTTAACGGTCAATGCCAATTTTATTACGCAAGTGGCTCAATCGTGTCAAGGTCCAGTGTCTTCTCTACGATTACTGAGGCGGTGCCGTTCTCTGTCTCTGCCATTCCCACGTCATGCCCTGATAGTTCTGACAAACCAGCAGCAGAATCAGAAGAACCAGCAGCTCCAAATGCGTCCGATGCTGGTTGAACAATCTGCGCACGCAGTGCAGCCAGGATTTCCTTCTTCTTCATATCTGCCGCTCCCGTAACTCCGCGCTGCTCCGCCAGACGGCGTAGGTCACGGACTGGCATGTTCTCTAAGGAATCAGCGCTACGGATGTTTGACTGTGCTGGCACGGACGCTACAGGGACAGAAGCTACAGGAGCAGAAGATACAGCTACAGGTGCAGACGATGATTCCTCCTTCTGAGAGAATAGAGCCCGGAATCTGTCAGAAGGTGACTCATCTGCAAACTGCATAGCCTCAGGAGGGATATTTAGAGTGCCACCGGGCTGCAGATCGTCAGATACAGATGCTGCCGCTGTCGCCGCCGCTGCTGCCGCTGTCGCTGCCACATTTGTATCTGCTAGTCCCTTTGCAGGAACATCTGATTCCCAGTCATCATCGGATAAATCAGAATATACAGCTCCACCGACCGGGAGTGGCGAAGCGGTAGAAGCAGAAGAGGCAGAAGCAGGTCCATTCGAGTTCGCCGCACTACCGACACCTGCTCCAACTAGGCCGCGCAGCTCAAACACCGCATTCTCCAACAGCTGAACCTTCTTCTGGGTCATCTGTATGTGGCTCCAGAACCAATACAGAACACCCGTGGCGAGAATCACGCCGCTCAAAATTAAGAATATTGATTCCATGGACAGCGGACCCATTGCTTATCTGCAAACCACGTTTTTTTGCAAATTATTCACCGCATGTGTTCACCGCATCGTTCATCGCACCACTCTTCTATGCATCACGTAACAGACCGCGCTCTTTCAGTATCTCTCTCACACTGCTGTACTCGTTTATTCCCTCCTTTAGTTTATATGTGTACCGAAGACCATCATTTGTCGGATACGCCTCCATACAGAGCCGCTGTGTATCTACATACCGTCGGGGTAAATCCAAATAGTGTGTGGAAATAACACTAAAGACACGGCTCACCGACTGCGCATACAACCAATCCAAAAACACCGTAGCGGCTTCCGTTCCTTCATGCGCATTCGTGCCATGGAATATTTCGTCCATCATCAAGAACAACGGGCCATCGTGTTGTAAATCTCTTATGCCACGGGCAAAGTCGATTTCGGCTTCAAAGAGAGACATTGAACCAAGCGTATCTGCGGGTCGCAATGCGGTCTGAATCGCACCGAACACTGGTAGAGAAGCCCGACGGGCGAACACAATTCCCAGTGTCTGATGCATTAGAACCGCCGCACCTAGAGATTTCAAAAGAGTCGATTTGCCACCACGGTTTGGTCCGGTCAAAATCACATGATTTGATTTTGTCTTTTCTGCCGCCCCTCCTCCAGAGCCCATCTGCAGCGAATTATACACCCGTTTGGCTTCCAAGCCTGGATGCCACAAATCGGTAACCGATATGGCGTCTCCCACTGCCGGCAGACAAGTGAAGCCCCGCCGTGCCACCGCCACTAACATATCCAGATGACCGCCGGCTTCTAGGAGTTTTTCCAATGAGTCCGTCATATTCCATCCCTGACCAAATGCGCCCAGGTCCATATCATCCCAGACGAGACGCACTGACGAATCCAGTCTGACACCAAGTGTGCTAGCCAGAATACCGACACTCTTCGCGTAGGTCCGTAGCGAGGCGGCGCGTTTACGCATATCGGCCACCACCACCCGCATCTTGATGGCAGAGGACACTTGACTCCACAGACTTGCCACAAACACGCCCACACTCATCGCGATATTGAGAAACTGCTCTCCCACTTCTAAAGGTCCGCCGCGCCCGGCAAATCGTGGCTTGCCCATTACGGGAGGCAGTGCCCGTTTTATTGCATCCGACAGTATCTTGATATATTCAGAAACAGAAATAGAACGGCCTTGAAGTATCGTAAAGACCAGCGGAGCCGCCAAGACAAAAACGGGTATCATGGCGGCAAGGCCCGGCATCAGAATTGTCCGAAACAGAACCACGAGCTCTGTGAGCCATCCCGCGGTGTTTAACCAGGCCCAGCGTCCGGTGGGCGACCACAGAATTTGCGCATACCATTCGGCGTGACGTTCGTCAGAGCCGGCACTCACAATACTTCGCACATCGCTTTCTGTTGTGTGGAGCTGGGATAATAGGTTCATAACTGTTGGTCTATCGGAGCGAACGATGGTCTTGATATTCTGTAGCTCTCTTTGCCGATTACCAATCACAAGTGCATCGGCAGTTGGATTACTTAGGCGTTGGACCAGAGCGACTCTACCTGCATCTGTTTGTGTTCGGAAGGCGTCGGCTAGGCCTTGGACATTTATATCCTCTAGGACAGATGGCCCTAACATCTGAGGTATGACTGTAAAAGTTGACGGTGGGGGCAACGCATGAGGTATCAATCGGTGGCGGAGCAAAAGATGCTAAGCTTAAACAAACCGAGCCACATGACAGATATGACGACTGTCGGAGCGAATTCTTTGCCGCCGTGTCTGGCTGAAGCCCTTGGGTACATGCAACGAAATATAGCATGTCCCGAAGAGGTTAAGGCTCGGATTGCGGCGTTGCGGGTGCCGGTGGAGGAGGTTCATGGCACTCGCGGATTTACTACGAATTGGCGCACGGGTGCCTCTTCGGGTACTCATGGATTTGTATCTGGTTCTGGATCTGGTCACGGATCTGGCTCTGGTCACGGATCTGGATTTGTATCTGGATCAGGTCACGGATCAGGTCACGGTCACAGTGGCTATGGAGGAAGCAGACACAAGTATGGTAATAATTCCCGAAACAGAGCATTTGCTGGACCTTCTTATACATCTGGCTCTAGCGCTGGCTCTGGCTCTGGCTGGCGGTCGTCTTCCACCGCTGCTGCGACAACCGCCGGTGCCAGCGGCCCTGCAGGCCGGCGTCCCTTTACTGCCGCTCCCCGATTCGGTAACAAGGCCCGCGCCGATGTCACTACCGAAGAGCGTATGCTAGACCGGATTCGTGACAAGATGAATAAATTCTCTGCAATGACCTACGACGCCACCAAGGCCTGGCTCTACCAGATGCTGGATAGCGGTGAGACAGATTTCATGACTGGGTTCATTACTCTTGTGTTTGAAAAGGCTGCTGCAGAGCCGCCATTCTGTGCACTGTATGCAAAGCTGCTGACAGAGCTCCGTGCATCATTTCCGCAACTGGATACGGAGCTGCGCAATCTGTTGGAGGCGTTCCTGAATGTCTTTACACTGGCGGCATCCGAGCCCGATGTGACTTCGGCGGAGTATGAGGCATTCGTGAAGCTGCGCGAGAGGCGCAAGTACCGCCGGGGTTACGCAGCATTTCTGGGTGAAATCGCCACCTTGCATGTGCTGACGGCGACAGATGTTATTCGCACGTGCAACATAGTTCTGGATGGTCTTGAAGCAGCGAAGCACCAGGAAGGAGCAGGGCTACTCTGTGAGGAATACGCCGACTGTCTCAGCACGCTGGTAAGGACGTGCAAGGCACTACTTCAGGTGAATGAGGGATGTGCGCCTCTGATTCATCGTGTTTCTGCCGCACAGACCAAGGCTCCTTCTCTTACGAACAAGGCACGGTTTGCTCTTATGGACTTGACGGATATGTTCGCATAACTTCTGTAAGGAGTTCGATATATTTTTGGCGGGCAGTGTTCTTATCCTTACGTAGCCGTATGCAACCCCTAAAGTTGATTGACCGCGTGAAAGCCCTGGCAACGAATAGCCATGAGTAGTAAGATGCCACCACGCGCCCCCGCAAAGAACTCCACGAAAACGCCTACGGGCGGAAGCAGCAAGGGTGACGGAAAAGCGTCTCCTGCACAGCCGACTGCAAAGAAAGCACCACCGCAGCCAAAGAAGCGCAAGTCGCGTCCTCATCACGATGACGATGATGACAGCTCCGTCGATAGTCACGGCAATATCCGGGGTCTCATTGCATATGAGGAAGAAGATGGTGAAGAGGAGGAGAAGGAAGAGACAAAGGCGACGAAGGAGATGAAGACAGCGAAGGGTGCAAAGGAGGCGAAAGAGGCAACGCCAGATGAAAAGTTAGACGAAGAAGCACCTCCTTCTCCACCGTCAGCAAAGTCAAAAAAGTCAGAGAAGCCCTTTTCTGTCCAGGCATCCAAGCCATCAAAAATGCAGTCACCACCTTCCGCAATCTCAAAAAAGACGACTGCCTCTGCTCCAGCCACAGTTCCGGCGTCACGTTCTCAGCCCCGGCGCAAGGCGGCTGTAAAGGCAGAAAAGCGTATCCGCCGCCGTTTACAGAAGGAGTCGCCAACCAAAACCGATAGCAGCGACGAAGAGTTCCTGATTCCGTATGAGGAGGCAGACGCTTCAGAAGAAGAAGAAGAGAGCGACTACGAAGAGGACGAGTTCGATGAGGATGAGCCAGAAACAGAAGAGGAGGATGAGGAGGATGACGATGATGACGACGATGAAGAGGAGGATAACGAATCCAGTGAATCTGACGAGAAGCCCCGCCGCCGCCAAGGTGGTATTGAGCTGCTTATCAGTGACCTAGGAGACGCGATGGGACCGCCGAAGCCCAAGAAATACAAACTGAAGAACGAGCCCGAGGCCGTGCGTCGGTTCGTCAAACTCGCCCAGACCGACATGGAGCCCGACGAAGGCGATATCGACCGCGACATTACCTTCTTCAAGGGGCTTCCTCAGACCTCCCAGGACAAACTTCTGGCGAAGCTGCAAAACAAGATTGAGCCATCCGAGCCCACGGTGCCGCTACGCTTCCAGATTATGATGAAGGATGTGCCATCCGAGATTGAGCGAGTCGCTCTGGCCAAGTATCAGGCCATGATGAATATCGACCCGTCTTCTACAGAGTACTACAAGGCCAGCCAATGGATTCACGGTTATACCCGTCTGCCGCTGGCCGTGTATCGCGACCTGCCCGTTAAGATTGAGGACGGTCCTGAGCCCTGTAAGCAGTTCGTAGCCGGCGTTCGGAAACACATGGAGAGCGCCATCTACGGCCACGAGGAGGCCAAGCTCCAGATTCTGCAGTTTGTGAGCAGCTGGATTGCGAATCCGCAGGCGGCGGGCAACGTGCTGAGCATCCACGGCCCCCCTGGTGTTGGCAAGACGACACTCATCAAGGACGGTGTGGCGAAGGCACTGGAGCGTCCTTTCCATTTCATCACGCTGGGCGGGGCTACGGATGCCAGCTATCTGGACGGTCACAGCTATACGTATGAGGGCTCTACGTGGGGGCGCATCGCCGATGTGCTCATGAAGTCCAAGTGCATGAATCCGGTAATCTACTTTGACGAGCTAGACAAGGTATCGGATACGCCCAAGGGTGAGGAGATTAACAATCTGCTTATTCATCTGACGGACGGTGCGCAAAACGACCGGTTCCAGGATAAGTATTTCACTGGAATCGACCTCAATCTGAGCCGCTGTCTGTTTATCTTTAGCCACAATGCGCACGACAAAATCAATCCGATTCTGCGTGACCGCATGTACAATATCCAGGTGGATGGCTTCAACACGAAGGAGAAGCTGGCCATCGCGGAGCAGTATCTGGTGCCGGTGGCGCTCAAGGAGGTGGGTTTGTTCGAGAAGGTGGGAATCGGCGCGTCCGTTCTCAAGCACATTATCGAGAACTTCACGGGTGAGGAGAAGGGTGTGCGTGAGCTGAAGCGGTGCATCCAGACGGTAGTGAGCAAGCTCAATCTGCTGCGTTTCTACAATGATCCAGAACGCGTGCCTTTCTCTATCAAAGGATTCGCGCTGCCGTTCAATGTGGGAGTCGACCATGTAGATGTTCTGCTCAAAAAGAAGCCGGCGATGGATTCCAGCATTGCGCATCTGTATATGTGAGCTCACTCTGATGGTGCTAGAATCGTCGCGACCCAGGGTAGTCCCGGATATATAGCTAGACCGAATCCTATCTCTGTGGCTGTCTCCTTGACAGACTTATCACGTATTTTGGCCGACAGAGATAGTTCCAGTTGTAGCTCAGTTACGATGCGACCGTTTGCCTCCAGCATCTGTGCTACAAATCGGTCAGGCTTCCACCGGCGCAGCACTCCCACGTGCCGTTCCAGCGCTTCCCGTAGGTCGTCCACACTCAGATAAGGACGGCGGGTTTTGAGAGTGCGGATAAGCTTCTTTTTGGAGGGAAATGCGCCTTGGATGGCCGCCACGAAGCGGTTCACGATGAGCACGGGATCTTCGGTGTACTGGAGCGGTTTGGCCTGATTGATTGTGTTGAAATACTCAATAGCCTCTATTTCTGATGCAACGGGTTTCACAATGCACGTTACAGGAAAATCCTGACAGGGCTCCCGTAGCTGACGGATAACTTCGTAGCGGTGCTGGCCGTCGACCAGTGCTTGGACCGTGGTTAGATGTCCGCCCGCATCGGCCTCTTCATAACGGACAATATGAAATCCGCTATCCAGCGCTTTAATAGAGGTTCCGTCTGCTTCTAATGAATCACGAATCCGTTTGACGTGTTCGTGATCCAGAATCCGATTGCCTTTCCAGACAGGTATAGCAAGAATTGTGGCTATAGTGGTACGACAGAGTTGTGAGCCGTTATGGTATGTGTGAAGAACTTCCATCCTATGAGTCAGACGTGCGCGATTTGAATAGCGGTGTCAAGTTTTTACCTATCACGCAGATATTCCACCAGCCATCTCCTTACATACGGCCTCAACCGATGCCTTAATCGACGGAACCGCGGGATAATTTTTCTCAATGAAGTTCGTGTCCAAAAAGTTGTTACTCCGCGCGGAGGCCAGAATTGCAGACTGCTCCTCCAATGTAAAATTGGACCAAACAAATGACGGATCCACATACTGTTTATAGAGCGCCAGCACCTCATTATGACTAATGAGCCCCGGATTCGTGCAGTTAACGGTTCCAACGTGCCCTTTCTGCATTAAATCATACCATACTGGGAAAAAGTCGCTCAATACGGTCATTGAGTTTTTAATGCTGCAGATGCGGGCGTAATTGGCTATCTTTGTGATAAAATTCCTACTATTTACGGTCGCCGTAATTGGCATACGGATTCGCAGATTCAGCACGTCCTGGTGGTGAAATAGTCTATCTGTGAAGCCTTTTACGATGCTGTAGGAGCTCCCAAAGAAATTTGGTGCTTCGGAATCTTTGAATCCGGAGCCCGCCTCTTCTGATTCAAACGGATGTCCCGATACATCGTAGCTAAAAATGCATCCGGTGCCGAGATAGGTATAGTGAAAGCCGTATTTCTGTTGAAGCAGCGCCAGATTCATAGGTCCATATAAATTGTCCCGTAGATTCTCGACGAGACGACCGGGCTTCTCCAGATAATCGATAGTATTGATCGGCGTGCCATTATAGATACCATGAGTGCGCCCCGTAAAACTCACAACGTGTGTCGGATTTGCAGTCTGTATCTCATGTTCAACGGCATCGTAGTCATCGAGACGCGACTGACCAAGAACAACACGGCATGGTGGGGAAGCTATGGTCTGAATATAATCCAGAAACTGCTGTCCAATCCATCCTGCGTGTCCAAAAAATAGAACTTTCATTTTATTCTAAATACGTTTAATTAACGAGAAATTTAACGTACCGCGAAGTAACTATGGAATCGCAACAATCATCACCGAAAATCCAGTGGTCTCCGAAGCATGTTCTTGTTACGGGCGGTTGTGGCTTTATTGGATCGAATTTCGTGAACTATATGGTTAAGAAATATCCCACTATTCATTTTTACAATATTGACTGCCTGAATTATTGCGCCAGCGTTGATAATATTACAAAGACAAACCAGGCTGCACCTAATTATACATTAATTAAAGGAGACATTACGTCCTATGATTTAATCTCCCATATTTTAACAACCTCCAGCATTGATTGTATCATTCATTTTGCGGCACAATCCCACGTGGATGGCAGCTTTACAAACAGCTTCCAATATACACGGGATAATGTGCAGGGAACACACGTATTACTGGAAGCATCGCGAACATATGGAAAAATACAGCGGTTTATCCACGTAAGTACCGACGAAGTGTATGGTGAATCGGGTGCGGAGGATATTTCTATTAAGACAGAGAAAAGTATGTTGGTTCCCACCAACCCGTATGCGGCAACAAAGGCGGCGGCGGAAATGCTGGTATGTAGTTACTATAAATCGTTCCGACTACCGGTAATTATCAGTCGCGGCAACAATGTATATGGACCGAATCAATATCCTGAGAAGCTTATTCCAAAATTTATCACGTATATGAAGCAAAATACACCCTGCACAATTCACGGTGACGGACAGGCTCTGCGCAATTTCCTGTATGTTTCGGATGTTGTTCACGCCTTTGAGAAACTGCTTTTTCAGGGCGTGATTGGTGAAATCTACAATATTGGCGGAAATGAACAAACAGAAATATCTGTGATGGATATCACGCACCGTCTCTGTGAATTGATAAAAGGTCGCCCTCTAGACTTAACAAAAGATGTAGCCTTTGTGGCCGATAGACATTTTAATGACCAGCGCTACTGGATTAGTAATGATAAGCTGCGTGCTCTTGGCTGGGAACCGCAGATTGACCTGGCGACGGGTCTGCAGCTGACGATTGATTCGTTCAACTAACCGAAACTATCTAACGGATTTTTAGTAGCACGTTTTAGTAATCTTACCTACTGTAAAATTACTATAACTTAAGTGGCTAAGCATAGAGCACGATTATACAATTAAAAAACGTCCGTCAATAGCAAAGCAACACTCCATACATAAATCTTTTATTTCCATTATTTTATCTGCTACAATATTTTTCCGCACATGCTCTGCAAATTCACACTCTCCGCTGCGAATGCATCGTAAAGTCAAAGATTTTATATATTTGCATTTAATTGCGAATAATCCAAGAACACAATCATCCCACATGTATTGTAGTGTACAAACATTGAAGAACTTAACAAATGCGTCATATGTATCAATATGTCGTTTAACAGTATCTATAAAGGAAGAAGATAGGAGTTTATAACGCCCTGTAAGTTTTATAACTGTGTCGTTATCTTGAATATTATATTTTTCTATAATATATTTTATATCCATCCATTCATTCACACCTTTATGCGGAAACCTGTGAGCGTTGTTGTTCGTATACACTACATCACAACCGAACTCGTTAAGATATGTGGAACGTGCACCATTATTTTCCACGATAATAGGTTTTATAGATGCATCGTTTTCTACTAATTTAAGAACAGCAGGAATTGCTTCAAAATATCTTTTCTTTCTTGATTCGAAATCACGGGAACCTTGTTTCACATTTTCAATACATGTAGTAATTATAAGATAAATCATTTACTATATTTTTTGGTTTTTTATAGAAGGAACAACCGCTTTATTAAAACGCCGGCAGTCCTACCCGCATCTCACTGTTGCCGCTGCTGTTCAGGACCGTATCCATAACATCCTGGACAGAGCCACCCGATGAAAAAACCAACGATGCCGCCGCTCCGAGACCTGCACCGACGGCACCACCTGCCGCAAGTGTAGTCGTATCTGCATCTGTATCCATCATTGCGGAAGCACCACCGGCCACAACGACGAGAATAACTGCGCCCAGAATGGCAAAGATGAGGATTTGTTGAATTCCCATCTTTGCCGGGAACCGCGACTTTTTATCGCAGTTTGGCCCGCATCACGATTTTCTATTCTAGGACTTCGACCTCTTCTATTTCTATTTTATCGCTCACTGGCTTTGTGACCGGTTTAGCCACTGTTTTTGTCTCTGCGTTTGCCTCCAAATCCTCCACATCATCATCCGCCAGAGGTTTTGCCGAACTTTCATTAATGTCGATACGCCCCTCTTCAATGATATCATCATCCTTCGGATTATATTCCATTTCGGGACCGACCTTGCCTTCCTGAAATACGGCATCGTAATCGGAAAAGTGCACCGCCGGCTCGGTGTCGATTTGCACAACGGAAGGTGCCGGTGCTTCTACAGCAGCTACTTCTTTGGTTATTGTTGTCGTTGTTGTTACTGCGTCCGATGCAGATACTTCGGATTTCTCTGGAGTAGGAACAGAAGCAGGAGGAGCAGCAGCAACAGAAGGAGCAGCAGAAACAGGAGCAGGAGCCGTAACAACCGGACTTACAGAAACCGCCTCTGTCTCATCATCCACCTCCTCCGTATCCGCCTCCAGATACCGATTCAGTATATCCTTGACCGGAAGGAGCGACCGAACCGCCGTGGTAATGGCCTCTGTTGCGAGTCCCTCAATCTGCAGAATGTTCTTCTGGCGCTCTACGAAGCTACCCGTATCCTGAAAGAGAAACGGCGCTTTCCAGAACGCCCGTGCCGCCTCCCGAAATATCCGATGGACAAAATGGTCCAGCTTGGGAACCGTGATACTCAGCTCCTGTTTCTTCTTTGACAGACGCACCGCCGTCAGAATCTTCGTATGAGCAATAAAGACCGCCGTCATCAGCTCCTCCATGTAATCGCATCCACTCCGTTCAATCAGAGCCCGCGCCTCATCATGCACCCGGTCGCTATTCCATCGCGGAATCTCCTCACATTCATTCTGGAACAGAGCCATGCACCGGTTTCGGTCGGCCGCATTCCGTGACCAGAGCGTCTGAAACCACGTCAGCAGAGCCGGAACCACGAAGGTGGCCAGCTGCTTGGTATATTCCGAACGGGCCTCTGAGTAGGTGGCCACATTATCCATCTTCTGTAGCGTTCCGGGATTCGTTGTAGCGGCTTTTAACTCACTACTGTATATTCTTAACCAGATATTGGATATTACTAAAATGCGACACTACGATGTAAGGTCTAAAATAATTTATAGAGAGAAGCCCTACATAAAATTATCGGCAACTTCCAATGCAGCTAGAATCGCTGCATCCATATTATAATACTTGTAGTTTGCCAAACGACCCACGAAGAATACAGATTTTTCTTCAGCAGCTAACTTCTTATATTTCTGAAAAACCTCTTGATTTGTTTTCGTGGGAACCGGATAATAGGGGTCACCGTCAGACATTGTATATTCACGAACGATGGTGGTGCGACCTGGAATATTCTGGTCTAAGAAATGCTTATACTCTACAATACGTGTAAAGGGCTCATCTGCAGAAGGATAATTAACAACCGAATTAGGCTGAAATTTTTCAACATCAAGATGTTCAATTTCAAAACGGATAGACCTATATTCAAGTTTCGGATACCCCGCCGCCGCATAGTATAGATCTATCGGCCCTGTATAAAATACACAGTCATACTGTGCACGCATGTCATGTGTATATTCTGTTCGTAGGCGAACCGTAATATTCGGATTCTTTATCATATTTGCGATGAATGCTGTATAACCATCCTTTGGTAATGCCTGAAAGTCATCGGAGAAATAGCACGGGTCGTGATTCGTCCGCACCGGAATCCGCTCCAAGACACTTGCATCGAGCTCAGCGGGATATTTTGCCCATTGTTTGTATGTGTAATCTTTAAATATTTTCTGATATAAAAGGTCACCTACGCGTGCTAGTGCTACTTCTTCTGAATTTGCGGCGCCGTTTGGGCCGACCGAGATAGTGCACGAAGCAAGCCATTCTTTCATTTCTGCCTCATTTTTAATATTGGTCCCACACAATGTATTTACTGTGTCTATATTTACAGGAATCGGAAAATATGTGTTGCCAATTCTACCAATGACTTCGTGTTTCCAAGGAACCCATTCTGCAAATTGCTGAACATACTCTCGAACTCTTAGTGAATTTGTGTGAAATAGGTGAGCTCCGTATTTATTCATGAGAATACCATTTTCATCACGATAATCATAACAATTACCACCTATATGGTCACGTTTTTCTATTATTGTGATACGATGACCCTTCTCTGCAAGTTGTTCGGCAAGTGTGCATCCGGATAGCCCTGCTCCAACTATCAAGATATGTTTCATTCCTATTGGGTGAATAACGATTTGTATTCAAGGAGCCTAACACCAAACTCTATTCGACTCCGTATATGATTAGGATAATTGCTTAGACAACATATTCGCCGTCAAAGCCCACGGACAGGCCCCGCCCGCGCGTTCCCATTGTATGCGTTCGTCACCCAACCACGTCCGTAATACAGAGCCCGTTTCATTGAGCCGCTCAAGCGCAGCCAACAGTGCCGGCCAATCCTGAACCGTGTCTGCTGCCGGCACGGATGTATCTACCTGTCGGTCACCGCTCCCCAGTGCCTGTAAGATGGCCCAACGGACATTGCCGTCACAATCTTTGACGATTTGCTCCGCCTGCTCCAGCGTGACGGTCGGTGCTCTACGCATAACTTCCGCGCGAATCTCATAGGGCAGCGGTGTTGGTGCAACGGCAAGCTGGCACCGCGACAGTAGCGGCTCGGCAATCGAGGCCAAATCGCGCACTTCCAATACGAACCGCGTTCCGCCGATAGCCGTTTCGATAATGCGGCGCAAAAACGCCTGGGCATCGGCATGCAGAGCATCCGCGTGCTCCAGAACAATCCATGCGATTTGACCGGTCTCTACGCGTCGCCGCGCAATCGTTTTGATTCGTTCCCGTGCATCGCGCAGATTCGGGTCGCCTGAGCAACGCAGCCATAACGCGATTGTTCCCGTAAGAGCCAGTCGCGTAGCACATGACTTGCCGCATCCAGCGGGCCCGGCGATTATACAACTGGGCGGATTTGCCGAATGCAACAAGGCGCTTATCCCTTGCCAGTTACCCGCCATGTCCGATATCTGCTTCGGTCGGAAAGGATCCGAAACAGGACAGTCCATCTGTCTTTAGACATTCATAGTGGTCTTAGGCTGGCGTTCATGAATGCGCGTAGCTCTTCACGCCGCCCATCACGTAGCCTCCGCCCGACATCGCCGCCGAGATTTCTGCTGGACCCGCTAATCCCGCCGCAATCCGATGGACCGGCAGCGCATACGGATTATCATTCAGCGTGTCCAGAATCTCGTGAATATTCCGGTCAACCGAAATATCCAATTTCAGCGGCTGGCGCGGTCGCTGGATGCCAATCGCCTCAATGCCCACCGGCGGACCCACCACACGGTCCACCGTATTGTCCCGGTCATTGATATAGTCCGCCTCCACCTTGCGCAATGTCGTAATATTCACACTGTCCTCACCGTTGAACAGCGATAACAGACCCGCTCCCGCCACCGGCTGGCGACCCGCCGACAAGAGCTCCTTATTCGGATTCTGCCGCATATTGTATGCACCGTCGTAGCTCTGTCCGAATTTACCCGTCGCGAGAGCCGCGCTTCCGCCATAGGACTGCGACGTATTGAGACGTGTTGTCAGACGCATACCATCCTGCATCGGCAGCGCGGCTGCCCCCGGCACTCCCGACCGCGTCACGTTCAGCATCTTATCGGGCTCGGCCATCGTGTTACGCTGTGTCGCCCGTGTGACATCCAGCGGGTCATAGACCGTCAGCTTCTGGGGAGCGGAGCCGAGACCGGCAATACCCGCGTAATCCGACGCCCCGGTGGTCTCACGCACGGTGGTCCGCGCCACATCGTTCGGGTCATAGACTGTGAGCCCCTTGGGAACACCCGCCGTCGTAAGGTTCAGTCCCTGGTTGCGCTCACCCGTGACATTGCGCTGGTTCGTCGGCAGGTCGTACCCCCCCTTGCCGAAATCATTGTTCGTTGCATCCGTGTTCCGAACACCGTATGTAGAGCCGTCGGCATTGCGGTATCCGTAGCCGTCGAACTGATTGGCCAGCGGAGCACGGAACGACGGCACATTGTATGTCTGCTTGGATTCGGCCATCGACGCGGGACCGAAAATCTCCTTGGAGGTGTCGGCACGCTGCTGTCCGGGCATCACAATCGCCGGCCGCTCTGTCGGTCTGGAGTTCTCACCCACGGTAACCAGATTGCGCTCACCTTCCTCGTTGAGCCAGAACTTGTCGGGACGATACTTGCGCACTTCGCCGGTGAGCGCGGGCATGCTATTGACCCATTTGCCGGCCACTACGGGGGTCTCATAGGTCACACGGGGATTCGATTCCGCCCGCAGCTCATCGATAGTGGCGCGCTGCTTCGCCACCTCCAGCACCTCGAACTGCTGGAAGCCGCCCACGGGGAAAGCAGAGTAGCCCTGTGCAATACCGCGACCGACCATGGTGGATTGAATGGGTGTCTCATTAGCCCGATTGGTGGGTGCCACAATGCGGTCCTGCATGAAATCCGTAACACTCTCGAGACCATTGGGATTGCCCATCGGCTCCCGTGTGGGCTCAAACAGTGGTGCCATTTCGCGTTTGCTGATGACGGTAGAGCCGGCTCCCGTGTAATTATCGAGGGTCTGACGGTGAATATCGTCGCGCATGTTCTGTTTGGCTGAGCCGCGGAAGTAGGGAACCATGTTGTTGTGGGTGAATTCGTCAGGAGTCATGGGCAGGCCTGAGAGTGGCGAAATGATGGTTTTCCCAGAGTTATACACGGGAGGTGCCTCAACACCGTCCGTATTGACGCGCACCTGGGCGGTAACGGCCTGGTTGGGTCTGGGCGGTGCGACGGGAGGCGGATTCTGATAGACCAGACTGCGGGCATACAGGTCTTCTTGTAAGTAGGGCTGGGATGGCAGAGACCCACCGGAAGGCAGATTATAAAACAGGTCTAGGTTATCATCAGCCGTGCGATAGGGGGTGCGGGGTTTGCCAGGAATAGTGGCCTGATTGGGAGGCGTGCGGGCATCGGTGTAAATAGGTGGAGGGAGACCACCGTTTGCCAGATCCGGCATCGACCGGTCGCTGTCTGTATGTGATTCGAATCCCTCCGCTTGTTCTTGTTTCGCCGGACCTCGTGACAATAAATATCCTACGGCCAGCAGACCGGCAATTGCTGCGACATCCATCCTCTGATGGAAGTCGCGGGAATTTCATTGAGAGTCTTTAACTACATGCGAATACGCTGTGGCATTGGTTCCGGACTGAAAGGCGGGGGCGGTGCCATTGCACCTGTCTCTGCCCGTATGCGCTCCAGCACGGCGCCGACATCGCCCGGTGCATGCATGGCGCTCTGAGGTGCCACGAGCCCCCGTGGAGTATCGCGGACAAGTGTTGCGCCGCCCATTGCCGATGGATGTTGCGACGCACCGGGATAGGCGTCAGTGAATGTTGTGGTTTGAAATCCAGGTCCAGGTCCCTGGGGTCGTGCAACAGGAACAGCCGGCTCTACATACAGTTCGCCGCAGAGAAACCGATGCTCCTGTGCGACCTGTGTGGTGGCCAACGGCGTTCCGACGGCCAGACGTTGCATATAGCCATCTTTTGCGGCCAGACGAGATTCCACTCCGTATTCGAAGGGAACCATCGTGTTTTCTTGCGGATTCTGGCAGAGCCACTCCCAGCGATTCCAGCCGGTGCCTCGGAGCGTTGAGGCGGGATCCGTAAGCCGTTCCCAGTTGCGCGGCCAGGTGACTTCGGGCATGGCCGTCAGCGCATGGGTGTTTGCATCGTCACCGGGATTATACTGACCACACACGGCACGTGTATGAGGTCGGCCACGATTGGTGAGGTCGGATTCAACGTCGGTTTTGGTGGAGGACATATCGTGAGACGCACCCCAGCGTTGATTCAGGAGCGTGGGCTCGGCAACGAAAGCCGCGTTGCCGTAGCGATTGGGGACGCCGAGCATGTAGCGGCCGGGACCCGTGGATATTTCGTTATTTTCGGTCATTTTGCCGATATCGTGACGGTAGCGCGTCATAGCACGGTCGGGAACGTGTTGGCCTTTGAGCGTGTAGGCCGACATAAATTGGGCCAGCGCTTCAGCAGCCATCCTCTAAGACATGCTGGTATTTCGTAGTAACTCGAAACTCATAGTTTTTCACATAGTCCTGACATTACAATAGCGTTTAGATTTGTAGTAAGCAGCATGGGGTAGTGACTTTAGATGAATAATGACAGATTTGTTGATATTTGAGATATTGATAGAATCGACGCGGCAGGACTGCATCGTTCACGCCCTAATCATGGACTAAAGCGAGTGGTGTGCAGCCTCCTGCCCCCAAGATTCACACTAGAAGGCCAAGCGGTCAGACAAGAAAGACGCACCAAATCCGCCTATGGCGAAGGCAAAAGGCATTCGGTTTGTCCAAGCCCAAGAACCAGAAGCCGATGACAAACTTAGCGAGGCTGTAGGATTCGTTCGGGTCTAACCCGTATCGCTCACACACACGTTCTTTATGGATCTTCATCTAATAAAAGATTTTATGCCGTCAATACCCTACAAGACCCGAACCGTTCCAATAGAGATACACTATACCACCGTTCGCCGTTGATGTCTTATTATGTATGATGGTGGTCCCCGTCATTCCTGTCATGTTGATGTCTCCGCCACCAGTGGCGTTTCCATTATGGACCACAACGAAGAAATCTGCATCTGCCAAAGTAAATCCCGGTGTGGAGAACGCTTGTGGCACCGTCCCCGTCAGAATAAACGTTTTACCTCGTGTGGTAGGGGTAAGGACAATCGCCGTCCCTGATGTCGCTATAACTTGTATCTGTTGGGTGTATAGGTCGTTGTTAAACTGTCGGACAAGATTCCAATTCGCACCTCCTTGAGCCGGCAGATTGCCGATAAGTGTCGCGGTAATATTGGTATATATGTTCGCGAAGTATAACAGTTGTGACGCGGCGGGGACTGCGGCTTGGAAAGGCGTAATCTGGGTTGCTGGCGACCCTACGGCGTTTGTGAAATTGTTCCGAATCGCTGAAACCAGATTTCCCGTCGCACCCGTCGTATAAACATATCGGCTCGTGTTGTTTGCCTCTGAAGCATTGGTGTTCTGTATGGTGCTGGTGGTCAAGTTCAAGTTTGCGTTTGTTCCGCAAGTAATGAGTGCGACCGTTGTAGAGGCTTTGCCAGACACAAGGCAGTCTGTAAGGGATGTCAGTCCCGCAACACTATTGACGAGATTGAGAACCGCTCCGTTTGCGATAAAGTTAGATTGATTTGCCTCTGGGAATGCTCCACCCGACATATTGACTACTAATCCAGTTCCTTTCTGCGTCAAATCACTGAATATAATCTGAAATATCTGCCCAGACGCTACATTAATGATAGGCGACGCTCCTCCACTCATAGTCATACTACACGCATCTATCACCAGTTGATTTACGGTGTTTGAGGTTGCCCCCGTTGAGGAAAGTGATATGAGAGGTGCCGTAGCGGTAAAGGGTGTTGTGTATAGCCCGTTTTTGAGGTAAGTCCTCACACCTTGTCCCGAGATGCTAACTGCCGATGTCGTAGCATTCTTTGCTAACACGGCAAGATTGTTGAGTGTGACTGTATTTACAGTATTGACTGGTCCCACAAAGTTGGTCCCGTTGATAGACACAGAACCTCGTATTTGAACCCGCTTACTATCGTCAGTATTATCAGCCATACCGACGATGCTCACGGCGGGTAAGGTCAGTGTTAGGTTTATTGAGACATCTTCCAAATACTCGCCAGGTGCGACATATATGACCATACCCGGTTCATCTACTGGGATAGTGGATGCGGGTTTAGTAAGTGCCTCGTTAATAGTGTTGAGGGGGTCGGTAATACTTCCAGAAGCACCGGTCAGCCCATTTGTTGCGACATAATAGACGAAGGCGGGTTGAGTGATTATACCGGGTCCGGTCGCACCTGTTGGCCCTGCAACTCCTTGTGATCCTACAGAACCCTGTGGACCTGCAACTCCTTGTGGGCCTACCGAACCTTGTGGTCCAGCAACTCCTTGTGGTCCTACGAAACCTTGTGGTCCTACAGAACCTTGTGGTCCTACCGAACCTTGTGGACCTCCTGACGAGCCACCGGATGGACCTTGGGGGCCTGCGGGACCTGTTGCACCAAGACATTGAATTGGAGGACATCCATATATTGCTTGAAAACGCCTTTGTGCAAGGTAGTCTGATGCCTGCATCTTTACTTAGTGTATTTAATGTAATAACACGATTGATATTTTCTTAAGTTTTAGTAATTTCATCGGAGATAAGATTACTAAACTGTGATACTACGCAATAATAGTAATTATTTTAGAGAGGGTCTGGTCGCTAATCGATTCCCTTCTACTATGGAGTAACTTGGAAAACCGATAGCATTGCATTTTCAGCAGTTACATTAGGAGCACCTGATTTAGCAGCGCACCATATAGAATAATAATATGTACCGGTTGCACCGGTTAGACCAGTAGGTTGGTCAACGACCGATAATGACATAGAAAGCGAAGTGTTACTTGGTGAATTGCTGATTGCCATACACCCTGTTACGCCTTTTATTGTTGGAACCATTGTCACTGACTCAGAAGATAAGTTAATAGAATTACTTCCTGTTACTCCTCCTATTGCCGGCGGCGCAGTTCTTGCGATTGTTCCGTATATAACGTTAGTACCTCCGCTTGTAGTATCTAATACAATCTGTCCTAATACTAAAACTCTTGCACTCGTCGATGTTATGGTTATTGATTGTTGTGTAATTAAGTTATTATGAATATCAATACTGACAGTTTTATAAGAATATGTACCACCTCCTAACCATGACATTGAAGAACCACTTGTTCCTGTAGCACCATGTGGTCCTGCTACTCCTTGCGGACCAGTTACTCCTTGCGGACCGATTGAGCCTTGCGGACCGATTGCACCCTGTGGTCCTGCTACTCCTTGATGACCGATTGAGCCTTGAGGTCCTGCTACTCCTTGCGGACCGATTGAACCTTGCGGACCGATTGAGCCTTGCGGACCGATTGAACCTTGCGGACCGATTGAGCCTTGTGGACCGATTGAGCCTTGAGGACCTGCTACTCCTTGAGGGCCGAATGAGCCTTGAGGACCTGCTACTCCTTGCGGACCAGTTACTCCTTGCGGACCGATTGAGCCTTGCGGACCGATTGCACCCTGTGGTCCTGCTACTCCTTGATGACCGATTGCACCCTGTGGTCCTGCTACTCCTTGCTGACCTGCTACTCCTTGAGGTCCTGCTACTCCTTGAGGTCCTGCTACTCCTTGTGGACCGATTGAGCCTTGAGGACCTGCTACTCCTTGAGGGCCGAATGAGCCTTGAGGACCTGCTACTCCTTGTGGACCGATTGAGCCTTGCGGACCATACACCGATGACCCATTTGTGATTTGTGTAACTTGCCCATAATTATTCACAGAAACTACCGGATTCATATACATGCCTGCTGTTAGCCCTGGCACCACCGCCAATCCAACACTATAGTTAATCTTTGGCTGTGCAGTAGTTCCAGGAATCGTTGTCACTGTCACGCCATTCGTTCCGGTAATTGAACGCACAACGTTAATTAAAGAATATATGGGACCAGTCGTTCCTCCAAAGGCAGTAGATACATTTTGAATTGCCGTTAAGTCGTAATTATTACTATTGCTGTTACCGGTTACTCCCATCAACCATCCTCCCACCGCACCCGATGACGCGATATTCGGTCCGACAACTAAAGAAGGTGTTGCGAATCCTGACTCTGTGTATACAATACCCGCAAGATCGGTGCCGATAGTTCCAAACGCAGTAGAGCCGGTCGGCCCCGCAATGTTAATAGTCCCAGGACCAAGATACAATTCTTTCCATAGATAACCAGTAGTTCCAAGCGAATATGTGTTATTTGCAGTAGGAATAAATGACCCATTGAGTGTAAGTGTGTTGCTTTGTGTGGCTGTTATCCCGATCGTTATATCACCAATAACAATATTATTACTGAAATTAAAATTTCTTGAGAGATCGACCCACATTACCGGATATGGAGTCGCTGGTGCAGCGGTTTGGGGATTTAGAGCTAGACCAGTCGGGTCAATCAGACCAGTCACGTTCAGCTTGCCATTAATCGTCGTATTTCCATATACAGTGAGTTGTGCCGTTGTGCCAGTCATACCGATATTTACATATCCTGATATATCAACACTGCTACCTGTATAGCTAATAATTGGATTATCATACACAATTTCGTCATCAGATTGCGCAAATAAAAAATGTCCTGTTGCTCCCAATGCTGTAGAAATAGGGAGAGTCGGGCCTTGTGGCCCTACAGAGCCCTGAGGACCCGCTGAGCCTTGTGGCCCTACAGAGCCCTGAGGACCTACGGGATTTATCTCTGGACAAATCGGCTCCTGAGAAGAAAAAAAACTGATACGTCGGTCGGAACATTTCTATCAGAATCAAAATATTTTAATATATATTTCAGCATATTAAATACAAACTGTCATGATGCGCTGTTTCCAGTTCCGTTTCGTCGGATCGCAGAATATTTTAATAGTCCCTTTGCATCCAGCCGCACCATCGGTATTATTCCTTACGCGCAGCAACCGCCGCCATGCAGGCACCCATACACGCGACGTATCCGAAAGCCATACAATCTCTAAAGTAAGCGTTTTTCCTACCGGCACCAGCTCTAAGAAGGTTAAATCACGCGTCCAACATCGCCCTGCTTTGCAGCGTTGATTCAGATTATCTGCCACGGAATCCATACAATCAGCAATCCGAGACCCCATAATAATCATCTTCAGAAAACGCTGATTATACAGATCCGCATACCGGCGCAAAGGACTCGATGCATGGCAGTAACTATCTACACCAAGACCAGCATGACCATAGGCGGATACAGATGGCACATAGGTCGCCGCCTCATTTGCCATATGAACTAAATCCTGATGAATTAATCTCCAAGCCGCTACAGCATCGGCATCTGCTACACTCTGACAACGCAGCACACCGACCCCTGCCTCCTTTAGTAAAGACGCTGCCGCCGTATTGTAGCAAATCATGCGTTGTGCAATCCAGTCATGGAAATCGGTCGTAGCAGGAATCGGCAATTCTGAAATCAACGCAGTAGCAGAATCATATGTGTGCGTTCTATCGACCCGAATGGCTGTTAATGCCCATCCTTTCTCTACCGGTCGCCAATCTTCATCACAGAATAGCGTCACTCCTGGTCGAATACGCGGTCCAGGTAACAGCGATGCGGCTTCCTCACTTATCGCCGCCGGCAGCATAGGCCTGACCGCTCTGCCCTCCAGGTCATAGAATGTCTGACCAATTGTTCGGCAGCGTTGCAGTAACGCCTCATTAGAGCCAACGAATGCATCCACATCCGCAATCGTGATGGCCCACCGTCGTTCCGTAGGAGACCATGCAATTACGTCATCCACATCGCGGCAGCCCGGCGGGTCCACGTGGAAGGTAATCCATCCCGTATCAGCAGAAAGCACAGGTCGCCCCGTAAGGTCCGGCTCAGGAACACCGATATCTTTTGGCAGACCAAATACAGGACAATAATAATCGAGAAGTGCCGCCGTCTCTGCGGCCTTGTCACCCACTCGACCGTAGAGTTTCACGAGATTCCCACGCGGCTTCACTCCTTTGTCTTTGTTTTCATATGCAGAAACACACGCAATCTGATTCCGTGTCACATCGCGCTCTGAGCATCCCACTATCATATCCGGCAGCTCCGGATCATACGGCACAAACAGATACATCGGCGTCCCGCGACTCGTTAGTCCATACCGATACTTAGAAGCCAGTTCGAGAACCCCAATCATCGTGGTTGGGTCATCCGTGGCTGCGCGGTTACTGCCTCAACTTTTTAGCCTATGCTGACCACAGAGCAGGGAAATGGCACACCAAAGAGTTGGTCTCGTCATGATTTGTAGAAATGAGGAGACCAATATCGAGCGCGCAATGACATCCGTGCGTCCATGGATAAACACCTGGGTCATCGTCGATACAGGCTCAACAGACAGAACAAAAGAAATCATCAAAACCACTTTCGCCGACATCTCTGGTTATCTAGAAGAACGTCCGTGGAAAAATTTCGGTCACAATCGCACGGAGGCGCTCGAACTCTGCCGTGACCGTATGGACTGGGCGATTATGCTAGATGCCGACGATAACATGGTCGGCGAAGTTTTACCACCCAAACTATGGTCAATGCCCGATATGGATGGATTCATCATTAAAATCCGTCACGGTAACATAATACACCAACGGGTTCAAATATTTCGCATCGCTGCCGACTGGGTATATAGCGGCGTGGTCCATGAATTTCCTGAGCTCCGCAGAGCACCCGAGAAACCGCGGGTTGCCATGCTTCCCAGCAACTGTTGGATGCAGACCCGGTGCGAAGGATTTCGTTCCCGTGACCCCAATAAGTATCTGAAGGATGCGATGACACTTGAGGTAGAGCACCGAAAAAAACCCACAGATACACGAACGTTATTCTATTTGGCGCAGAGCTATCGCGATGCTGGACGATATCTAGATGCGCAACTATGGTATCAGAAATATCTTGATATCAGTGGCGGTGGTTGGGAACAAGAGAAATATATCGCGTGTATGAATTTGATTAACATGGTCGGCGGCCAGGACCGCATCATGCGACTCGCTTGGCAGGGTGTACAATTGTGCCCAGAACGCCTGGAAGTGCAATCATCCACTCTTCTGCGATTTATTAAAGAACAATGGAAGATGACCCAGGAGCTATATTCTCTCATGATGCTGACAAAAAACCGCAAAACGAAAGAAGGCTGGCTATTTGCGAATCCGCAGATATATTCGCTCATGTTTGACGATATGGTAGCGGTTGTTGCATTTCAGACAGAACATTATACGGAGGCATACGATGCCAGTGTACGCGTGGCGGTGCATCCTGACGCTACAGATGAGCAGCGACTTAAAGCGCTTACCAATGCCAGAAATGCTCAGGCGAAACTGTCTGCGTAGAAAAAAATTCGCAGAAGGTCTCCATTTCCATTAAGATGGATGCCTTGTTGCCAATGGCGACAGCAACGTTTGAAGAACAGGACGCCGGCTCCGGTCCTATTCACGCGTCACCCATGTGCGGACCCATGACGGCAGCCATTCACAATATTTCTGCACGGAATCTGCACGAGCTCAATCTTTCGGCACCAGACGACCGGCAGTTTCTTCGTTCGTGGCGTAAGCAACTTCAGGATTGTATGAATCAGCAGAATGTGCGCATTATAAAATTTCTGCTGGCGGATGGACATGCTTCTGTCTCTGCCTCTTCTTCTGGCTCTTCTTCTTCTGCCTCTGCCTCTTCTGGCGCTTCTTCTGCATCAATGACGGATATGGAAATAACACAGAGATGTCTCGCAGTCCTAAATAAATACAGCAAACCAACGTGGAGTTTTACATCATCAATCAAGGATTTAGCTCTCAGCACCGCATCCGAAATACCAGGACAAATAGAAACAGAGCTTGGTATCTCTCCTGTTGCGCTGCGCGATTATCTCAAAAAAGCCATCCGTCTATACGTAAATTCGGCATCGGCACTGTCCGCAGCAGAGGGTCGCCTTGAGGAGAAACTGAAACGCTTGGAAGCGGTGAGCCAGCGTATCAATGACCTGATGTTTATGGAGCCCACCTCAGAGCTCGAACAGTTGGGTAATTCTACCCGTGTATATCTGGATTCTGTGCTTGAGAAAATCGACCTTGAAAACGACTTTAAGGAATTGACGACGCAATTCAAAAAATTCACTACGTTGCGCCCGCTTCTGAGTCTTGGGACATTTCAAAGAGCGGCGACGACGGCACCGATATGTTCCATCTGCATGACCCGCGAAATAAGCCAGGCAGTGACTCCGTGTGGCCACACGTTCTGTGAAGATTGTTGTCGTAACCAAATGACGGCATGTTATATCTGCCGCGTGCAGATACGGGACAAGATTAAGCTGTACTTCGCGTAAGCTTAGAAACAGATGCAAATCGTTGTGGTGTAACGAATTTGGCCATGTGCTCGTTCAGGACCTCCGGACTCCAGTTGTGAATCACCGCTAGAGTCCGTAGATGACGTTGGGCGCGAAGAGTAAGAAGATTCGTAAGGAATCGTCGCATCGTAGATTCCGCATATTCTGCTGAGTTCTGTGGCATTGTTGTGATTTGTATTCTGGTGACCCCCTCAGGCCCTCATTTTTTCATCATTGGGGCTAAGAAAAGAGGACCCAGTAGATGGAAGGTATGGAGGAACTATCCACATCACAACTGCCGAATCTCGTGAAAGAGTGGATGACTCTCCGTGACGAAACAGACACACTGACTGCGGCTCTGCGTGAGAAGAAGAAGCGCATTAAGCTCGTCCGCGATATGATTAGCAAAATCATGAAGGGTCACCAGCTGGGACAGCTGAAAATTTCTGCTGGGGCGCTCCGGCAACAGGTGAAGAAAACTAAGGCACCTATCACAAAGAAGTATCTGGTATCGACCCTGACGGATTTCTTCCAGGGCAACAAGGAAATGGCGGAAAAGTGCGCGTTATTTCTGGATGAGCACCGACCGATGCGCGTTACAGAGAATCTTCAGTTAGAATCCAACTAATTTAGCGCCAATCAGTAGAAATGTATCCGCTGATTGGTTATGTCGTGGAAAACTTTACGAATCCTGGTGCGCCGATGTCTCAGTTTGGACTGATGGGAGCCAGTGTGGCGATTCTGCTTCTCATTGTGTTAGAGCTGTTTGTGGTGCAGTGGCTGTGGAATAATGTGTTGGTGCGCGTGACGACGTTGGCCCGACCGATTCCCTCTCTCCTCTACACACTGGGGCTCCTAGTGCTTCTGCAGATGGTATTTCACACATGCTAAGCGGTGGATGTTCGTCTTTTGCTCTGTCTCTGTCTTTGGCTTTGTCTCTTGCTCTGGCTCTGTCTCTTGCTCTGTCTCTTGCTCTGTCTCCTGCTCTGTCTCCTGCTCTGTCTCCTGCTTTGTCTCTTGCTCTGGCTCCTGCTCTGTCGCCGAGAAGACACAAGGCCGCGGCTCTTCAGAACTGCTTCGTTACAAAGGTCTTCCGCTACTGAACGCCCGAACGTCGCCTCTGTAGCCCGCACACATGCGTCAACCCGCTCCTTGAGTCCCATCGTATTCTGCATTCCTTCTACGTGGCAATCCCAAAATTATTTAACCTTCTAATAACTTATATTTTCGTAATATTACCCATGGTGAAATTACGAAAACATTAGAGACGGTATAGAGTTCAAATAACTGGCTACTTAGGAAGTGCAGAAACGCCCTGGTATTGGCTGAGGTCGGCAGTATCGTTCGATTCCCAGTAGGCCGCATCGCGGGGCCCCGGCGGTGTCTGCATATTCGGTGCTGGCACTTTGCAAAACGATGTCATCGCCCACTGTAAGCGCTTCAGAACTGCATCAAAATCGTCATGTGCATCCTTTGAACCGATTAAACGACCGATGAGCTCGTGGCCCCGTGTTGAGAACTTATCCTGAATGAGCTCAATATCGCGGTTCTGTAACACTGCGGCTCTGCAGTTTCCTACGATGGTCGACGCCACATCCATATCATGCGATGTCCGGAACTGCAGCGACAGCGTGCGGATAACACCCGCGGCCGGAGAAGATATATCGGCTTCCATACAACAGACTTTCGATACGAGTAGTCGGAGTTCATCTGCATCCGTGTTTTCTCCGCCGGCGGGCATCGTGGCGACACGGGCCAGAAGACGCTGGGCAGCCTCTGACCGCGCCGTGCAGGCAGGCACCAGTGTGGGGTTTACTGCCGCGACGGTGAAGCCTTCTTCTGTTTCCAGTTGCACACGGGGCTTCCAATGAATCAGAAGTGCCGCCAAAACGAGTAAGGCGCCAAACATAATACACATATGCCACATCTCTACCGTGTGTGTTCAAAAAGAGACGGTCCGCTTTGTTTCTTTTTTTTGCCTTTTGTCTTTTGCTTCATTTATCCCTCTAGTGCTGTACCTGCGCCCGCACCAGAAGCACCAGAAGCAGCAGGTCCAGGTCCAAATCCAGGTCCAGCTACAGAAGCCCAGCTCCGCCCCAATTCCTCAAAGACTGTCACGGCCCGCGCCGCGGCCGCCGCCACGGCCTGTCGTGCAACTCCCACTGTCGCCTCACTAGATGCAGATGCAGACGCGTCACGCATTCCGAATCGCAATGTGACTTCCCGCTTGAGCGGATGCTTGACCTTGTAGCCAACGAAGGCAATCGGCGTATCTGCTGTAGAAGCAGAATCCAGATACAATTCCGTAATAAAGGCCTGTAGCAGACATCCCAGCGTGTGCTCCTGACCATCGAAATTCAGGTCAATTCCTACCATCCGGCTATCAGGAGGCTGCGCACGGATACCCAGCTCCTCCATCGCGGTCTCCGCCGAAGCATACGGCCGCACGAGGTCAATCACGGCCCTCAGCGCCTCCGCAACAATATCGGGCACCGGCCGAATGCCTACACTCTCTACGGTAAAGTCAAACGATGTCGGCTCTCCGAATTCATCCACGATAAAGCACCGCTGAACAGCCATGGTCTGCCACTCCTTACGATGCCGCTCCAGGACTTCCGGTGGCAACGATGACGGCTCGCTCACCTTCTTATAGGCCGCCATCCAATCATAGAAGAATCGCTCCTGACGCACAGGGTCCGGGTCAATAGTGTTCCCGAACGTCGCCTGCGCAACGGGAGAGAATCCCATAAAGTCGCGGCCTTTGGCAACGACGGGATAGGCAACCAAATCGACCTCCTCAGGCGGCTGCTCCGGATTCCACTGAGGACGGAGTGTCACTAACAGAGACGTGTCACGAGTAATGGGATCCGCCGGAAACATGGCTTCTACTGCCGCGGTCGGCAAATCGACCCATGTGCCATCCTCCTGCTTTTCGCGTAGCTGGAAATCGCTGGCCTTGACGTGCAGAGGCGCCGTTGCTGCTACCGCAGAGCCATCGTGTCGCTTGCGTAGAACACATTCGTATCGCTCTGGTTTGAAATCGTCGATGCGCACCACACCCAGAGGAAGCAGCGTGAGCCGGTGGGCCAGCATCTCATTGAATACGACCGACGTGTTTTTGTTGATTCGGATGCCCGGATTCGTTGGGTCCGTCAGATCCGCCCGAAAGCCAACAGAACGGGTCTCTGTAAGGATTGCCCGGCGGAGAGTATTGGCCACGGTCATGGATGTTCCCTCAAGCCGGAATGTTCCACAGATGCGGGCGGCGCCCGTGAGCAGAGAAGGACCCGATTCAACATAATTGGTGAAAGACATCTTGAATACTCTAAGGGGGGCAGTGGTTTAGGTCAAGTTTGTGGTTGTGTTTGTATTTGCCTTTGCACTTGGTGCAGAGAAGAGGCAAAAGGCAAGCGGCACGCCAGCCTAGCAAATTCCGCCGACCGTTACAATGAGTCAGTCTTCGCCTCATGTCTGTTTTTACTCTACCCGATGCCGTTTTTCACAGATGTTTCTGGAACAACTGAGCAAAACGCCGTGGTCATCGGAATTTCGATTTGTCTGCGTGGATGTTCAACCAGGAAAGCCCCGACCGACTCTGCCCGGCTGGCTGAAGGCCGTTCCGACGCTGGTCATTGCCGGCGAATCCGAGCCCCGAAAAGACGCTGCCGTAATGAACTGGTTATCAGAACGGCGCATGCGGGAAAGTGGCGGAAGCAAGAGCGCAAAGCCCCGCAGTATCCGTGACGGAGGCGGTCCCATGGGTCCATCCACAGCACTGGGCGTCAGTAGCTCGGAGGGACTCGATGCGATTGCGGATTCGCTGTGTGCATCCGGCGATGAAGGCTTCTGTTTTATTGGCGAAGATACATCGGCAGGACAGGGCGCAATGGTCCGATTAGCGGCGAACCAGGTGGGACTCAATGATTATGCTCCGCAGGCCAACAATTCTACAGGAGCGCCCATAGGAGGACAGCCAGGAGGCGCCGGTGGCGGCGGCGGGCCCGCCATGTCGGCGAAGGCACGGGCAATGGATGAGCGTATGTCGGCGTTTCAGGCAGAGCGGCAGCGGGATATCGGACCGGGTCGCCGTTAGTTGCAGAAACACTGAAAATTTATACGTCTGCGTCCAATCTAAACACAGCCAACATAATCATACAACAGAATATGTCGGCTCTGGGGGCATTTTGCAACCAGTTGATTGCATTTGTGGAGGACCTCGCAGAAACATATCCTGAGGAGAAGGACCTACTCATGGGTGTCCAGGCGATGAAGCTGATGAAACAGGCGAATCCCCGAATGCTTCACCGGCTGTTTGCGGAGTATGTCAATCCTACTGTCCAGGAGCGTATCCTGGTTGAAGACGATGCCTATGTAATTGACAACGCCAAGGCGATTTTCGATTCGCAGTATTCGGATATGCTGACTCTGTTCTGGGTTTTCAAGAAGCACTGGACATCTATGTCTGAGACGAACAAGCAACATATTTGGAAGTATCTGAAAAGTCTGGTGCTGTTGGCGAGACGGGTGCCTGATACACTGGCTTAGCTTTCTAGGCTTGCGCCGGTGTCTTGGCGGAAATCTCGGTAATCGGATATTCTTTTTTAGATATCGCCAGATTTGCTAACGCCCACATAATCAGTGCGGGTTGTTCGGCCGCCGATTCATATGTAGAATCAATGCTTTTGAATCTCTTCTCTAGCTCACCCTGGATGGCGACCATCATGTCGTATAGCTGTTCGTTATCTTTCTTTAGCAACTGCACAAATGAAGATGCGTCGGTCTGTTGTTCCCATATGAGCCGCTTCGCATCATATGTATCCAAATCGGGATAGACCCACGCCAGCGTATTACGCACTGCGGATATTAAAATACGAATATCCGAAGGAAAGTATTTTGTGTTAATCTTCCAATTTACATCATCCTGATGCGTTATGTTCTGTTGGCTTTCCTGTCTCTGCTGGCTCTGTTGATCCTCCATGTTGTCAATCGGCGCGGGTGTCAATTCAGGCCTACGTAATGACCCCAGCGTCCAGCCGCTCTGCAGACGCTCTTTCTGCAGAAGTTGCTTCAATTCGGAGAGCCACTGCATCAGTGATCCACTCTCCGCTCCACCGACCTGAAGCTGGAACCGCACCCGTCGGGTCTGTTTGTTTCGGCGCTGCTTTCTGCGACTGTATCGTTTCATCCCCTACTGGTTGGAACCAAATTTATATCCTACCCGGTTGCGCGGTAACATCAATATTATAAATTAACATGCAACGGCAGAATGTCGAAATTCGATACGATATTACTTTCATTTTGTGGCGAACTAGCTGGTACATTTCCAGAGCAGTCAGAAGCTATTAACAGAACTAAATCAGTAACTCCGACACAGCTCTGGCGGCAATGGCAGGCGCATCTACCGATACTTGCATCAAAAGACAGTGCCGCTCTATTTGGTCCCGCCCGGCAAGGATTCATTCTAGGGGCTGTCCGTTTAACACCAGTGCTGTGGTTAGAAATTAGTGAAGCCACACGAACTGCAATATGGCGCTATCTTCGCACACTGGTTCTCGAGGCGGCTGTTTCCACAAACGAAACACTCAGTCCCGACGCACAGGCTGTTCTATTAGATATTTTCACTCAAGAAAAAAAGAGCAGAAGGAGCAATGGGGATATCAGCGAAAACGACCCTTTCGATATATTTTCGGAATCAATGGAACATTTCCAGCCCCTAGTCGACCGACTGAAAAGTTTTTTTACCGATACTTCAGGGGGAGAATTTCCCTTTCCAGAGATTCCAGAGCGTCTTCGCAATGGTCGTATCGCGAAAATGGCAAAAGAAATGTCAAGTCAGTTTAAACCCGAGGATTTCGGAATCAACCCGTCACTTTTCTCAGGAAATAATATTGAAGATGTTCTGTATGGTCTTTCAAATATGTATCAGCGCGATCCATCACTTCTCATCTCTGGAGCAAAACGTATCGCCGAAAAGATTCAGAAGCAGATTCAAAGCGGCTCTCTGAATCGTGAAGAACTTCTTGCAGAAGCACAGGAATTTATTTCGATTTTTAAGGAACACCCTCTTTTCAAAGATGCCATCGATAAATTTAAGGATATGGCGGGAGGTGTAGCTGGGTTGTCGAGCCTGTTTGGCGGTGGTAGTAGTAATGATGGCGCTCCTTCTGAACGGCGACGGGCAGTTCAGGAGCGGCTTCGCAAGAAGATGGAACAACGCAAAGGCTCCACCCAGAGTAAGGAATGAGCAACAAGTGTCCGACGATGTGGGTAGAGGACCCCACAATTCTGTGGCGTCAGGCAGCGGAGTTTTTTCCATTTACGGCAAAAGACCAACGGTGTACGGCATCTGCACTCAATTCATTGACACGTCTGGGTCTCTATCTTGGAATAATGCTGGCGCTCGTCCGGCTGAATCCGGCGTGGCTGCTGGTTGGCGTGGCGATTGGGGCATTTGCTGTGGTAGCATGGTATTATATGGATTCCCATGGTGCAGTGCGTGAAGGATTTGTTACGTGGCCACAGCTGACGGATGCGCCCCTCGTGGATGAACGCGCGGTCGACGGAGCGTATGCACCCGACGTGATTGGTATGCCGCCTCAGCAACGCACGAATCCGACATCGGCGAATCCGTTTATGAACGTGCTACTGACGGAGATTGGTGATAATCCGTATAGAGAGCCGGCGGCAGCGGTTCAGGGAGCCGCGACCCGTAAGGAGCTCGATAGCTATTTCCAGACGATGTTTGCCAGTGACCCCGGCGATGTGTTTCAGAAAACGCAGAATCAGCGTATCTGGGTAGCCCAACCATCGACGACGATTCCGAATGACCAGGGTGCCTTCGCCGATTGGCTTTTCCGTGTTCCGGGCCAGATGTGCAAGGAGGGCAACCAGGAGGCGTGCAACTACTATGGAACAGGTAATGACAATTATCCTTGGCGCAGTATCCAGAAGCTCACATGAATGTGAGCTATTGGCCCTGCTCTGCAGGACCAGAAGCTTACCTAACGTTAAGCTATTATCCCTGCTCTGCAGGGACAGAAACTCACATGAATCTCCTTTGCAGAGGAAGCGAATCCAGAGAATCCAGAGAATCCAAAGAACCAAAGAACCAGCACAAGTCCCACAACGAAAAACCGGTTGTTTATCAGAGAGAAACATGCAAGACCGCGGCTTGCAGACATTTGCTTTCACCCGTGTTCATGATGACCCTTGCGATCAGTATGTTCAGGATAAGGAGCGCCAGGCGCCCGGTGTCTATCAGGTTACGAATCTGGTTCCCCCGGTCATGCAGGCTATGGATACCGCCTACCAGCAGCCCGTGATTCCGCCCGCGGCCGCAGGATACGGTTGGTCTGCCGCCGCCGTCGATGTAGATAGCGTGCTGCGCAACCACGCGATTCACACCAATTCACCACACTGCCCGATTCGTGGCCGTGTGCAGGCCCGTCCGTTTGCGACGGTGCCATACATGGGTCGTGGCAAGGGCGATGCAGAGCTGGAGTCCCATCTGCAGATGTCGGCTTTCATCCGGCAGGGCAAGTCCTGTGGCACCATCAGCGACACTTTCTATTCGAATCAATTCACGCCCCTTATTCCGTATGTGTCGGCGAATGTGCAGAATCCGGTGCACTTGATTCCTGAAGTGGCATCGCGGGGATGGATTCACGGTGGCGCTCCTTCTCGGCAGTGGGTGCGGGATATGAACTGCTGAGAGACAGAGATAGAGAGACAGATACAGAGAACCAGCATCTAAAGCACACGAACGATAGAAATGTCGGGGGAGGTGAGTAGTGCATTCTGCAAGAAAGAGAGGCGCTGCATGATGAGGCGAAGGGTAGCGTTCAGCGATTACAAATTCAGCAGTTGGTTTTAAAAATCAACCGCTGAATAGGGGGATGTTTGAGCTTGCCCAGTCACCGATTTCATTTGCTCCCAGAGGCCGTGTTGAGAAGGATACTATCGCAGGGTCATACAAGCTGATTCCGCAGAAATACTTTCATCCCGATACGGGGCGGAATGCGCTTGGTCTCGTTGGTGGCGCAGAGGTCAGCATGATTACGGGCAATCTCGTGGATCTGGAGTCCGAATTGCGGGGAGTGACCCGCGACCTGTCGCGTGCACCGGCCAAGAAATACCAGCCGACCTGCGCTCTGGGGACAGCGGGAGCTGAGCCGGCTCCTGCCAATGCACTGTCGCCGATGGTGGGTGGTACGTGTGCGCCGTGGCCGAAACAGCTGGCCTTTATTGAGAGGGGCACGAACAGAGCCATCACAATTAACACAGCCCCCCGCCATTTGCCGACAATCCAGATGTTCAGCTATCCCGGTGTACCGGCACCAGAGCCACTCCGTCAGGATGTGTATGGTGCGCCGTGGCGGTTTTGATGTTAGCGGTTGATATTAGCGGTTGATGTTAACGGTTGATATAGCAATTGATTTAGCGGTCCATTCTAACCAATTTAATGGATGGATTATTCAATGAGTGTGACGGATTACTGTCTCATTATGATTGTGCGTGATGAAGCACCTATTATCACGCGTGCTCTAGACAGTATGAGTCACTTTCTTAAAAATGGGAAAGGGGCGATGTATATTCACGACACTGGCTCTGTTGATGATACTCAAGAAATTATACAAAATTGGGCGGATAAGAACGGAGTTTTTTGTGATTGTTCTAGCCGTATATGGGAGAATTTTGGAGCAAATAAGACCGAACTGATTCAATGCGCCCAGAAGCATACGGATGTGCGTATATCGAAGGCCCGGTATTACGTATGGCTAGATGCAGATGAAGTATGGGTTACTAATCCAGGCGATTCATTAAGTTATCCAACGCCTGATGCAGTCACTGCGTTCACCAACTGTATAGATTCTATTTCTGATACTGATATTTTTATGATACAAACATATTATGGAAATCTGCAATATAGAAGATGGAATGCGTGTCGTAATAACCAACCGTATAAATGGGAACATCCTGTTCATGAGTTCTTCGTTGGTGAAAAAAACAATAATACTATCTTCGTATCGGAAGTATCGCTTATCGCACGTAAAGAAGGTAATTCTTCAAGAGATCCTAGTCGATATCAAAAAGATGCTCTTATGTTTCTGGAACTTCTTGCCGTCAACCCAGATGACTCAAGGGCGCAATTTTATTTAGCTCAGACGTATGAATCATTTGATATGGAAGAGACGCGTCATTGGTATGCGAAACGAATAGACAATGAACATGGATGGAATCAAGAACGCTATATATCATGCTTACGCCTGGGGAGATACTGCACCGATATTGCGGAAAAACGGAAATGGTGGTTACGGGGGACCGATATTTGTCCTGAACGTCTTGAATGTTGGTACGAACTGATGATGCTTGCGTATGTGAAGGGTGATAATAGAGGTTCTGTAGGGTGGGGCACGATGGCTCCCGACAGTCGAACAATAGATAATACGTGGCTGTTTGTAGAATTTGAAATTTATAGATGGCAAATGGATTTGCATTTAGGCGTATCGTGTTTTTATGTAGAGAATCATTTAACGGAAGGAGAGCGCTACACCCGACGGGCACTGGAAAGTGGTAATAATCTGTCTGAATCGACGAAGCAACTGTTACTGTCGAATCTGCGCTTTTATGAAGAAAAGAAGAAACTATCTCTGTCATTTTCTTTGTCGCCACCCAGACAAGAGATAATTATCATTGAAAATTTCTATGAAAATCCCGATACAGTGCGTGCCGATGCTCTTACGGCAGAATATCCAATTATTGGTAATTTTCCTGGTCGTCGTAGCAAGCAGTTTCTCTATCCAGGAATTAAAGAGAAATTTGAAAGTATTATTGGAAGACCAATTCAGTATTGGCCAGACGGATACAATGGCGCTTTTCAATGGGTAACGGGAGATATGAGTAGTTGGATTCACAGAGATTGCACTGAATGGAGTGCAATCGTATTTTTAACACCTGGTGCACCATGTGATGGTGGTACCAAACTGTATCAACACAAAGTATCAGGTGTATCATACAGTGACCATGCTTTAGAAGAAGTGCTAAATCGTGATTCGACGAATGAAGATGCATGGCATATAGTTGATACGGTGGGGAATATTTATAATCGATGTGTATTATTCCGAGGTAAGCGCAGTCACAAAAGCGACCGTTACTTCGGTGATTCACTAGAGAATGCACGATTATTTCAGACATTTTTCTTTAATGATTAATATTCAGAGGACCTTCTTTTCGGAAAATATTATCTAAATACTATAGAATATCTATATTCTAGTGGAATTAAGAATATATTTAAATATAACAAAACACCAGTGGGCTTTGCAAGAGTATCGGCACATTGCACGGCAACGAAAAAATAGTAAAACCCACAACTTTATTAATTTAAAATAGCACCCATTTTTTCTTTATAATTTTATGTTTCAAGTAAGCTAGATAATATTAATAAATTAATGATATTATTTAGCTTATAAAAAAAAAATATTCTCATTTAGAAAATGACATTTCTAATTACCCCCGTGGGTGCGCAAGGCCCTACAATAGGGGGGTCAAGCGGAACGACTGGACGTACGGGTGTTACTGGTCCGACAGGTGCGGTTGGTCCGACAGGTGCGGTTGGTCTTTCCGGTGTTGCAGGGCCAACTGGTGTCTCTGGAGCGACTGGTGTAAAGGGTGCATCAGGAGTCTCTGGTGCATCAGGAGTCTCTGGAGCTACCGGTGTTGCAGGACAAACTGGAGTCTCTGGTGCTACTGGCGTCTCTGGAGCTACCGGTGTTGCAGGACAAACTGGAGTCTCTGGAGCTACTGGCGTTGCAGGACCAACTGGTGTTGAAGGGTCATCTGGAGTCTCTGGCTCTACAGGAGTCTCTGGTGCTACAGGTGTTGCAGGACCAACTGGTGTTGAAGGGTCAACTGGAGTCTCTGGTGCAACTGGTGTTGAAGGGTCAACTGGTGTCTCTGGAGCTACTGGCGTTGCAGGACCAACAGGTGTTGCAGGACCAACTGGTGTTGAAGGGTCAACTGGAGTCTCTGGTGCAACAGGTGTTGCAGGACCAACTGGCGTTGCAGGACCAACTGGTGTTGAAGGGTCATCTGGAGTCTCTGGCTCTACAGGAGTCTCTGGTGCAACTGGTGTTGAAGGGTCAACTGGTGTCTCTGGAGCTACTGGCGTTGCAGGACCAACAGGTGTTGCAGGACCAACTGGTGTTGAAGGGTCATCTGGAGTCTCTGGCTCTACAGGAGTCTCTGGTGCAACTGGTGTTGAAGGGTCAACTGGAGTCTCTGGTGCAACTGGTGTTGAAGGGTCAACTGGTGTTGAAGGGTCAACTGGTGTTGAAGGGTCAACTGGAGTCTCTGGTGCAACTGGTGTTGAAGGGTCAACTGGTGTCTCTGGAGCTACTGGCGTTGCAGGACCAACAGGTGTTGCAGGACCAACTGGTGTTGAAGGGTCAACTGGAGTCTCTGGTTCAACAGGTGTTGCAGGACCAACTGGTGTTGAAGGACTAACTGGAGTCTCTGGTGCAACTGGTGTTGAAGGGTCAACTGGAGTCTCTGGAGCTACAGGTGTTGAAGGACTAACTGGTGTCTCTGGAGCTACTGGCGTTGCAGGACCAACTGGTGTCTCTGGAGCTACTGGCGTTGCAGGACCAACTGGTGTTGAAGGGTCAACTGGTGTTGAAGGGTCAACTGGAGTCTCTGGTTCAACAGGTGTTGCAGGACCAACTGGTGTTGAAGGACTAACTGGAGTCTCTGGTGCAACTGGTGTTGAAGGGTCAACTGGAGTCTCTGGAGC